>Ga0209040_10000066_pt1 | contig 60579 bp, 61 predicted proteins | sample BogFormECP12_OM3_FD_188240 | JGI IMG/M metagenome (GOLD analysis project Ga0209040, IMG submission 188240) | Bog forest soil microbial communities from Calvert Island, British Columbia, Canada - ECP12_OM3 (SPAdes) (version 2) | ecosystem: Environmental > Aquatic > Freshwater > Wetlands > Bog ... | reverse complement strand
CCAGATCAGGGCCAGGGGATAGAGAAGGAGAGCAACCACGCCAACGACGGCGAGCGCGAGTTGAAGAAGTTTGTAAGCGGACGGCATCATGCCCTCCAAGGTGAGTCCCGTTACGACATTCTAAAAATACGTCCGCACCCATCGAAATCGCCGTGAATGCCGCGCAGCAGGACCCTTGCTCGTCGCTAGGGTGTTATTCCACCTGCGTTGCGAAGGTTTCGGACGTGGCCGCCGATAGTGCCGACGGGTGTCTCATTCGGGTCTATTCCAAGACAGCGTTCAGTTCCGCTCGGGCCTGGTCGATTTGGTCGTATGCGTAGGTCACCATGGCAGCGGTGGTCATCGTCTCACCCTTGCGGGCGAGCGATTCGTAGGTCGCCTCACCGAGCACATTGCGAAGGTGAGCAATCGCGGTGCCGAACTCTGCCATGGCGGGAAGTGCAGCGACAGGGCTTGTGACGGCGAACCCGGCGATGGTGGCCGCTGGTTCGTATCTTCCGAGCCGGTCGAAAACCGTGACAAGAATCCCCAGGAGGGTGCGGTTCATGTAGGTGTTGCCCGAGTCGTGATAGTTGCCGATCGCCACGGTGAAGTGATCGAAGGCGGCCAGCGGCTCGCCGTGTTCGGCCTCGAAGAGGCACAGGTTGGCCGCAAGGTTTGACTGATTGGCGCGGTTGCCGCTTTCTTGGGCGATCACCAGGCCACGGCGCAGGGCAGCGAGCGAGCGGACAGGGTCGGCGTCATGGACGGCCCAGCCGTAGGCGTGAAGCGCGAATGAAAGCGCATGCGGGTTGCGGGTCGCTTCGGCGGCGTCGATTAGGCCGTTAGCGACCGCCATCGCATCGTCAAAGCAACCGGTAACCGTAAGTCCCATCAGCAGGCACGCCGTGGTGTATGTGTAGGTGTCGCGACCGCGTGCGAGCTGAGCGCGACACCACCGAATCCACCGTTCCGGCTGGCCGACAGCAACGTACGAGCTGCCTAGCATGCCCTCGAGGCCGAACGGCACCTCGGCGCGGCCACTGCCGATCACCTCCTGCGCGGCGTCGCTGTAGCCGACAGCCGCCTCGATCCGTCCCGCCATGTAGCACAGCGACGCGATCAAATACAGGAACGCCAGCCGGGGGTGGTCGACGGCGCGGGCGGGCTCGATAAGCTCTTCGGCTTACGCGATCGGTTCGTAATTCTCAGTCTGAAAGCCGACCCATGCCGCACATATTGCGATTGGGGCGGCGACATCCAGATCGCCTTGGTCAGCAGCCCAGCGGAATGCGGTGCGCAGATTGGCTAGTTCCATAGTGAACCAGTCGTAGGCCTCCCGCTGCCGGGGGCTGTCCCAGAGCGCGAGGATGTCGTTTTCGCGTCCGGCGAAGTAGCGGGCATGCGCGGCCCGGACCTCCTCGGCCACACCGCGGGCCGCGAGTTGTTCTTCGGCGAATTGGCGGATGGTCTCCAGCATCGAAAACCGGGTCCGCCCCGATGATCGGTCGGCGACCAGCAGCGACTTGCGGACCAGCGCATCCAGCACATCCAATGTGGCCAAGTCGTCGCCGCAGCCACCGACCGCGCACGCAGCGGAGAGGTCGAACCCTCCGGCGAACACCGAACACCTTGCCAGCAGGGTCTTTTCGGTGTCGTCGAGCAGGTCATGGGACCACCCCACCGCGTGGCGCAGTGTTTGGTGGCGCTCCAGCCCCCGCCGCGACCCCACCAGCAGGCGGAACCGGTCATCGAGCCGATCCCGTAACTCGGTGACCGTCATCGATTGCATGCGAGAGGCGGCCAGCTCGATCGCCAACGGGATCCCGTCGAGGCGACCGCAGATCTCCACCACCGCGCCCGCCTCAGCTCCTGCTAGCGAGATACCGGGCGCGACCCCCGCAGCACGCTGCATGAACAGGGTCGCGGCGGCCGAGTCGACACCGGCAAGCACATCCAGTGAGGGCACCGGCCACAGCTGTTCGTCAGCCACCCGTAAGCCTTCCCGGCTGGTGGCCAGGATTTTCACCGTCGCCGAGCGGGCGAGGATCGCCTCGATCAGGTCGGCGGCGGCATCCAGGACGTGTACGCAATTGTCGAACACCAACAGCCGCGACCTGCCCTCCAACGCCGACGCCACACTGGTGGCAACACTCATCCCCGGCTGTTGGGTGATCCCGAGGACGGCCGCCACCGCATCGGGCACCGCCGCCGGATCAGTGACCGCTGCCAATTCGAAAAGCCAGACCCCGTCAGGAAATTCATCGGCGAGATGTCCGGCGACTTCCAGTGCCAGGCGGGTCTTGCCGACCCCGCCGACACCGGTCAACGTCACCAACCGATGAGCCTTCACCGCCTCGTGCACCTCGGCCAGCTCGGACTCCCTCCCAACAAGGCTCGTCGTTTGAGGGCGCAGGTTTCCCGGCGTCGCATCCAGTGCCCGCAACGGCGGAAAGCCCGTGGGCAGGCCGGGCGCCCGGACCTGAAACACCCCGACCGCCGTCGGCAGATCCCGCAGACGCCGCTGCCCCAGATCTTCGAGATCAACGCCGCTGAGCAGAACCGCCGCCGACTCGGCCAGCAGGATCTGACCGCCGTGCCCGGCGGCCATCACCCTCGCGGCACGATTGAGCACCGCACCGAAGTAATCCGCCCCCCGCAGTTCGGCCTCACCGGTCGCCAACCCCATCCGCACCGGCAACTCCAGCGCCCGCTGCGCGGCCACTGCGGCATCGACCGCAGATCTCGGCGACGCGAACGCGGCGCACACCCCGTCGCCGGTGTGCTTGAAGAGAAATCCGCCGTGTTCCTCGATGGCTGCACGCAACACCTCGTCATGGGCGGCCAGCGCCAACCGCATGCCATCGGCGTCGGCCTCCCACCGACGGGTCGAACCCTCGACATCGGTGAACAAAAACGTCACCACCCCCGACGGGGCAGCCACCGTCATTCCATCTCCTCGGCCCACGCGATATGCCCCTCGAAGCCAAGCGTTTTCGCCATGTCGCGGTAGCGATCCCGGAACTCCGCATAGGCCGCGTCATCACGGTGAGCCCGCGCCAGCAGGGCCCGCAGCCGCAACAGCCAGATCTCGCGAATCACCAGACCCTCATCGGCTGGCGCGGCCGCTAACCGCTCGATTGCGGCTTCGGCTTCGGCCACGTCATCCTTGGTCCCGCGCTCAAGCAGCGTCTCCACCAGAACACCCGTCGTTGGAACGCCCCACCCCAGCAGCCGTCCCTCGCGGAACAGGTGGTCGACGGCGGCGCGCATCTCCGGAACGGCCTCATCCCAATCTCCACGCCGAGCCCTCTCACGCGCCGAGTAGACGTTGACCATCGGTAAGTCGCACCGTTGTTGTCCCCCGCGCAGGACCATTTCGCTGACCTCGGCCAGCAGCTTCCGTCCGCGATCATGCTCGGCAGCCGTTGGGCGGTGCACCAACGCAACGCCCAGCGTCTTCCGGGCGGCGACCAACGCGAGGTCATCACCGGATCGCTCGGCGATCCGCAGCGCATCCTCGATCTCGCGCACCGCCCGATCGTCGGGCCTCAGCACGCCAGCCGGTATTCCCCCGAAGTAGACGTGCATGACGCCCTGGCGTAGGTCAGGTGGTCGGTGCTGCGGGCCATGGCCAGGCCGTGCCGCAGGTCGTCGCGCGATCCGGGACGACCCAGGCTAAACCGGGCCGCAGCCCGCGACGCAAAGGCGAGCGCCAACGGAGACCCGATAATGAAGTTGCCTTTCGAGGGGTCACCGTCGGCCAGGTCGATGACCCGCTGTGACCACCGCAGTACGTCAGACATCTCGCCACTTTCAGCCTTGGCGTAGATGGCCGCGAAGGATAGCCCCAGCGTCAGGTTCGGATCGCCGAGCGACTCGATGAGGGCCATGGCTTCCGAGGCCAGCTGCGATGCCTCGCGCATCCGGTCCTGATACGTGTGATCGACCACCAGCCCCGCCATGGCGATGGCCAGCGACGCCTTGTCCCCGGCGGCGGCGCACAACTGCCGCAGTTCCTCGAAGCGGGCGTCGGACACGTGTTCATGGGCTCGAACGGCGGTCCCGCACAACATGGTGCGCGGGGCGATGCGCATGGCCGCCCGGTGCGGGTCCTCGGCGGGCAATGCGTCGGCGATCCTTTGGGCACGCTCCCAACTAAGCCACGCCGCGTTTATGTCGCGGTTGGTCGCCCAGATTGCGGCGCGCATGTGCCAGCCGTAGGCGGCGTGCCCATCACCGGCGGCCTCCAGATGTTCGGCGATCAGCGCAGCATTTTCATCCGCCGCTGCCGGGTCACGGGCTTCGACTACGGCGGCCAACCGCCGGTGCAGCTCGGCGCGATCCGACTTGAGTTGTGAGTCGTAGGCCACCGTCCGAATCAGCGGATGGTGAAACACATACTCCGGTCCTGGGGTGAACCGCACCTGATCAACGAGTTCTGCCACCACCAGATCCTCGACACTGGGTTCAATGCCCAGTGTTTCGAGCAGGCCCGCGTCGAACCGTGAGCCGATGACCGCCGCAGCACTCAAGGTGCGCTTGGCCACCGGGTCAAGCCGGTCGATGCGCGCGGCAATCGTCGCCTGCACGGTCGCGGGCATGCGGACCTCAGCCGCTTCAGCGCTCGAGACGTAGGCGTTGCGGTTTCCGCGCAGGACACCGCGCTCGGCCAGTTCGCGCACCATCTCCTCGGCGAAAAACGGGTTACCGGCAGCCCGCTCGGTGATCATGGTGGCCAACCCCCCGACCGAGGAGTCCGGCCCCAGCAGCTCGGTGACCAGTGCTGCGGTCTCCGCATCGCTCAGCGGCGTTAGGGCGATGCTCTGCGCACCGGTCACCCGGCTCAGCGCGCCCCGATATTCGGGGCGGTAGCTGATCAGCACCAGCGAGGGCGTCTGCGGAATCACCGCCACAAAGTCGGCAACCAAGGATTCGCTGACCCCGTCGATCCAGTGCACGTCCTCAACGACATAGACCGCCGGGGCCTCGCGGGCCAGCGACGCGGCATTGACCAGCGCGGTCAACCGCCGCCGCCGCGCATCCGGATCGATCCTGGGCAGCGCCACCTCGGGATCGGCGATGCCCAGCAGATCATCAAAGAGCACCAAGTCCTCCGGCTCGGCATCGGGCACCCGCGCCCGTACCTGCCTGCGGGCCGCCGAGGCGTCCAGATCACCCACGCCGGTGGCAGCACGCAGCAACCGCGCCACGACGCCCTGCTGCACACCAGGTGAGCGCCCGCAGTTTCGGGCTTTCTGCGGTACTTCCCCGTACTTGGGGTCCCGATAGATTGCCGAGATGTGCTGAAGCCGAGGCATCAGATCCGGACCGACATGCGCGGCAGCTCTGCATATCGCACACCACATTGAATTCCCCTTGAACGTTGTGACAGAAGCCCTTTAGTGGATTATCGGCTATACGTCCCTCGGTTCCAGCGGCTGCACGCCACGGACTGGGGGCCGTCGAGCTGCTGAGCGCGACCTCGGTCGCGGCACATGGCTGGTCAGTTCTGCCTCACCGGCCAAGGTGTAGGCAGGTGTAGTCGGGTATCGACCAAGGTAATTAACTGCGCCTGACAGAACGGTGACGTTCAGCTCTGTTACAGATCCCTGAGCAGTCCGCAGCCAGTCCGCAGGAGTATCGCACACAGCTCTTAACCACTCACTCTAACCAACGGTATAGGTGCAGGTCATAGGCGGTATTGCGTCAACAGCTATCAACAGCTCACAACAGCCAACGCCAGAATGGGCGGACTTTTAATCCGCAGGTCCCAGGTTCGAGTCCTGGTGGGGGCACCGAAAACCCAGTATGACCTCTGGTGATGCCGGACTTTCCGGGTGGGGTGATGTCTGAAGCGTGTTTCGGCTGATTGTTGACAGTTACGTCGGCTGATCCTTGACGCTGGTTCCATCAGGGAGCTGAGCACGGCCGCCGTTTGGGCGTCCAACGGCTTGGCTATGCTTCCCGAAATGAATGACGATGAGGTCTACCCAACGCCGCCCGTCGCCCCGCCCGTGACCGCCCCCGTCGCCCTCGTCACGATGGAAATCCGCCATCCGGCAACGGATTCGCTCACCGAGTCAACCGGCCGGGAGCTCAAACACCTGCTTGCCGATCTCTTGCCGATCGAACGTCAGGCACAGGACATGAGTTGGGGGATGGTGGCCCCCGGTGCAGCCCCAACACCGACCGCGGAGCGCTTCGTCCGCTACGTCAACCGCGACAACACGGTTGCCGCCTCGATGAAGACCCAAGCGACCGTCATCGAGACCACCAACTACACCACCTTCGAGGCTTTGTGCGACGTTGCAATGCGGGTCGTGGACGCTCGCACGCAGGTCTCGTCACTGGCCGGGGTGGAACGCATCGGCCTGCGCTATGTCCTTGAGGTCCGGGTTCCAGTCGGCGTGGATGGCCGTGTCGAGTGGAGCAACTGGATCGCCGAGCCGCTGCTAGGGCCGCAGCGCATCGCTCCCGACGGTCTGTCCCTGACCGAGTGGCAGGGCGCCGCCGTCTACCGCGAGCCACAACCTGGTAGATCGCTCATCATTCGCTACGGTCCGGGTTTCGGTCAGGCGCTTGATGCGAATTACCACCTGCGCCGGGTAACACGGGTCCAGCCTGGCCCCTTTTTCCTGATGGATATCGACAGCTTTTGGACTCCAAGCGGCTCGATTCCCGAATACAACAGGGATGAAGTGATTTCGACGTATCAGGCGTTGTACAGTCCGGCTCGCTCCGTCTTTCAGGAGATGCTCACCAGCCGCATGAAAGACGACCTGCTTCGCCAATAGTCCTTCGTCAACGGCCTCATGCGCTGACGAACCCACCCGGCTTTATCCGGCGAGCACTGCGCTGTTGTAGGTCACGTCGGCGAAAGCTTCGGCAACTTCGTCGTCGGGATAGGTGAACCCGTTGGCCGCGTGCAGTTCCTTGACCGTGCGGGGCGAGGTCTGCCAGCCGCGGTGCTTCAGATAGTCAATGATGTGGCTGCGCTGGCTGTGATAAACGAGATCGTTGAAATCGACTTCGAATCCGAGCTCGCTCATCCGGTCGTGGTGTGCGCGCCATCGCGGGTCTGCGAAGACGGCGGTGTCGGGCACGAATTCAAACGCCAGCCGACTGCCCGGGGCACTCAGCGCGGTGATGTTGTCGAACAGCGCGTCCTGCGCTTCGTCCGGGAGGTAGAGCAGCAATCCCTCGGCACTCCACGCCGAGGGCGCCTGCGGGTCAAATGCCGCCGCCTGCAGCGCCGTGGCCCAGTCGTCGCGCAAGTCGATGGCGACCGTGCGCCGTTCGGCGGTCGGCTCGGCGCCAAGATCGCTCAGTGTCGCGGTCTTGAATTCGATCACCTCCGGCATGTCGATCTCGTACACCACGGTGCCGGCCGGCCACGGCAGGCGGTAAGCACGCGAATCCAGACCCGACGCCAGGATCACCACCTGGCCAGCCCCGCTCTTGGTTGCGTCGAGGAAGAACTGGTCGTAAAACCTGGTGCGGCAGGTCATTCCCTGGGCCATTCGGTGCGGATCGAACTCCGAATCCCCGCCAACGGGAATCTCCCCGTTCACCAACCGGACATAGACATCCATTCCCACGGCACGCACAAGCGGCGCGGCGTAGGGATCCTCGATGAACCCCTCGTCGGAAGCCAGCGCCCGCTGGGCGGCGACCATGGTCGCCGTCGCCCCAACGCTCGTCGCCAAATCCCAACGATCACGATCGGTGCGCGCCATGGTGCTCCCCTACCCGACCCAGAAATATAGACAATCTAGTTACTACCACAGGGTGATTCCCGACACCCTGGGGACTACCCTCCGGACGAGTGACTGACTTTGCCCAGCGGACCATCGACCTCGCCCGCCAGAACGTGGCCGAGGGCGGTCGTCCATTCGCGACGGTGATCGTCAAGGACGGCGAGGTCCTCGCCGAGAGCGCCAACAAGGTGGCCCAGACAAACGATCCGACCGCCCACGCCGAGATCCTCGCCATCCGAGAGGCATGCATGAAGCTCGGCACCGAGCACCTGGTCGACGCCACCATCTACGCGCTCGCTCATCCGTGCCCCATGTGCCTGGGCTCGCTGTATTACTGCTCGCCCAAGGAAGTCATCTTCCTGATCACCCGCGAGTCCTATGAGGAGTACTACCTCGATGACCGCAAGTACTTCGAGGTCGCTACCTTCTACGACGAATACGCCAAGAACTGGGACCAGCGGCGCCTGCCGATGCGCTACGAACCCCGCCCGGCCGCGGTCGACGTCTACCGGGTCTGGAACGAGCGCAACGGCAGCCAGCGTAAGTCGACGGTCGTCCCCGGCTGAAGCGCCTCGACGCTGACCGCGCTATTATCTGCGTATGCATGCAGGTAATAGCCCAACCCGGTTGCCGGACGACCAGGCCAGTTTGGTGGTCGAGGTATTCCGAATGCTGGCCGACGCTACCCGTGTGCAGGTGCTGTGGTCGCTGACGAATCGTGAGATGTCGGTCAACGAACTCGCCGAGCACGTGGGCAAGCCGGCGCCGTCGGTTTCCCAGCACCTCGCCAAGCTGCGGATGGCACGTCTGGTGCGCACCCGCCGGGACGGAACCACGATTTTTTACAGCCTGGAGAACGATCACGTCCGCCAGCTCGTCATCGACGCCGTCTTCAATGCCGAGCACGCCGGTCCCGGGGTTCCGGGTCATCACCGCGCCGACGGTGGGCTGAAGGCCCTGAAAGTCGCAGCCGATTCGGCGTCGCCGCAGGCGAACTAAATCAGCCGACAGACAACATATTTCGCACTAGGAGATGACAACCATGACCGCGCAACACACCCACGACACGCCGCATGCGCACGAACACCAGCACGGCGAAGAGGCTCACACACATGCGCACACCACGCATGAGCACGACCATGTGGCCCACGAGCACTCCCACGCTCACGACGACGGGACCGAGCACACTCATCAGCACGTGCACCAGGCCGGCCTGGAAGACGTGCACGGCCACAGCCACGCGTAACGACGCAGCGTTCGGGGTCAGACCATCGGGCAGTAATGCATCGGGTTGTCCCGCTCGTCGGGCGGCGGCAGGTTGCGCGCCGGCGTGTGCACCAACGGTGCGTCGGCAGGGATTCGCCCCGTGACACGATCCCAGCCGGCGCGGGCCCGCGGGTGCTTGCGAAACCGGCTTGGCACTAAGGCAAAGACAAGACGGACGATGTCGCCGAAGCGCCGGTGCACCCATTCGTCGCGGCGCGACCACCGATAGCCCATCAGCTCGCGGACCGGCGGATCGTAGAGACCTACGGTCAGCCACACGAAGAACGGGGCCAACAGTTTGCGCTGCGCGGCCCACAACCGATCCGGAACCCATTGGGCGAAGGGAGGTTTGGGCAGTTCGGTCAGATCGAGCACGGCACGTGCGGCCAGGTTGTTCTCCAACACGTTGCGGCACATGTGGTCCCAGTACGCCTGGAATTCCTCCCAGGAGGCCGGCACCGGCCGCATGCTCATGCCGTACATCCGGTACCAGTCGACGTGTTCGTCGAACAGCCGGCGCTTCTGCGCTTCGGTCAGGCCGCCACAGAACCGCTCGGCGACATGAATGGTGCCAACAAAGAAGGTGGCGTGTGCCCAGTAGAAGACATCGGGGTTCAGCGCATGGTAGCGGCGGCCCTGAGCGTCGGCGCCTTTGATGGTGATGTGGTAGTCGCGTACCTGGGCCCCGGTCATCGGGGCACGGTCGCCGTCGAAAACAACTCCGCCGATCGGGTACAACGACCGCAGCAGCCGCGGCCAGCGTTCACGAAAGAACGTCGAGTAATCGATGACGGCCGCGCCCAGCTGAGGGTGCATGTTCTGCATGGATCCCGCCCAGGGACCCTGCAACATGCCCCGCCAATCGCCGAAGTATCGCCACGTCAAGGAATCCGGGCCGAGCGGGACCGGCGGTGTGGCGTAGCCCAGCGGGGAGACCGGACAACCTCCGGCCACACCGGGCTCCGCCCAGTTCAACGAGTCGCTATTGGCTTTGGCGCTGGTCAGCGGGCATGCTGCCGACGTATCTTGAGTCACTGGTCAGTTTCCTACAGAGATCCGTAATTCTGACTACGTGCGTTGTCACTTTGAAGCTTAGGGAGTCATGTGCAGCCCGGTCAACGACGGAGCCGTTGGTCCGGCGTCCCGCTGGAGAGTCGCCTGGCGGTACGTCGGGACAACCTCATTGCCGCCGGTGTGCAGCTGCTCGGCGCGGACAGCGGACCAGCGCTGACCGTACGCGCAGTATGCCGCAAGGCCGCGCTGACCGAACGCTACTTCTATGAAAGCTTCCCCGACCGTGACGAATTCGTGCGCGCGGTGTACGACGACGTCTGCACCAGAGCCATGGCAACCCTGACGTCGGCAAAAACCCCTCGGGAAGCCGTCGAACAATTTGTCGAGCTGATGGTCGACGACCCGGTGCGCGGGCGCGTGCTGCTGCTGGCACCGGCGGTCGAACCGGTACTGACCCAGTCCGGGGCGGAATGGATGCCCACTTTCATCGAGCTACTGCAGCGCAAGCTGTCCCGGATCGGCGATCCCGTGCTGCAGAAAATGGTCGCCACCAGCTTGATCGGTGGTCTGACCAGCCTATTCACCGCGTACCTGAACGGACGGCTGGGGGCCACCCGAGAACAATTCATCGACTACTGCGTCGACATGCTGATGAGCACGGCCGCCAGCTATGTACCCCGCCGGGAGCTGGGGGAAGCCGACCAATCGGTTCCTTCGGCGCCGCGCGATTGACGTCGCGTGCCACCCCGGGGTCCAAACTTGATGCTACTGGTATACACAGATATATTGACTGCTACCCATAGACACAGATAACTGGAGGCCCTATGTCGGCCGAGCTGACGAACCTACAGCTGTTGCGCGAACTCGAGCCGGTCGTCGAGAAGAACCTGAATCGGCACCTGAGCATGCACAAGAACTGGAATCCGCACGACTACATCCCGTGGTCGGACGGCAGAAACTTCTACGCGCTCGGCGGGCAGGATTGGGAGCCCGGGCAGTCCAAGCTGTCCGACCTCGCCCAGGTGGCGATGGTGCAGAACCTGATGACCGAAGACAATCTGCCGTCGTATCACCGCGAGATCGCGATGAACTTCGGCTTGGACGGCCCCTGGGGCCAGTGGGTCAACCGGTGGACCGCCGAAGAGAACCGGCACGGGATCGCGCTGCGCGACTACCTGGTAGTGACCCGCGCGGTCGACCCGGTCGAGCTGGAGAAGCTACGCATCGAGGTGGTGAACCGGGGCTTCAGCCCGGGCCAGAACCACCAGGTTCGAGACGACCTGTTCGCCGAGAGCCTGTTCGATTCGGTCATCTACGTCACGTTCCAGGAGTTGGCGACCCGGATTTCGCACCGCAACACCGGTAAAGCCTGCAACGAGAACATCGCCGACCAGTTGCTGGCCAAGATCTCGGCCGACGAGAACCTGCACATGATCTTCTACCGTGATGTCAGCGAGGCCGGATTTGAGGCTGCGCCCAATCAGGCGATGAAGTCGCTGCACAAGATCCTGCGCAACTTTCAGATGCCCGGCTTCCAGGTGCCCGAGTTCCGCCGCAAGGCCGTGTTCATCGCAGTCGGCGGCGTATACGACATCCGGATCCACCTCGACGAGGTCGTCATGCCGGTGCTGAAGAAATGGCGCATCTTCGAACGTGAGGACTTCACCGGTGAAGCCGCCGCGCTTCGTGACGACCTGGGGGTGCTGATCAAAGAGCTTGAGGCAGCCTGCGACAAATTCGAGGTGTCCAAACATCGTCAACTCGAGCGGGAAGCCCGCACCGGCAAGAGGGTCACCGCATGCGAGCTGCATAAGACCGCAGGCAAGCTGGTCTTCAGCCGTCGGTAGCCCGGCCTTGCGCATCGGTCCGATCACGCTCGCCAGCCCGGTGGTACTGGCCCCGATGGCCGGCGTGACCAACGTTGCGTTCCGGACACTGTGTCGTGAACTAGAACAGTCGAAGGTCGGCACCGTCAGCGGGCTGTACGTCTGCGAAATGGTGACCGCGCGTGCGCTCGTCGAGCGTCATCCCGTCACCATGCACATGACGACGTTCTCCCCGGACGAGTCGCCGCGCTCGCTGCAGCTCTACACCGTCGACCCCGCCACCACCTACGCGGCCGCCAAGATGATCGCGGACGAAGGCTTGGCCGACCACATCGACATGAACTTCGGCTGCCCGGTGCCCAAAGTCACCAGGCGCGGCGGAGGGGCGGCGCTGCCGTTCAAGCGGCGGCTGTTCGGCCAGATCGTGGCCGCGGCCGTGCGCGCCACCGAAGGCACCGAAATACCCGTGACCGTCAAATTCCGCGTCGGCATCGACGACGACCACCACACGCACCTGGATGCCGGCCGCATCGCCGAATCCGAGGGCGCCGCGGCGGTCGCGCTGCACGCCCGGACGGCAGCGCAGCGCTACTCCGGCACCGCGGATTGGGAACAGATCGCCCAGCTCAAACAGCAGGTGCGGACGATTCCGGTGCTCGGCAACGGAGACATCTACGACGCCAGCGATGCGCTGGCCATGATGGCCAGCACCGGGTGCGACGGCGTTGTCATCGGCCGAGGCTGTCTGGGCCGGCCGTGGCTCTTCGCCGAGTTGTCGGCCGCGTTCACCGGCGGGCCAGCACCCACCCCGCCCACACTCGGCGAGGTCGCCGGCATCATGCGCCGGCACGGCGAGTTGCTGGCCGCGCACTTCGGCGAAGACAAAGGCATGCGCGACATCCGCAAGCACATCGCCTGGTACCTGCACGGCTTCCCTGCCGGATCCGAGCTGCGGCGAGCATTGGCGCTGGTCAAGACGCTCGCTGAACTTGACTTCCTGCTAGACAGGCTGGACGGCGCTGTCCCGTTCCCGGAGGCCGCGACCGGCCCGCGGGGCCGGCAGGGTTCACCCGCTCGCGTGGCGTTGCCCGACGGCTGGCTGGCCGACCCCGACGACTGCACGGTGCCGGCCGGGGCCGACGTCATGCACTCGGGTGGCTGAATCGAAACGCGCTCGAAATCGCGTCCGCGTCAATAACTCAGTACGATATGGGCCTGCTACACGGCACTTCGGTGGCGGATCGGTTTGTCCCGCTGCATGAGGGCTGCAAGTACGGCGCGACCCCACGGGTAGACGCGTGGGCACGGACACCACTGACGTCCGCATCAGAGTTTCGGAGGCCAGTTCGAGATGAGTGACGGCAAGCATGACGCCACTCTTGACCGTGGGCGCGGGTCCGGGGCCGCCAGCGACGATCAACCGATTGCCCGAACGCTAGGCGCCGCACCGTGGGAGCGGTTTTCTGCACCATCGCCCGATGACGGCGCCCACGGATGGCAGGTTGAGCCACGCGTCGAGCATCAGGAAGCCGACACGGAAAAGGGGGGATGTCACGCCGATGGCGCAGTCAGTGTCGCCGACCTGATCGCCAAAATCGGCACCCCGACCCCCGACCGGCCTAGTCACCATCACATATCCGATGAGGTAGCCCCGGATGCCGAACCTGCTGAGCCTTCCGGGGTTGGGTCGGACGTGCCGGTCGACCTGCAAGACACGCAGGTCATCGACACTCCGGCCTACTCGCTCGAGGTCGCCTCGGAGCTTCCCGACCTCGATGCGGCCAACTATCCGGATGACCCGAACAGCAATGCGGACTCCGAATCGGACCGGACCACTTCGCGCCGGGCGCGACCGATGCGGTCCCGCCGGACATCGCCTCTCCAGGACCCGGGACCCAAGCCCATCGGCCGTCGGCCTATGTTGCTGGCCGCGCGCTCGGTCGCGGCTCTATTCGCCGCGCTGGCGCTGGCCCTCACCGGCGGTGCTTGGCAGTGGAGCACCTCAAAGAACAACCGACTCAACACCATTAGCGCGCTCGACCCGAACTCGCGCGATATCGTCGACCCGAATGGGCAGTACGGCGACGAGGACTTTTTGATCGTCGGTATGGACTCCCGCGCCGGGGCCAATGCCAATATGGGCGCCGGCGACACCGAGGACATCGACGGCACGCGGTCGGACACCGTGATGCTGGTCAACATTCCGGCGAACCGCAAGCGGGTGGTGGCGGTGTCGTTCCCCCGGGACCTGGCGATCACGCCTTTCCAGTGCGAGGCCTGGAACCCCGAGACCGGCAAGTACGGACCCCTCTATGACAAGAAGAAGGGGACGTGGGGTCCCAGGATGGTCTACACCGAGACCAAATTGAACTCGGCGTTCTCCTTCGGCGGTCCGAAATGTCTGGTGAAGGAAATCCAGAAGCTGTCCGGCCTGAGCATCAACCGGTTCATCGCCATCGACTTCGTCGGTTTCGCGCGGATGGTCGAGGCACTCGGCGGCGTCGAAGTATGCAGCAGCACCCCGTTGCAGGACTATGAACTAGGGACGGTGCTGGACCACTCGGGACGGCAGGTCATCAATGGAACAACCGCGCTGAACTACGTGCGGGCCCGCCAAGTCACCACCGAGAACAACGGTGACTACGGCCGCATCAAACGCCAGCAGTTGTTCTTGTCGTCGCTGCTGCGTTCGCTGATCTCCGAGGACACGTTGTTCAACCTCAACAAGCTCAACAATGTGGTCAACATGTTCATCGGCAACAGCTACGTCGACAATGTCAAGACCAAAGACCTGGTGCAGCTGGGGCAGTCGCTGCAGGGTATGGCCGCCGGGCACATCACGTTCGTCACCGTCCCGACCGGCGTGACAGACCAGAACGGCGACGAGCCGCCGCGCACGGCCGACATGAAGGAGCTTTTCACGGCGATCATCAACGACGACCCGCTGCCGCTCGAAAACGACCAGAACGCCCGGCGTTTGGGGACCTCCCCAACCTCGGGGCCGACGATCTCGCCCACCACCACCAAGAAACCTCCCGCCGCGACCCCCGAGACTCGGCGCGAGCAGGTGACGACAACCTCGCCGCAAGATGTCACGGTGCAGGTCTCCAACTCGACCGGCCAAACCGGTCTGGCCACGACCGCGACCAACCAGCTCAAGCGGAACGGCTTCAACGTGATGACACCGAACGACTATCCGAATTCGCTGAATGCGACAACGGTGTTCTTCTCGCCCGGCAACGAGCCGGCCGCCGCCACGGTGGCGTCGGCGTTCGCCAATGCAAAGGTCGAGCGGGTCAACGGGATTGGTCAAGTGGTTCAGGTGGTCCTCGGCCCAGATTTCAGCTCGGTGACGGCTCCCCCGCCCAGCGGCTCATCGATCAGTGTGCAGATCGACCGCAACTCGAGCAGCCCGACGACCAAGCTGCCCGAAGACTTGACGGTCACCAACGCCGCCGACACCACCTGCGAGTAGCCGGGTTTCAGGGCGTCGCTTCTGCCGCCGTTTCCGCCGGCGAGAACGTAGGCTTGAGCACATGAGGACCGCCTATCATGAGCAACTCTCGGAATTATCGGAGCGGCTCGGCGAGATGTGCGGGCTGGCAGGGATCGCCATGGAGCGGGCAACCCAAGCCTTGTTGCAGGCCGATTTGGTGCTGGCAGAACAGGTGATCTCCGACCACGAAAAGATCGCGACCCAGAGCGCCCGCGCCGAGGAGAGCGCTTTCGTGCTGCTGGCCTTGCAAGCACCGGTAGCCGGTGACCTCAGGGCTATCGTGAGCGCCATCCAGATGGTGGCCGACATCGACCGGATGGGTGCGCTGGCCCTGCATGTTGCCAAGATCGCCCGCCGACGCCATCCCCAGCACGTGTTGCCCGAAGAGGTCAATGGATATTTCTCCGAAATGGGCAGAGTTGCAGTCGAATTAGGTAACAGCGCGCAAGAGGTGGTGTTGTCGCGCGACCCGGAGAAAGCCGCCCGGATCCGCGAAGAAGACGACGCGATGGACGATCTGCACCGGCATTTGTTCTCGGTGCTGATGGACCGCGAGTGGAAGCACGGCGTGGCTGCCGCCGTCGACGTGACGTTGCTGGGCCGGTTCTACGAACGGTTCGCCGACCACGCCGTTGAAGTGGCGCGGCGGGTCATCTTCCAGGCGACGGGCAGATTTCCCGAGGACGACGCGACGCCACCCTCGCGTTAGCCGAAGCGCCCGGAGATGTAGTCCTCGGTGGCCTTCTGGGTCGGGTTGGAAAAGATTTTGTCGGTGTCGTCGATCTCCACCAGTCGGCCTGGTTTTCCCACCGCTTCCAGGTTGAAGAATGCCGTCTGATCGCTCACCCGCGCAGCCTGCTGCATGTTGTGGGTGACGATGACGATGGTGTACTCCTGCTTCAACTCACCGATCAGGTCTTCGATGGCCATCGTCGAGATGGGGTCCAGCGACGAGCACGGCTCGTCCATCAGCAGCACATCGGGTTGCACAGCGATGGCCCGAGCGATGCACAACCGCTGCTGCTGCCCCCCGGACAATCCGCCGCCGGGCCTGTCTAACCGATCCTTGACCTCGTCCCACAGGTTCGAACCGCGCAATGAGTGTTCGGCGATGTCGTCGAGCACTTTGCGATTGCGTGTACCCTGCAGCTTCAGGCCAGCAACAACGTTGTCGCGAATCGACATCGCTGGGAAGGGGTTTGGCCGTTGGAACACCATCCCGACTGCCCGGCGCACACCGACCGGATCGATACCGGGGGCATAGATGTTTTCATCGTCGAGCAGTACGGCGCCCTCAACCCGGGCGCCGGGGACCACCTCATGCATCCTGTTCAGCGTGCGCAGCACGGTCGTCTTGCCGCAGCCCGACGGACCTATGAACGCTGTCACGCTGCGGGGCAGAACCGATAACGTCACATCCGAGACCGCCTGAAACGACCCGTAGTAGATGTTGACGGCTTTGAGGTCCAACCGTTTGGCCACTTCGTGCTCCTGCCTACGACTTCTTGGGGGCAAAGATTTTCGCGACAACCTTGGCCCCGATATTGATCACGGCGATCACCAGGATCAGTGTCAGCGCAGCGCCCCACAGCCGATCTGTGGGGACCGGATTAGCGCCAGCGCCGGCTGATGTCTGGTCATACATCATGCCGGGCAGCGACCCCATGAACCCGGTGAAAATGTCGTAGTTGATCGCCTGCGAGTAACCGACCAGGATCAGCAGCGGGGCCGTCTCGCCCAGCACCCTTGCCAATGCGAGCATGATCCCAGTGACAATGCCGGACAGCCCGGTCGGAATCACAACCCTGGCAATGGTTTTCCACTTCGGTATCCCAAGCGCATAACTGGCCTCGCGGAGATCCACCGGAACGATCCGCAGCATCTCCTCGGTCGCTCGCACGATCACCGGGAGCATCAACAACACCAGCGCCAGCGACACCGCGAACTCGGAACGCGGAAGCCCCAGCGTCGCCACCCACAGTGCGTAGATGAACAATGCCGCCACGATCGAGGGCACACCGGTAAGGATGTCCACCATAAAGCTGACCACCCTACCCAGCGAATTGTCGCCACCGTATTCGACCAAATAGATCGCGACCATGAGGCCGATCGGGATGGAGATCGCGGCGCATATCAATCCCTGGAGCAAGGTGCCGACGATCGCGTGGTACGCGCCGCCGCCAGCCACGAATGCCGTCATACCCGCTTGTGAATGCGCCCACCACACGCTGGACGTGATCACCTGGTAGCCCCTGGCGATCACCGAATACAGCACCAAAACCAAAGGCGTCAGGGCAATTACTGTCGACACCGTCACCAGCACCGTCGCGACGTTGTTCGCGACTCGACGACGCCAGCCGAGTCCCGAGAACGTCCGCGGCTTGACGGGGCGGTCCAGGATCGAGGTCATTGGTTGCCTCTTCGGGCTCCGGTTCGGGCGACGGCCCCGCGCGCCGCGGAGTCGACCACGAACGTGAGCAGGAAAAGCACCAGTCCCGCGGCAATGTAGGCGCCGCCCCCGTATTTGTCATTGAGTTCCGATGCGGCGGAAGCGATTTTGGTCGCGAACGTTGAGCCACCGTCGAACAGCGACCAGCCGAACGCCGTCTGGGTACCGCGCAAGATGATCAGCAATGCGACCGTCTCACCCAGGGCGCGACCCAGACCCAGCATCGCGCCGCTGAAGTATCCGGACCGCCCGAATGGCAGCACGGTTGTCTTGACGACTTCCCAACGGGTGGCGCCGAGCGCCAGCGCAGCCTCGATCTGGTCCTGCGGAGTCTGAACGAAGACTTCGCGAGTTACGGCGGTGATGATCGGCAGGATCATCACCGCCAAAACGATCCCGCCGGTAAAGATGGTGCCGCCACCTGCCACCGACGCGTTGCCACTGGCGAACAGAAAGCACCACCCCATAGCGTGATTGAGCCAGGTTGCGACGGGTCGCAGCTGCGGTGCGAGCACATATAGCCCCCAGACGCCGTAGATGATCGAGGGCACCGCGGCCAGCAGATCGACCATGTACGCCAGCAGTCCACCAACCCGTCGCGGTGCGTACTGCGTGAGAAATATGGCGACGCCCAGGGCGACCGGCATCGCCAGCGCCAATGCAAACATCGACACCAACACGGTCACCTGTAACAGATCGAGGATTCCGAAGTGCATCGCCGAGGTGTCTGTGGTGACCCACTTGCCACCGTAGGTGAAAAAATTCACTTGGTCGCGCCGCAAGGCAGGTATCGCGCGCCACAGCAAAAACGCACCGATCGAGGCAATCAGAAGGACCATCAGGACACCGGAGAACTCCGACAGCCAGCGAAATATGCGGTCCCCGAAGCGCGGCCGGGCGTCGCCCCACGGGCTTAAAGGTACGATCGGCGGCTCCGGAAAGGGCGCAGCAACGACCGCACCCGAACCCGCATCGGCTGGGTTTGGCGTCGTCACAGTGATCCCGTCACTTTTTGGGGCTTTTTGCTTGGGGGCGCAGGGTCGATCGCTTACTGCATTGCGTTGATCGCACTGACCAGTCGCTCCTTGACCTTATCGGGCAGCGGAACATAACCCGCCGACGAAAGGCCGGTCTGACCGTTGTTCGCTGCCACGGTGAGAAACGACTTGATCGCCGCGGCGGTGTCCGGGTCGTAGCCCGCCGAGCACACAATGTCATAAGTGGCCATCACCAACGGGTAAGCACCCGGGTCCTGGGAGCTGTACATCGTGTTCAGGTCCAGCACGAGGTCGTTGCCACTGGCAACGAAGTTGGCAAGGTTGACGGCGCGACGAGCCGTGTCGTCGTTGAGCGGCACCCCACCACTGCCGGTGTCGATTTCGGCGAATGGCATACCGGCCCGATCAGCGAAGCCCTTCTCGACATATCCAATGGCACCCGAGGTAATCTGCACCGCCTGGACCACGCCGGCCGACCTCTGGACCCCTTCGCCGACACCGCCTTGAAACTCGGTGCCAACCCCTTTGGTCCAGCTCTGTGGTGCGTCGGCGGTCAGATACCTCTGCAGGTTGTCGGTGGTGCCCGACGAATCCGCGCGATAGATCGGCGTGATCTTGGTGTCGGGCAGGGCAACTCCGGGATTGAGTGCGGCGAGTATCGGGTCATTCCAATTCGTGACCACACCACTGAAGATCTTGGCCAGCACGTCACTGTTGACGACCATCGTCTGAACGCCCGCCAGTTGGTAGACCAATGCGATTGACCCGAACACCAGCGGTAGGTCCCACGCCGGGTTTCCGCTACAGCGTTTGGCGGCCGTGCCGATCTGGTCCGTCGTCAGAGGCGAGTCCGATCCGGCGAAGTCGACATGGCCGGCAACGAACTGCGCGCGACCGGCACCCGACCCGGTCGGGTTATATGACACGTTTTTGCCAGGGCACAACTGGCCCCACACGTGGTTGAACGATGCGATCGCGTTCTGTTGAGCCGTCGACCCCTCAGCCGTCACGGAACTTTTGCCGCCACAGGGCACACTTCCGGCTGATACCCCCGAGATGACCGTTGTCGACGCGGCGCGGTTGTCGTCGCTGCCACAGGCAGTCAACACTGAACCGGTGACCACGAAAGTGGTGATCGCGAAAACCGCTGCCGCGAACGTCCTGCCCACCCCGCGCCTCACCCATCTCGCTTTCTCAGCGCATTCTTGACGCATACCGGCACCGCCGGCGGCCTCTTATACGAGGTTGCCAGATCACCCGGAAAGTATGCTCCGGTGGCCGTCACGCGCATGCCTATCCGGTGAATGTGAGGTGAACAGCCAGCTGCGTGTAGGTCGGTCGTCGCTCAGCCCACGACGGGGGCCGGCGCGTAGGCGGTGTCGACGCTGTAGGTGGTGAAACCGAGGCGCTCATAGGTCCGCACCGCGGCGACGTTGTCCGACTCCACGTAGAGCATCACGGTGGGTTCGGCTGAACCGGCCAGCCGTTCCGCCAGCGATGCGATACCAATCGATGTCAACAGCTGCCCCAGGCCCCGCCGCTGCGCCGAAGGGTCCACGCCCAGGACGTAGACCTCGCCCAGGCCCGGTTGATCGGGATGCACCTTGGTCCAGTGGAAGCCCAGTAGCGCGCCCTCCTGGTCGGTTGATGCGTCGCCGAACGCCAGAAACACGCCCGCGTGGTCGAACCACGGTTCGCTGCGCCGCTCCGCCAGCTGGACTGCAGTCCAACCGCCCTGTTCCGGGTGTTCGGCGAATGCGGCGTTATTGACCCGCAGCAGCTCAGGGTCATCGGCCGTGCCCGCGTAGGTGCGGATCCGCACGCGAGCGGGAATCAGCGGTTCGGGGATGTCGCGCAGCGAACGCCGCATCTGGACCAGTTCGCGCACCGGGACCAGACCGAGCGCGGACGCGGTCGCCCGGGCGGACTCCAGCGTGCCGTGCGCCCAGAAGCGGTTGCGCCCCGCGGTCTTAGCCAATGCTGCGCGTGCCATCGCGGCGCCGATACCACGGCGGCGGGCCCGGGGGTGCACCACCAACTCCGCCATCGCGACACCCGTGTCCGGTGGCGAGCTGAGATTGAGGTAGCCGACAATGCCGTCGTCGGAATCGGTGACCAGCAGGTGCGCGGTGCGGTCGTGGCCGAGTTCCCGCAGCACTTGTTCCCCGACGGGGGCTACCCCGTCGAATTCGGTTGCTTCAGCAACGAGTTCGCGCGCTTGCTGCTGCTCTTCGGCGGTCAGTGCCGAGCGCCAGCCACGCGGTGTCACTGACTGCGCAACGGGTCGACCAGCGGATCTCGGAGATCGTCGGACTCTGCCTCGGCGGCTTCGGCTTGGTCATCATCGGAGTCCGAAATGGGCGCTCGGCCGCGCGCCGGCCGGACTGCCTTGTAACCCACGTTTCGTACCGTGCCGATCAACGCTTCGTGCTCGGCGCCGAGTTTGGCCCGCAGTCGACGCACGTGCACATCGACCGTCCGGGTGCCCCCGAAGAAGTCATAGCCCCACACCTCATGCAGCAGCTGAGCGCGGGTAAACACCCGCCCGGCGTGCTGTGCCAGGTATTTCAGCAGCTCGAACTCTTTATAGGTGAGATCGAGCGGGCGGCCCCGCAATCGCGCGGTGTAGGTGCCTTCGTCGATCACCAGCTCGCCAAGGCTCACCTTGCCCGCACTCTCCTGGTCGGCCAGCCCGCCCCGGCGACCGACAACCAGCCGCAGTCGGGCGTCGATCTCAGCGGGCCCGGTACTGGGCAAAAGGATCTCGTCCAGGCCCCAGTCAGCGCTGACTGCCACCAGCCCGCCTTCACTCACCACAGCCAGGACCGGGACGGACCGGCCCGCCGTGCTCAACAGGCGGCACAAACCGCGCGCGGACGAAAGATCCTGGCGCGCGTCGACGAGCACAGCGTCCGCGGTTCCGGCCTCCAGCAACGAGGATGGCTCCGCCGGTGCCGTGCGCACCGTGTGAGGGAGCAGCGACAACGACGGCAGAATTGGGTCGGGATGCAGCTCCGAAGTCAGCAGTAGTAGCTCCAACGAGCCCCTCCAGCGTCGTGGGAATCCCATTCCCGAAATTGACAACGCAACATGGCGTTAGTTGCCAGGTCATCTAACGATAACGTGCCACCAGGTCTTTGGCGTGATCAGACGGTTCAGTGTGAGCCCCGCCACCAGGCGTGCGGTACGGACGGGTCGCACAGACTTGCGCCACAATATGCGGATGCGCAAGGTGCTGATTGGGGTGGTCGCAGCGGCGATCGCGGTCTCCGTGATTGTCGTCGGCGCAATCGGCGTCGATTACGGAACGAGTATCTTCGCCGAATACCGGTTGTCGACCAACGTGCGCAAATCGGCGAATCTGGGATCAGACCCATTCGTCGCCATCTTGGCATTTCCGTTCATCCCGCAGGCAATGCGCGACCACTACAACGAGTTGGAGATCAAGGCCAACGCCGTCGACCACCCGATGGTCGGGAAGGCCACGCTCGAAGCCACGATGTACTCGATCGACCTGACCTACGCCTCCTGGCTGATCAGGCCCGATGCGAAGCTTCCGGTCGGCAGGCTGGAGAGCCGCATCATCATCGACTCGACCCACCTGGGCCGCTACCTGGGCATCACCGACCTCATGGTTGAGGCACCGCCCCAGGAAACCAACAACGCGACCGGCGGTACCACGGTTTCCGGGATCTCCGGCAGCCGCGGGCTGGTATTTAGCGGCACGCCCAAATCGGCCAACTTCGACCACCGGGTCAGCGTCTCGGTAGACCTCGCCATCGCCCCCGACGACCAGGCGACGCTGGTGTTTACCCCCACGGGCATCCTGACCGGGCCGGACACCGCCAACCAAGCCGTCCCGGACGACAAGCGGGACGCCGTACTGCATGCCTTCAGTGCCAGGCTGCCCAACCAGACGCTGCCGTTCGGGGTGGCGCCGACCAGCGAGGGGGCGCGTGGCTCCGACGTCATCATCGAAGGCGTCACCCGGGGAGTAACTATCACGCTCGAAGGGTTTAAGCAGTCATGATGCGCGCCGGCGACGATGCAGTGGGGGTACCGCCCGCTTGCGGGGGACACCGCGATGAGGTGGGGGCACCACCCGCTTGCGGGGGAGAGTGGCGCTGATGATGACCGTAATCGTGGCGACCGTGGCGGCGGGTGTCCTCACACTCCTCGTCGGATGGTTGCTTACCCGGCGCTCCGGAAGGGTCCGGGAAGTTCAGTCTGCGTCAGGCCGCGAACGCGACAATCCCGACACCGCAGACCTCGGCCTTTCCCGCACCGGACCAACGGTCGTGCATTTCAGCGCCCCCTGGTGCGGACCTTGCGATCGGGTGCGTCGGGTGGTGCACGAGGTTTGCGAGGACCTGGGAGATGTGGCCCACGTCGAAATCGACCTGGATGCCAACCCGGCGGCTGCGCGCCGATTCTCGGTGCTGTCTCTGCCTACCACGTTGATCTTCGATGTCGATGGACGACAGCGGTACCGGGCCGCCGGAGTCCCCAAGACCGCCGACCTGCGGTCGGCCCTGGCACCGCTGTTGGCTTGATCACTATGTCTTTGGGTAAGCTGTCCGACGTGTCAACCCGCATCGAGCCCATGCTCACCAAGCGCCGCGCAGTTGATCTGTGCCGCATCGCGGGTTGTTGCTGTTGCCGTAGCTGCTGAGTAGCCGCGCTGTCCCGCGCAGCACTCGGAAGCAGCCTCGGATCCTACCGTGAGCGTGCCTCCCCCTTTTCCGTGCAACGGGAGTATCTAGGAGTAGTCGTACCGTGTCGAGCAGTAACAACACCACCACCGCCCAACCGGACCTCGTCGACGTTCGTGGGCCGAGGTTCGCCGCCTGGGTGACGGCCGCGGTTCTACAGATCGTCCTGATCGTCTCCGCCATAAGTCCGGTGGCGGCCGCGATCGTGCTCGGCCTGCAGGCAGTGGTCTTTGCCATCGGGGCCCTCGGCGGGCCCCGGCGGCACCCGTATGGGCGGGTGTTCGCCACCGTCGTGGCGCCCCGCCTGGGTCCGGTCAAGGAACGCGAACCGGTGCCCCCGCTGAAGTTCGCCCAACTGGTCGGCTTCGTCTTCGCGGTCTGCGGCGTCGCCGGATTCGCCGCTGGCGCTGTCCTGGTGGGCGTCATCGCCACCACAGCCGCGCTGGTGGCCGCCTTCCTGAACGCGGCTTTCGGCATCTGCCTGGGCTGTCAGCTCTATCCGCTTGTCGCGCGTTTCCGGCGCACGCCCCGCACCGCCTAGCACTATCGACCCTTTTCACCCAAGCAATCGAAAGGATCCCCACCATGGCACGCTCGGACGTCCTGGTCTCCGCCGACTGGGCTGAGAGCAATCTTGACGCCGCCAATGTCGTCTTTGTCGAAGTGGACGAGGACACCAGCGCCTACGACGGCGGCCACATCGCCGGCGCGATCAAGCTGGATTGGCGCACCGATTTGCAGGACCCGGTCAAGCGTGATTTCGTCGACGCCCAGCAATTCTCCAAGTTGCTCAGCGACAAGGGCATCTCCAACGACGACACCGTGATTCTCTACGGCGGCAACAACAACTGGTTCGCCGCCTACGCGTACTGGTACTTCAAGCTGTACGGGCATGACAAGGTCAAGCTGCTCGACGGCGGCCGCAAGAAGTGGGAGCTTGACGGCCGCCCGCTGTCCAGCGACCCCGTCGGCAGACCCGTGACCTCCTACACCGCGGCCGCGCCGGACAACACCATTCGGGCGTTCCGGGACGAGGTCATCGCGGCCATCAACGTCAAGAACTTGGTCGACGTGCGCTCCCCCGACGAGTTCTCCGGCAAGATCCTGGCGCCGGCGCACCTGCCGCAGGAACAGAGCCAGCGGCCCGGCCACATCCCGGGCGCGATCAACGTGCCGTGGAGCAAGGCCGCCAATGAGGACGGCACCTTCAAGTCCGATGAGGAGTTGGCCAAGCTGTACGCCGATGCCGGTCTGGACGGGGTGAAGGAGACCATCGCTCACTGCCGGATCGGTGAGCGGTCATCGCACACCTGGTTCGTGCTCCGGGAATTGCTCGGACATCAAAACGTCAAGAACTACGACGGCAGTTGGACGGAATACGGCTCCCTGGTGGGTGCCCCGATCGAGTTGGGAAGCTGATATGTGCTCTGCACCAAAGCAAGGACTCACGTTGCCCGCCAGCGTCGACCTGGAGAAGGAAACGGTGATCACCGGCCGCGTCGTGGACCGCGACGGCCAGGCAGTGGGCGGGGCATTCGTCCGGCTGCTGGACTCCTCCGACGAGTTCACGGCCGAGGTGGTCGCCTCGGCCACGGGTGACTTCCGGTTCTTCGCGGCTCCGGGATCATGGACGCTGCGCGCGCTGTCCTCGGTCGGCAATGGTGACGCCGCCGTGGCGCCGTCCGGTGCGGGCATCCACGAGGTCGACGTCAAACTCGCCTGACTCGGCCCAGACGGGCCCAGACAAGTGAAGCCCCGGAAGCCGCCACTGGCGCATAAAGGCGAATAGACTCGTCCCCGTGGTGCTCTTCTTCGAGATCATGCTGGTCCTGGCAGTAGTGGTCATCTCGTGGTTCGCGCTGTATACGCTCTACCGGCTCATTACTGACGAGTCGTGAGTTCTGAAGAGGTCCCGGTCGGACCGGCCGGTCCCGAGGACCCCGGCGACCGAGCGGTGGCTGCCGCTGCTGAACGCGCCAGGGTGACTGCGGCCCGAAATATCCCGGCGTTCGACGATTTGCCGGTCCCCGCCGACACCGCGAACTTGCGCGAAGGTGCGAACCTGAATGACGCGCTGCTGGCGCTGCTGCCACTTGTCGGCGTCTGGCGCGGCCAGGGCGAGGGCCGCGGAGCCGACGGCGACTACCGGTTCGGCCAGCAGATCGTGGTCTCCCACGACGGCGGCGACTATCTGAATTGGGAAGCCCGGTCCTGGCGACTCAACGAGGCAGGCGACTACCAGGAACCCGGCTTGCGCGAGACGGGCTTCTGGCGGTTTGTCAGCGATCCAGACGACCCGACCGAGTCCCAGGCGATCGAGTTGCTGTTGGCACATTCGGCCGGTTACGTCGAATTGTTCTACGGGCGGCCACGTACCCAGTCGTCGTGGGAATTGGTCACGGATGCCCTGGCGCGCAGCAGGTCCGGCGTGCTGGTCGGCGGCGCCAAACGGCTCTACGGGATCGTGGAGGGTGGCGACCTCGCCTATGTGGAGGAACGGGTGGATGCCGACGGCGGGCTGGTGCCGCACCTGTCAGCGCGACTGTCTCGATTCGCCGGGTAACGGGGCCGGGGTCCGCAGAACCCCGGCCCGGGACGGTGGCCCGTTGGTGGCACACCGGATCGGAATCTCGTTGCCTTCGGCCGACCATTCTGTGTGTACTGTTCGACGTCCGAGCAGCCGATATTCGCCGAATATTCCAGGAAGGTCCGGGAAGGGAGGGTCGGCCCGATGCGTCGCACGGCGACAGCCTCGTCAATAGCGCGCTGGGCCGTGTCCGCGGTTGGCCTGCTTGTGATCGGCTATCTGGCCGCGGTTGCGCTACAGCCTTCCATCCTCGATGCGCTGCCGGGCTGGCTGAGATGGTTCGGTCAGCCCGGATCGATGGCGACGATCGCGATCGTGGTGGCGGTGTTCGGCGCGGTGTGTGTGCTGACCTTCCGGTCCGATGGCGGCCACCGGCTGGTCGGCGTTTCGTTCACAGTTATCGCCGTCCTCATCACCATCACCGCGGTACTGGGACTGAGCTCTTATTGGAGATGTCACGACGCCAGCCATCCGGCCTTCTTCACGCCGCTGATGTGGACGGCCCAGTTGGTTAAGGGCAGCATCGGCGATACCTCACTGGGCGGGCGGAGCTGCCCCAGCCCCACTCCGGTGGGCTTGGAAGTGGCGCGGATAGCGGCGCTGTCGGCAATTTTCACCGGCCTGGGCGGTGTCGTGATCGGCGTGTTCCGGTCCCAGGTGGACCGGTTCCGGGCCAACCTGGCCGATTCGGTCACTGCCATTGTGGGTCTCGACGACGACACCGAGTCGATGATCAGCGGAGTCGCGCGGACGTTGGACCGGCGCAGCACACTGGTCGTCATCACCAGCGCCGGGGACGACCAGGTGCAACGGGCCCGCAGGCAGGGTGCCCGGGTGGTGTTGGTGGACTTCAACACGCCGTCGACCCTGGTGTCGCTACGGCTGTGGCGCCACCTCGGACGGCTCTACCTAATGGCACCCGATCCGGGGGTCAACCTGCTGTGGCTGGACCTGATCAGTCGTCGGCTGGCAGAGGTCGCCGACAAACAGCGGTTGCCCCTCATCGTGCGCATCGATGACCCATGGCTGGCCGAGGCATGGCGTGCACAGCAGTTCGGCGGATCCGACACCCGATGGGCGGCTGACGTTGTCGGCAAGTACGAGGTGACCGCCGGCCGGCTACTGGACAGCATCATCGCGACCAAGACCGTACAGCGTGTATTCGTCTGTGGCACTTCGCAGTTGACCTTGGCGCTGTGCGCGGACCTGACCCGTCGCGCCCTGGAACGAGACTTCTACACCCCGCCCGGTACGCCTCCGCTCCCGGCGCTCACTCTGGTCGAGCGTGACGCTGAAGAGTACCTGAAGGATCACCAGTTTTACCGTCAGCAAGCCGGTTTCATGTCCGACGGACCGACGATCGATGCGGTACCCGAAGCGTCGACGATACCGACTTTGCTGCAGCTGATCGGTGATGGTGATCCATCAACCAGCGCGGTGATCTTGGTCGACACCCATGCCACAACGACCGGGACAAGGCTTGCTGCGCGGTTCCCCGATATGCCCGTTTACACCCGGGATTCCAACGCCCAGGTCGCCGACGATGCGTTGCCGTTAGTCGGCCTGTTGCAGACCTACAGCCTTGCATTGGACACACTCGAGGGCCAGGTCCAGGATGCATGGGAACGGGCGGCAAGGCTGATCCACGAGCGTTATGTCGCCACGATCGACCCCGATGCGCCGCGCTCCCCGGCTGCGATGCCGTGGGCCAAGCTCAACGAGTTCTACCGCGGATCGAACCGTCGTCAAGTGCGCAACGCGTTGTGGATGGTCGAGCAGATCGCGGGACACACCTGGAACACCTGGGGCAGCCCGCCGGCGCAGCTGTGCGGGCGCGACATGGCCGAATCGCCGCCACTGCAACAGCTTGCGCTGCTGGGCTTCGACCACTATTCGGCGATGAGCATGGCGCGGGCGGAACACGAAGACTGGTGTCGCTATTACCAGCGCAACGGCTGGAAGTACGGTTCGCCCCGCGATGACGCGCGCAAGATCCACGACAAGTTGGTCGATTGGTCGGTGGTCGAAAGCTCGCCGGATCTGCTCAATGCCGCGGTGCGCAGCTTGGCGGGCACACTGTGGAGCCTGCGGCAGCTCGGCTATCGGTCACGTCCGCTGTGGCAATCCTTCACCCGAGTCGGGGCGGTCACCGCGGAACAACGGAGCACCCCGTGGAAGTGGAAGTCGGACTCGCGGTACACCATGCGCGCTGACGCCGGGGATTGGGCTGTGCAGGCGGACGGGAAGATTTGGTCGGTGCGCGACGATATTTTCCGCGCCACCTACGATGAGGCCGGCGACGGGCAGTGGCGTAGAAAGGGGCGGGTTCAAGCACGGCCGGCGCATCCCGGGGAGACCGTGAACACCCTCGAGGGTCCTACGACCGCGGCGGACGGCGACTGGGTCGTGCGGGGATCCGACGGCGAGCAATGGCCGGTTCCCGGTGACGAATTCGCGCGGCGCTACACCGAATTCCATCCACCCGCAGAAGCCCACGCCGCGGACGGCGGCGACGGATAGGCGTTCCGCCCAAACAGCGCTGATGAATGCCCATCCAGAGATGGGTGAACACTGATACGGTATCGGCGCATCGTCGGGCGTCCGGGGTGGCCTGGCCACAGCAGCGTCTGCAAACCGTCGCATGCGCGCTTTCGCCCCGTTCGCTTGCTCCGCTCATCTTAGGAGACTGCGATGGGGCTGTTATCAGCTACTCGAGCCTGAAAAAGCCCAGGCATTCGTGACGACATCCGCGGACAAATGGAGGGCTTGCGCCAACCAATCCGTGACGCTGACCACCGACCAGAACCGAGTACTGCACTGGACATTCGGGGACATCACCGGGGCTCCCCCCACGATTACGCAGGTGCGCAGGCCAGCAGATGCCAGCAGGCCCGCCTGCCAGCGCGTGCTGAGCGCGGTGTCCGACGTCGTCCTCGACGTCGAGGCGTGCGCGGTGAACGTGACCGATCAGGCCAGCCAGATCACCCAAAAGATGACCGCGAAAGTGAAGTCGTAGCATGGGCCGGTCCACACCGACGGGTGATGACATGGAGCGGCCCCCGAGCAAAGCTCCTGGTTGGACAAGACCGGAAGCTCGGGGGCCGGGTGGCTACGGGGAATTCGCCAGCGCGCGTTGATCGCTAGCTCTTCCGAGCCGATGCAGCTAGCGCGTAGCCACCTCACATGTCCATGAAGCTATCAATTTCGCGGACCACCTCCTTCCCTGTGTACGGCCGACCGTACCCGCACTCCGGCCTGCCCACAACAGGATTTCGTCCCCTCAGCGGTCGCTGACGATCGCGGCGTCGACGAGTTCGGCGAATTCCGCGGCCATCGGCGAACGGGGCAATCGTCGACCGTCGAGGGTGTGCACGCGGGCGGCCAGAGTCATGCTTGATATCAACCAGATCCCTTGGGCACCATGGAGATCGGCGATCCGTAAGGCGCGGTAGTCACAGTCGTAGCCTTTGGTGCGGGCCACCTCGAAGAGAGCCTGTTGGGTGGTTCCCCGCAGGATCGGATACCACGGTGGCGGTGTCAGCAGGCAGAGATTACCGTCCGATCCTTCGTGTGAGTCGGTGGCGATGACCACCGTCGAGCGGGGCCCTTCCAGGATGTAGCCATCAGAGCTGACGAAGATGACGTCACCGGCGCCCTGTCGGGCGGCGTGCCGCAGGGCGGCCATGTTGACCGCGTAGGACAGCGTCTTGGCGTTGACCAGCAGCCAGGGCATCGCGTCGACACCGGTCGCCGGCAACCCGCGGTCCAGCGTGATCGCCGCCAACCCCTCCCGGCGCACCAGGGTCACCCGGTCGGGCAGGGAGTTGACCATCACATAGGCGGTCGGCGCTGTGGGGGTCGCTCGTCCGCGGCTGTAGATCAACCGCAGCGCGCCTTCCTCGGCGGTGCCCGCGCACCATTGCTTCGTGGCCACGTCGATCGCCTGGCGCCAGCTGGGGAGGTCCGGCTCCGGCAGATCCAACAATTTGGCCGACTTGGTCAGCCGTTGCAGATGCGGCTCAACCAGACAGGCCCCGCCGTCGCGAACCAGCAGCGTCTCGAAGATGCCATCGCCGCGAACCACGGCAAGGTCATCGGGGTGCAGCAGCGGTGTCCCCGGCGTGTGTATCTCGCCGTCCAAAGTGACGATCACATCCGTCTGCCCAGCCATGGACGAGAAGCCTAGCCACGAGCGTGCAGCCGGCTTCACGCTCGCCGGGCGCACGGCACGCGAAGATCCGTAGAGTTGACGTGTGAACGCCGTCCCTGCGCCCGACTCCGGACCCGACGCGGCCGCAATCTGGCATTTCGGCGATCCGCTGGGCGAGCAGCGGGCGGCCGAAACGGATGCGGTGCTGGTGGACCGCTCGCACCGCGCGGTGCTCACCCTGACCGGTAACGACCGCCAGACCTGGCTGCACAGCATCTCGACCCAGCACGTCAGCGAACTCCCCGAAGGTGCCAGCGCTCAGAATCTGAGCCTTGACGGTCAAGGCCGGGTTGAGGACCACTGGATCCAAACCGAGCTGGGTGGCACCACCTATCTCGATACCGAACCTTGGCGAGGTGAGCCGCTGCTGGAATACCTGCGCAAGATGGTGTTCTGGGCCGACGTGACCCCGAGCACCTCCGACATGGCGGTGCTGTCCCTGCTGGGTCCGCGGTTGGCGGACCAAGCGGTGCTCGACGCGTTGGGCCTGGATGCGCTGCCCGACGATCTGGTTGCAATTCCACTGCCCGGCGGTGGGTTTGCGCGGCGGATGCCCGCCGCCCCGACCGGCCCAACCGAGCTCGACGTGCTGGTGCCGCGCGGCGACTCGGCCGGTTGGCGGGATCGTTTGGCGAAGGCGGGCGTGCGGCCGGCTGGGGTGTGGGCCTACGAAGCGCACCGGGTGGCGGCGCTGCGCCCACGGCTCGGCGTCGATACCGATCAGCGCACCATTCCGCACGAAGTGGGTTGGATCGGCGGTCCTGGTCAAGGCGCGGTCCACCTGGACAAAGGCTGCTATCGCGGACAAGAGACCGTCGCAAGGGTGCACAACCTGGGTAGACCGCCACGCATGCTGGTGCTGTTGCACCTCGATGGGTCCGCGGACCGGCCCTCGACAGGTGATGCGGTGCTGGCCGGCGGTCGCGCAGTCGGACGGCTCGGAACCGTCGTCGAGCACGTCGACCTGGGGCCGATAGCGCTGGCGCTGCTCAAGCGCGGCCTGCCGGCCGACGCCGAACTTGTGACGGGTCCGCAGGCCGACGTCGCTGCGGTGATCGACGCCGACTCCCTGCCACCCATCGACGACATCGGCGCGGGGCGACTCGCCGTCGAGCGGTTACGCGGGCAGTAGGGCGTTGGCTAGTGTTATTAGGCGTCCGCCACAGCGGCGGGGGCGCCGACGTCCCGCCACGAAGCACGGTAAACTGTCGGCAGGACAATAACGACACCAAGAGATCGGAGCCGCCTACTTGTTAGGCCGCTCCGTTATTGCGCGAGGGGGTCCCCCCATGGGCCGCGGCCGGGCGAAGGCAAAGCAGACCAAGGTTGCTCGAGAACTGAAATACAGCTCCCCGCAGACCGACTTTCAGCGGCTTCAGCGCGAGCTATCAGGGACGAGTGCCGATGACTCCGACGAGCTGGACGGCGACAGCCCAGGCGACTCATGGAGCAACGAGGACGACTGGCGCCGCTAGTCCATCCCACTCCCCCCGTGCCGATGCGTTTCGCATCGGCACAGTGTTTGTGGCAGGTTAGTCCCGGTTAGGTTTCCGGTTTCCTAGAATCTCGGGTGCTGCCCGACCAGCTTGGCTCGTGGGCCTTCTTTGCCGCTCTTGCAGATGGTTCCGAGCACCCAGCAGTCCAGATGCCGTGCGGTCAATATGGCCAGGGCCCGGTCGGTGTCTTCGGGCGCGACGACGGCGACCATGCCAACGCCCATGTTGAACGTCTTCTCCATTTCCTCGCGCGCGATACGGCCACGCTGAGCAATCATGGCGAACACCGGCGCGGGCGTCCATGTGCCGCGGTCGACCTCGGCGGTCAATCCGTGCGGCATGACGCGTTGCAGATTGCCGGCCAGTCCGCCGCCAGTGACGTGGCAAAACGTGCGGACATGGGTTTCGGCGGCCAGCGCCAGACAGTCTTTGGCATAGATGCGGGTGGGCTCCAGCAATTCTTCACCCAGCGTTCGGCCGAACTCCTCTACGTAACCGGCCAGGTTCATCCGGTCGATCTCGAGTAGAACCGCGCGGGCCAGCGAGTATCCGTTGGAATGCAGACCGGAAGACCCCATGGCGATGATGACGTCACCGGGTTTGACGCGGTCGGGCCCCAGGACATCATCGGCCTCGACCACTCCGACGCCGGTGGCCGAGAGGTCGTAGTGGTCCGGTTCCATCAGGCCAGGGTGCTCGGCGGTCTCCCCGCCAAGCAGCGCGCAGCCCGCGCGGACACATCCCTCGGCAATACCGCTGACGATCGCCCTCAGTCTCTCGGGCACCGTCCGGCCGACCGCGATGTAGTCCTGCAGGAAGAGCGGCTCGGCGCCGCACACCACGAGGTCGTCGACCACCATCGCCACCAGGTCGAGGCCGACGGTGTCGTGCTTGTCCATCGCCTGAGCGACCGCCAGCTTGGTACCGACACCGTCGGTGGAGGCCGCCAGCACCGGTTCGCGGTAATCGCCACGCAGCGCGAACAATCCGGCGAATCCGCCCAGCCCGCCGCGCACCTCGGGTCTGGTCGCCCTGATCGCCAGCGGTTTGAACAAGTCGACGGCGCGGTCGCCGGCCTCAATGTCCACCCCGGCGGACGCGTAGGTGACGCCGTGTCCGCGCGGCTCGTTTCCGGGGGGTTTTCCGGGATCCGTCATCGCGATAAAGGCTACCGGGCGACGCTGACGGTTGGGATCACTTGCACAAGCTGGACAAAGCTAATTGACGGGCGCCCCTGCCCGGCCGTGTCGTCAGCTCGGCAGCGAATTTCGTCAGCGGCCGACGGGAACTTCATCGGCAGCCAGATCGCCCAGCCCGGCTCCGCGCGCCGCATTCGCGAGCATGTGCTCGATGACGTTCTTGCCCAGCACGGTCTCGCTGGGCAGCTCGATCGGATACTTGCCGTCGAAGCACGCGGTACAGAGGCGGGAAGCGGGCTGCTCGGAAGCGGCGACCATGCCCCGCAGCGAGATGTAGCCCAGCGTGTCGGCTCCGATGGCATGCCGAACCGCCTCGAGCATCTCCTCCTCATCTTGCACCGCGTTGGCGATCAACTCGGCCGGCGATGGGAAGTCGATGCCGTAGAAGCAGGGCCACTTCACCGGCGGTGAGGCGATGCGCACGTGTAGTTCGACGGCGCCGGCCTCGCGCAGCATGCGCAGCAGTGCCCGCTGGGTGTTCCCACGCACGATCGAGTCGTCCACAACAATGAGCCGCTTGCCGCGGATCACCTCTTTAAGCGGGTTGAGCTTCAGCCGGATGCCGAGCTGGCGGATGGTCTGCGAAGGCTGGATGAATGTCCGCCCGACGTAGGCGTTCTTCATCAGGCCCTGCCCATAAGGGATGCCGGACTCCTGCGCGAACCCGACCGCGGCGGGAGTGCCTGATTCCGGAACGCCGATCACCAGGTCGGCGTCGACGGGACATTCGCGGGCCAGCCGACGACCGATATCCACCCGGGTGGCGTGCACGGACCGGCCGGCGAGCGTGCTGTCGGGCCGCGCCAAGTACACGTATTCAAAGACGCAGCCCTTGGGCGTGGGGTTGGCGAAACGGGTGGACCGCACCCCGTCGGCGTCGATCGCCAGCAATTCGCCCGGTTCGATGTCGCGGACGAACGAGGCGCCGACGATGTCGAGCGCGGCACTCTCCGACGCCACCACCCAGCCGCGATCCAGCCGCCCAAGCGACAGCGGCCGCACCCCATACGGGTCGCGGCACGCGTACAGGGTGTTCTCATCCATGAACGTCAGACAGAACGCACCGCGCACGGTCGGCAGCAGCTCCAACGCTGCCTGCTCCAGGGTGGAATCGGCCGCACCGTGGGCCAGCAGTGCGCCCAGGATGTCAGAGTCGGTGGTTGCCGGGGCCGGGCAGCGCTTGGAGATCAACCCCGCTTCGCGGGCACGTGCGGCAAGGGCAGCGGTGTTGACCAGATTTCCGTTGTGCCCCAACGCAACCCCGGTGCCGGCCGCGGTGTTGCGGAACACCGGTTGGGCGTTCTCCCACGTTGTGTCGCCCGTCGTGGAATAGCGGCAGTGGCCGATGGCGACATGGCCCTCCATTGCCGCCAACGTCTGCTCGTCGAACACCTGGCTGACCAGGCCGAGATCTTTGAAGACCAGCACCTGGGATCCATCGGCGACAGCAATCCCGGCGGCTTCCTGCCCGCGATGCTGCAACGCGTAAAGGCCGTAGTAGGTGAGTTTGGCGACTTCTTCGCCCGGGGCCCAGACCCCGAATACGCCACACTCCTCGCGGGGTGAGTTCAGGTCCTGCTCGGGTTCCTGGACAGTCACGGTTTGGCGGCTCCCTGGGGAACGGTTGGTGACAAAACGAAGTCTACGGGCACAACAGCTCCATCGCCGAATCGATCCCGCGTGTTGCGCGCCGAAAAATCTGTCTCATCACCCTAAACCTGCAGTTCAGGGTTATATTCAGCTCACAGCTATAACGGTATGAGGGGCAGCCATTGCTCGATTTCTCCGGCCCGAGAGCCGGACAGCGTCAGCGCCCCGGAAGCCTTCGCCTCTGCCAGAGGTAACAGCCCAGTGGCCAGCAGTAGCCAAGTCCGCGGATCGGTCTCCACGACATTAGGTGGTGTTCCCCGGGTGTGCCGAGGCCCGGCAACACACTGCACCGCAACGAACGGCGGAATCCGGACCTCGACGCTGGCTCCGGGCGCCAGCGCGGCGAGGGTTCGTGCGGCGAGCCGAACCGCCGTCGCCAAAGTATCCCGGTCGGGCGCCGGACAGGTTTCGTCACGCAGCCAGTCCGCGACGGCCAGCACGACCTGCCGAGTCTTTGCCGGATCAGCGCGATCTCGGGCTGCCATACCTTAGGGTCTCAAAATCATGGAGCGTCGTCGTCGGGGGACGCGGTCACCGTACAAGGTCATCGCCTGGTGACACTGAGGGTGATCGCCCTGATCGGTATTGGCGTGTATCTGCAGTTTCACGGAACCAGATATGACGCGCGCGCAACCGAGAGGTTGCGGACAGGTTTCTGCCGGTCACTAAATCGACTGCCTTGCAAGAGGTGTGGACCTGCGGGCACCATGTAGCTATGAGCCCTATCGGCGTGGGGCTTTTGGTTCTGCGCCGAGGCTCAATGTGTGAGATTCTCGCGGGTGCCGTGGTCGCACCTTAATTTAAGGCGGTGTTCTGATGTCCAAGCTCGTGTCGCGCGACGGGGGTCGGCCCGCGCGGCGCACCCTCGATCCGATCATTGTTACCAGGCGGGGCAAGATTGCCCGCCTGGAATCTAGGTTGACCCCGCATGAAGCCCAGATCGAGGATCTGGTCTTTGTGCGAAAGGTGTTGAACCGGGCTGACATTCCTTTTCTGCTTATCCGCAGCGACAAGAGCCGGCCGATCCTTGCCATCAACATCGAACTGCGTCCTGCCGTCGAGCGCGCCCTCGCCGCAGCGTGTGCCACCGAGCCGATGTACGCCAAAACACTTGATGAACGCGGAATTTCTCCCGTGTTGGTGGCCGATGGCAATCTTTCCCGGCTGATCGACCCACGGATTGTGCGGTTGTATCGACGGCGGATTGCGCCCGGCGGGTTCCGGTACGGGCCGAGGTTCGGTGTCGAACTCCAGTTCTGGATGTTCGAGGAGACCCTGGTCCGCTGTCCGGTGGAAAACTCGCTAACCCGCAAGGTGCTGCCACGCAATGAAATAAAGCCGGCAAGCGCCAAGCTCTACGGGTACAAATGGCCGACCATTGCGGGCATGTTCACCCCCCATGCGAGCGATGTGACGTTCGATATCGACATGGTGTTCTCTTGGGTCGACGGTAGTGATCCGGATTTTCGGGCGCGACGCGCGGCGCAAATGTCACAGGTCGTTGTCGGTGAAGGCGACGACGCTGAGGCGCGAATCCGACAGATCGATGAGTTGAAATATGCGTTGCGGTCGGTGAACATGTTTGCTCCTTGGATCCGTCGCATCTTCATTGCGACGGATTCGGTCCCGCCGCCGTGGTTGGCCGATCATCCGATGATCACAATCGTCCCAGCCGAGGAGCACTTTTCGGATAGCGCTGCGCTGCCCACCTATAACTCGCACGCGGTGGAAAGCCAGCTGCACAACATCCCTGGTCTGAGTGAGCATTTTCTGTACTCAAACGACGACATGTTCTTCGGTCGGCCGCTCAAAGCCAGCATGTTCTTCTCCCCAGGTGGAGTCACGAGGTTCATCGAGGCCAAGACCCGGATCGGGCTGGGCGCAAACGATCCCACGCGCAGTGGTTTTGAGAATGCGGCCCGAGTCAACCGACAGCTCCTATTCGAGCGGTTCGGACACGTCATCACCCGTCATCTCGAGCACACCGCAGTCCCGTTGCGCAAAAGCGTGCTGATCGAGATGGAACGCGAATTCCCGGACGAATTCGCTCGGACCCAGGCAAGTGCGTTCCGGTCCGGCACCGATATCTCAGTGACCAACTCGTTCTACCACTACTACGCACTAATGACCGGACGTGCCGTGCAGCAAGAAAAGGCCAAGGTCCTCTACGTGAACACCACCACGCGCGACGGGCTCAATTTGCTTTGCGAGTTACGCAAGCGGCGCGGATACGACTTTTTCTGCCTCAACGACAGTAGTTTTCCCGAGGTTTCCGCCGCCGAGCGGGCCGACCGCGTCGTGGGTTTTCTGGAACGCTACTTCCCAATACCGGCGCCCTGGGAGAAGGTCGCGGCCGACGACGTCAGTCGACAGGGCTGTGCGGCGCCGACGGCGTCAGCACCATTGGAGGGTGCGCAAATAGCGAATCCCGTGCAGACGGCTCGATAAACAGGCCGCTTTCGGTGATTTTGTGTCGCGCCTGCGCGGGAGAGACAAAGGTGCCCACGGTTTTGCCGGTACCAAGCGGAATCACCGAGTGCACAACCGTGTCTTGATACACGTGCACGAGGTTGCAACCCTGGGCACCGTCCCTGCCGCGCGTTCCCCCGGCGGCAACCGTTAGATCCTGGGTATAACAGGTAGCCGAGGCGACTGACACCGGAATTCCGACGAAGGTGGCATTCGTCGAGTAGTGCAGGTGCCCGGCCAAAATGGCACGAACATCGCTACCCTTGAGCACCCGCCCGAGCGAAGCCTGATCGCGTAGCTCCACGGTGACGGCCAGGTCTAAGACACTCGGAATCGGCGGATGGTGCAACGCCAAAATGGTGCCGTCCGGCGCTGGGGTTGCCAATTGCCGGGCCAGCCAATCTAACTGGCACGCGGCGAGTTCACCGTAATGATGTCCCGGCACCGACGTATCCAGGGTGACGATCCGCAGCCCGTCGATCATGCGCACGCGGTCAAGCGGCGCCATCGAGGGCGCCTCGTCCAGCAACATCCTGCGCAACTCGGCACGATTGTCGTGATTGCCCATCACCCAGACGAGTTCAGAACCCAACTCGGCCGCGAACGGCTCGATCAGGCCGCGCAGCTTCCGATATGCCTCCGGCTCGCCCTTGTCGGCCAAGTCGCCGGTAAAAATGATCGCGTCGGGACGTAGCCCGGAGTCCTTGAGCTGCTCGAGCAGCTCGCCCAGCCGGCTGTCGGCATCGACAGCCCCGTAGAGAGAGCCGCCCCCTCCGATGAGATGGGTGTCGCTGATGTGCAGAAGAACATAATCCGGCCGCGGATGCTCCGCGGCCCTGAGTCTGTGCACCGGAGGTGCCAACCCCTTCCATTGACTGTCGTCGATTGTCGATTTAACGCTGAGTTAACAATTATAAGGGCGCAGCGGAGCAGATCCGTGCACTTGTGAGCTGTTCCACTATCGTCGTTGTACGGCCAGAGCAGCCACCGCGCCGGCCTCATTGATGGCCAGGTGCACCAGGAGTGGGGCCGCCAGGCTGCCGGAACGGTCGGCGAGCCACCCGAACAACCAGCCTCCGATACCGGTGACCAGCACGGTGGCCACCACTGGCTCACCCGTCGCGCGCGCGTCCGCGATATGGGAAAGCCCAAAAGCAGCGGCCTGCAGCAGCCGTCCACCGGATTTGCCGAAGGCGCCCGAGCCGACCGTGGCCAATGCCGCGCGGAATGCGGCCTCTTCTGCCCAGACCGTGCCGACGGGTATCCGCAACAGCAGCCAGCCTGGCACCGACGTCGGCAACTCGCGTTCAAACATCGACAGCCGCACCACCGGCACCGACGTCGTCGCCGCGATCGCGGTCGCCGCTCCCGCCGCAGCCGCCGACCCCGAGCGCAACCCTGCCCACAAGCGCGGTGGACGCAGACCCAGCGGTGCGCCGGTCACCAGCACCAGCAGCCCGCCCACGCCGGCCTGCAGCGCTAGCCGCCAAACATTGGGCAGCCGGGGACTCAAGAAGCTCCAACCAACCAGGCCAGCGGCCAAAGACAATGCCTGCATCCGACGAAACCGGTTGTCACGCATGGGGATACATCAGAATCTAGAAGTACCGCTTATCCGAAGAATCGCGGCAGCACCGCCTCGGACGTCGCACGCAATTCCGCCAGCGACACGGTGAACAGGCCCTGCACCTCCACCTCATCCGAAGCCTGATCGACGACGCCGATGCGGATCGCGGGCAACCCCCGCGCTTCGCACATGGAACGGAACCGACTCTCCTCGGTGCGCGGCACAGCAACCAGCACCCGGCCCGCCGACTCGGAAAACAGCATCACAAACGGATCAGCGTTCTCCGGAAGCACTATGCGGCAACCGCTCTCACCTGCCAGCGCCGATTCCACGATGGCCTGAGCGAATCCGCCTTCGGACAGGTCGTGCGCGGCGGACACCAGTCCGTCCCGCGACGCCGAGCACAGCACGTCGGCCAGCAGCTTCTCACGCGCCAGGTCGACCGCGGGTGGCAGCCCACCCAGATGGTCGGCGGTCACCTGCGCCCAGATAGAGCCATCGAACTCGTCGCGGGTGTCGCCCAGCAGCATCAGGGTCTCCCCCGGTTCACTGCCCAACCCGGTCGGGATGCGCCGCTTCACGTCATCGATGACACCGAGCACGCCGACCACCGGCGTCGGCAGGATCGCCGTGGACCCGGTCTGGTTGTAGAAACTGACGTTGCCGCCCGTCACCGGAATCCCCAGAGCCACACAGCCATCCGCCAGGCCTCGCACCGCCTGCGCGAATTGCCACATCACCCCGGGATCCTCGGGCGAACCGAAGTTGAGGCAGTTGGTCACCGCGACCGGTGTGGCACCGGTGACGGCGACGTTGCGGTATGCCTCGGCCAGCGCGAGTTGGGCGCCGGCATAAGGATCCAACAAGGTGTAACGTCCCGACGCGTCGGTCGACACCGCGATACCGCGGCCGGTGGACTCGTCGACGCGCAGCACGCCTCCGTCGGCGTGCTCCGCCAGCACGGTGTTGCCGCGCACGTACCGGTCGTACTGCTCGGTGATGAACCCGCGGCTGCATAGGTGCGGGCTGCCCAACAGCTCAAGCAAAGTCGCGCGCAGCTCATCGCCGGTGGCCGGCCGCAGCAGGCTCGTCGAGCGGTCCGCGTTGAGCGCGTCCTGCGATTCGGGCCGGGCCACCGGACGCTGGTACACCGGGCCTTCGTGGGCGACGGTGCGCGGCGGCACGTCGACGACGGTTTCGCCGTGCCAGGTGATCCGCAGCCGGTCGCCGTCGGTGACCTCGCCGATCACGGCGGCCAGCACCTCCCACTTGCGGCACACCGCCATAAAGGCGTCCACGTTCTCCGGTGCGACCACCGCGCACATGCGCTCCTGCGACTCGCTGCACAGGATCTCGGCCGGCGTCATCTCCTTGGCCCGCAGCGGCACGGTGTCCAACTGGATCGCCATGCCACCGTCGCCCGCGGACGCTAACTCCGATGTGGCGCAAGACAATCCGGCTCCGCCGAGGTCCTGAATGCCGATCACCAGGCCGCCCGCGTACAGCTCCAGGCAGCATTCGATGAGCACCTTCTCCATGAACGGGTCGCCCACCTGAACCGACGGCAGTTTCTTGCGCGAATTCTCGGCGTCGAAGGTGTCGGATGCGAGCACCGACACCCCGCCGATGCCGTCCAGCCCGGTGCGCGCGCCGAACAGGATGATCTTGTTCCCGGTGCCCGAGGCGAACGCCAAATGCAGGTCCTCGTGGCGCAATACGCCGACGCACAGCGCGTTGACCAACGGATTGCCCGTGTAACAAGCGTCGAAGACGGTTTCGCCGCCGATGTTGGGCAAGCCCAGTGAGTTGCCGTAGCCGCCGATGCCACGGACCACGCCGTCGAGCACGCGGCGGGTATCAGGCGCGTCGGCGGCGCCGAACCGGAGCTGATCCAGCACGGCCACCGGCCGCGCGCCCATGGCCATGATGTCGCGGACGATGCCACCCACGCCGGTCGCGGCGCCCTGGTAGGGCTCGACGTAGGACGGGTGGTTGTGCGATTCCACCTTGAAGGTGACCGCCCAGCCGTCGCCGATGTCGACGACGCCGGCGTTCTCGCCGATACCGGCCAGCATGCCGGCGCGCATCTCGTCGGTCGTGGTCTCACCGAAATAGCGCAGGTGCACCTTGGAGGACTTGTACGAACAGTGCTCGCTCCACATCACCGAGTACATCGCCAGCTCGGTGTCGGTGGGCCGGCGGCCGAGGATGTCACGAATCCGCTGGTACTCGTCGTCTTTGAGGCCCAGCTCGTGAAACGGCTGCGGTTGGTCGGGGCTGGTGGCGGCTTGGTCGACGGTGTCAATCACGTGGGTGCGCGCGCTCGTCACGACGACAGTCTATGAGTGGAGGCCGACCTCAGCGACCGTCACGGGTGCCCGTCGAGAAAACCGGTGAGGCCACTCGGCTGGTGCGGCCCAAGCGCGATCTGTTCGACGACGCCGACACCGCGGCGGTCGCCCATTTTCGCGGTCACGAGGTTTTGGAGGTGGATTGACGAGAAGTCGGTCGGCTCAAAGTCGTCGAGTCGTATTGACTCGCGGCCGGTTTCGAGCTGGCCGTGGTTGCTGCCGTGGCTCCAGTGAGGGTGCCAGTAGCCGATGCCGCGCATGCGGAAGGTGAACCTCGTCTCGACCTCGATGTGGGTCTCGCCCTCGATCGGATCGTGAAACCACAGGTGGGCTCGCCGGATCTCGCGGCGCCCGGGTTCCCATTCCAGCTCGTAGCCGATGCCGTGGCACTCGCGCACGCCGGCGGTGCTGCACGCGGAGCCACCGTCCGGGATGGGGTCGAGGACGAGCGCGGTCTCCAGCCACCGCCGGCCGTCTTCGTGCTCGTGGAACGCCAAGTGGGTGAAGCGATCCCCGAAGTGCAGCGGCGCCCAGAGCCAGAAGACCTGGAACGGCATGGGCTGGCGCAGCACCTTCAGCTGCTCGCCGACCGGCCGGATGCCCCATGAGCGGTCGCGGGTGCCGGACACCTCGTCGGGGTCGATGCGGAGCTCGTCGCCGTCGACGGTGATCGTGCCCTCCCAGGTGCCCCACTGAGTGAGACGGGTGTGGTCGGTGAGCAGGATCCCTTCCGGGCTGCGGCGTTGCTGGCGGGGTTCCTCGATGGCGACGGTCGTGGCCCGGAAGGTGAGGTCGCAGGCGATGCCGTGCTCGTTGGGCTCGACGACGTAGCGGATGACGCGCATCGGCTCGGGCACCTCGACGCGGATCGGACCGATCGCGGTCGACCGGTCGAGCGGCATGGCGCCCGAGGCGAAGATGGAGTGCTCGACGCCGTCGATGACCAGGCTGAAGGCCGCGTCGATGACGCCGCGGACGGGATAGTGACCCATCGCCGCGCCGAAGTAGAAGGCGCCGTCGCGCTGGTGGCCGTTGAACCAGTAGCGGTCATAGTGGTTGGGGTCGCCGGTCGCCGGCGTCGCGATCGGGTCGGCCGAAGGGTGGATGGGGAAGTCGTCGAACGGACTGAGCACAGTGCCTCTCCTAATCCTCCCGGGTTTCCAGATCTTGACTAGAGCTTGACTACGGCGCCGCCGTCGACGTCGAGCACCGCGGCGGTGATGAACGCGGCCTCGTCGCTGGCCAGGAACGCGACGGCGGCGGCGACGTCCTGCGTGCGGCCGTGGCGCTTGAGCAGCTGGACCTTCTCGTAGTGGGACCAGAACAGCCCGTCCTGCCCGAGAACGTCTTCCCACTTCTCGGTGAGGATGCGGCCGGGGCGCACCACGTTGACGCGAACCCCGTGCTCCCCGCCCCGGCCCGCGAGGTGCTTGGCCAGGCCTTCGATGCCGGCCTTCGACGCCTGGTAGGACGGACACGGCTGGAAGCCGCCCATCTGGTCGAGCTCGTGTTGGCCGACGCCCATCCATGCCGAAAGAGACGACACGACAACGATATTGCCGGCCGAGGCGTCGAGATGCGGCCAGGCGGCCTTGCAGGTCAGCATGGTGCCGTTCAGGTTGACGCCGAGGATTTCGCGCCATTGGTCGAAGGGCTCGTCGGGCCATGGACCGATGTTGGCGATGCCGGCATTGGCGACGACGACGTCGAGCCGGCCATAGCGGACAACCGCGGTGTCGATCAACGCCGTGACCGAGGCCTCGTCGCTGATGTCGGCGGTCACGAAAGTGATTCCGGCGCCGATCGGTTCAGGCGGCTCGTGGCGTGCGCAAGCCACGACGCTGGCGCCCTCGGCCGCCAATCGCTCGGCCACCGCGTGGCCGATGCCGGAGCTGGCGCCGGTGACCACGGCGACGCGATCGGCGAAGCGCTCAGCCATGCGGGGTCACCAAGATCTTGCGGTCGTCGGTGGATGTCAGCAGGCGTTCGAAGGCACCGCTGACTCCGTCCAGACCGACCTGGCCGGTCACGAACGCATCGGCGTCGATGCCGCCCGATTCCAAAAGTGCGGCCGCCGCGGCGAACTCGTTGCCCCGGTAGTAGACGGCAAACCGCACCTCGACCTCCTTGAGCAAGGCCGTCACCGGCAGCACGGTGTCGGGTGTCATGCAAAGGCCGGCGATGACGACCCGTCCACGGGTGCCCGCCGCATCGATGGCGGCCTGCACCATGCCCGTCGAGCCGACGCACTCGAACACCACATCGAAATCGCGCGGCGGCGGCTCCGAGGTCGGGTCGTGTCGCTCGGTGGCACCGAATACCCCCGCGATGTCGCGGCGCGCCGCGATTGGGTCGCTGACCACCACCTCCCGGGCACCGAGCCTGCGTGCCCACACGGTCACCGCGAGCCCGATGTTCCCGCCGCCGATCACCAGGACCTTGTCGCCGGCCCTGATGTGTCCCATGGCCACGGTGTGCAGGCCGACGGCGAGCGGCTCGACCAGCGCGCCGAACCGGCCGACGGCCGGGCCCAACGGCACCGTTCGGTCGGCGGCGACCCGGACGTATTCGGCAAACGCGCCCGGCGAGGCGCCCACCCCCAACAGGTCGACACGCGCACAGTGCGCGGGCTCGTCGGCCAGGCACCAGCGACACGTTCCGCACGCCGTCAGCGGCAGGGCAGCGGCGTGTTGGCCCTCCCGCCACTTCTCGCGACCGTCGGCTCCGACGCCGACGACCTCTCCGCAGAACTCGTGACCCAGCACCACACCGGCCAGCAGCATCGTGTGCATCTTCAGGTCCGAACCGCAGATGCCGCAGGCGTTCACGCGCAACACGAGTTCGCCGGACCGGGGCGACGGATCGGGGACGTCGGCGACCTCGAAGGTGTGGCTTTCGGTCAGGACGGCGGCGCGCATCAGTGTCCCTCCACATCTGCTAGCAGCGACAAAGCGTCGAGATCGTTGATCGCGGTCGCCGACCGCTCCGCCATGACCGTGAACATTCGGTCACCGCGCTCCGTGTTTTGCGCGACGAACGCGCCGAGGACGGTTATGAACGGTCCCTGGAATAACGCGTAGCGGTAATCGTCCCAGCAGCGCTCGGCGTCATAACCCGCCACGCCGAGCTCCACGAGCCGGCGGTGGTAGGCGCCCACGATCGCTCGTTCACCGGCGCGACGGTTCTCGGCTGAAAGGCCCGTGGCGAGGAGGAAGGCAACGTCGCGCAGCGGCAATCCGACGGTGACCACCTGCCAGTCCACCGCCACAACCGGATCGTTTGCGCCGGCCGGCGCGAACAGCAGGTTGTCGAGTCGGTAGTCGCTGTGCAGCAATGAGTAAGGTTCGGGGCGCCCAGTCGCCCACGCCACAAATCGGTCGGCGAAGCGCCGCAACACCGACGCCGTGTTCGGCTCAACCGGGTAGCGCTGCAGGAACTGCTGCGTCGCTTTGGCGAGAAGATCGGCCGTGAACTCCGGCATCGCCGTGAGATCTGGGATGAGCCAGTCGAACTCGCGGACCGACGGGTCGTTCCACGTCGCGGCGTGCAAACCGGCGACATTCGCCGCTGCCGCGAGCGCCTCGCCGACGGTGCAGCCCTCGATCTGATCACCCGGCTCGGCTGGAGCGAGATCCTCCAGCAGGAGCGTGAACCCGTTGGTCGCATCGTCGGCGGCCGTGAAGAAGCAGCGAGGAACGCGCGTGCTGATCCGATCGGCGAGCTCGCGGTAAAAGCTCGTCTCGCAGCGGTATCCCAACGTCCCGGCGGCCCGGCTGTCGGGTTCTGTGGCCGGCAGTTTCACGATCAACCGTGCCGGCCCGTCGCCGTGGGCGTATTCCACCCGCAACCGGAAGCATGAGCCCATCTGCCCGGTGCCGACGCGTTCCGGTGTCACACTGCGCACCGTCGCGGCAACACCGGCCCGACCAAGCACGGTCGTCAGCCACTCCGCATCGATTTGCTCAACTGTCTCGATGACCGCCGGCTCTGCCAGCAAATGCGATCCTCCTTGAATTGAGACTTAAGTATCACTAGTTTTGATTTGGCGAGTCAAGTTTCAAAAACCGAAAGGGGAGGCCTTCGTGTCGCTCGAAACGACCGAGAAGCTTGACGGTCGCTCGCGCCGCCGGCAACGAAACGCCGCGCAGCTCTACGACGCTGCAAGCGATCTCCTCGCTTCACGCTCCTTCGACGAGCTGAGCGTCGAGGAGATCTGCGCGCACGCCGGCATCGGTCGGGCAACGTTCTTCCGGATCTTCGCAACCAAGGCGGGCCTGCTGCGCGAGTTCAACCGCCGTCTCGCGCAGGATGCCGCGGCGCGGGTCGCCGGGGCGGGAGCCGCTGACGTCGGCACCAGGCTCGGCCACGTCCGCGCCGCGATTTACGACGCTTGGCGCGAGGCGGGCCCCGGTCACGTGCGGATGGCCGAGGAGTTCGTCCGGACGGCGCCTTCGAACGACCCACATTCGGCGCATCCGGAGTTGCTCGGAATCATCGTCGACACCATTGCCGCAGCGGTCGAGACAGGCGAATTGACCGATTCCGTACCGGTTGATCTGGCCGCCTCGCTGGCCCTGATCCAATTGATCGCGCCCATGTCCTACGTGCTGGCCGGCCAGGACGTGGACGTCGACCAGCTCTCACAGTTGCTGCTCGACCGATGGCTTCGAGGGATGGGAGTCACAAAGCGACGATCGGCCCCGAAGCGCAGCCGCTAAGACGAGCGGCTGAGAGCGTCAGTTGCGGTTTTGGCTAACACGCGACGATTGGCAGCGGCATCGCGCCGTCGAGGTGCAGGTCGAGGGTTTCGAGCGATGCCGAGCGCTCTTTGGGCTCCGTTATTGACCCGCCACGCAGAACACGTTGCCTTCGGGGTCGGCCAGTACCACCCAGCGGAAGTTGTCGCTGATCTTGCGCCTGCCTACCTCCGCGGCCCCGGCTGCCGTCAGCCGCGACACCTCGGCATCCACATCCGCAACACTGAAATCGAGGTGCACGCGGTTTTTCCCGGGGGTGGGATCGGGCACCTTCTGAAATCCGAGCCGGGGGCCTTCGGGCCGGGTAACCGCAACGAATTCGCCGGGCAACAACTCCTGGGTCGTGCCGCCAAACTGCTCGGCCCACCAGCCGGCCAGCTTCGCGGGATCACGGCAGTCGAACGTGACCATTTCCACCTTGAGCGTCATACCAGCAAACTCTATGCCGGGACGAGAACCCGCAGCAGTGGGGGCCGCAGGCAAAAGCCCACCGAATGCCGATAACGCTATGAGTCGCGTTTGATCACGATATGATCTGCACCTGCAGATTGTGCCGTGGCGCCTCAGATCATGCGGGCGATCTGATGGAGGTGCGAGATGCCGTTTGTGATCACCACGCCGGACCTGGTGACCGCGGCGGCAACGGATCTCGCGAATATCGGTTCGACGATCAGCGCCGCCAATGCGGCGGTGGTGGTCCCGACAACTGGGATGCTGGCACCGGCCGCTGATGGGGTTTCGGCTGCGGTGGGGGCTTTGTTTGAGGCGCACGGTGAGGCTTATCAGGCGTTCAGCAGCCAGCTGGCGGGGTTTCATAACGAGTTTGTCCAGGCCCTGACCGGTGGTGCGAACGCCTATGCCAGCGCCGAGGCCGTCAATGCGTCGCCTTTGCAGGCCATGGGGCAGGCCGCCCTCAACATGGCGAATTCGGCCACCGAGGCGCCGCTGGGGCGTCCGATATTTGGCAGCGGGACCAATTGCTTCCCGGGCACCGGAGAGACCGGCGGTCTAGGCGGGATTTTGTACGGCAATGGTGGTACTGGCGGTTCCGGCGGGGTCGGCGGGATACCGTTCGGCAACGCAGGCAGGGGCGGGGCAGGCGCATTCGGGGGTGCTGCCGGGCTCTTGGGTAACGCCGGGGCGGGTGGAACCGGTGGGCCCGGCGGGTTCTTCGGCCAACCCGGCGGCAACGGCGGCGCCGGCGGGAGACTGTGGGGCAACGGCGGGACCGGCGAAACCTGCGCCGACAGCACCGCGATAAGCGGGGGCAACGCCGGGCTATTCGGTCGCCTCGGGGCCGGCGGCGTGAGCGGCAAAGCCGTGGCGCCAGGCACCATAGGTGGGACAGGCGGCACCGGCGGCCTCGGGGGAATGATCGGCAGCGGTGGCAATAGCGGCAACGGCGGCGACGCGACGCTGAGCTTGAACACCAACGGCGGCAACGGCGGCACCAGCAGGCTGTCTGGCAACGGCGGCAACGCCGATCCCACTACCGGCGGGGGTGGCGGCGGCAACGGCGGCATTCTCGGAAACGGCGGCAAGGGCGGCAGTGGCTTTGGCATCGGGTCCGGCGGCAGCGGCGGCGCCGGCGGGGTGCTGATCGGCAGGACCGGGACATACGGCCTATAACGCGCGGGCCGGGCCGTTCGCCTACGGTTGAAAGCACGATCCCGCTAATTCCGTTGTACAGCAAGGTCATTCGACGGCGTTCTGGACGCGATGCTCAACGGCGCCTCCAGCACCGACTAAGGGCGTCACTCGGGAGAAAGGAACGCGCGCAGCGCCGCCGAATATTTGGCCACGTCGTGAGCGCCCATCAACTCACGCGCGGAGTGCATCGCAAGCTGGGCGGCGCCGACGTCGACGGTGGGGATGCCGGTCCGAGCCGAGGCCAGCGGCCCGATCGTCGAACCGCACGGGAGGTCTGCTCGGTGCTCGTAACGCTGCAATCCCACCCCGGCCTGCCGGCAAGCCAGCTGGAACGCCGCTGCCGTGCGTCCGTCGGTGGCGTACCGCAGATTTGGGTGCACCTTGAGCACCGGCCCGGCGTTGACCTCGATCAGATGGCCGGGCTCGTGACGCTCCGGGTAGTTGGGGTGGGTGGCGTGTGCCATGTCGGCCGAGGCCAGCAACGACGCGGGGAGCCGACGCAGGTAGTCTTCCCGACCGCCGCCGGCGGCGAGCACGATGCGTTCCAGGACGGTGGTCAACAGGTTGGACTGCGCGCCGTGGTCGGAGGTCGAGCCGACCTCCTCGTGGTCGAAGAGGGCCAGCACGGGCAGGAAGCCGCGCGGCTCTGCCGCCAGCAACGCCTCCATCCCGGCATAGCAACTGGCCTGGTTATCCAGCCGGGGAGCGCTCAGCAGGCTCGCAGTTCCGTTAACTGAGGCGCCGATCACCGTCGACGGGGTCAGGTCATGAGTCATCAGGTCGGCAGCCAGCACGTCGGCGCCGGCCACCCCGGCCCGCTCGGCGACATACCCGAGGAAGGAACGCGCTTCTTGACCAACACCCCATACCGCGTTCACATGTCGCTGGGGATCCAGCGTGAGCGACTTGCGATCCTCGGCCAGGTGGATGGCCAGTTGCGGCACCCGCAGAATCGGATCGTCTATTCGGACCAGCCGGTGGGTTAGCCCGGAGCCGTCGCGTATCGACAACCGTCCACTGACACCCAGATCGCGGTCCAGCCAGGAGTTGAGCCATGCTCCCCCGTATGGCTGCAGCGCCACCACCCGCCAGCCGGCGACCAGCCGGTCGGGATGCTGTTTGACGCGGAGGTTGGGGCTGTCGGTGTGCGCACCGATGATCCGGAATGCGCTCGCCCGCCGCACCGCATTCCATGCGATCAGTGAACCGGCGCGGACGGTGAAGTATCGGCCGGGTTGGTCCGGCCAGCGATCGGCTTCGCTGAGTTCGGTGTACCCGGCGTCCAGCAGCCGTGCGGCCACCGTCGCGCAGACATGAAACGGCGACGGTGACGCGTCGATGAATTCGCAGAGGCCTGCGGCGCTGCCCGGCATGTTCAACATCATGGCTGTCCGCGGCGGCGGGGTTGCCGCTAGGGTCAGCAGAGTGCCTCCGGTTCAGCCCCAACCCATACTCGTGCCGTTGACTCCTGCCGCTATATTTCTTGTGGTCACGATCGACGATGGCGGCGAGGCTACCGTGCACGACGCGCTGCCCGACCTATCCGGGCTAGTGCGGGCTATCGGCTTCCGCGATCCCACCAAGCACTTGTCGTTGGTTGCCTCGATCGGCTCCGATGCCTGGGATCGATTGTTCGGCGGGCCACGGCCCGCTGAGTTGCATCCGTTCATCGAGCTGACCGGACCGCGGCACACGGCGCCGGCTACGCCCGGTGACCTGTTGTTCCACATTCGGGCCGAGACTATGGATGTGTGTTTCGAGCTGGCCAGCCGCATCCTCAAGTCGATGGCCGGCGCGGCCACCGTGGTCGATGAGGTACACGGCTTCCGCTACTTCGACAACCGTGACCTGCTGGGTTTTGTCGACGGCACCGAAAACCCGGACGGCCCAATCGCAATCAGCGCCACCGCCATCGGTGACGAGGATCCCGATTTCGCGGGCTCGTGCTACGTGCACATACAGAAGTACGTGCACGACATGTCGTCGTGGGATTCGCTATCGGTCACCGAGCAGGAACGGGTGATCGGGCGGACCAAGCTGGAAGACATCGAGCTCGACGATGACGTGAAGCCATCCAATTCACACGTGGCGCTCAACGTCATCGAAGACGACGACGGCAACGAGCTGAAGATCGTTCGGGCCAACATGCCCTTCGGCGAACTCGGTACCAGCGAGTTCGGCACGTACTACATCGCTTATTCGCGAACACCGCAGGTCACCGAACAGATGCTGCACAACATGTTCTTCGGTGATCCGCCGGGCAACACCGACCGCATCCTTGACTTCTCCACCGCGTTGACCGGCGGACTGTTCTTCTCCCCCACCATCGACTTCCTTGACGATCCACCGCCTTTGCCCGCGCCGCTAGTGACCGCGCGACCGGTCACACCCGCTTCTGGTGACGGCTCACTTTCGATCGGCAGCCTGAAAGGAACCTCTCAATGAACAACCTGTATCGCGATCTGGCACCGGTCACCGACTCCGCTTGGGCCGAAATCGAATTGGAAGCGACGCGAACGTTCAAGCGCCATATCGCCGGGCGCCGGGTGGTGGACGTCAGCGAACCGGGCGGGCCGGTGACCGCGGCGGTCAGCACGGGTCGGCTGATCGACGTGAAGGCACCCACCGACGGTGTGGTGGCTCACCTGCGGGCAAGCAAACCGCTTGTCCGGCTACGGGTTCCGTTCACGCTGTCGCGCGGCGAGATCGACGATGTCGAGCGTGGCTCGCAGGACTCGGACTGGGACCCGGTCAAAGCGGCCGCCAAGAAGCTGGCGTTCGTTGAGGACCGCGCCATCTTCGAGGGGTACGCCGCTGCGTCCATCGAAGGCATCCGCGGCGCGAGCTCGAACCCGCCGTTGACGCTGCCCGCCGACCCTCGTGAAATTCCCGATGTCATCTCTCAGGCGCTCTCCGAACTGCGGCTGGCCGGTGTCGACGGCCCGTACTCGGTGCTGCTGGCCGCCGACGTCTACACCAAGGTAAGCGAGACCACCGAACACGGGTATCCGATCCTGGAACACATCAACCGCCTGGTCAATGGTGACATCATCTGGGCTCCCGCCATCGACGGCGCGTTTGTGCTGACCACCCGGGGTGGCGACTTCGACTTGCAACTGGGTACCGACGTCGCGATCGGATACCTGAGCCATGACGCCGACACCGTGCAGCTCTATCTGCAGGAGACGCTGACATTCGTGTGCTACACCGCCGAGGCGTCGGTCGCGCTCAGCCTGTAGCCGGAATAAATGCCGGCGTGCGTGCGCTCGGGGAGGAGTTGGTGAATTTCTCTCCTGGAGGCAGGATTCGATGGCTAGCACACTGGCCGGCTCTACCGCACTCGTCACCGTTGCCACATCTGGGATTGGCCGCGAAATAGCGCTGCAACTCGCCCAGCGTGGCGCCGAGGTCGTAGTCCACGGGCGCAGCGCCGAGCGCGGCGCCAAGGTCGTCCGTGATATCGAAAATTCCGGTGGCAAAGCGCGTTTCGTCGCCGCGGATCTCAACAGCGCCGACGACGTCCGCCGGCTCGCCGCCGAGGCGGGACCGGTGGACATTTTGATCAATAACGCCGGCATCTACAAATTTGGCGGGACCTTGGACGTCGACGACGCGACGTTCGACGAACATGTGAACGTTAACCTGCGCGCGCCCTACATCCTGATCCAGCAATTGGTACCGGGGATGGTCGGGCGCGGTGGCGGCGCCGTCGTCAATGTGAGTACTCTCGCTGCTTCGGTCCCTACCAGCGGAGCTGGGATTTACGGAGCAAGCAAAGCCGGCCTGGAACAGCTGACCCGCGTGTGGGCCGATGAGTTCGGCACGTCGGGGGTACGGGTGAATGCGGTGGCCGCCGGGCCGACTGACACACCCGGAGTGGCCGTGATCCCAGGCGTCCTGGAAGCGGTGGCGGCAACCACCACGTTGAACCAGCCGGCCGAGCCGAGCGAAATCGCCAGCGCAGTCGTCTTTCTCAGCTCCGCGGACGCCAGCTATGTCAACGGCGCGGTCTTGCACGCGACCGGCGGTCAGCGCGGGATTGCCGCTTAATTCACGCGCTTTCGCTAAAGATCCAGCACAACGTCAGTTTCTGGGGCCGCCGAGCAGATCAACACCGTACCCTGCTCAGGCGGCTCCAGTGGAGACTGGACATAGGTTGTCGCTCCGGCCACGACCCCGGTGACACACACGTGACAGACCCCGCTTCGGCACGAGAATCGGGTTGGCACGTCGCACGCTTCGGCGAGGTCAAGAATATTGTTGTAGTCCGACGACCAGTTGACCGTAAGTCCGCTGCGCGAGAACGTGATCGAAGGTCCACTGCCTGGCGTTCCGGCCGGGGGGTGCGGCGGCTTGCGTTGGCCCGTGTCGACGACGCCGGGGTTGATTGCCGGCAGCGCACCGAATAATTCGCTGTGGATACGTGCTGGGTCAAATCCGATAGAAGTGAGCGCATCGCGCATATCGGACATGAATTGCGTTGGACCGCAGAGATAAGCGGCGGCATCGGCGGGCAAGCCCAGCGCCGCGATAGACCGTTGGTCCAACCGCCCATGCGTCCCGGTGTAGAACACCTGCTGGCGAGCATGAGGCAACGAATCGATGAGCGTCGTGACTTCGCTTGCAAACGGCTGGGTCTCACGATTACGGGTGGTGTGCAGCCACCAGATGTCGCGCTCGCTGCCTGCGGCCGCTAACGCATGCAACATGGCAACGACGGGAGTGGCACCGATTCCCGCGGAGATCAGAACGACGGGCGTGCCGTCATCGGCCAGATAGAAGTCACCGCGGGGTGCGGCTGCTTCGATGACTGATCCCGGTTGGATGTGAGCGTGCAGCCATCGGCTCGCCAGGCCGTGTTCTTCGCGTTTGACGCTGATGCGGTAGAACCCTGCACCGGGGTCGCCGGAGAGCGAGTAGCTGCGCAGTGGCGCCGGGTCGGCGGCGCCGGGGATTCGCACGGTCAGGTACTGACCCGGAAGCGGTCGCGGCAGCGAGGTCTGGTCGTCAGCGTCCAGACGGATCGACAGCACGTTCTCGCTTTCCCGGTCTGTCGCGCTGACCCGCAACGCGCGAAATCCGTTCCACCCCGGCTCGACTCCAATTGGCGGTGCCGTGGCGGTGTTCGAGTTCTCGTGCGCCGCCAGCATGTCGTTGAACGACTGCTGCCATCCCGGGCTCAACGCGGGAACGTCGACGACCTTGCGAAGCCGTTCGATGTCGCGGTCGGGCAGATAGAGCAGTGCGTCGACGTCGGCGACGCTGAGCTCGTGACGCCCGCGTCGGGTCCGGACGATATCATCACCGGCCCGGACGTGGCCCTCGGTGATGACGCGGAAGTAGAAGCCTGGACGGTGCTGAGCGACAAGCAGATTGGGCATTTCGGGTTCGTTGAGGCGTAGGCCGATCCGGAAGCAGGTGACCCGGGGCTGGGTGACTTCGAATTCGGCGTCACCGATGCGGTAGCGGTCACCGATGCAGACTTCGTCATCGGCGAGCCCGGTGACGGTGAAGTTTTCCCCGAAGTGACCCGGTGCAAGGTCGCGGCGATTCAAGTAGGTCTTCCAGAAGTCGTACGACTCGGTTTGATACACCATGACCGCGCGTTGCTCGCCGCCGTGGCCGGCGAGGTCGCCCTGGCCATCGCCATCGATGTTGATGCGGCGCGCCATGACCGGACCCTCGACGGGAGTCTTCCATATCCCCGTGTACACGGCCTTGCCCCGCCATTGCACGTCCTTGGGCATGCCCACATTTACCGAAACAAGCCTGCCCACGTTGTCTCCTCAGCGTCAGACAAGCGGTTCGCCACCGTCGATCTTCAGCGTCATACCGGTCATGAACGTGTTAATCATCGCAAACAACACGCCACTGGCCACATCCTCGGGGGTCCCGATTCGTCGCGCCGGGTTGCTGCCTGCGATGTGCTTGAAGTAATCCCGTTTGCCGTCGTCGCCAAGCGAGTCCCAGGCGCCCGTATCGATGACCCCGGGTGAAATCGCGTTGACCCTCATCGGAGCGAGTTCGACCGCCAGCCAGCGGGTGAGGAAGTCGACGGCGCCATTAGTGATACCCACCCCGAGGTAGCCGACGTTGAGCTTGAAGGCGTGCACCCCCGAAAACAGCACGAACGAGCCGCCCGGATTGACCTGAGGCGCAAAGTATTTAGCCAGCATGGCGGGGCCGATGACTTTGGTGTCAAACGATTGCTGCAGGTTGTGGCGCTGCAGGTCGGCCAGCTTCCCGCGGGCGCGGGCCGAGGCGGTCGACACCAGGTGATCGACGGCACCCACCCGGTCGGCGAGGGCGGCGATCGACTCGTCGTCGGTAATGTCGACGACTTCGGCCGTGACATCGCTGCCACTGTAGGCGCCGGCAAGATTTGCTTGGTCGCGTCCGGCCGCGACGACCCGTGCGCCTTCCGATTGCGCCAGCAAAACGACCGCGCGCGATCCCGCTGCCGCGGCCGACCACCACGACTGTTTTATCCCGCAACGCGTTACCCATCGCGTACTTACGCTCCGTAGCTACTACTTCGGATTGGACCCTAAATTGGGATGCTCAGCCCAGAATATTGCAACCCGACGCACGTCGCAACAGCTGGCTGCGGACACTGTTGCGCGCCGACTGTTTTGGTGCATACTGGGTCATATAACCCAGAACTGCAGAGGGGTGCGTCATGCCGGCTGTTCATCACCGCTACGCCACAATCGACGGTCATCGGCTGTTCTATCGTGAAGCGGGCGATCCCGACGCGCCCGCAGTAGTCCTCTTGCACGGGTTTCCGACCAGCTCCTACATGTTCCGGGATCTGGCTCCGGCGCTCGCTGAGCGCTACCACGTGATCGCGGCGGATCATCTCGGCTTTGGACTTTCTGACGCGCCGCCCGTGGAGGAGTTCGACTACACCTTCGATGCCCTGACCGACCTGACCGCCGGCCTGCTGAGCACGCTCGGCATCGACAGGTACGCAATGTATGTGCAGGACTACGGCGCCCCCATCGGATGGCGACTGGCGCTGCGCGACCCGGCCGCGATCACGGCGATCATCAGCCAAAGCGGCAACGGCTACGACGCCGGGTTCGTCGAAAGCTTCTGGAAGGTGGTCCAGGCCTATCAAACGGAACAGACGCCCGACACCGAGGCCGCAGTGCGACAGTTCCTCACGTTGGCCGCCACTCGGTGGCAATACCTCACCGGCGTGTCCGACGAGACGCTGGTGGACCCCGAGTCCTGGTATCACGACTACGCGCTGATCTCCCGGCCCGGAAACGACAAGGTGCAACTAAAGCTGTTGCGCGACTACGCCACCAATGCGCCGTTGTACCCGCTCGTGCACGAATACTTTCGCGCCACGCCGGTGCCACTGTTGGCGGTGTGGGGTCGCGGTGACGAGATATTCGGTCCGGCCGGCGCTGAGGCGTTCGCCGACGACCTGCCCGATGCCGAGATCCACCTGCTCGACGGTGGGCACTTCTTACTGGAGTCCGCGCTTGAGGAAGTCGCCGAGTTGATCCGAAACTTCCTCGCCAAGGTGCACGTGCCCGCCTGACGCGGACCGCGGGCGGCACGCTCCGACCCACCCTTCTAATGGGCTGGATATCCCATATTCGGAAGTGCCCCGGGTTAGCCTGACGCGATGGCCCATCCCGACGTTCAGGACGAACAACGGTTGACCCCCAAAGGGCGTGCCACCCGCGATCGAATCGTGCGGGCAGCCGCCGAATTGATCGTCACCGAGGGCTTGGCGGCGTCGAACATGGAACGTGTGCGCAAGGCCTCGTCGGTCAGCGGCTCTCAACTTGCCCACTACTTCACGGACAAAAGTGCCCTCATCCGCGCGGTCGTCCGGCGCCAGATCGGGGTGGTGCTGGACTTTCATCGCCAGCCCAAGCTTCGGGACCTGGACTCGTTTGACGACTTCGAACGGTGGATCGAACTCAACATGCGCTACCTCAGGCGCATCGGAACCTCGGGCGGCACGCCGACCTACCACGCCCTGACCGCACAGCTGGCGAAGTCCGACGCCACGACGCGCGCGACGTTGGCCGCGGGCTATTGGCAGTGGATCGAGCTGCTTGAAGCCGCGATCCAGCGGATGAAGGATCACGGCGTTCTGGTCGCAGTGGCTGATCCACGACGGCTCGCATTGGCGATCGTCTGCGCTCACCAGGGCGGCGGCACGTTGGCCTTTACCTATCGGGCGGAATGGCCGCACGCCGACGCCATTCGATTCGCGGTCAATTACCTGCGCATGTTCGCCAGCGACCCCGCCGAACGCGCCGCGCGCCCGCCCCGGCGCCCGCGCGGCCGGCGTGCCACCACCAAATCCAGCTGATGAACGCAGACAGCACATCTCGGTTCACCCGCAAGGGATTGGCGACTCGGGCGCGCATCGTCGGCGCCGCCGCAAAGCTCATGTTCGAGCGCGGGGTCGCCAACACCAGCATCGACGAGGTGCGCACCACCGCCGGAGTGGGCGGATCCCAGATCTCGCACTACTTTCGCGACAAGCGCGATCTGACCCGCCAGGTCATCGCCTCACGCCGCAACGACGTCGTGGTATTTCACACTCAACCGCGGCTGGGTGCTCTGGACAGTCTCGAGGCGCTGCAAGCATGGGCTGACGCCTGCGTGGCCGACATCGACACCGTCTACCGCCTGGGTGGATGTATCTACGGTTCGCTGGCCGGCGAACTGATCGACGCCGACGATGAAATCCGCGACGATCTCGCCGACGGGTACGACGAGTGGCTTGAGTTATTTCAGGGCGGCCTCACGGCGATGCAGCGCCGCGGTGACCTGCGCGACGACGCCGACCCGCGGCACCTCGCCGCAGCGCTGGTCATCGCCCACCAGGGCGGCGCGATGATCACACACGCCACCGGCGACGCGGAACCGCTACAGGTCGCCGTCAATGCCGCAGTTGACTACGTGCGCTCGTTTGCGCCGCAGCCCAGGGCCCGCAGCAGCCGATCCCAGCGCGGACCCAAATCCTGACCGGCGCAAATCCAGCTCGCCGGCCCCCACATCCTAGACATGTTTGGGTTTACTAGCCCATAATAATGGGTTAGTTGGCCCATTCATTTGATGCGGACGGCGGGGGATCATTGACGATGGCCGGCCTTGGCAAGCCGATATCGTAAGGCCCACTAACGATTTAGAAAGAGGCAGGTAGTGTCGGCCAGGTACTACGACTTGACCGCCGGCTGACATCGACGAACTTGTTCCAGCAAGGACCCCGAAACTTCTAAGGAGGCAAATGGCGATGGAAACCACTAGCACCAGTGTCACCAGCACGCTGCCCACCGCGCCGGCCGTCGTACGTGAGCAGCCCGGCGGGGAAACCATGCGCGCGATCATCCTGAAGGGGTTCGGCGGGCTCGACAGCCTGGTATACACCGACATCCCCAAGCCGCTGCCCAAGGACGGCGAAGTGGTGATCGAGGTGAAGGGATTCGGAATCAACCATGCCGAATTGCACATGCGTCGGGGCGAATGGGCCGAAGCCGCCGAAGTCAGCGGCATCGAATGCGTCGGCATCGTCGACTCCTGCCCGGGCGGCGAGTTTCCGATCGGTGCCAAGGTAGCCGCGCTGATGGGTGGCCTGGGGCGAACCATCAACGGCAGCTACGCCGAATGCACCCGCGTGCGCGCGGCAAACGTGGCCCTCATCGAATCCGACCTGCCCTGGTCGGATTTGGCGGCATTGCCCGAAACCTATGCGGTCGCTTGGACGTGCCTGTTCCGCAACCTCAACCTGACCGCGGGACAGACACTGGTGGTACGCGGCGCCACATCATCGCTCGGCCAGGCGGCCCTCAAGATGGCGGTCGCCGCCGACGCGCGCGTCATTGCCACCGCGCGCAGCCGCGAGCGCTTCTCCATGCTCGAAGAGTTGGGCGCTTCGCGCGTCGAGGTGGAGAGGCGTGACCTGGCCGCCCACTTAGCCGAATCAAAGGCCGAATCAAAACAGATCGACGCCGTCCTCGACCTCGTCGGCAACAGCACCATCCTCGACTCTCTGGACATGCTGCGCCGCGGCGGCACGGCCTGCCTGGCCGGATGGCTGGGCGGACTCGACCCCATCGGCGACTTCAACCCGCTGCTCCGCATGGCCAGCGGCGTGAATTGGAACTTCTTCGGCAGCTTTGTGTTTGGAGCTCCAGGTTTCCCGCTCTCCGACGTGCCGCTGCAAGACATCGCACGGCAGGTGGCCGAGGGAAAGCTCGACGCAAAGCCGTCGCGTGTCTTCTCGTTCGACCAGATTCGTCAGGCACACCAAGTGATGGAGGCGGGAGAAGCCGGCGGCAAGATGGTCGTGGTGATGGACTGAGTCATGGACTGATGCAGGCCGCAACTACACGCTCTGGTAACTGATTTCGCTAGGAGAGGATGCGACGATAGGCCCGCTGGCCACCGGGTCGGTGGGGCACTTCCTCATCGAGCAGCCGCCGCCGCCGCGACTGCTGTTCGCTGAGCCGTTGCGTCGCCGCATGCGGGTGCGTTTTGCCGACCGGTGGATCGCCGACAGCGAAGACGTCATCTTGTTGCACGAGCCGGGCCGCTATCCGGTTGCCTACTTCCCGCTCGGCGATATCGAAGCGGGGATCTTGATCGCTGAGAACAGGGTGACGCAGCACCACGACCTCGGCGACACACAATGGTTCACCATCAAGGTCTCGGAGCGGGAGGCCAATCACAGCGCGTGGCAACACACGGGCTTGCCGCAACATGCGGCGGTTCTCGACGGGCGGCTGGCATTCGCCTGGCGCGCCATGGACGCCTTCTACGAAGAAAACGAACGCATCGTCGGGCATGCCGCCGATGCCTATCACCGCATCGATATCCGTTCTACTTCACGACATCTTGTCGTCCGGGACGGCGAGCAAGTGATCGCCGACACACACCACCCGCTGACACTGTACGAATCGGGCTTTGCACCCCGCTGGTACGTACCGCGCGAAGATATCGACAAATCGTCGCTCAAACCCGTTGAGGGACAGACCTTCTGTCCGTATAAAGGGATATGTTCCTACTACGACGTCGGCAGCCACAAACGCGCGGCGTGGTCCTACGTCAACGCCTGGTCGGAAGTAGGGCGGGTAACCGATCTAGTGTCCTTTGAACCCGACAAGATCGGCGTCTACCTCGACGGCAAACAGCTACAGCTCGAGCCGGGCCAAACCGTCATTCCCCACGGTGTTGACCGGGGGCTTGAAACCGATGAGGTGCTCGGGAAAACGCCCACTGGGAACACATTATGAAAACCCTGCTCGAAGTTGTCGTCCTGCCTGTTTCGGATCCTGACCGGTCGCTGCGTTTCTACCGCGACCAAGTCGGCTTCGAACTCGACGTCGACTACGAACCCGCACCCGACTTCCGGGTCATCCAGTTGACACCCCAGGGGTCGGGCGCCTCCATCCAGTTCGGTGTCGGCTTGACCGACGCGTCGGTGGGCTCGCTGCAGGGTCTGTATCTGGTAGTCCCCGACATCGAAAAGTACTGCCGGGAATTGACCGATCACGGTGTAACCGTCAGCGAGATCCGGCACAAGGACACCGACGGCGGCTGGCGCGGCGGCTTTCTCCCGGGCCTCGACCCGGACCGCGCCGATTACGCGAGCTTCGCCGATTTCCGCGACCCCGACGGCAATGCCTGGGTGCTGCAAGAACGCAACCACGATTCAACCTGAGAGAAATCGCGGCGGCGGCGGGTAGGTCTGGAGGCAACGTGGCTGCGCGGCAAACCAGTCCAGATCGGGTGAGAGCGTTTTCCGACGGCGTGTTCGCGGTGATGATCACCATCCTGGTTCTCGAGCTCAAACCGCCAACCGCCGCTGCCTTCAGCGCCTTGCTACCGTTGTGGCCCACCGGCCTGAGCTATGTGGTCAGCTACCTGTTCATCGCGATCGTCTGGGTGAACCATCACCACCTGTTCAGCTACGCGGAGGTGACGACGCCGCGGCTGGTGTGGTCCAATTTCGCACACCTCTTTTCGGTGTCGCTGATCCCGTTCACGACCGAGTGGATCGCCGATAGCAGGCTGGCAGCGGCGCCGGTGGTCCTGTATGCGTCCGTGTTCGTGCTGGTCAACATCACTTATCTCGCACTCTGCTTTGAAGTGGTGGATCGAGCCGCCCACGAGGACATCACACAGCGCGTGCGCAGATTGTTGCGAATGAGGTCGTTCATCACGGTCGGCGTCTTCGCGGCATCGGCGGTCGTCGCGCTCAAGTGGCCGGTAGTGGCGATGGTGTTGATTTGTTTGTGTCTGATCGGGTACCTACGCCCGGATGTTCCCGCCAAGAGAAACGTTGCGCAGTTAGGCGAGCACGATGACGACGACTGATCCCACTCCTTCTCCTTCGGTACTTGTGTTCGAGGTGAACGAAACGCTGATCGATATCGATTCCATCGCACCGCTTTTCGGGGAGCTGTTCGGTGATCGGCGGGTACTCCGCGAGTGGTTCGGCCAGCTGGTCATGTACTCGATGACCGCCACTTTGTCCGAATACTATGTCGACTTCTTCACGCTCGGCCAGGGCGTGTTGCGCATGCTGGCCAACATCTATCGGGTCGCCATCACCGATGACGACGTGCTTCGCCTCAAAGCGGCGATGCTCACCATGCCGGCGCACCCCGATGCCGTGGACGGGCTTACTCAGTTGCGCGACAATGGCTTTCGTCTGGTCACCCTCACCAACTCACCGCCCAGCCCCAGCGGTCCGACGCCGCTCGAAAGCGCCGGGCTGGCTGGGCTTTTCGAGCGCCAGCTGAGCGTAGATCCCTGTCGCGCCTTCAAGCCGTCGCCGGGGGTCTATCGGTATGCGTGCCAGGAGCTCGGGGTAGCCCCCGCGGATTGCATGATGGTGGCGGCGCACGTGTGGGACACGCTCGGCGCCCAAAATGTCGGCTTCAGCACCGCTCTTATCACGCGGTGGGGCAACCCGCCGCTGCCGGTTGACGGCCTGCCGCAACCAAACCTGATAGTGGACGACCTACGCCAGCTCGCCGAGCACCTCACCAAGTAGCTACTTCGATTTGAAAAACGATTGATGGTCAGAGGGGGTTCCTGAGTGGCTGGCTGGATTTGGATGTTGAACGGGCCGCGTTGGTGGTCATGACGCCAGGGCGCTGATCT
>Ga0209040_10000065_pt1 | contig 60830 bp, 54 predicted proteins | sample BogFormECP12_OM3_FD_188240 | JGI IMG/M metagenome (GOLD analysis project Ga0209040, IMG submission 188240) | Bog forest soil microbial communities from Calvert Island, British Columbia, Canada - ECP12_OM3 (SPAdes) (version 2) | ecosystem: Environmental > Aquatic > Freshwater > Wetlands > Bog ... | reverse complement strand
GGCGATTGGGGTACCGAGGAGGCCGCGGCCAAATCGGATTGCGCCGAGTCCCTCAATCTGCACATCTCGCAGCACACTGGGTGAGGGCATCTTTCCGTAGTAGTAGCGGTGGAAAAACCACGAATACGCCGCCCCGATCACCGCGAAGCCCAGCCATGTCCACTTGTCCCGCCAGACCCAGCGCCAAAAGCCTGGCGCCGTCGTGGGGCGGGGCAATACCCAGTAGCGGAGGAGGACGAGTGCCGGAACGAGGAGGAGGGGGATCTCTTGGACGAGCAGCGCGGCGACGAAGAATGCCAAGGCGGCGAAGAGATTGAGACGGCGACCGGTTCGGTGCCACCTGATGAAGAAGCCGAGAACGAGCAGCATGAGGATGACCGCGGGCAAGAGGAAGACCGCTTCGCCGAACCACAGCGCCGGATTCACGAGGAACGGGGAGGAGCCCACGACTCCCAGCACGGCGAGGATGATGACCAGTGGAACCTCGAGTTGACGGAGGACCCACCACAGGGCAAGCAAGGTGGTGGCTGCGAGGATGAGGATGACGGCCGCCGCGAATGGATAGTTGAGGGGTGCCACCTCTTGAACGAGAAGATGAAACGCCCATGGAATCGGAGCAAAGTGGTAGTAGAGGTTGAAGCCAAGGGTCTTCCAGGACAACCCGTCGGCGTGCGACACCGAGAACATGATGAGGTCGTCGGCAAAGAAGAAGCTGTCGGAGATCAGCCATCCGAGGATTGCCACCTCGATCGCGATCAGCGAGAGCGGCAGCCAGCGGTCCCGGTGGGACCAGCTGCCGGTGGTCGGTTGTTCCCCCGAAGCGTCAACCAATGGGTCGGTCGGCGGTGGCTGGACGACCGTTGTGTTCACGGCTGCTTGGAGTCACCGTTCGGGGACGGCCTGACACCACCCCCGTCCGATCGCACACCGGGAACCGTCGCCACAGCCACCAACTGCCAACCGAACGGGGTTGACCGGAGATTGAACCGGAACATGCAATCGAAGAACGCCAACACGAGCCGTGCCGGCCTTGATGGGGCGCCATCGATCGCGGCCCCTTGGAGATCTTGAACCAACCTGTTGCCCCGGAGGATCACCGTCAACTTGTAGAGGTTGAAGAATGGAAATCCCGCGGCGTACACTCGCTCGACTCGCAGTCCCCCGGCCTCGAGCGCCGCTCGCAGGCTCCTCCGGGTGAAATGACGCCGGTGGCCGATGTGGCGGTCGAAGGCCGAACGTGGGCCGCCGGGAACCGTGACGACGACTCGGCAGCCCGTGGTCAGATAGGACAGAGCATTGCGGAGTAGCTCTTCGGGATGATCCACATGCTCGAGGACTTCCGTGCACACAGCCAGCGTGCCCTGGGAGGTGATCTCCTGGGTCGGTTTGGCCGCTACGAGGAGGTCCCGTTGAACGAACCGGGCGTCGATGCCGAGGCCGGCGGCCGCTCGCTTGGCCCGGCGGACACCCTCAGCACTCGCCTCGACTCCCCACACCGAGGTCTCTGGGAAGCGCGAGGCAAGCAGAACGGCCAGCTCGCCTTGTCCGCAACCGATGTCGACGATCGTATCGCCGGGCTCTGGGGCACCGAGCAGGTCGAAGATCAGACGTTCTCGGTAGTGATTGGCCGGATTTCCTTGGGTCGGGTCCCCGAAGTCCTGCCAGTGGCTGTCCCACTCGAACGACCCGTCGGCCTCGTCGCCACCCATCAACGGACCAATGCTACGGCGGCCCGCAATTTGGTCATGCGATTCGGTCTGCAGGTCGCCGACTGGATCGGGGTCCGGCATTCGGGCGACGGTGATCGATGAGCGGTCACCGCTTGTCATCGACGCCGTAGCGAACACCAGTCGCGTGGAGGACAAGCGTGAAACAGAAGAGTGAGAACCCGATGATCATCAGCAGGACACCGGTCACAGCCAGATGTTCGAGCATCGAATTCGGAGCCGCCAATTTATAGCCGTGGGTGAGCCACCGAGCGATCAAGGCCACCGTTAGACCGAGCCCTATCAGGAACGAGCCCGCACTCACGAGGGCGGTACGGGTATAGCGGAAGAATTCCGTCCAACGAGCCCGCGCCCGCCCGCTGTGATCACAGAACACCTGGGCCAGACAGCCGAAGAAGAAGCTCTGGAGCCCGAGGATGGTCAAGAGAACCCCCAGCAACATCCAGTAGAGACTAAATGTCACCGATCCGATGGTGATGGGACCGAAACTCAGGGGAAGAGTGAAGAGCAATCCGATAGCGGCGGCGACCAGGCCCGGTTTGAGCGAGATGAACTCTGCCCGGTACACCAGCTGGATGCGAAGGCTGATCCAAGCCGCCTGGACGTTGGTGAATCGTCCCGCTCGCTTGTAGTGCGATACCCGCCCTTCGCGGTCCTTGTGAAAGTTCACCGGGACTTCTGTGGTGCGAAGTCCCATGCGGACCGACTTCAAGATCATCTCGGAGGCGTATTCCCAGGACTGCGAGGTCAGCCCCATTTGCTGGAGTGCGTCACGGGTGACGGCACGCATGCCGCAGTGAATATCGCTGAATCGGCTGCCGTAGATCCGATTGAAGATCCAAGTCGTGAGCGGGCTGCCGAAGTATTGGTGCGACGCGGGCATGGCACCGGGGGCGATCGTCCCTTTCCACCGTGACCCCATGACGAAGTCGTAACCCTTGCGCATCTCTTCAACGAAGGGTCGCAACCCGCGGAAATCATAGGTGGCGTCTGCATCCCCCATGATGATGTACCTCCCGCGCACGAACGGGATGGCATCGATGTAGGCGCGGCCAAGTCCGCGCTTGGGGGTCTTCAGGACCCTCGCCCCATGGGCGAGTGCGATCTCAGCAGTCCGGTCCGTCGAACTGTCGACGATCAGGATTTCGCCGCTGACTTCGGCGGTCCGGAGGCCTTCGAGACACCAGTCGACGGTCTCGCCGATCGTCAATTCCTCATTGGCGGCGGGGATGAGGAAGGTGACCTCGGGGTCGGCGACGTCGGACTCTGGGACCCGTAGCTCTACGTCCGGGTCGTGTTCGATGTTGTTCAGCAGTACCGTCACGGAAGTCAGATGCTCGGGGTCCAGTCGGCCCTCTCGGGGGCAAGATGAGTCCACCAGGCAGACGCTCTACGGAGCCAAGCTCTGCCGCTGGCAGATACTACTCCGCCCCCGGTAGGGAAGGGTGCGAATCCCCTGGCCAGCCGTCCCGACCGGCCCGCTCGTAGAGGGCCTCCACCGCCACCAGCGCTGCCACCCCGTCGTCCACCGTGGCGAGCGCTCGAGCCCAGCCCCCGCCCGAGACACCCCGGAGGAAGTCAGCCGTCTCAAGTTCGAACGACCGATCATCGGCACCCAGGTCCCAACGTTGCGGATCTTCCCCACCTTGCCAGAACCACCGTGGCACCAGCTCGACAACTTGTGGTCCGTAGTTCCCGCCCCGACCGGTGACCGTCACCATCGCGTCCCGGCCGTACACCTCAATGGAGAATTGGTTCTTCCAGCTGGTCAGCGTCACGTCGATCGACGTCTCGGTCTCGCCACATTGCAGAGCCAGGGAGCAATTATCCTCAACGTTCGAGCGCCAGAAGCGGCGGGTCAGCCGGGCGTCGACCACCGCAAGTTCGCCGAACAGATGCCTGGCCAGGTCCACCAGGTGGATGCCGGGATCGATGAGGGCACCGCCTCCGGCCAGCGCTCGGTTCAGTTTCCACTCCCGCTCCATTCCGGGGCGACCACCGTGGCCGATCATCATACGAACCCGGTACACGGACCCTAGGGAACCAGATCCCAGGAGGCCGCGGAGGCACTCGATGCCGGCCAGGTAGCGATAATTGAAGCCTGTCCCCACCACCCGTTGCCTGGCCGCAGCCTGACCCTTGATGGCACGGGCCTCAGCGGAAGAAATGCCGAGCGGCTTCTCACAAAGGACGTGGGCTCCCTGATCGAGGGCCCAAATGCAGACGTGCGCCGCGAGATTGTGTGGCACCGCGACCACGACGGCATCGGGAACCTTGAGCCCCTTGCCGAGCCCTTCGATGGTGGTGGCGACGGGCACTCCCGACATCTCAAGCGGTGCAATGCGGGCACGGTCCGAGTCGACGGCGAAAGCCAACTCATGCCCAAGACTCTGGACGATCCTCCGACGCCGATCACCGATGAGCCCGAGTCCGACGAATCCGATCGTCGTCATAGTCGCTCCGTACGGCGGAGCTTCATCATCTCGGGATCTCTGAAGAGCTCCGAGTCCTCGTAAGCGTCTCGGGAATGGATGAATCGGCCCGAGATATGTGATGACCGACCGCTCACCAAGAATGCCACGAGGCGCACCGGCTCTTCTACGCCAGTGACCGTCCTGACCTCCCCCCCGCTTCGGCGAACTTCTGCCAGCATGTCCGTCTCGACGGCGCCCGGGGCAATCACATTGATGGTTACATCGACATTCAGCGAGGACAACTCGTCCGCCACTATCTCAGTGAACCGGACCACGGCGACCTTGGACAGGGCGTAGGGCACGAAGCCGGGGTACGAGTAGGCAGCCCCACCTCCGGCGAAGTTGACAATCCGGCCGTACTCCCTCTCGATCATCCCCGAGAGCGCCCAGCGCGTCATCGCACATGTGCCGATGAGGTTCACGTCGATCACTTCCGACAGTTCATCGATCGTGCTCTCGTCGAATCGTCCGGAAGGACCGAGCACCGCGGCAGCGTTCACCACCACATCGGGCCGGGCTGCCTCGATGACGGATCGGCTGAAGTCCTCATCGGCCACGGAACCGACGTGGGGCCGGGCCAGGCCGCCCGCCGCGTCGATGGCTGCGGCCGTCCGCAGGGCATTGTCGCTTCGGGAGACCACGTGGACCTCAGCTCCGAGTCTCGCCAACTCCCGGGCGACCGCTTCCCCGATCCCACGACCGGCACCGGTCACCACTGCCGACTTGTCCCGCAGGGGTTGCTTCTCGAGGTCTGCGGCCCGAGAACCCGCCATCACGCGAAGCGCCAAAGGGCATGAAGCGGGTCCGGCCCGGCGGGAAGCTCAAACTTGCAGGTCACAGCCGTGATCCTTTCGGGGGCCAGTTGCGGTTGCCGTCGACGGGGCAGGAGTGAGGAGACCCGGGGCCAACGGACCGTGATGATATCTGGCGGCTGAGGACATCAAGAACGCGCGGGTATGGCTGCGCGCGCCTTGCCACGCGGTCTCCGGTGGGCTCGCTGCGTGGAGCTCCCGGGTACCCGAAGCGATCGGTCAGCGGCTCCACCTTGACGATGGAGTGGTCCTCCCACCGGTGCAGATGGCTGCGAACCGGGAGGACGCCAAACGTTCGCCGATCATGAAATACCCGAGACGGGAAGGATTGGTCACCCATCCCCAAGTTGCCAACCGACGCGACCGGGCTCGTTGGCGTCCGTGTGCAGCGCACCGTCACGGGGTGCCGCAACCGCCTGGCCGACCTCCTCGCTCGGGTCCGACACCGCCATGGTCGTCGTTTCTCTGAGCGCCTGGAGCTCGGCGCTCAACTCCTCCAGTGATCGGCTGAGATCATCGTTGAGGGATGTCGCCACCTCCACCCGGGACTCGAGATCCTCGGTCCGGCGATGGAAGGCGGTGGCGGTATCGGCAACCGAGCGGTTGGCCTCGATGGCCAGCCGTGCCTCATTGCGCGCTTCAGCCGCCAGCTCACCGGCCTGAGCCGCTTCATCCAGGGCCGATCGAAGCTCGGACCGCACAAGCGTGAGCTCCGCAGCGGTGGCGACAATCATGTCGAACAACGCTTCGTGGATCTGGCGTTGGTGCTCACGGAGCTCATGGGTGAGCGCGACGGCGGCACGGTTCACGTTGCGCGAAACCACAGAGCCCGATGAAGGATCGACGCCCGGTCCTTGGGCGTAGAGCTTGTGATACCGCTCGACGGCTGAGGAGAAATCGGGGATGTCCGCCGGTCCCACTGGTTGGGTCATCGGTTCTTCCTCACTGTGGTGAGCCGCCCTCGAACCAGGTCGGTGCGGGCGCCCGTCGAATGGTGGCGGGCGATGTCCCGATGCGCCCGGTCACCGATCTCTGCAACCATCTCCGGGTCGTCGGCCAGCGCCCGCATGAAGCCGGCCGCCGCCGGGATGTCGGGCTGCGCCCACCGGCTCCCGGGCGGATAAGGGTCACATCCCAAGGGTATCGATACCGGCTCGAAGGGGACCAGCAGGCTGTTCTCGGACGACATGAACTCGAGGTTCCCCGAGTAGCCCGTGGCGATCACGGGTTTACCCATCGACATGGCCTCGGCCATGGTGAGACCGAACCCCTCGGCCCGGTGCAGCGAGACGTAGACGTCGCAATTCTCAATGAAGGCCCGCTGGCGAGCCGGCGACTCGTAGGCATCGATGATGACGATGTCGGGTCGGTGGCCGGCGGCCTGACGGAGCCTGGCCCGGTCCACCTCGAAGTGCCAGCCGTGGATGCTCTTGAGGACCAGGGAGGGGCCTTCACCAGGGCGAAATGCCTGCTTGAACGCCTCGATCACCGCGAGCGGGTTCTTGCGCTCGAACACCGAGAAGTAGCTGAAGCAGAACATGAACAGGAAGCCCTCGGGCAGGCCAAGATCGGCCCGACCCAGGCCGGTGGGGGCGACCAGCGGCACCGTCGGCGGCACCACGTGGACCGGTTTGCTCACGGCCGCCCGAAGAGCCCGGGCGGCGTGCTCGCTGTAGGTCCAGATCTCGTCGGCGAAGTGGTCGCTGGCCGCCATCCACGCCGGGAACTCCTCGATCTCCCAGGCCCACATTGCGACGCGGTGACGGGGGCGCGGATAGTCCGGACCCATCCGGACGGCGAGCATCGGGATCTCATCGGCGTTGACGAACATCAGATTCACGTCGAAGACGGGTGGGTGCTCGGTGGGTCCGATCTCCGCCCGCCGGCGGCTCGGGGTGAACCGGTAGGGAACGAGCGCATGGTCGATGCCCGCCTCGGTGAGGATTACTGCGAACTGGCGGGCCACCTCCCCCACGCCGTCCTCGGCATCGACATAACCGAGGACGTTGACCCCCTCGGCCAGTGGCTCCGAGGTGACCAGCGTGGATATCGGCGGCTGGAACGGCGGAAGGAACCTGAGCGGGGGGGTGCCTTCGTGGCGGGTACCGAGCGCCATCCAGTCCTCGAATCCGTCCCCCTCTGCACCGGGGTCGGGGAAGAGCTCCTGAAGGTCCGGGCGGGTGTCGTAGAGGTGCTTGAAGTAGCGGGAGACCCTCTCACCAGGACCGATGTCGGTCGGATCGAACATCCATCGCTCGTACACCCCGGCCTCGGTGAACGGGTCGGGAAGGGCATCTCGGGCGTCCGGTTCGCTCGCGGCGCGGACGGCCGACCGGTAGACCTCACGCATCCGTTGGTCGATCGGGTGGCCGCTTGAGGTGTAGTTGAGGGCGAGGGGAGCTGCCTGGGCCTCCAGGTACCCCTCGGCCAGGAGATCCCGGGCGTAGCGCAGGCAGAGGCGGGCCACCACCGGGAGCGCCGCCAGGTCGACGCCCCGGTCGCCTTGTGTGGGGCCGAGGCGATGGGGCTGCAGCGGCGAGAACCCGTTGAAGTTGAACAACGCAAGGGGTCGGCCGTCCACCATGACCCTGGGCCCGGCGCGCGACCACTCTCGGAGCCCAGCATTCCAGTAGCCGACGTCGAATCCGGGGTCGGTGATCACGGCATGATCGAAGGAGGCCGCGACCTCGTCGATCCACCCCTGGTCGATCGGGTTGCCTTCGCCCGGGGGGTGGGGGTACCCGAGCACCCAGGACTTCCACTCCTCCAACAGACCCGTGGCCGCCGACGACAGGGCGACGAAGTCGGGGTCGTGGGTGCCCGGCGACGCCAGGTCCCTGGGCGGCCGCCCGGCGACGTCGGCCGCGCCCCGGTACGCCGAGAGCACGACCCCCGAGGAGCGGACCAGGGCCTCGACCTCGCCGAGGGGGGCGAAGACCTGCATGCCCGCCCCGACGTACGCGACCGGCCCGTCTCCGCGAGTCAGGAGCAACGTGAGAAGCCACGGGACGACGCACCGGGCCGCATCAGAGGGGTCGTAGCTCGCAGTGAGACGTTGCAGCTCGCGCTGGCCGAGTGTCAGCTCGCCCGCGGTGACCAGCTCGAACGGTTCGTCGGCTGCGATGGATTCACCGACCGGGTCGTCGAGCACCAGGACCGACAGGGACGGGCTGCAATGCTCGGTCAGCGACCGGGCGAGCAGCCGCGCCGACGGCAGACTCCGGCGGCAGACCACCGTGGCGAGCCTCACCCTCCCGCCCGTGCCGTCCAACGCCGGCCGGCGCGTCGCCTCACCAGGGACGGCGGCAATCGGGACCCGGACTTATCGCTCGAGCAGGAGATTGACCTGCCCGTCGATGCCCGCCGTGTCGCACACGGCGACGGTGTCGGCATCGGTGAGCGTCCTGAGCTCCGCTCCCACCTGGGTCCGGATCCGGTAGCCGAGCTCCCGGTAATGGGCGAGGACCTCCACCGGCTCCCTACCGGTCCACCGGAGGGGTGCCGGCCAGAATTCGGTGACCACCGCCACCGGCGCCCGGCGGAGGACCTCGTCAAGGCCGATGAGGACCGGGAACTCCCAGCCCTGCACGTCCACTTTCACCAGGTCGAAGACCCGGTCGGGGAACAGGTCGACGCCCGACGCCGCAGGCACGGTCCACGTGGTGGCCGTGGTGGCGGCCGCCGCCGTCTTCTCGCGGTGAGCGGCCTCGTGCTCCGACTTCGGCCCCGGGCCGACCGTCGGCTCGGTGGGGGTCACCCGACCGCTGCGCAGGTCCCCGAGGTTGTGCTCGTTACCCGACAGCTCGAGCACCCGGTCCCGATCGTCCAGCGCCACCGGCCAGACCTGACCGGCCACCTGATTCGCCCACAGGTTGAAGCGGAGGGCCCGGACGTTGTCCGGATCGGGCTCAACCGCGTCGACGGTCACACCGGGCGCCGACCTTCCCACCAGGACCGAGAAGTAGCCGACGTTGGCGCCGATGTCGAGAAAGCGGCAGCCCGGGCCGGCCAACGAACAGAGCAGGCGTCCCTCGTCGCGCTCCCAGGAGCCCGCCCGCTGCATGTAGGGCCGCATCACCTCGTCGCGGTGGCTGATCCAGATCTGGCCGGCGTCGACCAGGACCATGTCGTACTCGTCCGCTGGCAGCGGTTCGGGGACGGACGGGGCTACGCCCGGGCGCGGGCCGAGGGCGCGGGCCAACGCCGCCGCCACGATGCGGTTCTCGGTGAGGCTAGACACGGGCCGGGTAGCCGATCTCGTGGACGACCCCCGAGCCGAGCGACGCGAAGGCTTCCGCCAGGTCGTGCAGCGGCTTCTCCGGGCCCACGGTCCGGACCGAGGCAGGCTTGCGGCTGAAGTACTCGATGATCGAGGTGGTGATGTCGTCGTCGATGACCGGGATCCGTTGGGCGAAGCCGATGAAGCGGGCCACTGGGACCGGGCGTCCCTTGTGATCCGGCTCCAACGCGACGGTGATCTCGCCCCATTCCGGGGAGGGCTCAGGCGACCAGCCGAGCTCCACGTCATAGCCCCACTCCCGGGCGGCGTCGACGAGGAGCTTCCGGCGGGCGTCGGCGACGAGCACCTCGAGGATCTCGGATCGGATGAACGCGTCGACCTGGCTCCGGAACAACGGATAACGCAGATCGATGATGCGCTCGTTCTCGGGCACCGTGGTGTGGCCGGCAGGCAGCACCCCGGCCTCGGATGTCGATCCCTGGCCCCGGTGATACACGAAGGCCGAGGGCCCGAGGCAGACCCGGTAGCCCAGGCTCTGCGCGCGGAGGCTCCAGTCGGTCTCCTCGCAGTAGCCCCGACCGAACACCGGGTCCATGAGACCCACATGCCGCAGAAGGGGCACCGGGATGAGGATGCAGAACGAGATGCCGACCGGAACGTCGACGGCGGCATCGCCGAACTGCCCGTAGATCGACGAGCTGACCCAGTTGACCCGCTCCTGGTCGGCGAGGAACCGGTCGGGGGCGCCGTTGGGCAGCGAGTAGATCGAGACATTGTTGGACCACGCCGTCACCGAGCTGATCCTCTCGTCGCTGTCCGCGATCTCCACCAGATGGTCACACAGGAGATTCGGCATGAGGATGTCGGAGTTCGCGATGACGACGTAGTCGTAGCCGCCCTCGAGGGCCCGCAGCAGCCCGAGGTTCACGTTGCGGGGGATCCCGAGGTTCCGCGGGGTCCGGTAGTAGCCCACCTTCAGCTCGGCGCAGAGGGCCTCGATCTCCCCGCTGAAGCCAGGGGCCGGGCTTGCATCGTCGAGGACGAGCACGTCGACGTCGACGGTCTCGGGGGCCATCGCGGCGGCAGACCGAAGGCAGTCCGGGACGACGTCCCGGCCGTTGTAGACCGTGATGGCGAAGAGGAGGCGGCGCGGGCCCTCGCTCACGGCCGACGGACCAGGCTCCGGAGCAGCAGGAGACGGCCAGCCAGCCGGTAGGCCCCGGAAGTGACCGCCTCGTGGTGACGGGCCTGGAGGACGGCGTGCTCGGTCCGGAGCGAATCGAGGTCACGCTGGACGGTGTCTGCCCGCTCGTTGGCGCTGATCAACCGCTGTGTCAGGTCGATCACTCGCGAATTCGCCACCTCGAAGTCGCGCAGCGCCTGGGCGAGCGAGAGCCGGTCGATCTCACGGTCGAGGTCTGCGGAGGGGGCCGCGGCCGACACCTGCTTCGCCCGCTGGGTCCGCCCGGCCACCGCGGCCTTCTGCTTCGTCGGCTCTGCCACGTCGTTCGTCCTCCTCGTGCTGGTCACAGCGTAAATCGGGCGGGACGGGCCAGCAAAGAACGGTAGACCGACACCGTCGCCCCGGCCACATCATCCCATGACCAGGCACTCGGCAGATCATCGAGGAATTCGACCTGGCGACGGGCCAGGGCCGGATCCGAGAGCAGCGCCTCGCTGGCGCTCACGAGCTCGTCGACACTCCAGTTCCTTGCGGCCACCGGGAGCCCGGACAGGCGCTCGGCGAACGGCCCGAAGGGAACCAGCACGGTCGGCGTCCCGAAGGCCGCCGCTTCGTGGGGCACCAGGCCGAACCCCTCCGCACCCGTCGGGTACAGCAGCAACTCCGCGTGGCGGAAGAGCCAGTTCCGCTCCTCGGACTTCACGTCGGGGATGACGTAGACCGGCTCGCCGGCCACCCGCTGGCGGGCCTCGGTCGACCGCGACGAGCCGTGCGGCACCAGAGCCCCGGCCATGACGAGGGCCAGCGGACGGCCCCGGCGCCGGAGCTCGCGCACGACCTTGACGCAGATGTCCCGGTTCTTGTGGGCGTAGTTGGCGCCGAGCACCAACGCGAACGGCTCCGTCGAGAAACCCCGGGCCATCAACTCTTCGGGGATCGCCTCATGCTCGGCGCCACGAAGGTGCCCGATGCCGTCGGGGACGACGAAACAGCGCTCGGCGTCGATGGCCAGGCGCTCGTCGCGGATCCGCTGGCGGGTGTCCTCGGAGATGGCGATGAGGCCGTCGACCTCCGATGCCGTGTCGCGGGTGGCCTTTCGGTACTCGAACCAGAGCTCGGCCGTGCGGTGGTAGTCGGGTATCCCGAACGCGATGAGGTCGTGGACGGTCACGACGACCCGCCGTCCGACGGCCCGCCAGGAGCGCCGGTCGGTCTCCGCCGTGACCTGGAACGGGCGGTGCACCACGTCGACGTGGGGGAAGACCGAGAAGTCCCCGGCCGGCGCCAACCGGGCGTCGACCTTGGGGTGCGAAAGGAGGTCGGCGGCGTAGCGGGGAGGATCGGTGGCGAGCGCGATCCCCAGGTAGGCGATGCCGGGGTGCTCGGCCAGCGAGCGGGCCAGCCCCATGAAGGCGACCTGGGTACCCATCTCCTTGGGTCCGAGGCAAGAGCCGTCCAGCAGCACCCTGATCCCGAAGACGGCGGTGTGGGCGGTGGCAAGCGCCTCGGCCAACGAGGAATGCGCCTCGGACGGCTCGGTGGGGGCCAGGGCCAGACCGGGGTGCGAAAGGCCCAGCACCCCCGTCTCGTCCCGATTGAGGCCGGCGTCGGTCGGAAAGAGCGCCGGATCGTCGGTGGCGTGACTGACGAACGTCGACGGATCGAGGAAGTCGAGCATTCCCCGTGACCGGTTGGCCGCGCCGTACTGGGCCAGGTGCTCGACCACCCGGCCGCCGTGGTCGGGGAATTCTCCGGCCATCGAGAGCCCCTGGGCACTGAGCAGCACCGCCGGGCCGACCGGATAGGGCAGTGTCGCCGGTGTGAGGCCCTCCGGCGCCCTAAGCCGTCGGGTGATCGCCTCCTCGTCGAGCGAGTCCACCTGGTGGATCGTGGCCACCCCCGGGACGGGGAAGCTGGCGGGCCCGCCGACGTTGGAGAGGAACGACACCGACGAGCAACGGAGGTCCCGGTCGGCGAGGTCCAGGGCCGGTTCGATGAAGCTCGTCGGGAAGATCGCCGGTGCGTGGACCAACAGGAGATGTCCCGACTCGCGCTCGACGTCGTCGACCGCCCGGCCGAGGCTCGGGATCTTCAGGAGCTCATCGGGTTCGGTCCCCAACTCGACCAGGCCCCCCAGCGACGGGGCCGCCACCACGATCCGGGTCCCCGGGGCGCGTTCGCGCAGCGACACGACGGTCGGCGCCCACGCGGTCGGCGGACCGGTGATCCAGACGAGCGCCGTGATCCCGCCCCCGTCCCCGCTGCCGTTCCGCCTGCTCATACGCCCATATCCGAACCGACCCACTCCATCACCGCGTTGAGCCCGCGCTCGAGGTCCCACGTGGGGGCGTACCCGAGGTCGACGACGGCGTCGTCGACCCGGCACGAGGCCGCCCGGACGTCCCCGTCGCGGAACTGGCCGGTGACCTTGGGTGCCGGGGCGTCGGCGATCGCGGCGAGGGCCCGGGCGACGTCACCGATGGTGGTCGAGGTGCCCGAGCCGATGTCGAGGGTGCGGAGGTCCGGCGGCGGAGAGGCCAGCGCCGCGGCCAGGGCGCTGACCACGTCGGCGACGTAGACGAAGTCGCGCACGATCTTCCCGTCCTCGTAGACCGGCAGCGTCTCACCGGCCAGCGCCAGCCGGGCGAAAAGGGACAGGACGCCGGTGTAGGGATTCGTGAGCGACTGGCCGACCCCGTAGATGTTCTGGCAGCGCAAGATGCTCACCGGGCACCCGGTCGCCGCCCCCCAGGCCCGGAGCACGTGCTCCTGGGCCAGCTTGGTGGCGCCGTACACGCTGGTCGGCTCGGGCCTTGTGGTCCCGGCCACGCTCGGCAACGGCCGCCCGGCCGCTCCCGACGGCGCGGCGGGGTCCCATCGCCCGCAGGCCAGATCGTCGTGGCGCCGCACGGCCGGGTAGTACCGCTCGCCGTCGGCCTCCCATTCCCCCTCGCCGTACACCGCCCGTGTGGAGGAGAGGACGAGATGGTCGGGCACGTGGTCGGCCCGGGACAGGGCGTCGAGCAGCTCGGTGGTCCCGACCACGTTGACCCGACCGTGGCGGCTCCCTTCGCGCAACGACTGCGCCGTCCCGGTCTCGGCCGCCAGGTGGACGATCGCCGAGGGTCGGACGAGCTTGAAGACCGCGTCCCATGCCCCCGCGTCGGTCACGTCGACGGGCCAGAGCGTGGCCTCGTCGGGGAGCGCCGCCGGTCGTCCCGACGTCGTGTGGACCTGTGGGTGCAACGAGTCGAGGACCAGCACCTCTGCCCCCGAGTCGACCAGTTCCCGGGCCAGCCGGCACCCGACGAAACCCGCCCCCCCGGTGATCAGAATCGACCGCAAGTCCGCATCCATTGGTGCACTCCCGGTGGGCGCCGGACCCTCCCGGCCGTGCGACGTCGGCCGTCGCGTGCCCCGATCATACGGCACGACTCGGCGTCCCCCCGCCCTTCTGGAACGGCGGTCATCGGTGCGCGCCCGGCCTACGAGACGGTCGACGCCACCTCGGGCGGGACGGTGGTCGGGGCCGGGATGGTACCGGAGCGCTCGGGGGGCTCCTCGTCGGGCTCGGACATGAGGGGGACCTCCCGACCGGCCATCGAGCGCGCTGCCGACCGACGTGAGCGGATGATGAATGGCCGTTCGACCGCCAGATAGAGGCCGGTCGCACAGATGAGGACCGCCGTACCGGCGCTGAAGAACAGCTTGGCCATGTGCACGCCCGGTGAGGAGTAGAAGATGCTGGGGAAGGTGTTGAACAGGTACAAGAGCTGCATGTGCACCAGATAGATCGAATAGCCCAGCACCCCGAACAGGGCGAGGCCACTCAGGCCGAACAGCTTGCGCAGGGCCGGCACACCGAGTGCCACGCCACCAATGAGGAGCCCGTAGGCGAGCGCGAAGATCAGCTGGTTGAAGAAGTAGTACGTGTAGCCATCGAAGGTCCGCGTGGCGATGGAGGTGCCGAAGTAGAATTGATGGGCGATCGCCGGCACCCCGAGCCACCACATCCCGACAATCGCCAGCGCCGCACCCACGAGGGCGTACACGGTCCCGGCACCAGGAGAGATGAGCGCCGGCATGAGCCGTCCCCGCGTGATGTGCAGCTGCTTGCGCACGACGAGGTTCGCCGCCAGCATGCCCATGCCGAAGTCGAAGGCCGAGGCCGGGATCTGCTGGGTGAGCCAGTACCGGGCCGCCGCCGCCGGGGCGCCGGTGCGCCCGGCATGATCGAGCGCGTATGCGACGATCGGGCCCAAGGACCACCGACAGAGGATCAGCCAGACGACGGTGATGAGGAGGCTGACGGGCAGCCCGATCCTCCAGGCTCGGCTGCGGACGAAGAGGCGGACGGCCCAGGGGAGGATCGCGTAGAACATCACCTCGATCGTGAGCGTCCAGAACGGCGAGGCGATGTTCCAGATGCCGAACGAACCGAACCAGGCCGTCTGTAGGAACAGGGCGTGGAGGATGACGGCGATGAGACCGTGGCCGCTGTAGACGAGGGAGGGATCGATGAGGGTCGGCGTGAACAGAATGAGGGTCAGCACGAGCACGACCCAGTAGGGCGGGCCGATGCGGAGGAACCGGGCCGTGTAGTAGCGGCGGAGGTCTGGCCTGGGCTTGCCCAGGAAGTCGGCTCGCAAGAACGCCTGGGACAGGAGAAACGCGCTCAGGACGAAGAACAGGTCGATGCCGCTCGACATCATGTCGACGAACGGGGCCAACGAGTAGTGCCCGGCGCCCGGTATGTGCACGATCAGGGGTGGTTGGTTGGACAGTCCCCATGCGTGACGAGTGAAGATGAACAGGACCGCCATGCCACGGATGCCGTCGAGATACGGATAGGTTCGTCCCGACGTGCTTGGGTCCACCCGAAGCTTGTCGAGCCCGCGCACGAACGGCGAGCGAACCCGCGGGATCGCGGCGTGGTCAGCCATGGACGGCCGGTACGGATACGGCGGCCCGACCGACGACGTCACGCGATCGCGTCGTCATGGCCAAGCCGGGGGCCTGGGCTGGCCGTGGGCGGGACCGGCCGGCGACCGACGCCCCGACCGACGCCCGACCGACGCCCCGACCGACGCCCCGACCGACGCCATGGCGCGGTGCCGCTTCGTCCGCTCTGCCACGTCCTTGGTCCTCCTTGCGCCGGTCACAGCGTAAGACCCGTCGGGAGCCGGGGGTGGGACAGAGCCGCCTGCGCAGCGTCGATGGCGGGTGTCCCCATCGGCGAACAGCATCCCACGCCCGTCCGGCCCCGAAGGTCACCGTTAGCCGGCGCCCAGACTGGCCCCGGGGCCGCCCCGCTCAATCCCGCAGGCTGGCGGCTAGGCCGTCGAGGATGTCGGACTCCGAGACCAGGCAGTTATCGAACCCGAAACGGATCATCACCTCGCGGAACACGAGCACCCCGCCGACGATGACGTCCTCGCGGCCCGGGGTCATGCCCGGTCGGGTCCCCCGCTGCCGGGCCGGCTCGGCCGCCAGCCGCTCGCACCATCGCTCCACCGCGTCCCGGGTCAGGACCGAGTGGTGCAGCCGGTCCCGGTCGTAGTCGACGAGGCCCTGGTCGAGGGCGGCCAGGGTCGAGACGGTGCCGGCCAGGCCGAGGAGTCGGCTGCCCGGCGGCAGGCAGGCGAGCGTCGGCACCTCCTCGGTCGCCCGGTCGAGCTCGGCGGCCACGGCGGCCACCGCGGCGCCCAGCTCGTCGGACCGGGGCGGATCGTGGAGGAGATACCGCTCGGTGAGGCGAACACAGCCGATGGCGAGCGAGACGGCGCGCACGTCACCGTCGGCCCCCACCACGAGCTCGGTCGAGCCACCACCGATGTCGACCACCACGTCGTCGCCGTCGGCCGGCGCCAGGTCGGCCGTCGCCCCGGCATAGGCCAGCCTGCCCTCCTCGTACCCGCTGAGCAGCTCGGCCGGCACACCCACGGCGTCGGAGGCGGCCCGCAGGAACTCCTCCCGGTTGACCGCGTCGCGCACGGCGGAGGTCGCGACCAACCGCGCCCGGTCCACGCCGAAGCGGTCCATCTCGACCCGGAAGTCGCGCAGCACGGCCACCGTCCGGTCGATGGCGTCGCCGTCGAGCTTGTGGGTGGCGTCCACGCCCTTCCCCAGCCGGGTGATCTCCATCAAGCGGGTAAGCGTGCGGCCCCGGGGGTCGACCACCAGCAGGCGGGTGGAGTTGGTCCCGCAGTCGAGGGCCGCCACCGGCCCGCTGGCTGTCCCGGTCACGTTCCTGCTCTACCACACACCCCCCGGGCGACCCATCAGTAGATCAGCGGTCCGCCAGCCCCAGCTGGACGGCCACCCAGCGTCCGACCGGATCGTCGCCGCCGGCCAGCCACCACGCCAGGTGGGCGTGGAGGCACTTGACCCCCCGGCGGGTGCCACCCACCCCGCCCGAGGGTTTGGGGCCGGTGTGGTCGCCGGGCAGCAGGGCGTCGCGCTCGAGCGCGTAGCGCCGGTGGGACGCAGCCAGCTCGTGGGGGTCGACCGCAGCCTCCGCCTGGCGCACGCCACCGGTCGACTCGAGCCGGCTCACCGCGTCGCGCAACCCGGGGTCGACCAGCCAGTAGCGGGTCGGCATGGGCGTGCCGTCGGCCAGGAGCGGCGCGTTGGCGATGACCGCGGGCGACCCGTCGGCCGCCCGGACGGCCACCGTAAAGGCACCGGCGGGCGTCCGGCCGAGGAGGGCGGTGACCAGGGCGACGTCGTCCTCGGACGGCCGGCTGGCCGGCCCGGTCAACGCCAGAACTCGAGCGTCTGCAGGATGCGGGTAATCAGGCTCGGGGCCTGGGCGGCCGGTAACCTCGTGGTGGAGGGCGCGCCCGGCGTCGCCGCCGGGTGGCCGCTGGCGGCCGGGGTGTCGGCGGTCGGGCCCGATCCCGCCGGCAGCTGCGCGTCGGACGGGGCGACCGGGGGCTGGAAACCCGGATCGCCGGCGTAGGGCGAGTCGGGCGAGCCGCGGCCGTTGGGGGGCAGGACGGCGAAGGCCCGGGAGCCCGGAAGGACCAGCTGGTACTGCTGGCGGGCGATCCGGCCGACCTCGGCCGGGCTGGCCAGCCGCAGGCGCTCGGCCTGCAGGGCGCGGTCCTGCTGGGCGAGCTCGTTGAGCTGGGCCGACGTCGAGCCCAGCTGCTGGTGCTGGTGGTAGAGGGCGGTGGCCGGGAACCAGGCCACGAGGGCCAGCAGCGAGACGCTGAGGGCGGCGGCGAGCAGGATCCGGGCCCGTCGGGACTGGGTGGTCGCTCGCCGCCCGCGCCCGGCGGCGGGCCGGGCCCCGGTCCGGGGGCCGCGCCCGGCGGTCCGTGCCTCGGCGGGCGCCCTCGTGGCGCGCCTGATGGGGAGGCCCCGCCGCCTAGCCGGGGCAGGGGCCGACGAAACGCGCCCTCTGGTCGGGCGGGAGGATCCCTTCGGCGCGCCCGGCGCGCCCGACCTCTTCGGTCGCGACGCCTTGCGCTTCGGGGCGTGCCGGCGCCCGGTCCGCTCAGCGGTCGCCACGGTCATGGGCGGCCAGGGCGTCGGCACCCAGGAACGCCGCCGACCCGCCCAGGTCCTCTTCGATCCGCAGAAGCTGGTTGTACTTGGCCACCCGGTCCGAGCGGCACGGCGCCCCGGTCTTGATCTGACCGGCGTTGACCGCCACGGCCAGGTCGGCGATCGTGGTGTCCTCGGTCTCGCCCGAGCGGTGCGAGATCACCGAGCGGTACGCCGAGCGGGTGGCCAGGGCCACCGCTTCGAGGGTCTCGGTGAGGGTGCCGATCTGGTTCAGCTTGATGAGGACCGCGTTGGCCACCCCGGTCTCGATCCCGCGCTCGATGAGCGTGACGTTGGTGACGAACAGATCGTCGCCGACCAGCTGCAGACGATCGCCGAGTGCCGCGGTCAGCGCGGCCCAGCCGTCCCAATCGTCCTCAGCCATCCCGTCCTCGAGCGACACGATCGGGTACCGCCCGGCCAGGTCGACCCAGTAGTCGACGAACTCGGCCGGAGAGAGGGTCCGGCCCTCCCCTTCCAGCACGTACGCCCCGTCCTTCCACAGCTCACTCGTGGCCGGGTCCAGGGCGATGGCGATCTCGTCGCCGGGTACCCGCCCGGCGGCCTCGATCGCCTCGACCAGAATCTTCACCGCCTCCTCGTTGGACGGGAGGTCCGGGGCGAACCCGCCCTCGTCGCCCACCGCGGTGGACAGGCCGCGCTCGGCCAGCACCGACTTGAGGGCGTGATAGGTCTCGGCCCCCCACCGGAGCGCCTCGCTGAACGAGGCCGCCCCGATCGGCATCACCATGAACTCCTGGAAGTCGATGGAGTTGCGCGCGTGGGCGCCGCCGTTCACCACGTTGAGCTGGGGTACGGGAAGCACGTGGGCGTTGGCCCCGCCGATGGCCCGGTAGAGCGGCACGTCCAGTTCGAGCGCGCCGGCCTTCGCCGCCGCCAACGAGGTGGCCACGGTCGCGTTCGCACCGAGGCGGCTCTTGTCGGGGGTCCCGTCCAGGTCGATCAGGGCGAAGTCGACCGATCGCTGGTCCAGTGCGTCGAGGCCGCGCAGGGCGCCGGCGATCTCGGTGTTGACGTTCTCCACCGCGGTGCGCACGCCCCTGCCCGAGAACCGTTCCCCGCCGTCGCGCAGCTCCACCGCCTCGTGGATCCCGGTCGACGCGCCGGACGGGGCGATGGCCCGACCTCGGGCTCCCGAATCGAGGACGACCTCGACTTCGACGGTGGGATTGCCGCGGGAGTCGAGGACCTCCCGGCCGACCACGTGCTCGATGGTGCTCACGTCTGCGCTCCCTCGCGCCTCCCCTGGCGAGGCGCCGGGGCTCCACGCTACCCGCTCACCGGCCCCCGATCGGGGAAGGCCCTGCTCGGACCGGTCGTCGGTGACCCGCTCCTGCGCGCGCTCAACGCGCCGGATCCGACCCCGCCCGCGTTGCTATCCGGCGACGCGCAGGTGGATCTGGGGCACCAGACCGATCCACAGCGTGACCATGCCCACCGTGAGGAGGGCCACGGTGACCGGGATCAGCCGGTGGTCGCGCACCATCGCCACGGCGCTGACGGCGCCGAAAACCGCCAGCAGTGGGAGCGTCGGGTACATGTAACGGGAGAGCTCGATCTCCCACTGGACGAAATAGGTGATGCCGGCGCACATGAGCAGGTTCAGCGCGGCGGGCAGGACGAGGATCCAGTAGCCGGCGGTCACCACCCGCCGACCCATCGAGAGCCCGAGGAGCAGGGCCAGCGGGACCACGGCGAAGGTCAGCAGGCCCACGATCCAGGTGAGCACGGGGTGATCGGCCAGCGTCCACTCCTGGGGCATGACCGGCGCGATCAGCCACGACCCCGCCTTGTCGGCCACGAACCCAAGCCCGTAGAAGAGGTGGTGGGGGTTGACCGTCGCCTGCTGCTCGGACTTCGCCAGCGAGGTGGCCGTCAGCGCGTGGTACTCGACCAGGTTGAAGGCGAGCCACGGCACCACGAGCAGGCAGGCGATCGCGCCTCCCCCCCCGGCAAGCACGAGGTCGCGTCGGGTCGGGCTGCGCCGGACGACACCGATAGCCACCAGCACGTAGACGGGGAACAGCACCAGCGCGAAGAGGTTGGTGAGCAAGGCGAGGCCGAGCAGCACGCCGGCGGCGACGAGTCGGGAGGCGCGCCCGGTCGCCCGGGCGATCCAGAGCACGGTGGCGAACGCGATCGTCAGGAGCACGGCGAGGGAGGTGTTCGAGACGGTGACGGCGCGCACCACGACCCCCGGCATGGCGAGGACGAGCATGCCGGCCGTGAACCCGATCAGCCATCGCTCCTCCATGACCCGGCGGGCCAGGCGGGCCAGCAGGAGCATCGAGGCACCGAGGAGGACGAGGTCGAAGAAGCGCAGGATGATGACCTTGGTGTGGAGATTGCCGCTCAGGTCGTAGGCCGGGACGGCCAGGGCGTAGTAGAGGGGGGGCTGGAAGTCCTCGTAGGCCAGCCCGAGGATGCCCATCTTGCGGGGGTCCGTCCCCCAGTGCCTGGTCGAGAACGTCGGATCGAGCTTCAGGTCGCGCAGGGACGCGTACTGCTTCCCGAGCACGGGGAGGGACCCGTGCTGGGCGATGTACTGCACGTACTCGAAGTGGGCCCCCTCGTCGACCGGTGCCCAGACCGGCGCGCGGAGTGCGACCAGCGACCCGAAGACCACCACGCAGAGCACGAGGGCCACCGCGCTGGCCCCGAACACCCATTCGGCGTGCCCGGCCCTCAGGCGGCTGCTCCCAGGGGTCCGAGATGCGTGGACGCCCGGCCCGGACCGGGCGGACCGGGGGCGGCCCTGCTCGGGCCCGACGGGCCCGGGGGGCGCGTCCTGCGCGTCGGCCGCACCACCGGGGTCGGCGCCCAGCGGACCGCTCCCGGGCGGCCCGACCGGCACCTGCTCGCTGGTACGGCTCACTGGGCATGGATGGTCGGGACCAGCGAGATCCACAACCAGAGCAGGAACACCGACGAGACGGCCGACCCGACGAGCACGACCCGGGGAGTCCGCAGCATGGCCAGCGCGGCGGCGGCCAGGAAGAGCCCGAGCAGCGGCAGGGTCGGGTACGTGTACCGGGCCACCATCGACCCCGTCAGCCACTGCTGGCCGATGTCGATGTACCAGCACAGGAGCAGGTTGGCCACCCAGGGCAGGAGGAGGATCCAGTAGCCGGTCGTGACCAGCCGTCGGCCGAGGGCCAGCGCGAGCACCAGGGCCCCGGGGATGAGCACCACTTGGAAGTCGGTGCCCAGCTGGCCGAGGGCGGGATGGGCCGGCAGGAACTTCTGCCATTCCTGGGGCATGAGGGGGGCGAAGAGGGTCTGGACCGTCCATTCGGGGACCTGGCCGACGGTGTCGTGGAGGTGCGCGGGGTTCACCACGGCCAGCTGCTCGCGTTTGGCCAGCGCGGCCGCCGTCAGCGAGTGGTAGTGGATCTCGTTGAAGACGAGCCAGGGCAGCACCGCCAGGAAGGCGAGCAGGGCGCCGACGGTGGCCCACAGGACGGCGGCCCACGTCCGGCGGGTCCGCAGGACGGCGATGGCGACCAGCGCGAAGACCGGGACGAGCTCGACCAGGTAGAGGTCGGTGAGAACGCCCAGCCCGACCAGCGCGCCGGCGGCGACCAGGCGGGGCCCGGATCGTCGTTCCCAGGCGATCCACATCTCGGTCACGCAGGCGATCGCCAGCGCGATGGCGAGGTCCAGGTTCGAGATGTTGACGGCACGGGTGACGACGCCGGGCATCATGAGGACGAGGAGGCCGACCGAGAGGCCGACCAGCCATTTGTCCTTGAGCACGTGGCGGCTGAGACGGGCCAGGAGGGCGACCGCCGCCAGCAGCAGCGCCAGGCCGAAGAACCGCAGGAGATAGGCCTTGGTGCGGTAATTGCCGCTCAGATGGAAGACCGGGCTCGCCACCATGTAGTAGAGGGGCGGCTGGAACGCCTCGTAGCTCAGTCCCGAGAGGCCGGCCTTCGCCGGGTCGATGGTCGTATGGCGCGGATAGACACCCTGGCTGATCGCCAGCTCCTGCTCACTGGCCGGGGTCCTTCCGAGCACCGGGAGTGACCCGTGCTCGGCGATCCACAGCACGTTGTCGAAGTGGGCACCCTCGTCGACCGCAGACCACAGGGGATACCGGGTGGCGGTGATCGCCCCGAAGACAACGATGGTCCCCACCTGCAGCACGATGAGGGCGACCAGGGCGGCCGAGGACGTGACCCGCAGGGGCCGGCGGGCGTGCGCCGGCGCGGGTTCCCCGCCCTCGGGGGGTCGATCGGTGGCCTGGTCCCCCCCGTCGGTAGGCGCCAGTTCGGGCTGGATGCCGACATGTCCTGCAACCGCTGCCACTGCCCGCGCTCCTTTCGGGTTTGCCAAGACTAGAGGGGTGGTTCTCGAGTCTCAGGAGGGCTCGGGCCCGGAGCGCTCCGCCTCGATGACGTGGGCGCGGAACCGCATGGCGGCCGCCCGCAGCGAGTCCTCGGGGTCCACTCCGAGCTGGCGACCCAGGTCCGAGAGGCCCCAGAGCAGGGCCCCCACCTGCCGGACGACCCCGTCGTCGGCCGTTGCGGGCAGCGAGCCTGGGTCGGCCCCGGCCGGCGCGGCCAGGGTCCCGGCCGTGCCCGGGGTGCCCAGCTGGTCGAGGGCGGCCGCCACCCACCGGCGCTCGGCCTCGAAGGCCGGCAGCTTGAGGCCGGGCACGCCGAGGGCCTTGCGCTGGAGCTTGGCCGCCAGAGCCAGGGCGGGAAGGGCCGCCGGGATGCCGTCGGTCACCGATTCCCGGCCCTTCTCGGCCATCTTCGAGCGCTCCCAACCGGCGAGGACCTCGCCGGCGTCGGCCGCCTGGGCGTCACCGAAGACGTGGGGGTGGCGGGCCACCAGCTTGTCGTGGATCCCCTTGGCCACGTCGTCCAGGGTGAAACGGCCCTCCTCGGCCGCCAGGCAGGCGTGGAAGTACACCTGGAAGAGAAGGTCGCCCAGCTCCTCTTGGAGGTGGGCCACCGCCTCGGCTTCGGCCTCGGTGGCCGGGGCCGCCCGGGCCCCCAGCACGGCGTCGACGGCCGTGGACGGCGCCGGCTCGGCGGCGGTGAGCGCGTCGATGGCGTCGACGACCTCGTAGGCCTCCTCCAAGAGGTGCCGGGTCAGCGACGCATGGGTCTGCTCGCGGTCCCAGGGGCACCGGGCCCGCAGGGTGTGGACCAGTTGGTCGAGGGCGATCAGGTCACCGCCCACCGGCGCCGCCAGCTGGGGGACGAAGATCGAGGTCAGATGGTCGGGCGGCCCGGTCCGGTCCAGATCCTCCCAGCGGACCCGCTCGACCCGCTCGTCGGGCAGGCCCAGGTGGTGCAGGACGGTGACCGGCGGCGGGCTGCCGTGCAGGTCGGTGTCCACCGACAGCTTGATGTCGCTCAGTACCTGGGTGGACCAGCACTGGGCCACCAGCATGGGCCCGGACTTCCCGGCGGCCTGCTCGGCGAACCTGGTCCCGTCCACCAGCCGCACCCCGCTCGAGACCGGGTCGATGCCGAGACGGTCCCAGGCCAGGTCGAGGAAGGACAGCGCCGGGACCACGGTCACCTGCACCCTGGGGTCGGCCCGGAGGAGCTCGACGGTGCGCTCGGCCACCAGCGGGGAGCCGGGTACCCCGTAGACGACCTGGCCGCCCCGGGGAGCCGCCCCGGCCGCCGCGGCCACCAGGTCCTCGACGATGCGGACGTAGACCTCCTCGAAGGTCGACGCCGTGTCGTAGTACCGGTCGAACGTCTCGACACCGTCGAGCCCCGTGGCCGCCGGGTGCCGGCCGGTGCGCAGGAAGGCGCGGTCGGCGGTGGCGAGCACCGTCCGGGTCGAGCCGTGGAGCAGTTCGGGCCCGGCCGGCCCCAGGCCGACCACCGTGAGGCGCGAGGCGGGGGCCGCCGGGGCGGCGTGCCCGCCGGCCTGTCCGTTCGACCCCTCCGGGGCGGCGGCCCCCCCCGGGTCCCCCCGCTTGCTCCGGCGCCTCAGCGGCGACACCCGGTCAGCCTGTTCCCGCCGGTTGGGTCGGCGCAACCGAGGTCACGGCCTGGGCCGCAGGCAGGTTGGCCAGCGGGGCCAGGACCGAGCCGACGGGCGGGCTCTGCGGGGGCTTGATGGTGAGCCCGGGCGCCGGGATCCACCGACCGTAACGGGCGTCCACCGTGACGTCGGCCGACGAGGCGAACCGGGTGAGGGTCGCGCCGAGCCGCTGCTGGCCGGCGGCCAACACCGCTTCGTGGAGGGCCGGACGGGCCTGGACGAAGGTGCCGGGCTTGCGCGAGACCAGCTGGACCACGGCGTACCCGCTCTGGTCGGCGAACACCTGGGACACGCCCCCGACCGCCACCGTGCCGAGCACCGATGCGGCCTGGGCGTAGCTGCTCGAGTCGGGCGGGATGCAGGTGACGGTGGTGGGCTGGCCGGCGGACGCCGCCACCTGGGCGAACGGGGTGCCGAAGGCGAGCTGGGCCCGGTAGGCCTTGGCCTGGGCCGACGTGGACGCGCCGAGGCCGCGCAGGCACAGGGTGTCGAAGGACCCCCGGTGGCGGGCGTAGTAGGCGGCGAGTCCCCGGTCCGTGAGCGGGTAGCCCGCCGCGTCGGCGTAGAGGGCCTCGAAGGTGGCCTGGGTCTGCACCATGGCGTCGACGAACGACGGAGGCATCGACCCGAGGATCTGGCCGGCCGTGCCCGTGCACTCGTACCTGCTCCCGCTCACCTGGGCGAGCGAGGTGGTCAGCGACGAGGTGAGGTCGGCCCGGGCCGCGGCCAGGTCGGCCGGGCTGACCGCCACGTGGCGGTCAGCGGCCAGCTGGGCGACGAGCTCGTTGCGGATGAGCTCCTGGAGCCACCCGTCGGTGAACCCCATGGCGAAGCTCTGGGGGTTGGCCTGGCTGCTCCCGACCCCGTACACGATGATCGCCGGGCTCTGCCCGTTGGTCTGGACCGCGACCTGCGCGTTCAGGAGGCACTGGTACCCGGTGCTCCGGCCGATGGCGGTGAGGTCGGCGTTGAGGGTGGACTGGCTGATGCCCGTGCCGTTGACCGTCGCCGCGTCCGACGGGATCCTGAAGGCGGCGACCGCGACGACCGCGACGACGACGACCAGGAGCACCAGGAGTCGCTTCATGCGCGGCGCATGCTACCGGGTGGTCTTCGCGCCCCCCGAATCGCCGGCCGGAGAACCTCACGCCGCTACGGGGGGCGCCAGCTCGCCCAGCAGGGCGCAGAGCTCCTCGGCCGGGCGGCCGTTCCCGCCCAGGGGCACCACCAGCTGGCTGAGCTCCTCGCGGTAGGTGGCGGCCGGGGCCAGGCGGCGCAGCCGTACCTGGGCGCTCGAGGGCAGGCGCAGCGGGGAGATCCTGGCGGTCGGGTGGCGGGCACCCCCGACCCGGACCGGCGCCACCGCCACGTCGGTGACCCCGGTGCGCAGGCACTCCACCCGGAGGCGGGCCAGGGCCAGCAGTCCCTCGGCCGGGCCGGGCAGGGGGCCGAAGCGGTCGAGCCACTCCGCCGCGATGTCGTCGACGTCGCCGGGCGTCGCCGCCGCCGCCAGCCGCCGGTACGCCTCCAGCCGGGCGTCCTCGGCCGCCACGTAGGCGGCCGGCAGATGGGCGTCCCCGGGCACGTCGAGCGAGACGCTCGGGGGTTCGGGCCGGGGCTCGCCCCGGGCCTCGGCCACCGCCTCGGCCACCAGTTGGACGTAGAGGTCGTACCCCACCGCCGCGATGTGGCCGGACTGGTCGGCGCCGAGCAGGTTGCCCGCCCCGCGGATCTCCAGGTCGCGCATGGCGATCTTGAACCCCGATCCCAGCTCGGTGTGCTCCCCGATCGTGCGCAGCCGCTCGTAGGCCTGCTCGGTCAGCACCCGGTCGGCCGGGTGGAAGAGGTACGCGTAGGCCCGCTGGTTCGAGCGCCCGACCCGTCCCCGGATCTGGTGCAGCTGACCCAGACCCAGGAGGTCGGCCCGGTCGACGACCAACGTGTTGACCGAAGGCATGTCGATGCCCGACTCGATGATCGTCGTGCACACCAACACGTCGAACTGGCGTTCCCAGAAGTCGAGCACGACCTGTTCGAGACTGCCCTCGTCCATCTGGCCGTGGGCGACGGCGATCCTGGCCTCGGGGGCCAGCGAGCCGACGCGCCGGGCCACCGCGTCGATGTCGGCCACCCGGTTGTGGACGTAGAAGACCTGACCCTCGCGCAGCAGCTCGCGCCGGATGGCCTCGGAGACTGCCGCGTCGTCATCCTCGCCGACGTAGGTCAGGATCGGGCGCCGGTCGGCCGGTGGTGTGTTCACCATCGAGAGATCGCGGATACCGGTCAGCGCCATCTCCAAGGTCCTGGGGATCGGGCTGGCGGTGAGGGTGAGGACGTCGACCCCGTCGGCGATCCGCTTCACCGCCTCTTTGTGGGTGACCCCGAACCGTTGCTCCTCGTCGACCACCAGGAGCCCGAGGTCCCTGAACGCGATGTCGGCGGCCAACAGTCGGTGGGTGCCCACCACCACGTCGACCGAGCCGTCGGCCAGCCCGCGCACCACCTTCTTCGCCTGGGCGGCCGACAGGAACCGGCTCAGCAGCTCGACCCGCACCGGGAACGGCGCGTAGCGCTCGGCGAAGGTCTGGTGGTGCTGGCTGGCCAGCAGGGTGGTGGGCACCAGCACCGCCCCCTGCTTGCCGTCCTGGATCGCCTTGAAGACGGCCCGCAGCGCCACCTCGGTCTTCCCGAACCCGACGTCACCGCAGACCAGCCGGTCCATCGGCCGGGACTGTTCCATGTCCGCCTTCACGTCGGCCACGGCCCGCAGCTGGTCCGCCGTCTCGGTGAAGGGGAACGACGACTCGAGCTCGGCCTGCCAGGGGGTGTCCGGCGCGAATGCGTGGCCGGTGATCGCCAGCCGGCGTCGGTAGAGGGCGACCAGCTCCTCGGCGATCTCCCCCGCCGCGGCCCGGGCCCGGGCCCGGGCCCGCTGCCACTCCGCCCCGCCCATCTTCGACAGGGTGGGCGTCTCCCCGCCGCTGTAGGGGGTGACCGCATCGATCTGGTCGACCGGCAGGTAGAGGCGGTCGCTGCCCCGGTACTCGAGGACCAGGTAGTCGCGGGTCGTGCCGCCGACGGCCCGGGTGGTGGTCCCGGCGTAGCGGGCCACCCCGTGCTGACGGTGCACGACGTAGCTGCCGGGTGCCAGGTCGTCGAAGAAGCCGTCGGTGGGCCGGGCCCGGGGACGGGCCCGGCGGTGCGGCGTGCGCCGGCCGCTGACGTCGGACTCCGACAGCACCGCCACCTTCGCGCCGGGCACGATGAACCCGCTCGAGAGCGGGGCCACCACCACCCGGGCCCCCCGCCCGCCGCCCGCCGCCCCGGCGACCGGAACCACGACGCCGTGGTCGCCGAGGAGCCCCGACAGGCGCTCGGCCCCCCCGGGGCTCGGCACGCAGAGGGTGACCGAGAACCCGTCGGCCACCAGCGCGCCGACCTGCGCCGCCAGGCGGTCGGCGTCCCCGGCGACGGGCTGGAAGCCCCGCACCGTCACGGCCGGGGCGTCGGGACCCTCGGCCACCGCGCTCAGCGAGAGCACCGCGGCCGGCGAGCGGGCGAGCAGACGCTCGAAGGGCAGGTAGAGGCGGGGGGAGCCCGCCGGTCCCCCCCCGCCGTCGCCGACGTCGTCGGAGGCGGCGGCGCCCCAGGTTCCGGCCAGCGCCTGGGCCAACGCCCCCTCCTCGTCGTGCAGCTCGACCGCCCGGTCCCGCACCCGGCGCGGCTCGACCAGGACGACCTCGGCGTCGGGACCGAGCAGATCGGTCACCAGCTCGTCGTCGGGACGCAACCAGGGGAGCCAGCTCTCCATGCCGTCGAAGCTCTGGCCCTCGGCCAGCCGGTCCCACTGGGCGCGGCCCCACGGCTCGCGCTCGGCCAGGTCGGCCGCCCGGGACCGGACGTCGGGCGTCGGGACCAGCTCGCGACAACCGAAGATCACCGCCTCGGTCAGGTCGGCGACCGAACGCTGGTCGCCGACGTCGAAGGCGGTGAGGCGGTCGACCTCGTCACCCCACAGGTCGATGCGCACCGGGAGGTCGGCCGTCGAGGGGAAGACGTCGACGATACCCCCGCGCACGGCGAGCTCACCGCGGTGCTCGACCTGGTGCTCACGCCGGTAGCCCGCCCCCACGAGGGCGGCCACGGTGGCCTCGGCGTCGAGCCGGGCACCCGCGGTCACGACCAGGGGGATCGCCACCTCCTTCCACGGCCCGAGCCGCTGCAACAGGGCCCGAACCGGGGCGACGACCACGGCCGGTCGCGTGGCACCGTCGCCGAAGAGGTGCCAGAGCACCGCCAGGCGCCGACCCATGGTGGCCACCTCGGGGCTGACCCGCTCGAAGGGCAGCGTCTCCCACGCCGGGAGGACCACGACCGGCTCGTCACCCGAGCCGACCCTGACCGGCCCCCCCGCACCGCCGCCGTGTCCGTCGGCCGGGTCGAGGAAACAGGCCAGGTCGGCTGCCAGACGGTCGGCATCGGTGGCCGTCGCGGTGACCACCACCAGGGGCCCGCGACCCGACAGCGAGGCCAGGCCGGCGAGGGCGTACGCCTGGGCCGGACCGGGGACCGCCAGGGTCGTCGTGCCCCGGGCGATGACCCCGGGGAGTGCCGGCTCGTTGCGCAGGAGCCGCGGGAGGTCGGCCAGGGCGCCCGACCCCGCCCGGCCCGGGTCGGTACCGGCGGTCATGAAGCGCGCGTCGGCTCCCGCAGCAGGCGCCGCCGAGCGGCCGGCCACAGGACCGGTGCGCAGACCGTCGCCCGCGGGCCGCGCACGCCGATCGCGCCGTCGCCTCCCCGAGTCGCGCGCAGCACGCCGGGCACGATACCAGCGCCCTCGGGCGGGCCCTCCGGGCCCGGCGGCGGCACCAGCGCGCTCAGGATCCCCCGTTGCAGCGGTTCATCGCCGCTTCGAGGCCGTCGGTGGCGATGATCTCGGCCGCGTCGGCCGCCTGGGCCACGCTCACGTCGAGGACCTCGCGGTCGGCCCGCGACGGGCGGCGCAGCACGTAGTCGGCGCCGGCCTGACGACCCGGCGGCTTGCCCACCCCGATGCGGATGCGGCCGAAGTCCGAAGAGTGCACGTGCGACTGCACCGATTTGAGGCCGTTGTGCCCGGCCGTGCCGCCACCGGCCTTCACCCGGACGCGCCCCGGCGGGAGGTCGAGCTCGTCGTGGATCACGACCAGCTTGGCCGGGTCGTCGATCCCGAAGCGGCGGAGCAGTGGGCGGACGGCCGCACCGGAGTCGTTCACGTAGGTGGTGGGTACGGCGAGCACCACCCGGGCCGGTCCGATGCGGACCTCTTCGACCCGGGCCTGCTGGCCCCTCATCGGCTTCAGGCGGCCGGCACCATGGCGCGTCGCGAGCGCCGCGACCGCCTCGGCCCCGACGTTGTGACGCGTCCCGGCGAACTCCTCGCCCGGGTTCCCGAGACCGACGACCAGCAGATCGGCCGGCGTGCCCCGACGCTCCGGGAGCTCGACACCCGCTCGCCTGCCCCCGAAGAGCCGGCGCAGGGCCTATCCCTCGCCGCCGCCGCTCTCGGCAGACTCGCTGGGCTCGGCGCCAGCCTCGGGGGGCGCGCCCTCTTCGCCCTCGGCCGCCTCTTCGCCCTTGGCCGCCTCTTCGAGTGCGACCACCCGGGGCGGCTGACCGATGACGATGGCCACGTCCTCTTCCAGTTCCGTGGTCACGCCCGCCGGCAGATTGAGGTCGGCCACCCGCAGGGCCGCCCCGATCACCAGGTCGGTCACGTCCACCTCCACGGCGGTGGGGATGTCGGCCGGCTTGGCCCGCACCGGCAGGGTGAAGAGCTGCTGGTCGACGAGGCCCTCGCCGTGCTGGACCTCCAACGCCTCACCGGTCAGGGTGATCGGGACCTCGGCGGTGATGATCTCGTCGCGCCGGACGATCTGGAAGTCGACGTGGGTGACCGTCCCTTTGACCGGGTGCCGCTGCATCTCCCGGGCCAGGGTCAAGAAGGTCTTGTCGCCGGCCTTGAGCGAGAGGAGGGTGTTGGACCCCGACTCCCCGGAGAGGGCGATGCGCAGCTCGCGGCCGGCCACGGCCACCGAGACCGGGTCGGTGCCGTGCCCGTAGACGACGCCGGGGATCTTCCCCTCGGCCCGGAGGCGCCGGGTGGCGCGCGAGCCCAGGGGGCGGCCGAGCTCGGCTTCCAGGATGATCTCGGGCATAGCGTCTCCTCGGGCGACTCAGGTGCACCGGTCGGGCAGGGGCCTCGGCGGACGGCTCACCACGATAGTCGGCCCGGGGCCCGCCGGACCAACGCCCCCCGGACCGACGCCCGGGCCGCGCCGGCCTGGCGGCCCTGCTCAGGCCAGGTTCTCGCCGCCGAAGATCTCCGACACCGACGTGTCCTCGAAGACGGCGTCGATCACATCGGCGATGATCTTGGCCACCGACAGGACCTCCAGCTTGTCGAAGGTCCGGTCCTCGGCCACGGGCAGCGTGTCGGTGACCACCACCCGGGAGATGGCCGACGCCTTCAGGCGGTCGACCGCCGGGTCCGAAAGCACGGCGTGGGTGGCCATGGCCCAGATGTCGGCGGCGCCGGAGTCGGCCAGCAGCTCGGAGGCGGCGCAGATGGTCCCGGCCGTGTCGATCATGTCGTCGATCAACACGCAGTGCCGGCCGGCCACGTCACCGACCACGTGGCGTGCCTCGACGGTGTTGGCCGATCCACGCGGCCGGGTCTTGTGGACCAGGGCCAGGTCGGCACCCAGGTGTTGGCTGTAGCGCTCGGCCACCTTGACCCGGCCGGCGTCGGGCGCCACGACCATCAGGTCACCCTTCACGTGCTCGCGCAGGTAGCCCTCGAGCACCGGGGCCGCGGTGAGGTGGTCGAAGGGGACGTCGAAGAAACCCTGGATCTGACCGGAGTGCAGGTCGACGCTGATCACCCGGTCGGCTCCCGCCACCTGCAGCAGATCGGCCACCAGCTTGGCCGTGATGGGCTCGCGGCCGGTCGACTTGCGGTCCTGGCGCGAGTAGCCGTAGTAGGGGCAGACGGCGGTGATTCGCTTGGCCGAGGCGCGCTTGGCCCCGTCGATCATGATCAGCTGCTCCATCAACGAGTCGTTCACCGGACCGCAGTGGGTCTGGATGATGAAGACGTCGCATCCCCGGATCGAGATCTCGTAGCGGCAGTGGACCTCGCCGTTGGCGAACTCACGGAGGTTCGCCTCTCCGAGGCGCACCCCGAGGTGCTCGGCGATCTCCCCGGCCAGCGCGGGGTGTGACCGTCCGGAGACCAGCTCCAGGCGCCGCCGGGGGATCAGCTCCACAGGACGCGACGCTACTTCCTTGCGGTGCCGGGCGCCCCCGGGCAGGTGCCGGCGCGCCGCCGGCGTCAGCGCAAGACCTCCGGCAGCGCGCTGAAGGGCGGGACGACCGCCCCCTCGGCCACCACGGCGCCGGGGCCGAGGCTGACGAACGGGCCCACCCGGGCCCGGGGACCGATCACCGCCCCGACACAGCTGCTCTGGCGGACCTTCGCCCGCTCCCCCACCTCGGTGTCCTCCAACGTGCAGGCCGGGCCGATCTCGGCCCCCTCGGCCACGCTCGTGTCCCCCCGCAGGATCACCCCCGGGAGCAGGGCCACGTCCGGAGCGAGCTGGACGTCGGCGTCGACGTAGGTGCGCTCGGGGTCCCACATGGTGACGCCCCGTCGCATCCACCGCTCGTTGATGCGGTCCCGCAGCTCGGCCTCGGCCACCGCCAGCTGGGCCCGGTCGTTCACGCCGGCCGCCTCCATCGGGTCGACGACCACCAGCGACTGCACCCGGTACCCGGCCTCGTAGAGCACCCCCACCACGTCGGTCAGGTAGTACTCGCCCTGGGCGTTGGCCGGGCTCAGGCGGCGCAGGGACGGGGCGAGGAGGCTCCGCCGGAAGCAGTAGATCGACGTGTTGATCTCGCGCACCGCCCGCTCCTCGTCGGTGGCGTCCGCCTCCTCCACCACCCGGGCCACGAGGTCGTCTCGACCCCGCACGACCCGCCCGTAGCCGGTGGCGTTGGCCACCTCGGCCGTGAGCAGCGTGGCCCCGGCGTCGTGCTCGCGGTGGAAGCGGACGAGGGCGGCGAGGGTCGGGGGCCGCAGCAACGGGGTGTCGCCGGGCAGCACGACCACGTCGCCCTCTTCGTCGTCGTCCCGCAATCCGGTCAGTGCGACTGCGGTGGCGTCCCCGGTCCCGCGCTGCTCGTCCTGCTCGACGAACTCGATGTCGAGCCGCGGCGGCGCGTGGTCGATGAGCGTCTTGGTCACCCACTCCCCCCGGTGCCCGACCACGACCACGACCCGGTCGACCTCGAGCTGGGCCAGCGCGTCGAGCACGTGCAGCACCATGGGCCGGCCGCAAAGGCGGTGCAGCGGCTTGGGCCGGGTCGAGCGCATCCGGGTCCCCTCGCCGGCGGCTAGGACGACGGCGGACAGGGGCGGGGCGGTCATGGGCCCATTCTTCCGCCCCGGGGACCCCGAGCGGTGCGAATGCCCCCGGCCGCCGGCTCGGGCCGCCCCACCAGGGGTCTCGCGGGATCGATGGCGCCCTCCCGGGCGCCCGCCGGTACTGTGCCGGTGGTGGCCAGGGTCGAGTACGACGAGTTCGGGCTGTTCCACGAGAACGCCGAGGAGTTCGGGATCCCCTACGACGGCCCCCCGGTGGTGCGCCGCGAGTTGGTGACGGTGGCCCCCGACCGCCGGCTGAGCGCGCTCGTGTGGGGGACGGACGAGCCCGAGCTGGTGCTCCTCCACGGCGGGGCGCAGAACGCCCACACGTGGGACACGGCGGCCCTGGCGCTCGACCGCCCGCTGGTGGCGATCGACCTGCCCGGCCACGGGCACTCCGACGGCGGGCCGGGCGGGCGACTCTCGGTCCAGCAGAACGGAGCCGACCTGGCCGTCGCCGTGCGCGAGCTCGCGCCGGCGGCCAAGGCGGTGGTCGGCATGTCGCTCGGCGGCCTGAGCGCTCTCGCCCTGGCCGACCACTCGCCCGAGCTCGTCCGCCGCCTCGTCCTGGTCGACATCACGCCGGGTGTGACCATGGGCAAGGCCGCCGCCATCACCGCGTTCATCGACGGGCCCCCGGTGTTCGCCAGCTTCGACGACATCCTGGCCCGCACGATCGAGCACAACCCCACCCGCTCAGTGTCGTCGCTGCGCCGCGGCATCCTGCACAACGCCGTGCAGCTCGACGACGGGACCTGGGCCTGGCGCTACGCCCGCTCCAGCGACGAGGGGTCCGGGGCCCGGCCCGAGTTCGGCAACCTCTGGGAGGCCGTCTCCGCGCTGTCGGTCCCGGTGCTGCTGGTGCGCGGGATGGCCCCCGGCTCGGTCGTCGACGACGCCGACGAGGCCGAACTGGTCCGGCGGTTGCCCGGGGCCCAGGTCGAGCGGGTGGAGGGCGCCGGCCACAGCATCCAGGGGGACCGCCCCGTCGAGCTGGCCCGCCTGTTGGAGGCCTTCATCGGGTGAGGGCGTAGCCTTTCGGGCGTGCGCAGCGTGTGGTTCTCCCCGCGGGCGGTTGGCCTCCACACCATCTTGGTGGTGCTCACCCCCACCTTCATCTTGCTGTTCTTGTGGCAGGTCCGGCGGGCCACCTCGGGTAACACGCTGAGCTGGGCCTACGTCTTCGAATGGCCGTTCTTCCTCGGGTACCTGGTCTACATGTGGTGGCGGCTGATCCACGAGCCCACGGCCGAGCGCCCCGACGTCGCGGGCCCGGGCGATGCGCCGACCGGGGCCTCGGCGCCGCCCACGGCGACCGTCGGGGCTGCGCCGGCCGACCACCACGATCCTCGCCACGCCCCGCGCGCCGGCGACCCGGTGCGGCCGGCGTCGGCCGACTCGGCGAGCACCGATGGATCCGCAACCGGGGCGGAACACCACGAGGACGAGGACCTGGCGGCCTACAACCGCTACCTGGCCGAGCTCAACGCCACCGGGCGACGAAAGCGCTGGTAGCGCGGACACCGCGTCGTCGCTCGACGGCATCGTGCTGGCCGGCGCGACGGTGTCGCCGGTCTTGTTCTTCGGGCGCACGGTGGTCGGTGACCGAGCGGTCGGGCATCGCCTCGCTTGCTGGCGGGGGAGGGCTCGAACCTCCAACATCCGGCTCCAAAGGCCGACGTTCTGCCGATTGAACTACCCGCCAATCAGGTGCACCACGCGTACCACACGGCCGGTGTCGACCCCCTCCACCGCCGGCTGCCCTGGCCCGGGCGGCCACCCCTCCCGGGCAGGCCCACAGCGCTAAGAATGTCCTAAAGGCCTGCGTGGGGATGGCGCGGCGCAAGTATGCTCCGCGCCAGCGGGGGGTGGCCGCCGTCGCCCGGCGGCCCGCCCGAGCCACACCGGCCGGCACCCTCCGAAAAGGAGACGGCGATCGCATGAGGGTCCTCGTAGTCGACGATGATCCGGCGGTCAGCGGCTCCCTCGACCGGGCACTCCGGCTGGAGGGCTACGAGGTGGCCACCGCGCCCGACGGGCACCACGCCCTGCAGGCACTGGCCCTGTCCCCCCCCGACGCCGTGGTGCTCGACCTCCAGCTGCCCGACATCGACGGGTTGGAGGTCTGCCGCCGGATGCGTGCCGCGGATAACGACACGCCGGTCCTCATGCTCACCGCCCGCGACGCCGTCGACGACCGGGTCCAGGGCCTCGACGCCGGCGCCGACGACTACCTGGTCAAGCCGTTCGCCCTGGCCGAGCTCCTGGCCCGGCTGCGGGCCCTCCTGCGGCGGCGAGCGGACGACGAGGGCGAGGTCTTGCGCTTCGCCGACCTCTCGCTCGACCCCGGCACCCGCGAGGCCCGGCGGGGGGAGCGGGCCTTCACCTTGACCCGGATCGAGTTCGACCTGCTCGAGCTCTTCTTGAAGAACCCGCGCCAGGTCCTGACCCGCGACGTGATCCTGGACCGCGTGTGGGGCTACAACTTCGACTCGGGCACCAACTCGCTGGCGGTCTACGTGGGGTACCTGCGCCGAAAGACCGAAGCGGGTGACGAGCCGAGGCTGATCCACACCGTGCGCGGGGTCGGCTACGTCCTCAAAGAGTCATGACGTTCCGGACCCGGCTGGTGCTGGCCGCCACCGTGGCGGTCGTCTTCGCCGTGCTCGTCGCCGCCATCGCCTCGTACTTCGCCGCATCCAACGCCCTCATCAACTCACTCGACAACTCGCTCTCCTCCCGGGCGTCGTCCAGTATCAACGACGCGGCCATCCGGGGCCGGCCGCTCGATCAGAACGACTTCTACGGCGAGGACGCCTCGGTCATCCCGCCGTCGTGCCCGTCGTCGGGTGTCCAGCTCCCGGTCACCGGCTCGACGTGCGCCGTGGCCTCGGGCCGGGCCAAGCCCTACTTCGCCACCGTGCAGGTCAACGGGGTCCCCTACCGCGAGCTGGTGACCCCGGTGCCCCCCGGCATCCTGGTCAGCACCACGGCCGGCGTCGAGCAGTTCCCCAACGGCGGGGCCCTCCAGCTGGCGACCCCCCTCAGCGGGGTCAACAGCCAGCTCACCAATCTCGGGCTGGCCCTCACCGCGGTGGCCATCGCCGGCATCCTGCTGGCGATCCTCCTCGGTTGGCTGGTGGCCCGGACCGCCCTGGTGCCCCTCGACGAGCTGACGTCGGCCGTCGAGGACGTGGCCGAGACCACCGACGTCTCCAAGCGGCTCGACGCCGGCGGCCCCGACGAGCTGGGCCGTCTCCGCCGGGCCTTCAACCGGATGCTGGCCGCCCTGCAACGCTCCCACGAGGCCCAGCGCCAACTCGTGCTCGACGCCACCCACGAACTGCGGACCCCGCTCACCAGCCTGCGGACCAACCTCGAGGTGGTCCGGCGTCTCGAGGATCTCTCCCCGGCCGACCGCACGGTGCTGGTGGACGACGTGCTCACCCAGATGCAGGAGCTCACCACCCTGATCGGCGACCTGGCCGAGCTGTCCCGGGGCGAGCAGCGCCACGAGCGGCCGGCCCCGCTGCGCCTCGACCAGCTGGTGGAGGACGCGGTGGCGGTCGCCGCCACCCACGGCCGCTCCCGCGGCGTCACCCTCGAGCTCTCGGCCCAGCCGACGTGGGTCCAGGGTCGGCGCGAGGGGATCACCCGGGCCGTGGGCAACCTCCTCGACAACGCCCTCAAGTGGAGCCCCGACGGCGCCGTGGTGGAGGTGGCCTGCGCGGCCGGCCAGGTGTCGGTGCGCGACCACGGCCCCGGCATCGACCCGGCCGACCTTCCCTACATCTTCGACCGCTTCTACCGGGCGCCTGCCGCCCGGGGCCTGCCGGGCTCGGGGCTCGGGCTGGCCATCGTGGCCCAGGTGGCCCAGGCCGACGGTGGCCAGGTCGGCGCGGCCACAGCCGACGGCGGCGGAGCGGTGCTCCGTCTCCGCGTGCCCGTCGTCCCCGAGCCGGCCGAGGTCCCGGTCGACGACTGATGTGGGAGTGGCATCGGGGGGTGGTGCCCCCCGGCCGTTTCTTCAGAATTTCTTAGGGCGGTCTCGATCTGCGTTAACCGACGCCCGCCATGATGACATTGCCGGAGGGCGACCGAGCACCGACGACCAGCAGCCAGCGACGACCGCCAAGGACGCGAGACCAACAGCCTCGTGTCCGCCGCACCACGCAACCGGGGCGTCACCGCAGCGAAGCGGGGCCGTCGGAACAACGGAGGCTCGACAGGGAACCGCCGGGACCCCCCCACCGGCGGTACCTGGCACGAGGGGGCGGGTGTCCCCGCCCCCTCGTGCCGGTCCTCCCGCGCTCGCCCGGCCGGCACCCGTGGGGCGTGCCCCGACGGCAGGCGGTCGGCGAGTCCCCGATCAGGCGGCGGCGATGAGCTCGATCCGGTTGCCGAACGGGTCGTCGACGAAACAGCGCTCGACCCCGGCCAGCTCGTGGTCCGGCCGCACCTCGTGACCGGCGGCCACCAGGCGGTCGGTGAGCGCGCCGAGGTCCCGCACCACCAGCGCCGGGTGGGCCTTGCGGGCCGGGCGGAAGTCCTGCTCCACCCCCAGGTGCAGGGTCACCCGCCCGTTGGAGAACCAGCAGCCCCCGCGTGAGGCCAGGGGCTCGGGCTTGGGGAGACGGTCGAGGCCGAGGAGCCCGCCGTAGAAGGCCTCGGCCCGGTCCTCGTCGCCGGCCGGCATCGCCAGCTGCACGTGGTCCAGGCCCATCAGCTGGTCGGACACGGGGCACCTCCGCGGGTTCTGGGACCCGCGGGTCGGCCGGGCCCCGTGCCGAGGCTACCTGGCGGTCGGAGCGGCCGACCGCTAGCCTGCCGCACGGCATGGGATCCCTCATCAAGAAGCGCCGCAAGCGCATGCGCAAGAAGAAGCACAAGAAGATGCTCAAGGCCACCCGCTGGCAGCGCCGGGCGGGGAAGTAGGCCCCACCGCCCGTCCGGCCGGCCCGGTGGCCGCCCGCCCGACGACCCCGCACCCACCTCCACAGCCACCCAGTCGACCGGAGCCGCCCGACCGGGCGGCTCCGTCGCGTCAGGGCCCCGTCGGGGCCGTCGCGTCAGGGCCGCCGGTGGGGGTCGGCTCCGCCGGACGGGTCCCGGCCCATCCGGCCGGCACCGTGCGCACCGCGAGCAGCCGGGCCTCGTCGGGGCCGAGGTGAAGCGCGTGGCGTCCGGCCAGGCCGAGGCCCTCGGGCACCCCGTCGACGAACCAGGTCGAGCCACTGCCCGCCAGCGCGGGGACCCGGCCGGTCACCTCGGCGAAGCGGTCCCGCCAGCGGGCCAGACGGGGTTCGACGACCAGAGCGGCGGCCGTCAGGTCGTTGCCGCCGCCCGGCGGCGCCTCGGGTCGGTCACCGCCGACCCCGAGCGCGTCCCAGGCCCGGTACACCGCGCCGGTGTCGACCCCGAAGGGGGGGACCAGGAGCACGAAGGACCGGTCCTCGTCGAGCAGCGGCCGCACCCGCTCGCCCATCCCGGTCACCTCGGCCCGGCCCCCGACCACGCAGAACGGCACGTCGGCACCGAGTCCGGCCGCCACCTCCGGGTCCGTGACCCCGGCCCACCGCAGGATCGCCGCCGCGTCGGAGGAGCCCCCACCGAGCCCGCCACCCACCGGGATCCGCTTGACCAGGTGCACGGCAGCCCGACGGCCGACCACAGCCAGGGCCCGGTGGACCAGGTTCTCGCCGTCCGCCGCCGGGGCCGCCACGGCCGGTGGCTCCACCGCCACCACCAGCCCGTCGCCGCCGGGATCGACGGTCAGCTCGTCGGCCAGGTCGACCGACATCATCTCGGCCCGCAGGTCGTGCAGCCCGTCGTGACGGCGGCCCAGCACCTCGAGGGTCACCGTGAGCTTGGCCGGGGCCACCAGCCGCTCCACCGCTAGCCCTCGAATCCGGTCGGGGGCGTCCACCCCGCCAGCCTCCCCCACTGCGCCACACCCAGATCCTCGGCCCGGGCCTCGGGGGAGATCCCGGTCGCCTCGAAGGCTGCCGGCTCCACCACCCCGGCGAGCGACCGGCGCAGCATCTTGCGCCGGTGGGCGAACCCGGCGCGCACCACGGCGAAGAGCCGGTCGTAGGGGACCACGCCGGGGTCCACCGCCGGGACCGGGCGCCGGTCGATGCGGACCAGCGCCGACTCCACCTTGGGCCGGGGGACGAACACGGTGGCCGGCACCCGGCCGACCACCTGCGCCTCGGCCCAGTAGGCGACCTTCACCGACACCGCACCGTAGGGCGGGTCCCCGGGTCCGGCGGCCAGACGCTCGGCCACCTCGCGCTGGACCATGACCAGCAGGGCGGCCACCTGGGGGGCCCGCTCGAGGACCGAGACCACGAGCGGGGTGGCGACGTTGTAGGGGAGGTTGGCCACCAGGACCCAGCGTCCCGTCTCCGGGCCGGGCGGTCCGAGCAGGGTCGCCCAGTCCAGCTCGAGCGCGTCGGCCTCGACCACCGTCACGTCGCGTCCGGCCACCACCTCGCGCAGGACGGGCACGATCCCCCGGTCGACCTCGACGGCCACGACGCGGGCCCCGGCGTCGGCCAGGGCCAGGGTGAGGGAGCCGAGGCCGGCGCCGATCTCGACCACCGGGGTCCCCTCGGCCACCCCGGCCAGGCGGGCGACGCGCCGCACCGTGTTGGGGTCGACGACGAAGTTCTGCCCGAGGGCCCGGCTCGGTCGGAGGCCGTGGTCGCCCAGCAACCGCTGGACGTCCGACCTCGTGAGGGTCACCAGGAGATGGTAACGGCGACCACGCCCTGGCCCAGGCTCGCGATCTGCGAGAAGTCCGAGGGCGACATGTCGACCACCCGGGGCGGCCCGGCGGCCTCGCGGTCGTCGACGATGCACTCCGTTATGGCCCCGGTGGCGTCGTTCACCACGCGCAGCCGGGTCCCGAAGGGGAGCCAGGGGCTGGCGCAGTAGCCCGGGGGGGCGGCGCCGTACCACGTGGCGTCCCCCGAGGCGGACTGGGTGTACACCGGCGGCGGGGGCGCCGTGGTGGTGGTCGTCGGGGGCGGGGGCGGCGCCGTGGTCGTCGTGGTCGTCGTCGCCGGCGGTTCGGTGGTCGGCGGGGTGGTCGCCGCGGCCAGCTCGGGGGCGGGCGCCGTGGTGGTGGTCGGCGCCGGTGGGGCCATCGTGGTCGTGGTGCCCGACGTCGGCGACGAGAAGCGCGCCAGCGACCAGCCGGCGGCCGGTGCGCCTCCGGGGCGCGACGGGCCGCCGTCACCGGTCAGGGGTGCTGGGGCCGGGCTGGCGACACGCAGAGCGTGCGCCGGCCCGGTCAACAAGAGGAGAGGCCCGAGCAGCAGTGCTCCACTGAAGAACACCGCGAACAGCGCGCGCCTCCCCCCGATGCTCTGTGTCCTCAGGGCTCCACCCTTCTCCGGGACGCGAACCCGCGCCGGCACACGACCAGCACGGGGGGGGTTGAGGCGACGCTAGGTACCCCCGGCGGAGCCTCGCAAACCGGAATTGGCGGTGGATTCCCCGTGGGATGCGTCCCACCAGGTCATGCCGGTAGAACCGGCCGGCATTTTTCTATCTTCCCAGTTCAACCCCAATTTTTGCCCTGTGGACAACGCGAATGTCCAGCTCACGACCGACAAATAGAGATGGCCCATGTGAAGGCAATCACAACGCGAAGACGGTTTCGGCGGCCCTCGCCGTGACGGCGGCCACCTCGCCGACCTCGACACCCCTCAGCGCGGCGATCGCGGCGCCCACCAAGGTGACGAACGCGGGCTCGTTGGGTCGGCCCCGGTGGGGGACAGGCGCCAGGAACGGGCTGTCGGTCTCGACCAGCAGGCGGTCGAGCGGGCAGCGCGCCGCGGCCTCGCGCACGTCGCCCGCACCCTTGAAGGTGACGATGCCGCTGAACGACACCGACATCCCCGCGTCGAGGCATCGCGTCAGCTCGTCGGGGCCGCCGGTGAAGCAGTGCAGCACCGTCCGGTCCGGCACCCCCTCGGACGCCAGCACGTCGAAGAGGTCGTCCCAAGCCTCGCGGGCGTGGATCACCAGCGCAAGCCGGCGCGCCCGGGCCAACGCGATCTGCTCGGCGAAGGCGCGGCGTTGATCCGCTCTCGGCGAGTGCTCGTAGTGGTAGTCGAGCCCGCACTCCCCGACCGCCACCAGGGGGGCGCCCGCGTCGAGGGCGGTGTCGATGAGCGAGGTGAGCGGACCGGTCCCGTCGGAGGCCTGGTGGGGGTGCAACCCGACCGTGGCCCACACCGAGGGGGCGTCGGGGCCGAGAGCCCCCTCCGCCGACGCCGTGGCCAGGGCCAGGGCCTGGCCCGAGGTGGTTGCGTCGGTGCCCACGCACACCACCCGCTCGACGCCCGCCCGCCAGCTCCGGGCCAGGGCCCCGGCGAGCGATGGGGACCGGACGCCGGAGGCGCCCGGGGAGGGCACCGACTCGGCGACGACGTCGGGGAGGTACTCCTCTTGGAGGTGGCAGTGCGAGTCGAACCACCCGGGCACAGCGCTGCGGGTGGCCGGCGCCGCCATGCTCAGGGCTTGCGCCGGGGGAACAACGGCGCGCCCTTCTCGACGGCCAGTCCCCCCGGGTACCCGCCCCACGCCGAGTCCCGGGGCAAGCGACGCGCCGCCGGCGAGCCGGCGAGCCCGATGCGCCGCCAGATCTCTGCGGCCGTCGCCGGCATGGCCGGGGTGATGAGCAGGGTCACAATGCGCAGGGCCTCGAGCGCGTCGCCGAGGACCGCGTCGACCTCGGGACCCGGCTCGAGCTTCCAGGGCTCGGCCGCCTCCAGGGCGGCGTTGGTGGCGCCGATGAGGGACCAGGTGGCCGACAGGGCGTCGGGTGGGGAGAAGCGGTCCCAAGCTTCGGCCGCGCCCAACACCGCCGCCGCGGCCGCCCCGGCCAGGGGTCCGCCCGCGGTCGGCGCCGGTCCGACCCCGCCGCACTTGGACCCTACCACGGTCGCCACCCGGGCCACCAGGTTCCCCAGGTTGTTGGCCAGGTCGGCGTTGTAGCGCGCCACCATCCCCTCGTAGGAGAACTCCCCGTCGGTGCCGAGCGGGACGTCACGGAGGAGGTGGTAGCGCACCGGGTCCACGCCGAAGTCGTCGGTGAGCACCTTCGGGGTGATCTCGGTGAGCTTCAGGCTCTTCGAGAGCTTCTGACCCCCGATGAGGAGCCACCCGTGCACGAAGATGTCGGCCGGTGGGTCCACCCCGGCGGCCATGCACATCGCCGGCCACCACACGCAGTGGAAGCGGATGATTTCCTTGCCGATGAGGTGGTGCACCGCCGGCCACCAGAGGCGCCACCGCTCGTCGTCGGTGCCGTACCCGATGGCGGTCAGGTAGTTGACCAGGGCGTCGTACCAGACGTAGAAGACGTGGCCCTCGTCCCACGGCACCGGCACCCCCCAGCTGAGCGAGGTGCGGGTGATCGAGATGTCGCGCAGGCCGCCCTTGATGAAGCTGAGGGCCTCGTTGCGCTTGGAAGGCGGCCGGATGGCGTCCGGCATGGCCTCGTACCAGTCGATCAGGCGCTGCTCGAACGCGCTCAGCTTGAAGAAGTAGTTGTCCTCCTGCATCTCGATCACCGGTCGGCTGTGGACCGGGCACTTGCCGTCCACCAGCTGCTCCTCGGTGTAGTAGTCCTCGCACGAGACGCAGTAGAGACCCGAGTAGGTGCCGAGCTCGATGAAGCCGTTGTCGTAGATCCTCTGGAGGAGCTGCTGGACCGCGGCACGGTGGCGCGGCTCGGAGGTCCGGATGAAGTCGTCGTTGGAGATGTCGAGGCCCGACCAGGCGTCGACGAAGCGCCGGACCACCTCGTCGGCCCATTCCTGGGGCTCGACGCCGTGCTCGGCCGCCGCCTCGGCCACCTTGGCCCCGTGCTCGTCCGTCCCGGTCAGGAAGAAGACGTCGTCGCCGGCCAGCCGGTGCCACCGGGCGAGGGCGTCGGCGTTGACCGTCGAGTAGGCGTGACCCACGTGGGGCTCGTCGTTGACGTAGTAGATCGGCGTGGTGATGTAGAAGCGCGACACCGCCAGCAGCGTACCGGCGGCGCCCGGGCCCCCGGCCGTGCTCAGCCGCCCCGGCCTCGTGTTTCGCGCTGGGCGAGGGCGGCCTCGTAGGCGCGGCGCCGGGGGACCCCGAGCGACTCGGCCACCGACTCGGCCGCGGCCCGCGTGCCGTCCCCCGCCGCCAGCCGCCCGGCGACCGCCTCGGCCACCTGCTCATCGGTGGCCGCTGCGGGCTCGGGCGCCCCGCCGAGCACCAGCACCACCTCCCCCCGGGCCGGCCGGTCGGCGAAGGCTGCCGCGGCGGCGTCGAGCGGCCCCCGCCAGACCTCCTCGTGCACCTTGGTCAGCTCGCGCACGACGGCCACCGGGCGGGCCCCGAGCACGCCGGCCAGCTCGGCCAGGGTGGCCGCCACCCGGCCCGGAGCCTCGAGCAGCACCGTCGTGCGGCGCTCGAGCGCCAGGGCTTCGAGCCGGCGCCGCCGCTCGGCGCCCTTGCGGGGCAGGAACCCCTCCACGCAGAAGCGGTCGGTCGGGAGCCCGCTCACCACCAGGGCGGCCAGGACGGCCGAGGGACCGGGCACGACGCTCACCGGCACCCCGGCCCGGGCCGCCGCCACCACCAGTCTCGATCCGGGGTCCGAGATGCCCGGCGTCCCGGCGTCGCTCACCACGGCCACCCGCCGACCCCGGGCCAGCCAGCTGAGCACCTCGTCGACCCGCGCCGCCTCGTTGTGCTCGTGCATCGACACGAGGCGGCCGCCCCCGGCCGGCACCCCGGCAGCGCTCAAAAGGGCGCGGGTGCGTCGGGTGTCCTCGCACACGATGACGTCGACCTCGGCCAGGGTGGCCACCGCCCGTGGGGCCAGGTCCCCGAGGTTGCCGATCGGCGTGGCCACCAGCACCAGCTCACCGCCGGGCGCCCGGCCGCCGCCGGGACCGGTCACGTGACCTCGCGGAACTCGAGGTGGTCGCCGACGGCCAGGCCCCAGCGCTCGAAGGACCCGGCCTCGCCCTCCACCACGCTCCGGCCCCCGCGCCGGGGCAGGGCCACCCGCCAGCGGCCCAGGCGGATCGTGCGCAGGACCGTCAGGTCGGCGTCGCAGAAGGCGACGTCGAGGGGGAAGCGCATGGTGAAGGTGTGCACCGAGCGGGTGTGGGCGAGAAGCAACGCCCCCTCGTAGCGGTCACGGCCCGACAGCCCCCGGGAGCGCTCGGCGAAGGTCGCCGTCATCTCGGCCGAGGCCAGCACCTCCCCCTCGCGCAGCAGCCAGCCGGTCCGCATCCTCGCCCGGCCCGCGCTCAGGCGACCTGGGGCACGGGTCGTCCCTGGTCAACGCGTTGGCCCACGGGATCCGACGATAGCCGGGTCGTCTAGGATGTCCCTCTTATGTCGAAGCGAACCGTCAAGCGAAAGCTCCGGACCAAGAAGAAGGCCAACCACGGCAAGAAGCCCAACTGCGGGCGCGGCTGACCCGACGCCCGCCGTCTGGGGGCCGCTCAGCGGCCCGGCCCGGCCCAGGCGACCCCGCGGGCCACGAGCACCCCGGCCAGGGTGGTCGGCAGGTCCGAGATGATCCCGTCGACTCCGAGGTCGACGAGCCGGCCCATCGTCTCGGCCTCGTTGACCGTCCAGACGTGCACGGCGACGTGCCGGTCGTGGGCCGCCGCCACGAAGGCCTCGTCCACCACGACCAGGTCGCCCTGGCGCTCGGGCACCTGGAAGGCCACCGCCCGAAGCGGTGGCGGGTCGGTGCCGTCGTGCACGGCCCGCCAGAACTCCGCCGTGGCCATGGTGCCGGCCGAGGTGGGCACGCCCGGCGCCAGGGCGGCGAAGGCGTCGGTGGCCGTGTCGAGGAACGAGGCGACGATCACGTCGTCGGTGCGCCCGAACTGGCCCAGCAGGGCGGCGAGCGCCGCCTCGTAGGGGGCGACGACCGGGGCGGTCCGCTTGATGTCGAGGTTGAGCACGACACCCGGGAAGGCCTCGAGCACCTCGCGCAGGGTGGCGATCTGGAACTCGGGGTCGGCCGGCGCCCGTCCCCGGTAGGGGTAGTCGGGCGCCGGACGCCCCGGGGTCACGTCGGCACCGGGGATGAACCAGTAGGCGTTGTCCAGCCCCTTCAACTCGGCCAGGGTCAGATCGGCGATGGCGCCCTTGCCGTCCGTCGTGCGGTCGACCGTCTCGTCGTGGCACACCACCAGCTCGCCGTCGGCGCTGGCGTGGACGTCGAGCTCGATGGCGGTGGCCCCGGCCTCGACGGCCCATCGGATGGCGAACAGCGTCGACGAGGGTGACTCCCAGGCGCCCCCCTGGTGGGCGTAGGCGATGACGCGCCGCTCGGTCCAGGGGTTGGGGCTTGGCACACCGGCATCGTAACGGTGCCCCGTCGAAGGCCCGGAGGTAGCCTCTGGCCGCCGTGCTCGACCACCTGCTCGTCGACCTGATCAGCGCCTTCCGGCGCTCCTTTGAGGGGGCGCTCCTCCAGCGCCAGGCCGTCGAAGAACGCTTCCAGGTCGACGTGTTCCTGGGCGACGTCTCCTGGGAAACGAGTTACAGCCTCCCCGGTGAGGAACAGCCGCCCCGGGTGCGCGCCGACATCTCGGTCGACTGGCCGACCTGGAGCCAGACCTCGTACCGGAGCTGGTCGATCGGCGAGACCCCCGAGGAGCCGCCCGAGGTGGTGGTGGAGGTGGCGCTGCGCATCCAGCGCCTGGCCGAAGCACCGCCGGCCGACACCGTCCTGGCGGTCCTGCCCACCGAGTCGCCGGTGATCGGCTCCGAGTCGCTGGTCCGGTCGTCGACCACGATCGAGCAGGTCCACACCGAGGCCGCGGGGGACGGGCCGGACGTCCCGGTCCGCTGGGCGGTGGAGGCGACCTACGAGGGTTCGGTCCGCTTCGACGAGGGGAACCTGGAGGACCCGACCACCATCGGGCCCATGGTGGACACCCTCGTCCGTTGGGTGGCCTCGACCCTGGTCCGCCTGGCCGACCTGCCCCTCAGGTTCGTGCCCCCGGACCCCGACGACGTCTCGTGAACCACCGCATCGCCCTCGATGAGCGCCCTCTCAGGCGTTGACCGAGAACCCCCTCAAGGGTTGAAGCGGAACTCGACGACGTCACCGTCGCGCATCTCGTAGTCCTTGCCCTCGATGCGGGCCTTGCCCGCCGCCCGGGCGGCGGGCACCGACCCGGCGGCCATCAAGTCGTCGAAGGTCACGATCTCGGCCTTGATGAAGCCCTTCTGGAAGTCGGTGTGGATGACCCCGGCCGCCTCGGGGGCGGTGTCGCCGAGGTGGATCGTCCAGGCCCGCGCCTCTTTGGGCCCGGCCGTGAGGAAGGTCTGGAGGCCGAGCGCCTCGAACCCGACGTGGACCAGCTGGACCAGGCCCGACTCCTCCTGGCCGTAGCCGGCGAGGAGCTCCGCCGCATCGGTCGGCTCCAGGGCGGCCACCTCCGCCTCGATCTGGGCGCACAGGACCACCGACGGGGCCGGGGCCACCAGCCCCGCCAGCTCCTTGCGCCGCGCCGGGTCCGCCAGCTCGGACTCGTCGACGTTGAAGACGTAGAGGAACGGCTTGGCACTGAGCAGATGGAGGTCGCCCAGCAACGAGACGTCCAGCTCCCCCGCGGCGGCCGCGATGGTCCGGCCGTCGTCGAGGACGGCCCGGGCCGCGGTGACCGCCTCGAGGGTGGAGCGGAGCTCGGGGCGCATCCGAGCCTCCTTGCCCAGCTTGGCCAATCGGTTGTCGACCGTCTGGAGGTCGGCCAGGACCAGCTCGGTGTTCACCGTCTCGATGTCGTCGGCCGGCCGCACGTCGCCGTGGACGTGGATCACGTCGGCGTCCTCGAAGACCCGCACCACCTGGCAGATGGCGTCGCTCTCCCGGATGGCGGCGAGGAACTGGTTGCCCAGGCCCTCCCCCTCCGACGCCCCCCGCACGATGCCGGCGATGTCGACGAAGGTGACCGTGGCCGGGACCACCCGCTCGCTGTCGTACAGGGCCGCGAGCTGCTCGAGCCTCGGATCGGGGACGGCGACGACGCCCACGTTGGGCTCGATGGTGGCGAAGGGGTAGTTGGCCGCCAGCACCTCGTTGCGGGTCAGGGCGTTGAAGAGCGTCGACTTCCCGACGTTGGGGAGCCCGACGATGCCGATTGACAGACCCACGTCCACGTCCTCCAGGCTGCGCGCCGGGCCCCGGGGGCTGCCGGGGCGGCGCGCGGCGCGAGCGTAGATGACCGGGCCCGGCGGTCCAGCCGCCGGCCCCCGGGTTTGGCGGCCGGGCGGGCCATGATGTGGCCGGTGGGCGAGGATGCGAGGTGGAGCGCCGGTGCGGCCTGCGGTCTGGTCGGTCCGGCGGTCTTCATCGTCGGCTGGGCGGGGCTCGGTGCCGGCACCGCCGGCTACTCGGCCTTGCGCCAGCCCATCAGCGACCTGGCCCGGATCGGGGCACCGCACCGCCTCGCCATGACCGCGGCCCTTTTCGTCTACGGCCTGTGCATGTTGGGCTTCGCCCCGGTGGCCGCCCGGGCGCCCGGGCCCCGGCTGCTGGGCCCCGTGGTCGGGCTCATCGGGATCGCCGCCCTCGGGGTGGCGGCGTTCCCCCTCACCGAGGTGCCCGGGAGTGACGGCGACGCCGGCCACGCCCTCTTCGCCGTCACCAGGTACCTGGCTGCCACGGCGGCGCCCTTGCTCGGTGGCGCCGCCCTCTGGGCCCGAGGGGCCCGGGGCTGGGCCGGGGCGTCGTTCGCCGCCGCCGCGGTGGCGGCGACCGCGCTCACGCTCACCGTGGCCCCGGGCGATCCGGGCCTGGCCCAGCGGGTCGGGCTGAGCGCGGCCGACCTGTGGCTCATGGCGATGGCGGCCCGGGCCCTCGGAGCGGGCCGGTCGGCGACGGCGCCGGCCACCGACGGGGTAGATGCCGGCCGGTGACCGTGGCCCGCACCACGCACCGCTACGGCCCCGGACGGGCCCAGGTGGCCGACCTGTGGCGACCGGGGGCGCGCGAGGGCGAGCTGCCGGTGGTGGTGCTGCTCCACGGCGGGTTCTGGCGCGGCCCGTACTCCAAGCGCCTCATGCGCCGCCTGGCCGCCGCGCTGGCGGTGCGGGGCTGGGCCGCCTTCAACGTGGAGTACCGCCGGATGGGCCCGCTGGGCGGTGGCGGGGGATGGCCGGCGACCTTCGAGGACGTCGCCGCGGCCATCGACCACCTGGCGACCCTCGGCGGGCTCGACACCGGCCGGGTCGTCACCTGCGGGCATTCGGCCGGCGGCCACCTGGCCCTGTGGGCGGCCGGCCGGGAACGACTGCCGGCGGGGGCACCCGGCGCCCGGCCCATCGGCGTGCGGGTCACCGGCGCCGTCTCCCTGGCCGGGGTGCCCGACCTGGTGCGGGCGGCCGAGCTCGGCCTCGGGGGCGGCGCGACGCAAGCCCTGCTCGGCGGGTCCCCCGACGAGGTCGGGGCGCGCTACGAGGTGGCCTCCCCGGCCGCCCTGCTGCCCCTCGGGGTGCCCCAGGTGCTGGTCCACGGCCTGGACGACGCCGTCGTGCCCGCCGCCCTCAGCGCCGCCTACCAGCAGCGGGCGGCGGCGGCCGGCGACGACGCCGTCTTCGAGCCGGTCACCGGGGCCGGCCACATGACCCTGATCGAGCCGAGCGGGGGGCCCTGGGCCCTGGTGGCCTCTCAGCTCGCCCGGCTGCTGGGCTGACCCAGGTCCCCGGGGAGGCGTCAGGACCCGGGGGACGCTCCGGCGTCGGCCAGGAGGCCGGCGTCGGCGGCCAGGCGGCGCAGGTCGACCTGCGGGCGGGCCCCGAGGTGCCCGATGACCTCGCCGGCGCAGAGGCCCCCGAGCCGGGCGCACTCCTCGGGGGACGAGCCGTGGGTCAGGCCGTAGAGGAAGCCGGCCGCGTAGAGGTCGCCCGCCCCCGTCGTGTCGACCACCCGCCCGACCGGGTCGGCCGGCACGCCCGTCGGGCCCCGGGCGGTCATGACCACCGAGCCCTGCGCCCCCAGGGTGACCGCCACGAGCAGGCCGGTCTCCTCGGCCGCGTCGAGCGCCCGGTCGATGGAGTCGGCCCCGAAGAGCCGGGTGATCTCCTCCTCGTTGCCGAAGAGCACCTCGACGTCGTCGAGCAGGAGGTCGAGGAACTCGCGCTGGTGCCGCTCGACGCAGAAGGGGTCCGAGAGCGACAGGGCCACCGAGCCCCCGTGGTCGTGGCTGACCACCATCGCCCGCCGCATGGCCTCCTTGGCCGGCGGCAGGTCCCACAGGTAGCCCTCGAGGTACACGATGCGTCCTCGGGCCACCATCGGCTCGTGGATGTCGTCGGGGGAGATGGTCGTGGCCACCCCGAGGTGGGTGGCCATCGTCCGCTCGGCGTCGGTCCCCACCAGGATCAGGCACCGCCCGGTGCCCACCGACTCGGCGCCCGCGGCGGCCGCTTCGTCGGGGTCCACCGGGTCGAGCGGGTCGAAGGCCACCCCGGCGGCCCGGATGTCGTGGGTGAAGACCCGGCCGAGCGGGTCGTCGGCCACCTTGCCGATGAAACCGGCCGAGCCGCCGAGCGCGGCCACCCCGGCCATTGTGTTGGCGGCGGAGCCCCCGGAGGCCTCGACGGTGCTCCCCATGGCCCGGTAGACGGCCTCGGCCTGGGCCAGGTCGACGAGCTCCATCGACCCCTTGACCAGCCCGGCCCGGACGATCTCGGCATCGGTCGACGGCGCCAGGACGTCGACGAGGGGTGAGCCGATGCCCACGACGTCGAGTGGGGGGGCCGCCCGGTCGGCCGCGGGGCCCGGGGAGGTGGGAGCCGTCAAGGCCGTCAAACTAGCCGGACGGCGCAGGTAGCCTCCACGCTGATGCCTGCCACCGATGACTCGGGCTCGTCCGCCGCGCCCGACGCCGCCTTCCGTCTGCCCCGAACCGTCGAGCCCCGCACCTACCGCGTCACCCTCGACCCCGACCTCGGCGCGGCGACCTTCACCGGGACGGTCGAGATCGACCTCACCGTCCACGAGCCGGTCACCGAGATCGTCTGCAACGCGGCCGAGCTGGTCATCACCGTCGTCACGGTCGAGGGCCCCGACGGCGTCCAGGTCGGGGCCGAGGTGGAGCTCGACGAGGCGGCGGAGCGGGCCACCTTCCGCCTGGCCGACCCCCTCGGGCCCACCGAGTGCACCTTGCGCGCGGCGTTCGAGGGCGTCCTGAACGACAAGCTGCGCGGCTTCTACCGGAGCACGTTCACCGACGGGTCGGGGACCACGAGGACCATCGCCACCACCCAGATGGAGGCGACCGACGCTCGGCGGGCCTTCCCGTGCTGGGACGAGCCGGACCGCAAGGCGGTCTTCGAGGTGACGCTCCTCGTCGACGAGGGACTGGCCGCCTACTCGAACTCGCCGGTGGTGGACGAGTCGGTCAAAGGCACGAGGCGGCGGGTGCGCTTCGCCCCCACCATGAAGATGTCCACTTACCTGGTCGCCTTCGTGGTCGGACCGCTGGATGCGACCGACCCGGTCGACGTCGGCGGCGTCCCGGTCCGGGTCGTCCACGCGCCGGGCAAGGGCAACCTCGCGCCCTACGCCCTCGAGGTGGCCGCCCACTCGCTGCGCTTCTTCACCGACTACTTCGCCATCCCCTACCCGGGCGACAAGGTCGACCTCGTCGCCATCCCCGACTTCGCCTTCGGGGCGATGGAGAACCTGGGGTGCGTGACCTTCCGCGAGACGGCGCTGCTGATCGACCCGGCCACCGCGGCACGCACCGAACTCGAGCGGGTGGCCCTGGTGGTGGCCCACGAGCTGGCCCACATGTGGTTCGGCGACCTGGTGACGATGCGCTGGTGGGAGGGGATCTGGCTCAACGAGGCCTTCGCCACCTTCATGGAGATGCTGTGCATCGACGCCTTCCGGCCCGGCTGGGAGATCTGGGTCAGCTTCGGCATCTCGCGCGAGGCGGCCATGGCCCTCGACGACCTGCACTCGACCCGCCCGATCGAGTACCCGGTCGGCTCGCCTGCCGACGCCGACGGGATGTTCGACCTCCTCACCTACGAGAAGGGCTGCAGCGTGCTCCGCATGCTCGAGCAGTTCCTCGGGGCCGAGGTGTTCCGCGACGGAGTCCGGGCCTATCTGCGCGACCACGCCTACGCCAACACCGTGACGGCGGACCTCTGGGATGCGCTCGAGTCGGTGAGCGGCGAGCCCGTGCGAGCCGTGATGGACAGCTGGATCCTCCAGGGCGGCCACCCGCTCGTCTCGGCCGGCCCCGACGCGGTCACCCAGGAGCCCTTCGCCTACGGGCCCCCGCCCCCCGGGACCACGAGCGCCATCGGGCACCGCTGGGAGGTGCCGGTCCTGGTCCGGACCCTGCCCGGCGCCGGGGGGCCGGCGGTCCCCACCGAGCGGCACCTGCTCGGGAGCGACCCGGTGCCCGTCCCCCCGCCGCCCGCCGGCGGCGGGGCCCGGGTTGTCAACGCCGGGGGCTGGGGCGCCTACCGGACCCGCTACGCCCCGCACGAGCTCGGCGAGCTGTCCGGGCGGCTGGCCGACCTGGCCGACCTCGAGCGGTTCAACCTGCTGGCCGACGCGTGGGCCCTGGTGCTGGCCGACCGATGCGCCCTGGGTGGCTTCTTCGTCCTGGCCGCCGAACTGGGCGACGATGGCGACCCGAGCACCTGGGCCCTGGTGGTCGGCGCGCTCAGTCTGTGCGACCGGGTGGTCGGCGAGGACGACCGTCCGGCGCTCCAGGCGGCGGTGCGCGCCCTCCTTGGGCCCCGGTTCGCCGGACTCGGCTGGGACCCTGCCCCGGTGGAGGGGGAGCGGACCCCGTCGCTGCGGGCGCTCCTCGTGCAGGCGCTCGGCACCATCGGGGGCGACGGGGCGGTGCGGGCCGAGGCGGCCCGGCGCTTCGACTCGGCCCGGGCCGGGGACCCGATCGACCCCGACATCGAGTCGGCCGTCCTGCAGTCGGTCGCCGCCCAGCTGCGGCCGGGCGACTACGAGGCGATGCTCGGGCGTTACCGCGCCCCGGCCACCCCCCAAGAGGAGCTCCGGTACCTCAACGCCCTGGCCGCCTTCCCCGACGCCGATCTGGCGGTGCGCACGTTCGAGCTGTGCCGGGGCGACGAAGTGCGCAGCCAGAACGCGCCCTACCTGATCGCCGCGCTCCTGGCCAACCGGGTCGGCGGCCCCGCCGTGTGGGAGCGGGTGAAGGCCAACTGGGACGAGCTGCTGGCCCGCTTCCCGGCCAACAGCCACTCGCGGATGGTGGAGGGGGCCAAGGCCCTGTGCGGCGACCCCGGCCTCGCCGACGACGTCACCCGCTTCCTCACCGAGCACCCCGTCGAGCACGCACCGCGCACCGTGGTCCAGATGCTCGAGCGCCTTTCGGTGAACGTGGCTTTCGGCGAACGGGTCCGACCGGCGCTCGGCACCACACTGGCCGGGGTCGGCAGGGCCGACGGCGCCGACCACCGGTAACGCTGGGCCGCGGGGGTGAACCCCGGTCTCATCGCCACGGTCTTCGCCATCGTGGCCATCGCCGAGCTGCCGGACAAGACCATGATCGCCACCTTGATCATGGGCACCCGGGCCCGGCCGCTCTTCGTGTGGATCGGGGCGGTGGCGGCCTTCACCGTGCACGTCACCCTGGCCGTCGTGGCCGGCCGTCTGCTCACCCTGCTGCCCCACACCGCCGTGGAGATCATCGTCACCACCCTGTTCCTCGCCGGCGCCGCCTACCTGATCCTCGTCCCCGAGAAGTCCGAGATCACCAAGGGCGAGCGCGAGGCCGAGCCCGAGCGCGCCGGGCCCCCCTGGCGGGTGATCGCCACCGCCTTTGGGGTGATCCTGGTCGGCGAGTTCGGTGACCTGACCCAGCTCCTCGTCGTCAACTTCGTGGCCCGGACCCACGAGCCGATCTCGGTGTTCATCGGGGCCCTGGCCGCCCTCGTCGGGGTGTCGGCCATCGGCGCCTTCGGCGGTCGGGCCCTGCTCAGGCTGGTGCCCCTGGCCGTGCTGCGCCGGGTGGGCGGCCTGGTCCTGCTCGGGTTCGCCGCCTACAGCCTTTACGCTCTGGTCAGCCCATGAGCACCGACCAGCCGACCGACGACCCACTCGGGGCCGAGTCCGGGGAGCGCATCGGTTCGGTGAGCGCGCTGGCCCGGGCCACCCGGGGCTTCATGCCCGACCACGAGGGGGCGGCCCTGCGAAACGCCGCGCTGCGGGCCGGTCGGGCCTTCGCCGGGGCCGACGCGCCGACGACCTTCGTCGAGATCGGCGCCTGGTGCGGCAAGTCCACCCTCTACCTCGGCGTCGCCGCCGAGGCCACGGGCGCCGTCCTCTACAGCGTCGACCACCACCACGGCTCCGAGGAGAACCAGCCGGGCTGGGAGCACCACGAGCCCGACCTGGTCAGCCCGGACGACGGGCGCCTCGACACCCTGCCCCACTGGCGCCGGGCGGTGGCCGGGGCCGGGCTCGAGCACAGCGTCGTCGGCGTGGTCGGCGACTCGCCCACCGTCGCCGCCCGCTGGCGCACCCCGCTGGCCCTCTGCTTCATCGACGGCGGCCACGGCGAGGAGCCCGCCTGGGCCGACTTCACCGGGTGGACCCCACACGTCGCCCAGGGCGCCTGGCTGGCCATCCACGACGTGTTCCCGGACCCCGCCGACGGTGGCCGCCCCCCCTACGAGCTGTGGCGGGCCGCCCTGGCCTCGGGCGAGTGGATGGAGGACGGCGAGTGCGGGAGCCTGCGGGTGCTGCGACGGGTCGTCCCGGCTCCCTGACCGACGACCGGCCCGGCCGGGCGGTGGGCCGGCGGGCGGGCGTGGTCAGGTCCCGGCGGTGCAGCCTTCGGCGTCCCCGGTGCACTGGGACTCGGCCAGGTCGAGGCCGACCGGCAGGGTCTCGCCCCGGAAGAGGCCCGCCGCCGGCGAGGTGTCCGACAGGGCGTCGGCGGCCAGGATGACCGCCGCCGCCGTGTAGGTCGTCCGCTCTTGGCCGGGGAACGTCTCGCGCTCGGGGTAGACCATCCCGGTCCAGTAGGAGCCGTCGGGCAGCCGCAGGCCCTGGGCCGCCGTGAACAGCCGCCGGGCGTCGGTGTCCATCCCCAGCGCGTCGAGCGCCATCACGCACTCGGCCGTCTCGGCCGCCGTCACCCACGAGCTGGTCGAGACGCAGCGCACCCCGAGCCCCTCCATCACGAACGTGGACCACCCCTCGTCGATCCGCTGGCGGCCGAGCTCACCCACCAGGGCCCCCGAAAGCATCGGGTAGTACCAGTCCATGGCGAACTCGTCCTTGGGGGCGAAGGCGCCCGGGTGGTGGGCGACCGCGTGGCCGAGCCGCCCGGCGGCCAGCTCCCAGTCGGGACGGTCCTTGCCCAGCGCCTCGGCCGCCGCCACCCCGCAGCGAAGGCTGTGGTAGATCGACGAGGAGCCGGTCAGGAGGGCATAGCCCTCCGGCCGGCCGGCCGGGTCGAGCGACCAGCGGACCGAGCCGTCGGGGTCCTGCCAGCGCAGCACGAAGTCCAGGGCCTTCTCGACCACCGGCCACAGCTCGCGCAAGAGCTCGGGCTCGCCGGTGACCAGCGAGTGGTGCCACAGACCCGCCGCGATGTAGGCGCAGACGTTGGTGTCGAGCCGCGGGTCCTTCACCGCCTCGGCCAGGTAGTAGTTGAACCAGCTCCCGTCGGCCAGCTGGCCGTCGGCCAGCCACCGGTAGCCGCGGGCGGCCTCGTCGGTCAGCCCGCACACCGTGAGGGCCATCGCCGCCTCCACGTGGTTCCACGGGTCGCAGTGCCCGCCGGGGAACCAGGGGATCATGCCGTCGGCTCGCTGGACCTCGGCGATGGAGTGGGCGGTGGCCAGGACGTCAGAGGCGCTGAGCACCCCGACGACCTCGGGAACCGACACGGCCGTTGACTGCGCTCGCTCGCTCATGCTGCCTCTCCACGTCCCGCCCGTGCGGGCATCGTCGTTGCGGTGTGCGTCCCCGCCCGGGGCCGGGCTGTTCGCCTCGGCGACCCCCCCGGCTTGTGCAGGTACACGACCAGGCTCTTGCCGATCAGGGGGCTCAGCACCCGGTCGGCCACCCGGGTGGGCCGGGGGGCCTTCACGATGTCCCAGACCAGCACCCGGTGGTAGGCGGCGACGGCCGGGTGGGCCTCGTTGGTCGGGCCGACCAGGCAGCGCAGCCACCAGTAGGGGGCGTGCAGCCCGTGGGCGTGGTGGCGGCCCACCGGCTCGAGGCCGGTCGACGACAGGCGGGCCCGCAGCGTCGAGCGCCGGTAGATGCGGACGTGACCGCCCGGCACGTCGTGGTACTCGTCGGAGAGCACCCAGTTCACGAACTCGGGACCGCAGCGCGGCACCGTGACGGCCATGGTCCCGCCCGGGCGCAGGACCCGGGCCAGCTCGCCCATCGCGGCCACGTCGTCGGGGATGTGCTCGAGGACCTCCGAGGCGATGACCCGGTCGAAGGTGCCGTCGCCAAAGGGCAGGCGGAGGGCGTCGCCCTGCACCGCAGCCGCCCGGGTGCCCGACTCGTCGAGCTCGCCGGCGTCCACCATGGCGCCGAAGGTGTCGCGGACGCCGTCCACCTCGTCGGCCCCTGCGTCGAGGGCGACCACCGCCGCCCCGCGCCGGGCCGCCTCGAAGGCGTGCCGGCCGAACCCGCAGCCGAGGTCGAGGACGAGGTCGCCGGGCGTCACGCCCAGGCGGTCGTAGTCGACGGTCAGCACGGGTCGGACCCCTCGATGGCGCCGGTCAGCAGCGGCTCGGCGGGTTGGCGGACCTCGGCGGGCCCGGCGGCCGGGTCGGGCGCCAGGGCGGGGTCGTCCCCGGTGGGCGGCCTGGCGACCGTCGGGGCACCGGGCAAGGTCTGCCCGTCCATGAGGGCCTGGTAGCACTCGGCCGTGCCCCTGGCCGTCACCTTCCAGGTGAAGCGGCCGAGGACCCGCTGGCGCCCCGCCGCGCCGAGCCGGGCCCGGAGTTCGGGGTCGTCGAGCAGCCGGCCGATGGCCGCGGCCAGCGCCCCGGGGTCGTCGGGGGGCACCAGCAGGCCGGTCTCGTTGTCACGGCCCACGACCTCGGGCAGGGCGCCCCCGGTGGTGGCCACCACCGGCACCCCGCAGGCCATGGCCTCGACGGTGGGCAGCGAGAAGCCCTCGTAGAGCGACGGGCACACCGCCACCTCGGCCTCGCCGTAGAGGCGGGCCAGCTCGTCGTCGGATATGCCGCTCACGCAGCGGACCACCCCGCGCAGGTCGAGGCGCTCGAGCGCCCGGTCCACCCGGCCCCCGGGCCGGGGCTTGCCGATGACCACCAGCTCGATGTCGCGCTCGGTGCGCAGCTTGGCCACGGCCTCGAGCAGCGGGACCAGCCCCTTCATCGGCACGTCGCTCGAGGTGGTAACCATCAGGCGGCCGGGCACCGGCTCGACGTCGGCGAACGGCCGGTAGACGTCGGTGTCGACCCCCACCGGCACCACGGTCATGCGCTCGGGGGCCACCCCCATGTGGGTCGCGATGTCGGCCCGGGAGGACTCCGAGACGGTAACGATGGCCGGCAGCTCGCGGGCCACGCGCACCTGCATGCGCAGGAAGCCGAACCAGCGCTTGGTGGTGAAGCGCTGCCAGGGGTTGGTCGTGTGCGACAGGGCGAGCTGGCGGTCGACCGTGATCGGGTGGTGCAGCGTGGTCAGGAGCGGCCAGCCTTCCCTGAGCATCCCGAGCATGCCCGAGCCGAGGCACTGGTTGTCGTGGACGAGGTCGAAGTCGGCCCGCCGCCGGGCCAGCAGCTGGCGGGCCCGCAGCGAAAAGGCCCACGGCTCGCCGAAGCCGGCCGTGCACATGACGGCGAACTCCAGCGCGTCGAGCCGGTCCCGGAACTCACGGAGGTGGGGTACCCGGAACGGGTCGGGCTCCCGGTAGAGGTCGAGTCCGGGGATCGGGGTGAGGCCCACGCCCTCGTCCACCTCGGGCCAAGGCTGGCCGCTCAGGACCTCCACCGAGTGGCCCAGGGCGGTCAGCTCCCGGGTGAGGTTGCGGGTGTAGACGCCCTGGCCCCCGCAGCGCGGGTTGCCCCGGTACATCAAGAACGCGATGCGCAGGCCCCCGGGGCCCGGCGGGGCGGCCGGGACCGCCGGCGGGACCTCTACGTGCTTCGAGCGCTCCCAGGACTCGAGGACCTCCCGCCACCGCTGGCGCGGGCTCTTAGGCATGCTGAGCTCGGGCCGGGGCAGTCATGACCGCACAGCCTCCCCCGTCCCGCAGTCCCTGTGCAAACAGGAGCCCTCCGGTGCCCGGCCAGGAGACCCGGCGCCCGTCGGAGCCCGACGGGCGCCCCCTGAGCGGCCCGTCTCCCCTCGGGCGGCCGTGCCCCATCGCCCGGTCGCCCCGGATCCCCCGGTCGCCGTCTGCCCGGCCCCCGGGGAGGTCCACGGGGGCCCGCCGGCTCGCGGGCCCGAGCCACGAGCGGCCGGGGGCGGCGGGTAGTGTCCCGAGACGTGGACCTGACGTACCCCCCCGAAGCCGAGGAGTTCCGGGCCGAGATCGCCCAGTGGCTGAAGGAGAACCTCCCGCGGGGCTGGGGGGAGCCCGGCTTCTCGATGACCAAGGAGGAGAAGAAGGTCTTCAACGAGGAGTGGATCGAGACCCTCCACAAGGGGGGCTGGATCTGCGCCAGCTGGCCCGTCGAGTACGGGGGGAAGGGCCTCTCGCTCCTCGAGCAGGTCGTGCTCAACGAGGAGTTCGCCCGGGCCAGCGCCCCCCTGCGGGCCGACTTCTTCGGGGACACCCTGGTCGGCCCCACCATCTTGCAGTGGGGGACCGAGGAGCAGAAGCGCCAGTTCATCCCGGGCATCCTGAGCGGCAGCATCGCCTGGTGCCAGGGGTTCTCCGAGCCCGACGCCGGGAGCGACCTGGCGTCGCTCACGACCAGGGCCGAACTCGACGGGGACGAGTGGGTGGTCAACGGCCAGAAGGTGTGGACCACCCAGGCCCAGTACGCCGACTACATCTTCCTCCTGGCCCGGACCGACCCCGACGTCCCCAAGCACGCCGGCATCTCCTACCTCCTGGTCCCGATGCAGCAGGACGGAGTCGAGGTCCGCCCGATCGCCCAGGTGGACGGCTCGGCCGACTTCAACGAGGTCTTCTTCACCAACGTCCGCTGCCCGAAGGAGAACGTCGTCGGCGGGGTCAACAACGGCTGGAAGGTGGCCATGACCACCCTCGGCTTCGAGCGCGGCTCGTCGGCCACGACCGGGCACCGGCGCTTCTCCCGTGAGCTCGACCACATCATCGAAGAGGCCCGACGGCGGGGCAAGGACGCCGACCCCCTCGTCCGCCAGGGCCTGGCCAGGGCGTGGTCGAAGATCAAGATCATGGAGATCAACGGGTACCGGACCCTCACCGACGCCCTGAACGGGACCCACCACACGGCCGCCCTCGGCGCCTGCAACAAGATGTTCTGGTCCGAGATGCACCAGGAGACCATGAACCTGGCCATCGACATCCTGGGCATGGACGGCCAGATCCTGCGCGGCGGGGCCGAGGGGGTCGAAGTCCTGCCGGGCATGCGGCGCGGCCGGTCCGACTACGCGGTGGACGAGCTGCAGGCGTCGTTCTTCTTCTCCCGCTCCGAGTCGATCTGGGGCGGGACGGCCGAGATCCAGCGCAACATCGTGGGCGAACGGGTCCTCGGTCTGCCCAAGGAGCCCAAGGTCCCCGCCGCCGGCTGAGCCTCCGGACACGGGCCGGGCGACGCGGACCGCGAACCTCTCGATCACCGTCGCCAGCCCTGCGATGCCCGGCTGCTGGCTGGTCGCCTCCGACGGGGGGATCTTCACCTTCGGTGGTACCGCGTTCTTCGGCTCGACCGGCGGCATGGCGCTCAACAAGCCGATCGTCGGCATGGCGGCCACGGCCGACGGTGCCGGCTACTGGCTGGTCGCCTCCGACGGGGGGATCTTCGCCTTCGGCGACGCCGCGTTCTTCGGCTCGATCGGGAACATCACGCTCAACAAGCCGATCGTCGGCATGGCGGCCTGAAGTCCCGAGCGGCCCGGGCGGCTCGGTCAGGGGAGCGCCCCTCCCTGGCGGAGCCCGGGGGCGGGGACGTCGCGCACTGGCACCCCCGGCGGCCGGTCGGCGCGGTCGCCGGTGCCCGGCGCCGCCGACAACACCGACGGCGTATTACGCCGGTAGCGCAGGGCGAGGGGGATCGAGGCGAGGAGGGTGGCCACCCCGCCGGCCATGAGCGACACCCGGGGGCTGGTGGCAGAGCTGATCGCCCCCACCAGCGGGGCGCCGATGGGGGTGCTGCCCAGGAAGGCGATGGCGTAGAGGGCCATCACCCGACCTCGCTTGGAGGGGTCCGAGCGCAGCTGCAAGGTGGCGTTGCCGGTGGCGATGAAGGCGATGCTGCAGGCCCCCATCGGAACCAGCAGGGCGATGGCGACCACCTCGGTCGGTGCCAGGGCCACGGCCAGGATCATCGCCCCGAATCCGAGACCGATCATGGCCATGAGGTGGGGGGACGGGCGGTTGCGGTGGGCCACCACCAGCCCGCCGATGACGGCACCGGTCCCCATGGCCGCGGTGAAGGCACCGAACAGCCCAGCCCCGGCGTGGAAGGTGAGCTTGGCCAGCAGGGGCAGGGTCACGGTGAAGTTGAAGGCGAAGATCCCGACGACCGCCATCGCGGCCAGGGGGTCCCGGATGGACGGGGTGGACCAGACGTAGCGGAACCCCTCGCGCAGCTGTCCCCTCGCCCGGACGACCAGCGGGGTCCGGTGCAGCTCGGCCGGTCGCATCAGGGCCAGGGCGCAGATGACTGCCGCGTAGGTGGCGGCGTTGATGAAGAAGCACAGGGCCACCGGGCGGAAGCCGTCGTCCAGGGCGACGAAGATCAGGCCGCCGATGGCCGGGCCGATGACCCGGGCCCCGTTCATGAGCACGCTGTTCAGGCTGATCGCGTTCGGCAGCAGGTCCCGTCCCACCATCTCGGAGACGAAGGTCTGGCGCAACGGATTGTCGAACATGTTGAAGAAGCCGAGGAGAAGCGCCAGCAGGTACACCTGCCACAGCACGATGTGCCCGGACAGGGTCAGGGACCCGAGGACCAGGGCGATCGCCATGGCGGTGGACTGGGTGACGAAGAGCATGGTGCGCTTGTTCATCCGGTCGGCCATGAGGCCGCCCCAGGTGCCGAACAGGAGCATGGGCAGGAACTGGAGGGCGGTGACGAACCCCAGGTCCAGGCCGTTGCCGTGCAGGGGGTAGACGACGAGGACGGCCAGGGCCGTCGTCTGCATCCAGGTCCCCGACACCGAGATGACCTGGCCGTAGAAGTACAGCCGGAAGTTCCGGACCTCCAGCGCCCGGAACGTCTGGCGGGCGGCGGCCCGGACCGCGCTCAAGGTCCGGCCACCAGATGCTCGAGAAGCGCCGTCAGCTCGACCGCGGCCGCCTGCTCGGAGGGGTCCAGGGCGGCCAGGCGCCGGGTCAGAAAGGCGTTCTTGAGGGAGCGGATCCGCTGGAGGGTCCGGCGGCCGTCCGCCGTGAGCTGGACCCGGCACACCCGGCGGTCCGCCTCGTCGACCAGACGGGTCACCAGTCCCGCGTCCTCCATCCCGGCGACCAGACGGGTCATGGTCGGCGGCTGAACCTGCTCGGCCGTGGCCAGCTCACCCAGCGTCGGGGTCCCGAGCCGGTACACCGAGCCGAGGGCGGAGGCCTGGGCCGGGGAGAGTCCGGCGAGCGACTGCTGGCGCAGCCGCCGGTTGAGCCGGGTCACGGCCACCCGGAGCCGGGCCGCCAGCTCCTCGTCGACCGGGGCGACTCCCGGACGGCCCCGGGGGTGGGCGGGGGCCTTGGCTGCCCGAGGCTTGGGGCTGGGGGCGGTCGGGGCGGGGTCCACGCGACCCATTATAGTTAGTTGTGCTAACGAATCATATTGTAGGCCCTGAACAGGACATTCTCGGCAATGTGGCGCGATCTTGGCGCGAAGCAACTGTGGCTCGGTGTCAACCGGTGGCGTCCACGTTCGCGCCAGCGGGCGCTTCTTTGAAGCATCGCATGCTCCGTCGCCAACCGCCTGCCCTGGCCTCTAGGAATCCGCCAGGCAACCTCATCGGCCCTGTCTGGCATCCTTTGACGGGCGGGCAGAGCGGATCAGATTTGCTCGGACGCCGGGGAATGCTCCTACGGTGACTCATGGCCCCCGAGTAGCGAATTGTCGATCCGCCGGGAGGCTCTGGGTGAGAAAGGTCTTCTCGAGGACCTCGGCGCTGATCCGGTAGTCCCTTCTGATCGAGCGCT
>Ga0209040_10000064_pt1 | contig 61955 bp, 61 predicted proteins | sample BogFormECP12_OM3_FD_188240 | JGI IMG/M metagenome (GOLD analysis project Ga0209040, IMG submission 188240) | Bog forest soil microbial communities from Calvert Island, British Columbia, Canada - ECP12_OM3 (SPAdes) (version 2) | ecosystem: Environmental > Aquatic > Freshwater > Wetlands > Bog ... | reverse complement strand
GGGAACGCGGGGATTTCCGTCGAGTCGATTGGGCGCACATCGACATCGAGTTCGTCAGGGACATCGAGTTCGATCCCGACCGCACCGAGGGCATCGCCGCGATGGCCTCGGCGTGGCGTCGGTGGCTTGACGAGTGGGAGGACTTCCGCCCCGTGGAGGTTGACGAGTACCGCGAGCTTGACGGTGGACGTGTGCTCGTGGCCGGGCGCATCCGCGGGCGCGGCAAGGCGAGTGGAGTCGAGGTCGAAAAAAGGTTCGCGAACCTGTTCGAGCTTCGAGAGAGCCGCGTCGCGAGGCTCGTCCTCTACGAAGACCGCGACCGCGCCTTCGCCGACCTCGGCCTGGCGGAGTAGGCGATGTCCCAGGAGAACGAGCTCGATCATGCCGCCTGCTCCCGCTCGTCCGCTTGGTCCTCCTCGACTACGCGCTCAAGCGCGACGCGGGTGACTTCACCCATCGACCAGCGGCGCTCGCGTCCGTATTGCTCGACGCGCTCGCGTAACTGTTCTGGGATGCGTACCGATGTGGCTGGTCCGGCTGGCACGGTGGGCAACTCCTTGCAGACGATGTGAACCTGTCGCCTGCCGTTGGCTGCCCGTTGTCTCTCGGTGCCCTGGCTCTGGACTTGTGGTACATCGTAGCGGCTACATCAAGCCGGACCGCCCCCTCGCTGACGCTTTTCGTCCATAGCGATCACTTCGCGCTGGGACGCCCAGACGCTCGCAATTCCACCGAAGCGGCAGCGGAGCGGATCGCCAATCATGTGGGACGCATGCGGACCCGGGCGGCTCAACCAGCGATCCGGATGTCCGGAGCTAGTGGTGGCCATGAGCTCCAGTCCGCCGAACCCGGCCCCGAGAACAACGACGTGCTTGCTCATTGCGGGCACGCTACTACCGGGGTCCGCGGGTCGCGGCCGTCGACTTGGGCACCCATCAGTCGATGATGGCGATGGCCTCGATCTCGACCAAGAGGTCAGGGGAGTACAACGTGGCGACGCCGATCAATGTGCCTGGCGCGAGCAGCGTGGTAACTCCGAGTGTCGCGAGAGCACGGGCACGGCCCTCTCCAACGAGATGCATCTTGTCCATGCTCCAATCGGTGATGTAGATGGTCAGCTTCGCGACGTTGTCGAACGAGCCGCCCACTGCGGAGAGCGCCGCGCCGACGTTGAGATAGCACTGCTCAACCTGGGCGGCTAGGTCACCTTCGCCCACTAAGGTTCCGTCCGCGTCCCAAGCGACCTGGCCGGCCATGAACACAAGCTTCGATCCAGTGGCTATCGAGACCTGCCGGTGGAAGGGGACCTTCGGCAGCTCCTGGGGCTCGATCAGGCTGATCGTCATGTCTTCTCCAATTGGTAGTGAGGCTCGGGGGGCGCCGGCCGCGACAGATGCAGTCGGCTTTGCTCACGGCGCGTCGAACACGGACGACCGGTGCTCGTCCTGAGCGACAGCGTGACCGTCGTCCACGGACGCGCTCGCATCCACGCGAAGGCTGCCACACTCGCCCCGGAAACATCCACGGCCCTGGCGCGAGGTTTGTGCGCGTCGCTCGCGGCCGATATCGCCTCCCCGCCTAGGCACGGCCTTGGCCCAGCGCCCTGGGCACACAACCGCACGAGAGTTCAGCGCCGCAGTACGCGGGGGTCGGTGAGTACTGGCAGCAGCAGGGCTGGTGGCTCTCGTTCGGTGAGGCTCTGGATGGCCAGTGTGAAGACATCGTCAGCGACCGATCTAGCATCGCTCACGTCGTCGGCTAGCACTGTGCAGAAGATCGTGATCGCACCGGGCTCGTCCATTCCTTTCAGCCACCCAGGTGTCGATGCCCAGGTGGCAACCCAACTACTCGCATGTCAGCGGCAACCTGCGAAGTCAGGCTTTCAGCCTGAGCCACGATCGGCTCGAGAAACACGATTACGCGCATCTCTACTGGCCACGGCGTGGAGGGTTTCGGCTGTCCGCCGATGGCTGTGCTCACGAGGATTTTCTTAACTGATAAAGCGGTGGATGGCCTCGTTGGCGTGGTCCTGAAACGACGTGTTGGCGAGATCGGGGAAGATGGCCGTTTGGTCGACCACGGGGCCCTTAAGCGTCTTGGCCGCGCTGGCGTAGAACACGCGGCTTGACAGGGTCGGGTCGGTGACGCCGTCGACCAGTCGCTTTGCGCCTACGTCAAGCTTGTGGGAGAGACCGGGCACGCGGGGCATGACGTACTTGGCCGCCATGCGCAGCGGCAATGCGAGGTCATTGGGTGCGTGGGTGCCGGTGGTGTTGCCGGGGCTCACGCTGATGAATCGCCGGTCGGGGTGTTGGCGGGCTAGGTAGGCCATCCATAGGACGCCGATCAACTTGGCCTGCCCATAGGCGAGATTAACGTCAGGCTTGCCGCCAGCGAAATAGCTGCCGTCGATGACAGTGGCGAGCTCGTCGGCGGAGTTTGAGACGAACGACGGCCGCTTGAAGCCCATCTTCGGGATTCCCCGAGCTGCCTCGCTTCCGGCGAAGACCGCTACCTCGCCAAGCCGGCCCTCGGCCAGCAGCGCCTCAAGGAGGACAACGTGACCAAGGACATTCTGCGCGAACATGTAAGTGGCCCCGTCGGCGGTTAAGTCCATAGGCTTCTTGCCGCCCATTCCACCGGCGTTCATGACCAGGGCGTCGATCGATCCGTCAATGCCCGCCAGACCAGCGCGCACGGAGCGCGGATCGCTAACGTCCATGAGAACGACATCGAAGACGCGTCGGCCGGTCTGCGTCTCGAGCTCGGCTTTTGCCGTTGCCGCCCGGTCTTGGTTCCGGCACGCCAGGTAGATGCGGGCCGTCTCGGGGCGCGTTGCCAGTTGCCGGGCGATCTCTTTGCCGAGCCCGACGTTGGCGCCGGTTATCAACACGGTTTTTTCTGCGGTGGTTTGCATTTGAGTGCTTGGCTCCTTAGGTACAGACATGTTTGTGATCCCGCTACGGATGGTCAGGCTGTTTGCGTCGTGGAGGTAGCGCCCCGGGCGTTCGGCGGACTCACGCGGTCCATGGACGGCCGCCGGGGTGGGCGGCCGGCCACGGTTCCCTCCTCTCCCGTTTCAGACCGCGGTGCGGCCGCCGTCGACGTGGATGACGTCGCCGTTGATGTAGCCGGCCGCGGGGGTCGCGAGGAACGTGATGACGTCCGACAGCTCGTGCACTTCAGCGACGCGGCGGAGCGGGATCTGCTTGGCGAACTCTTCGGCCATCTCCAACCTCGGCTCCACGGCCGGGGTCAACGTCGGACCGGGAGCGACCGCGTTGACCCGGACGTTCTGTGGCCCGTATTCGGCGGCCCACGCCTTGGTGAGCAGCTCGATCGCGGCCCGCGAGGCGCCGTAGGCAGCCGTGCCTGACTGCCCATAGCTGGCGACCATCGTTGAGACGTTGATGATCGATCCGCCGCCGCGGGCGGCGATCTTGGGGGCGAGCGCGGCGACGAGGAAGAACGGCGCCTTGACGTTGATCTGGAACAGTTCGTCGAACGCCGCCTCGTCGGTGTCAGCCGTCGGTCCGAGGGCGGCAAAGCCGGCACAGTTGACGAGAACATCGATCTCGCCTGCTGCGTCGGCAACGCGCCCCACCTCGGACATCTCCGAGAAATCAGCGACCAGGAACTGCGCATCGTTCCCACTCGCGCGGATCTTCTCCACGGTGCTCGCGCCGCGGGTCTCATCGCGGCCGGTGATGATCACCGACGCGCCCTTCTCGGCCATCGCCAGCGCAGTGGCGGAACCCATCCCGGATGTGCCGCCGGTGATAAGGGCGGTCTTGCCTTGAAGTGACATGTATCGCGTTCTCCCTTTGAGTGGTTGTCGCGACCCTCTAAATGGATCGCGCGATCCACTCTAGCACGGAATGGATCGAGCAATCCATTCCGCTGGTAGAATTTGCGGTATGAGCACGACTAGCCCGTCCTCTCGCCCGTTGACGCGCAAGGGCCAGGAGACCCGTCAGCGCATCGTCGACGCGGCCGCCGACCTGATCTTCCAGCAAGGCGTCGCCCACACGACGATCGAGGACGTACGCGCGGCGGCGGACGTCTCAAGCTCGCAGCTCTACCACTACTTCGACGACAAGCCGGCGCTGGTCCGGGCAGTCGTTGACCACCAGGCCGACACAATGGTCGGTGGGCAAGAGACCTTCGATTTCAGCACCGTGGATGGCCTCCGAGCCTGGCGCGACTTCGTGATCGCGGGCCAGCGCGAGCACCACTGCATCGGCGGCTGCCCAATCGGCTCTCTCGGAGGCCAGCTAGCCGAGACCGATCCCGACGCAAGAGTCCACGTCGCCGAGGGCTTCAAACGATGGGAGGCCGAGATCCAGAGCGGTCTACGAGCGATGCAAGCCCGAGGCGAGCTCACGCCCGACACCGACCCCGACACTCTCGCCCTCGCGCTGCTCGGCGCCCTGCAGGGCGGCCTGCTCCTCACTCAGGTCAAACGCGACACCAAGCCGCTAGAGGCCGCGCTTGACGCAATGATCGAGCTGGTCGCCCGACTCAGCGGCAGCAGCAAGTAGCGGCCTCGCGCGATAAGAGTGCTGCGTTCGCGCGGATGCGAGCGTCCCGCTGGTTCGGGCACGGGCTGTCGCTCAGGACGAAAAGCAGTAGCCCAGGCCCGGACTCACGCACCACCGTTCTCGCGCCATCGGCGCAGTATGTGCAGCATGTCGCCGGGCAGCTTGCGGGTGCGGCCGTAAGCGAGCCACGCACGACACTGGAAATGCAGGGCAAGACCGGATTCTCACAGCATGAGGCGGAGGGAGCGCGCTTGGCGCTTGGCTACACCCAAGGAGGCGATGGTCGCTGGCGAGTTGCAGGTGATCCGGCAGGCGAGGGGGAGGGCGTTAGTGTGCGTAGAACGGAGCCCGCGGCGGCGGTGGGAGCCCCGTCGGTCGCTATGTCGGCGGGCGCTATTGGGCTAGCGACGCCGTCCAGCGCTTTAGCGAGGTGCCGTAACCGCAGCGGGGTGTCTGGGAGACGTCGCGCTCTTCGCCTTCGGCGGCGCGGCCGCCGTCGGTGAAGCGCAACGCGATGATCGTGTGCTGTTGCCAGTAGACCGGTTGCCCGTCCGTTTCTCCGCACTGGAAGCTGAGCAGCGGGAAGACGGCGACCCATCCGCCGGGCTCGGCCAGCAGCTTGGCGCGCACCGTCCCTTCGCCCGCGGCTTCGTAGCTGAGCGAGAGGCCGCACAGCCCTTTGGGAGGGCAGCTGCGGCCGATCGTCCACCGCGCCGTGTGGTCCGCTTCGTTCCCGTAGCCGATCGAGCTGATTGTTTGCGAGCTGGCCCGCCAGACACCTTCGACAGGGCTCTGTCGGCCGCCGGCGCCCGCCAGGCCTCCGGCGGCCGCCGACCCGCCGAGGGGCGCGGGGTGCGGCGCCTCAAGAATCGGGATGATGATCGCCAGCGAGAGCAACGTCGCGAGGATCGTGGCGGCCGGGAGCAGCCATGAGGGGGTGCGCAACGGCTTGCCGGCGGGGTCGAGCACGATGGTGGTGCCGGCTGCGACGTCGCCGATCCGTTGTCGCCGTGCTGGGCCGGTGCGGATCATCGAGATCAGGCCGGAGGCGTTGAGGAACGGGAGCGCGTCAACCAGACGCAGCACGTTGCGAACCGCGATTGCTCGCCATGTCGCGGGGGCGCCGCTGCTCGTCGTGACGCGAACGTGAAAGATCCGCTTGCCGATCGTCTGGCCGCTACGCAGCTCCCATACGAAGAAGTAGGAGAACTGGAGCGCGATGAAGGTCACGGCACGCGTCGTCGGGCTCACCGAGCTCCCCAGCGCCCCGACGAGCAGCGTCGAGACGAACCCCACAAGGACCAGGTCCAGGATGATCGCGTTCAGCCGGGCACGAACCGCGGCCTGGGGTGCGTCCACCGCCGAGGCCAGCCGCGCCAGGTCAGGATGATCGAGCAGAGCATCCGTCGTCAACGGGTAGCTGCCCGCGTCGCTCATCGACCCGCAACACTCCTGCACGGCATGCCAGCGTGATCGACATCCGGGCGCGCTGGCTTGACCGCGAGTCCGGGCGACCAGACCAATTCCCCAGTCTCTGCGCCCGTTCCGGGGCCGTGATGTGGAGCTGCCGGCGCAGATGCCCGTCGGGGACGCCCCCGCGACAGGCCGCCGCCGAGAACGCCCTGAAGCGAGACTGTCATCGCGAGCCGGGTAGAGCATTCCCTTGTTGCGAGGCGCACGGCCGGCGTGGTAGCCGGTGAGCGGCGGCGCCCGGCGGAGTCGAGCGGTGCAGAGACCGTCATGAGGTTCTCCTTCCGTCGGTTGACTGATAGAGGCGCTGCTCTATCACCCCCGGAGGCTCACCGGGCGTGAGGTCCATCTCGTTGGGCGCGTAAGCGGCGTGCGTCGCGAGCATGACCCGCTGGCCGAGACGCGCTGTTCTGACCCCGTGTTTGGGTCCCGGTGCCTCAGGCCCTCCACTTGATGGAGCAACCGACCGGTGGCGTCTCGACCGGGTTGGGTTCGCGACCGTCCAGCACCGCATCGAGAGCGCCGCGCAAGAAGGCGGCGTTCTGCGCGGGGTCTTCGTGGTCGGCGTCCGGGGCGCCGCGGTAGCGGAGCACTCGGCCGGCATCGAGCACGAAAACATCCGGCGTCGTCTTCGCGCCATAGGCGCGGGCGACGCTCTGCGACTGGTCGTACAGGTACGGGACTCCTTCGAACTCTCCACACTCAACTCGAGCCCGCATCGCCTCAGGCGAGTCGCGGGGATAGCGCTCGGCATCGTTAGGATTCACCGCCAGCACCAGCACGCCGCGGTCGGCGTAGTCGCGCGCGACCCCAACGATCCGCTCATGCCACGCGAGCGCGTAAGGACAGTGGTTGCACGTGAACACCACGACCGTCGCGGGAGCCCCGCCAGGCTCGTGCATGGTCCCCTCTGTGTCGGGCAGGGCGAACGTCGCGGCATGATCGCCTGTAGCTGTCATCTATCTCCTCTCGGGGGTGGAGGCCCGAGCAGCACGCAGCGCATCACGCACGTCCGCCGGGTCCGGTGTCGGCGATATCCGGCCGTCGCGGCGATGGTAGACGCGGCACGTCAGTCCGACCGGCTCCTCGCCGGGTGGCTGAACATCCACGCCGTCGATACGGATAGTCGGCGACCCGACGAAGCGCTCCAGCTCTGCCTCGGACTGCGTCTCGACCTCGCGCACAACGATCGTGCTCGGGTCGAGCGCAACGTCCACCATCGCCTCCCGCAGCTCGGCGAGCGCCTTGGGATGCGAGGGACAGCCGTCCCAGAACAGAAGCTCGACACGCATCCCTTCAGGCTAGGGCACCTGCAGTTCCGGCTGCGGAAACGGAACACGCCCGCTTGCGGCAGGCGAAGCGGGAGCACTTGTTTCGCGGTCCTCCACGCTCGCTGTTCGTCCAGACCAGTAGCGAGCCGAAGGGTGGGTCGCGCCCGCATTGGCGCGCAATGCGGAAGTGAGTACGAGTCCGGGGATTTCCTCCGGCGCGAGGCCGAGGTCGGCGAGCGCGCGCTCGCGGTCCCAGCCGCGGGTTTGCCCGATCAGCGGCTAACGCGACGGTAGAGGCTTTCTGCGGCGGCCACCAGCTGCGCGCGTGCAGCCGTGGCCGGGGTGCTGGATGGGACCTGGTCGCCGACGAGGTAGTAGTAGGGGCCGACCGAAAACTCGACGTTCGCGTTCCCCTCACTTGAGCCGAAGCCACGGCCGCCGGGGATGCCCTGCACGGCGAACGTGGTTTCGCCACGGCCGGCGGCCTGCTTGACTGTTGACGCGCTTTCGGCACTAGCGCCGTGAGCTGAACGAAACAACTCCACGCTTGAGATCGCTTCCCCGGTGCCGCCATGGGAGGGTGCGAGACGCTGCTCGATGCCCGCGACAAAACCGAGCGCGCGAAGGCTCGCCGCTTCCGCGGCCCTCTTTTCGGGCGGCACCTGCTCCCCCGCGACCCAGCTTTCCGCACTGGTGCCAAGCGTCGGCGTGCCTTGCGGGACGAAACCCGGCAGCTCGCCAGCGACAAGCATGCTCCCGTGCGCGCCGCGCAACGCGGCGGGAGTCCCGGCAGGAACGGCTGCGCTTCTCGTGCTCGACGTGCTGTGACTTCCGCCGCATCCAGAGAACGCGACCGCCAGCACAACCGTCGCGGCCACCACATCCACCCCCTTCATCGGCGACAGCCTACACCCAGCAGTGTCGGCTAACGACGCAGCCAAAGCCGGTGCTGGTTCGATACAGGCGATATGTTCGCGACCGTCATCGGTGGCCAGTCTGGACGGTCGGAGCGTCCACGAAAGCGAGGTAGGGAATGAGCACCTCGGAGGAAGTCATGGAGCGGGTCAGCGAGTCCTACGCCGAAGTCAACGGAGTGCGCCTGCACCATGTCGAGGCAGGCAGCGGCCCATTGGTGGTGCTACTGCACGGCTTCCCCGAGTTCTGGTACGCCTGGAGTCGTCAGATCCCTGCCCTCGCGGACGCCGGCTACCACGTCGTGGCTCCCGACATGCGCGGCTACAACCTCTCCGGCAAGCCCGCGGGCTGGCGAGCATATGACGCCGAGCATCTCGCTGGCGACATCGCCGCTCTGATCCGTCATTTCGGCGTCGAGGACGCGTACGTTGTCGGCCACGACTGGGGTGGCACCGTCGCCTACCTCACGGCCATGGAGCATCCCGACGTCGTCAAACGGCTCGCGGTCCTGAACGCGGCCCATCCAGCACGCATGCTCGAATCGCTTCGGACCATCAGGCAGCTTCGCAAGAGTTGGTACGTCATCTTCTTTCAGATCCCCGCGATCCCCGAGCGGCTGCTGGCGGCAAACGGCTTCGCCTCGACCAAGCGCTCGCTGCGCGGCGCGTCGTCCGGAGCATTCGGTGACGCGGACATCGAGCGCTACGTGGACGCCTGGTCACAGCCGGGAGCGATGACTGGAATGATCAACTACTACAGAGCTGCGCTGCGCGAGTCGCCGCGGACGGCGCTCGCTCGGATGCGCCCGATCGACGTCCCAGTGCTCGTGATCTGGGGCGAGCGGGACACATATCTGGGCAGCGAGCTTGCCCAACCGGACCCGAAGTGGGTGCCCAATGTTCGCGTGGAGCGCGTGTCGGAGGCGACCCACTGGGTCCAGCACGACGCTCCGGAGGGCGTCAACGAGCTGCTCACCGCGTTTCTCGGCGCCGCGGAAGCCTAGGTCGACAGCAGGACAGCGCCGAGAAGTGGGGTTGGGACGGCGCGATCGACCGGATCACGCCACCAACCCTCGGGCGCGGTGGCTGAGGGCTCTGAGCCTCACCGGGACCGAGTGAACCCGATTGCAAGCGCTCCGGTCTAGAAAAGATCGGAAGAAGCCCAAGAAGAAGCCGAACACTCCAAAGAAGAATCGGAAGAAGCGACCAAGAAGGCCGAAGAAGCGAAAGAAGAAGCAGAAGAACACCACTATGGCGCCGTTCCGGCTTGTAAGACAGCGACCGCAGCCCAAGCAGCGGTCGTGGGCGCACAGGGCAAGGTACCAACGCTCTCCGTGCCTAGAGATGGCGGCGAGTCTGGCTCTACAAAGCCAAATCGGCCGGGCGGGCTTCGGCGCTAAAGGGTTCTGTCCGACGCGAGCGCGTACTTCGTGGACCGAGGGTACCCCCGCTCAAAGCACCAGGTAATCGGACAGGTCCAGTTTGGGTCCGGCGGAAACCAGGTTTCCGCCGGGGAGGACCGGGCTGATGGCTAGACAGCCGACCGATACCAGCCAGGCGCCCGGTGAGTATGTGCCGGGCGGCTCCCGGCGATTGGAAGGGCCGCTCCTGACCCCCGACCAGGCCGCCGAGCTGCTCGCCGTCAAGACCAGCTGGGTCTGCGAGGCCGTCCGAACCGGGAAGCTGCCGTGTCTGCGGGTCGGGCAGCACATCCGGTTCACTAGGGGGATGCTCGAGGAGTGGCTCGAGAAGCTGTGATCGATCGGTCCGCTACGCCAGCGCCTTGGCGAGGTCGCGCGCCTGGACGTGGACCTCATGCGGCAACGTGATCGTGAGCTGCCCGTCGCGATCGAGCAGCCAGCGGACGTTGGTGATCGTCACGCCGATCACCTTGCCTTCAGCGTTGTAGCGCACGCCGTGGCCCTCAGGTGTGAGGGCGGCATCGGCTGCCTCGGTCGAGTCACCGCGCGCGAGGTAGAGCACGTCACCGTCCGCGTCGTAGTTCGCGCGGTTGAAGGTGAGTCCGTCGATCTTGACGCTTACGGTATCCATCCGGCTGGTGATCGTCCGTGTCCGTACCCGAGCGCTGTGATGATCCGCGCCGGTTCCTGCTCAAAGGATACGACGACCATTAGCCATTGGCTGGGGCCGATGCCGCGCTTGTAGAGCCGTTCGCGACCGTCGCGCGGGTCGGGGTCGCGGTAGTCGGGTGTGCTGATCGTGCAAAGCACCGCGTCGAGATGGACGGCGAGCTCTCCGTGGCCCTCACCCGGCGCGAGGATGTGCTCACGCCACGTGTCCTCGTAGAGCACGACCCGTTTCCCCTCTGGTGTGGTCGCTTCCGCCAGGATCGGGCGCTCGCTCACGCGAACGCCCGATCCACCGCGTCGGCCTCCTGCTCAGAGGGTTGGTAGTGCGCGTAGATCTGGGTGGTCTTGGCGTCGGCGTGGCCCATCCAGTGTTGGATCGTCCGTAGCGGGACCCCGGCGGCGGCCATGCGGGTGCCGAAGGTGTGCCGCAGCTCGTGGAACGTGATCGGCCGGACCTCGGCCTGGGCGAGCGCCTGCTTGAACCGGCGGATGAGCTTGGACCGGTCGAGCGGGTTGCCGGACTCGGGGTGGCAGAACACCAGCTCGCTGTCGTGGCTGTAGGCGGACCGCTCCCGGAGCTCGGTGAGCGCGTCTACGACGCGGTGGGCGAGCGGTACGGAGCGTCCGGACTCCTCGGACTTGGGGTCGTTGAACTCGCCGCGGACGTAAGGGGAGACGACGCGGAGCTTTCGGGCGTGGAAGTCGACGTCGCGCCACCGCAGCCCGGCGAGCTCGCCCTGGCGTAGCCCTGTCATCGCGGCGGTGAGGTAGAGCGTCGGCTCGACGCGGCCCCATGAGTCGTCGGGGTAGGGGAGGGCGAGCAGCTTCTCGAGTTCGGGCTGGCCGAGGAACTTGATCCTAGTCTCGGTCGTCTTGATCACCGGGCGGTCGGCGAGCGTGACGGGGTTGCTGGCGCACCAGCCGAGCCGCATCCCGATGTCGAAGATCGAGTGCATCGTGTTCAGGTGGTTGCGGATCGTCTTCGGCGCGAGCTTGGTCTCTACTGCGTCTGTCTCGCCTCGTGCCTTGGCCTTCTTGGCCCCCGTCGCTTTCTTGGCGTCAGCGGGCCGCAGCTTGACGGCGATGTAGCGCTCGATGTCCTTCGGCTCGATCCGATGGAGCTCCTTGCCGTCGAAGAAGGGGGCGATGTGGTTGCGGAGGTCCGACTCGACCGTCATGCGGTGGGACTTCTTGCGCCCGCGGATCTCGAGCCGCCGGCAGAGCTCCTGGCCGGCCTCGGCCATGGTCACGCGCTCGGCGACGGCGGGTGGCCGGGTGGTCTCGCGCATCTTGCGGAACCGGGCCTCGGCCTGGGTCTTGGTGAGCCCGTCGCGCTCGCCGGGGGTGCGGGCGGGGCCGACCTTGCGCATGATCTTCCGCCCATCTGCGCCGTACCATGAGCCCACCCAGGACTGGCCGATCACGCGCAGCGAACCGGTGCCGTACCCGCGCCGCGGAGCGCGTCTTGCGACCGCCCGGTTCTGAACCTGGTGGCTGGCCATATTCTGTTCGTATTCTATCTTGCGCTGAGGATACGGAATCGTGGCCCGCCGAAAGCCGCTCTAGTAAGCCAAAGTGGACGCGGCTGGAGCGGTGTTTTACGGCTGGGGGCCGGGCGGTCGCAGGTTCAAATCCTGTCTCCCCGATGACAGACGAGCGAAGAAGCGGCCGGCATTCGATCGCCCAAAGCGAGCACCGCCGGCAAGGGACTCAGATCAAACCGTCGGCGCGCGGGTCGCGCGAGACCCCATCGGTCGAGCCTAACAGCCGCGCCCACTGGCGCTGGATGTCGCCGACCCAGCTCATGTGCCATTGCGGGTCGTCGACCATCGAGCGAGACAACGCGATCGACCAGTCCACCAAATCGGCGGGCGAGGTCCCCGGTTGGCGGCGTGCGCCCGCCGCCCCGGAGAAGAACCGAGGCCAGGCGAGCAGTACCTCCTCCATCGAGCGCACCCAGACCTTGCCGATGAGGTCGAAGGGGCGAATGTCGAGGCCGCCGAAGTAGCTTCCGCCTGTCTCGGCGAAGGCGTTGTCCTGCTGTGCGATCTGAGCGCCACGGGCGATGGTCTTCAGCAACGGCCGCGTGAGATGCCGGTTGCGGAACATCTCGGCACAAAGGTCGAGAAACATCATCGAGGGGTCGAAATAGGCGCGGAATGCCGCCTCATAACGCGCGAGCCCGGCAGCCGTGTAGTCGCCGGACTCGAGTGCGCCGGCAAGGACCGGCGCAGCGAGCAACGCGGACTCCATCGCCGGGGTGATGCCCTCCCCAGTCAGGGGGTCGACGAAGCAGCCGGCGTCACCGACGAGCAGACCGCCGTCGAAGTGGTTTGGTCCCGCGCCCCCGTACATCTTCAGCACGCCGCCGATTGGCTTTGAGTCGAGCTTCAGCGTGGCGCAGCGCGGGTGGTGGCGCCTCAGTGAAACCACGAACTCCTCGAATAGCGTGGAGAGGTTCATATCCCAGCGCTGACGCGCCTCGGAGAGGATCCCCAGGCCGAGGTTCACCCGGCCTTCGGCGGAGGTGAACATCCACCCGAACCCGGGGAACGAGTCGCGGTCGTAGAACACGTCGGCCTCGCCTGTCTCAGACGCGGACTCGTTGATCACCCCATAAGCACGGCGGGCCACAGCGGTACGGCGGGGGTCGTCCATCGAGAGACCCTGGCTGCGTGCGACCACCGAGTTCGCCCCATCCGCACCTGCGATCAGCTTCGCGCGGTAGCGCACCGTGCGCTGCCCTCGTCTGGCGGTGACCTCGACGCCGGCCGGCCCCGCGTCGAGATCGCGAATCGTTGTCTGTTCGTGGACGACTGCGCCCGCCGCGACGGCAGCCTGCAGCATCGCGGCGTCGAGCTCCGTCCTCTGGATCGTGTAGCCGTACGACGGCAGGTCGTCGATCGTGCCGTAGATCGGGATCGGCCCGTTGAAGCGCCGCTCCCAGTCGACGAACGCCGCCGTCGAAGTGAGCTTGACGCGCTGCTGGCGCTCTAGCGCCTCGAGGGCCCCCATCGCGCGCAGGACCGTCAGTCCGCGCGGGTCGACGTAATCGCCGCAGACCTTCTCCCGCGGGAAGCTCGCCCGCTCCAAGAGCACGGGCCGCAGCCCGTCACGCGCGAGGGCCCACGCCAGCGTGCTCCCGGCGGGGCCACCCCCGGCGATCAGCACATCCACCCGCTCTGCGACCTGCACGAGCGCATGATGGCTTGTCTCGCTCTCGGACGCGGTCATGCTGGCTTCGGAGATGCCCGACGCACGCTTGGTGGAAGCCAACTCGCTCGTCGAGCTTCGCCTGCAGCCGGACCGCCTCACCGACGAGATCGCCGGCATCCTGCACGAGCTGTGGGGGCCCCGTCGTCCTGGCCGCGAGGCCGGCCTGCAAAGCATAGTCGTGAGCCTCGCCCGAAAGCTGCCGCCCGCGCGAAGGACTCCGCTGCGACGGCGAACGGCCCCGCCACGAGCTCGTGCGCAACGCCGGCGCAGGCGCCAAACGCCGCGCCCCGCGACGGAATCAGGAGCGCCGGTCGACCATGTAAGGCACGACCGCTCGGATGAAGTCCCTGTCCGGACCCGACTCGGCGGTCGCGAAAGCCGTCTCGAACGCATCCAGCGCCGCTCCCGCGATGCCCTTCGCGTACGCCGCCGCAAACGCGATGCTTCCGTAGTCGTCGAGCAGGCGGCGGACCTCGGTGACGATGGTAGAAGTCCGTTCCGAGCGCTCGAGTCGCAGGTAGCGGTGGACCGCGCGGCGATCGGCGCCGCGGGCGTTGCGCACCAGGTGGATCAACGGCAGCGTCCGCTTGCCCTCATACAGACCTCCGTTGATCTCCTTGCCGTACTCGCGCTCGGTACCGAGCAGGTTGAGAAGGTCGTCCTGAATCTGGAAAGCGGCACCGAGGAAGAAGCCGAACTGAGTCATCGCCCGCAGGTCGGCGCTCCCGGCTGAGCCGATCGGCGCCACCGACGCGCAAGGGATGCACGGTCGTGTACCAGCACGTCTTGTGCATGATCAGATCGAGATAGTCCTCGGGCGCAAGTTCTTCGACTCCGTCCCGTCGCCACCCGAGCTCGGTCGCCTGCCCCTCGAGCGTGCGCATCGCCATGGCATCGGACTCATGTAGCAGCCGATCGGCGAGCTCGGCCTCGATGCAGGCGGCGTGGCGCCGCAGGATCTGGTTCGAGAGCACGGCCAAAGCGTCGCCCGCGTTCAACGCGAGGCCGACGCCGAACTCCGCTGGCAGCGTCGGCCGGCCGCGCCGGCGCTGGCTGCCGTCGACGATGTCATCGTGGACGAGGAACGCGTTGTGGAGCAGCTCGATTGCGACGGCGACCGGCAGGACCTGGGCGTCGCGGCCGCCGAAAGCGCGGCATGTAGCCACGCTGAGTGCGGGCCGAAGCGCCTTTCCCGGCCGACTCGGATATACCCTCGCGACGCGGTATAGCCAGCGATGTGGCTCACCGTCGGGGATCGCATCGAGCATCGAGCGACGTACCAGATGGCTGACGTCCTCGGAGTACGCCTCGACCAGCTCTGCGCCGTCGGTGCTCAGCACTACGGGATCGCCACCTCGATCGGCAGCCAGAGTGCGGGCGCGCCCTCTGCCTGGATAGTGCCGCGGTAGAGCCCGGGGGAAGGCCGGGATCCCACGGCGATCGAGACGACGACGCCGCGGCTCGAGCGGGGTGGGAGCGCCGGAAGCTCGGCCGGCTCGAAATCGACTCGTGCCTCGAGCGTCTCACCGCCGGGCGCGCTCAGGGGCCCGCAGCGCAGCACCAGCGGCCCGACGGCAGCGGAGGTTCCGTTGTGGAGCCAGATCTCACCGGCGGCGCTCTCCAGCTGCCCTGAGTCTTCTAGCTCGAGCCGTACGGGCGGCGCGACTGCGTCGGAGTCGACGGGAACCGTGACCGTGCCCCGCTCCGCCGGGGGAGCCAGTCCGGTGGCGATCCGCTGCAGTAGCTCCGCCCAGGCGTCGACGAGCGCCCCGTAGTCGCCCCCGCCCGGAGAAGAGGGCGCGGGCGAAGGCGAGCGCGCCGTCGGGACCTCTTGATCGGGTCCGAGAACGCGCTCGAGGAGGTCGCTCGCCGCGCGCAGGCCCTCCGCCTGGATGTCGGCCATCGCTCGCACCCCGGCGACCGGGTCGAACATTGGCACCGAGCGCATGCGCCCGCTCGCGCGGTTCGCGTTGGATTCGCCCTTCTCGGACATTTCCCCTTTCCTGTTGTACTCTCGCGAGGAGGTAGAGTACGCGCAGCGACGAGGGGGATCCAGTGCCGGGAACAGAGGCTATCGTCGGGATCTTCGGGGAAGTTGACCGGGCGGTCCAGCTCGATCCGCTCGCGCGCCTGCGCGTGTCGCAGTTTCTGCCGGAGTACCAGACGCCCGGCGTGCGCTGGTACGACGACTTCCTGAAATGGCTGGCTGAAACCCGCGCAGAGCCCGGCGACTTCCCCAGATGGGTGGCTGAAACCCGGGAAGAGCCAAGCTCCGGGGAGGCAAGACTGCCCGGGCCCTTCCCCAACGTGACCGAGGCGCTCGACACGTTCACCGAGAACGGGGCAGAGGGCCGGGAGCGCGCGCGGCTGACGTTCGCAATCGCGGTCGCGGCGCGCGCGTTCCCGCAAGTCAGGGAAGGCGGCCCTCTCCGCGAGGGTGCAGTCCGCGCGCTGGGCACATTCGCCGACGACGCGGAGGAGCTGCTCGAGCTGCTGTCCGACGAGCGACCGAGCGGTTTCGGCATCGGACAGGCCCCCGGGACGAGCTACTGGTGGAACGGCGTGGTCAACTTCTTCGAGGAAAAGGGCATCGACACGACCGGCATGGAACCCAAGCCCTGCACGGCGCGGCTGGTGACGGTCCCCGGCATCGACGGCCCGGCCGCCGCGCTGCGGACCGAATTCGACACCAAAACGCTCGACTTCGAGACGGCCACGAACTTCATGGAGCCGGAGAACTGGAGGACCTGCAGACGAGACTTCTGGTGCTGCATGGAGCGGGAGCCCGACCCGAAGCTGGGGCGCGGACAGTGGCGCTACCACGAGATCGTCAGCAGCAACTGCGACGACGTGCGGGCATTGTTCCGGGCCGAGACCCGGCTCCTCTTCAACTTCATGTGGATCCCCACAGAGGGGGAAGCGCAAGCGGCCGTGGCAAATTACGAGCTGGCCGAACAGCCGCCGCGTCGGAACGACCTCATCCAGGTGGACGAGGGGAGTCTCCTGGTATCCAGGCTGGACTGGAGGCCCAAGCCGGTCGGGGGAGCCAACGTGGCAGGCCGTGAGAGGCTTCGCATCACGACCACGAAGCGGATCAAGTTCAACTATCCCTTCTCCTCGTATGCGCTGGCGCTCATCGTCTGCGCCCTCGGGTGGCTCGACACCGGTGCGCAGCTGGTCGCGTGCGCCGCGAAAATGGGCACGGGTTTCACTGGCACGCCTTTCCCTGGCGAACCGGCTACGGAGGCGATGAAGCCCCGCGGGGAGCGCGCGGCCGGCTCATCGGGCGGCCCGCCCGGCTCACTGATCGACCTCTGCCAGGAAGGCGTCGACATCTGGGCACGGGCCCTGCGGGAAGGCGCGGCGGCACTAGAGCTTCACGGGGGCGGCCCGGAAGGATCAGCGCAAACGCAACCTCGATCTGGGAGCTGACAATGGAAGCCCGCTTCAGCGACGTTCTCCAGAGCTACAACGCACTCTCGTCCTCGTTGCTCGAGCGGTGGAGCACATTGGCGAACAGATCGGCCTCGAGGCTCGATGCGGGCTCCTTCGACCCTGGCAGCGCGGTGCAGGATACCGTCGCCGGCGCAAAGCTCGTCACCGAAGCCGCGTGGCTGTGGACGGGCTGGTGGTGGGAATCTGTCGCGAACCTGTGCGGTCTCGAAGGCCAGCCGAAGATCGCAGAATCGCAGCCCTTCTACTCGCCCGACGAGGGCGCCACGCTGAAGCTGGCCGGCCCGCTCATGAAAGGTCCCGGGATGGCCCAGCTTGCTGCCCCTGTCAGCATCGAGCCGGCGCAACTCGACCCCGAGGACACCGAATTCAAGCTCCGCGTCGACGGCACCGGATGCCGCGCCGGGACATACGTGGGGAAGGTGACGGCGACCACAGAGAAGGGGCCCAAAGAGGTGGTTGTCTGGATCACGATTCCATGACCGAGGCGGTGCCGGTCGGCGGCGACGAGCTGGCGGCTCGCGCCGGCGAGTTGCGCCGCCTGACGATCCTGTTCTGCGACGTGGTCGAATCCACCGAGCTCTCCGGGCGATGGGACCCGGAGACCTACCGCGAGCTGATAAGCAGGTACCGCTCCGCCTGTCGCGAGGTCATCGAGTCCGAATTCGAGGGCCATATCGTCCAGATCAAGGGTGATGGGATCCTGGCCGTCTTCGGGTTTCCCGCCGCGCATGAGAACGACGCCGAGCGCGCCGTGCGTGCAGGCCTCGCCCTGGTGCGCGCGGTTGACGAGCTCTGGCCACGCGAAGCGGATGTCGATCCGTCCGTTGCAATCCGGGTCGCCGTCCATAACGGCCCGATGTACGTCGACTTCAACGAGGACGACATCTATGGTCTCGCCGCCAACGTCGGGGCGCGCCTGCAGGCGATCGCCGCGCCGGGGACCGTCGTCCTCTCGGACGAGGTCCGCGCGCTCGTCGAGCATCGGTTCGAGATAGAGCCCGGCGATCCCCAGATCGTCAAAGGCGTCCAAGACCCGCTGCAGCCGTTCCGCGTGATCGGTGAGCGTCGTCTCCCGATACTGCGCCCCTGGGCGACGCCGCTTGTCGAGCGCGATGCCGAGCTCGAGTGCCTCCGACAAGCCTGGGCTCGCGCATTGGCCGGCACAGCATCGCGCGCCGGAGGTGTGCTGGTCAGCGGCGAGGCGGGGGTCGGCAAGTCTCGCCTGTTGGCGGCGTTCGTCGACGAGGTGTTTCTCGGCGGCGTGGACGTCCTCGAGCTGCACGGTTCGCCGTTCCACACCGACGTCGGGTTCCACCCCGTGCGGAGCCTGATCGAGTATCGCTGCGGGATCACCGACAACGACGACGCCGTTGCGCGCCTGGAGCGCCTCGCCGGAGAGGTGGCGAGCGTCGGGTTGGACACCGGCAGCGCGCTGCCGCTCCTGGCGCCGCTCATGGGGCTCGCCCCCGCCGCCGGCTACGAGCCGGTCGCCGTCGAAGGTCAGCGGCTCCAGGAAGAGATCGCCGACGCCGCGCGCGCCTACATCGACGCCTGCACCGCCGGCGATCCGACGGTCATCCTCGCCGAGAACCTCCACCGGTTCGATGACGCGACCCGCGCTCTGCTGACGACGCTCGCGGAGGACGCACCGCCCGGCGTGCTCGTGATCGGGACCTCGCGTCAGGGCGAGGACGGCCCATGGGAGCGGATCGAGCTCAAGGCGCTCACGCAGCCGGGCCGCCTCGAACTGATAGACGCCCTTCAAGACGGGCTCTCCGAGCAGGACCGCCTCGCGCTGGCCGTTCGCAGCGGTGGCATCCCGCTTTATTTGGAGGAGCTCGTCCGTGCCGGACCCAATTACCGACCCGTCGTGGACGATCAGGTTCCGGTCCCGGGTTCGGTCCCGGCGGCTCTGTACGAGTCGCTCGTGGCGCGGCTGTACGCGACGCCGTCGGCGCTCCCTGTCGCCGCCACGGCTGCCGCCGCGGGCCGAGAGGTCGACCGCTCGCTGCTCGACGCGACGATCACCCTTCCCGCCGGGGAGCTTGATTCGACGCTGCAGAGCCTGGTGGACGCAAAGATCCTCGAACCAGTCGCAAATCGCTCGGAGTGCTACCAATTCCGGCACGAGCTCCTTCGAGAGATTGCATACGAGATACAGCCTCCCTCCTGGCGCCGCAACGTCCACAGCCGTCTCAGCGACGCCCTGACGAGGGCGGAGCCCGGCGATTGGCTGGTGGTTGCGTCGCACTTCGAGCGCGCCGAGCGCTACGAGGAGGCGGCCGACGCGTACCGGCAGAGCGCGGAAGAGGCTCGGCGGCGCGGTTCGCTCCAAGAGGCGCGCTCGCACCTGGCGCGCGCCATCGAGCTGGTCGAGCCGCTCCCTGCGGACGCGGCGCACGTCGACCTCGAGGTGAACCTGCGGCTACGGCGCGGATTCCTTGCGATGTCGCTCGATGGAGCGGGGAGCAGCGACGCGTCCGCCGATTATGACCGCTGCCTCAAGCTCGCCGCCTCGGACCCGCACGGCAATGCGATGACCGGCACGCTCACGTCGCTTTTCGCCTCGCAGTTGGGCCGCGCCGATCTCGACGGGGCTCGCCAGACGCTAACGGCCGTCCGCGCAGGGCTCGCCGGGCCGCCCACCGTCTTCCGCCCGCTGAATCGGGCAGGCTTCGGCATACTGGATTGGTTGGGGGGCCGCTTCAGCAGCGCCGTCGACGCTCTCACAGATGCGAGAGCCGAACTCGCCGAGTTCGGCGATCTGGGCGACCTCTCTCCGACATGGTTCCTGCCACAGGACGCCAGGGCCGCGATGCATGTATATCTCGCCGTCTCGCGTTTCATCGCGGCGGACCTGACCGGGGCGGATGCGAGCCTCGCCGAGTCGCGGGGCGTCGCGGAGCCGCAGGGCTTCCCGCAGGGTCCGTGGAGCATCGATTACGTACGCTGGCTCGGCTCGTGGACCTGGATCGAATCGGGGCGACTCGATGACGCCCGAGCCGCAATCGAGGAGCTGTGCACGTCGGGCGCGTCGCATGGGTTCACGGCCTGGCAGCTGATCGGCGCAACTCAGGCCGCGACGCTCGAGGCCGTCGTAGCGCTGCGCTCAGGCGGCGGCTCGGACAGCGATGCCTTGGCGACCCAGGCAAACGGGCTGAGCGGCTTCATCGATTTTTGGAAGGCGCTCGGCCTGCGGATCTTCCTGCCCTTTTACGTCACCACGTGCGGAGCGCTGCTCGCGGCTTCGGGCGACGCCGACGGCGCGCGCGAGCGCTACGAGGAGTCGCTGGAGCTCGCCGCTCAGACCGGCATGCGCTTCTACGATGCCGAGACCGCGCGGCGCGTTGCCCACCTTGCCTCGGAGCCCGACGCAAAGGCGGCCTCTCTCAGGGACGCGCTGGAGCTCGCGCGATCACAGGTGGCCCGACCGTTCGAGCTGCGGATCGCGCTCGACCTTTACGACGAGCTCGGCGAGGAGGCGCGTCCACAACTCGAGCTTGCGATGGCGGCCTTCCCCGAGGACGCCACGACCGTCGACCTCGAGCAGGCGCGGGCACGCACGTCGATGCCGCGGTGAGCGCGCGGCGGCCTCGCGTCGCGATTCTCGGAGGCGGGATGGCGGCCATGGCGGCAGCGTGGCGCCTCAGCGAGCCGGGCTGGCGACAGGAGCTCGAGTCCATAACCGTGTACCAGAGAGGCTGGCGGCTCGGTGGCAAGGGCGCGAGCAGCAGGGGGTCGAACGGGCGGATCGAGGAGCACGGCCTACACCTCTGGCTGGGCTATTACGAAAACTCGTTCCGCCTGCTGCGCGAGTGCTACGCCGAGCTCGACCGCCCGAAAACCGATCCGACCGCTCCGATCCGCACGTGGCGCCAGGCGATGCTGCCCGCGGGTACTGTCGGGCTCGAGGACCGTCGCCTCGAGGGCTGGCACCACTGGCTCGGACGGTTCAGCTCGAACGAGCTCGATCCGGGCGACCCCGAGATCGGCCGGGAGTTCAGCACCCTGGACGTGTTGCGCCGCTCGCTGCAGCTGATCACGGACTTCATCGAGTCGCTTCCCGACGAGCAGGTGCCCGGAGGCGCGCTCGCCCTCAGCGGTTCCCCCGAGCCCCCGCGTCCGAGCTCGGTCGCGACGGGTCTGCGCGTCGGCGTCCTCGCGGCGATCCTCGAGGCCTCCGCACAGCTCGAGGGGGCGGTCGACCGCACCAGGATCGCGTCCTCGATCGGAGCGCTGGACCGGGCGATCATGGCGACGAACGAGGCGCTGCGCGGCCGCGTCGCGGAGGACCCCGACCTCCGGCGTACCTGGCATCTGGTGGCGGTCTTCGCGGCCGTCTCGCGCGGCATGCTGGCCGACGGCATCGTGGCCGACGAACGCGGGCTCGAGGAGCTGAACGACGAGGATTTCCTCGACTGGATCGAACGTCACGGCGCACCGGAGGAGGTGGCCGACTTCGCCTTCATCCGTGGCCTATATGACCTCGGCTTCGTCGACGGCGGCACGGCGCGGGGCCGCCGCGGCATGAGCGCCGGCGTCGCCGTGTTCCTCACCACCAAGATGTTTCTCGAGTACCGCGGCGCGATCTTCTGGAAGATGGCGGCGGGCATGGGCGACATTGTCTTCGCGCCCCTCTATGAGGCGCTCAACCGCCGCGGCGTCGGCTTCGAGTTCTTTCACCGCGTCGACGACCTGCATCTCTCGCCGGACCGTACCCGGGTCGAGGCGGTGACCGTCGGTCGTCAGGTCCAGCTGGCAGCGGGACGCGAGCGCTACGACCCGCTGGTCCGCTTCGGCGGGCTTCCATGCTTTCCGGCGACGCCTGTGCTCGACCAGCTCGACGCAGGCGCCGAGCTCCGGGGCCAGCCGCTCGAGTCCCATTTCTGCGAGTGGCCTGACGCGGAGCAACTCGTGCTTCGCGATGGGGTCGACTACGACGTGCTCGTGTTCGGGATCTCGCTGGGCATGGTCCCGTTCGTCTGCCGCGAGCTCCTCGACGATCGTCGCGAGTGGCGCGCGATGGTCGACCACGTCAAGACGACCGCGACACAGGCCGTTCAGTTGTGGCTGCGTGAGGACGAGCTGGCGCTCGGGTGGCCCTATCCGGGGACGACCGTCAGCGCGTATGAGCAGCCGTTGCACACCTGGGCGGCGATGCCACAGCTGATCGACGTCGAGTGCTGGCCCGCGGGTGAGCGTCCGGGAGCGATCGCCTATTTCTGCGGAACGCTGGGCGCGCCGTGCCCTCCCGACGGCGACTGGCGCGCGTACGTGGCCGAGCAGAGGGCTCGCGTGCGCGCCAACGCGATCGAGCTCGTGGAGAAGAGGCTCGCTCACCTGTTGCCCGGTAGCTCGGAGGGCGGCTCGTTTCGCTGGGAGCTGTTGTGCGGACGGAACGGCCACAGTGGAACGGACGCAATCGATACCCAGCTGTACCTCGCCAACATCGACCCTTCCGACCGCTACGTCGGGTGCGCGCCCGGCAGCAACGCCTACCGGCTGCGTGCCGAGGAGAGCGGGTACGACAACCTCGTGCTGGCCGGCGACTGGACCGACAACGGCCTCAACGCGGGATGCATCGAGGCAGCGACGATCTCCGGGCTGCAGGCCGCCAACGCCGTGCTGGGACGCTCCCGCAGCTATCGGATCACGGGGCCGCTCCTCGGCTAGATGGTTGATGTCACGCTCTATGCGTGCGTGAACCGCTCCGGTCATTCGGGTCCAGGCTGGCGTCAACCTCTGGGAACGGTATGGGAGGCATGGGAGCTGCGACCGATACCCGTCGCGCAAGGGGGGAACACTCGCTCGTCAACCCCGCTCGATTGGAAAAAAGTGAGACAGCAGCGGTACCGGCAGGTACTTCCGGGAACGGCGAGGCCTGCGAGCCTCGGCCCCGCACCGCCGATTATTTCGAGTGCAGAGCGAGTGCAGAGCGAGTGCAGGAGGCCGGAGGATCCCAATAGACACGGGCTGTTGCAGCCTGTTTGGTCCTGTCTCCCCGATCGCGTCTTCGTAACGCTTAAGCTCCTACCAACCGGGACCAAGGTCGGCTAGCCTTGATCCGCCACTGTTGTCAGACTCGGGGACTCCAAGAATCCCGGGGCGATTCAATGGCCGCGGGATGTTCAAGATCAGGCGCTGGCACAAACACAGTTGGAGCGAGTGGGACCGCTCTTGGGGCAAAGGCAGCCCCAAAGCCTATGTACTCGAGCGCAAATGCGTCATTTGCGGCAAGCTTCAGACCAAGGTGATCCGTTAGGAGCCCGAGCGCCGCTGACGCACGACGGCTTCGACACGCGCGATCAGCTCCTCGGGGTGGCACGGCTTCGCGAGCCAGTCGTCGGCGCACAGGCGCAGGGCGCGGACGCGGTCGTCGGGCGAGGACGCCGCCGTGCAGACGACGATCGCGGGCCGGTCCGCTGCGCGGTCGAGCCGTTCGAGCCAGCTCCAAGGGCTGCGGCCGAGGACCTCGAGGTCGACGACGACCGCGTCGAGGCCCATCTCGACGATCTTGGCGGGAGGGATTGACCGCGCGAACGTCCTGTGCTCCCAGCCGAGGTCACCGATCCGCTTCGCGAGCACGACGCGGAAGCCGGAGTCGCGGTCGAGGACCGCGAGCCTCAGGGCCTCGGGCGCCGGCGTCAGCGCAGCGCGGCCACGGGCCCTCTGACGGGCGGCGGTCCCGTCCTGAGAGTCGGCTGCTCCGCGGTTGAGCGAGCGGGAGGGCGCGGGCGCGCTCAGCCCGGGGGCGGCCGAGCCGCTCGTCATCGTGGGACTTGGTGCAAGCGATTCCCTACTTTGCAAGTGATCTTTATGCTCATTGTTTAGTAGATGTGAAATCCGGGTGGTGCGGTCCGCCGGCGTGACGCGCCGCGGCCCCTCCCGGCGGCCTCGCTACGGCGCGCGGGCACCGTCAGCCTGCGCTCGGGCGCCCGTAGGGCGACGGTCGCTGAGACCCTGTGCTCAACTCCGTCAATCGACCGCTCGAATCCACGGCATGCAATAACGCTTGACAAAGCACAGAATCCTGATAGGGTTAGTCAACAATGGTCGTGCTCTCACGTCACCGTCGGGAGGAAAGTGACGCCGCGCAGTCCGCAGTGAGCGGCGTCGCGTCGGCGCGTGACAGGGTGTTCGAACGTTGTTGTAGCCACTGACGTTTCTCCTCCTCCTCCCGTCCGGGGAGGGTGCCCACCACCTCCCCGGACGCCGCTCTGAGAGGCATCGCTCTAGGAGCGGATGCCTCGCTTAGCACATCACCCCGTCCCGAATGGAGCCACGGATGCCAAGAATCATCGTCACCGCCGATCCATCCCCATTGTCCGCCGGCGCCCCCGTCTGGCTCGACGAGCACGTCGATTCAGTGCATCTGAGCACCGATCACGCGGCGGCGCAGCTCGTCGAGCGGCTCGCCTGGGCGATCAGCGACGCAGAGGACGCCGATCATCGAGTACGACCCAGCCGCGAGCCGCTAAGGGGCAGATCCGCCACCAGCTCCCGCAGCCGACTCCGCGCTCGCGCCTCGACCGACGCGCCGACCCCCTAAGGCGGAGATCATGGTCCTGCTGCTAGTTAGCGCCTTCTGGATTCTCGTCCTCTCGCTGGTCGCCTGCCTGTGCATCACGGCCCGCGACGGCGACCTTCAGCACAGCCGGCCGCCGTCTCCCGGCGTGCGAGAGCCCATGGACCCGAGCGGCGTGGTCACGATCACGCGGGTCAAGCAACGGGAACAGACCGCGCCAGCCCATCCCCCCGCCAACGCGGTGGCCCTATCTCCGCAGGTTTTCGAGACGCCCAGGCGATGATCAAGATCGACATACATCAGCGCCTATGGACGTTGCCGCTCGTGCAGGCGCTTGCACGACTTCAGGCAGCGCCGGCCGACATCCACCGCGTACGCCACGCCGGCTCTGACCCTGCGGTCACGTCCACGTCTACTCTCCGCCACTTCGACGCATGGGCGCCTACCTCGTGGACGACGGCGTCCTTGTCCGTCATCCGGTGTTCCACACCGAAGAGTTGCGCCCGCTGCGTCAGCGGGTCGTCTCCAGCGCGGTGAGCAGCGACTCGAACGTGTTCTCGTGATCGTGGCGAAGACCTTTGACGAAGAAGGTCGGGGTGCCGTTGACGGCGCTGTGAAGTCCCGTTTCGAAGTCTTCGCGGATGCGATAGGCATGGGTGTGCTCTTGCAGCTCGTGCTCGAACCGCGGGATGTCGAGATCGAGCCGCGCGGCGTGCCGGCGCAGACTCTCGGCTGTCGGCGGGTGGCGATCTCGGTATATCCGCCTGTACATGTCGAAGAACCCGCCCTGTGCGCCGGCGGCCTCGACCGCTTCGGCGGCCATCATCGCCATCGGGTGCGCGTCGATGACCGGGAAGTGACGGACGACCAGCAGCAGCTCATCGCCCAACCGTTTGCGAACACGGGTTACCACCCGCATCGCGGCCTGGCAGGAAGGGCATTCGAAGTCGGTGTAGCAGACGAGCTGGCGCGGTGCGTCGGGCGGACCCAGCGTGTGGTCGCGAGCTAAGTCAGGCGGAGCGGAAAGGCCCCTGTCGTCCGCACGTAGGTGCTGCCGCCAGGCCGCCAGCTGAGAGAGCATCGCTCGCTTATCGGCCGTCGACGGGTCGGCGGTTCTCGGCGGGGGCAGATTGCGCTGGCGGCTGGTTGACGTCCCGCGTGTCCATGTCCTAACGTCGACGGTCGGGTCCTTGCCGACGTTCCCGCGTCCGAGCGCTCCGGGGGCGTCGCCGCGGGTGTCACCCCAGGGATGGAAGCGGATTTCGCTGCCGGTCTCGGTGAAGTAGGAGAAGACGAGCGCGACAAACCCGATCGCCAGCACCCCCATGACGATCCAGACGCCACCGGAGAGCGTATAGGCAAGCGGTGCCACCGACAGCGACTCGATCACAACACCCGCCACTCGAACGCATCGCGTCGCGGGAGCGCTCCCGCCAGTGCACCGCTGGACGCGCCTGCGGCCGCCGGCGCGGGCGCTGCTCGCGGTCGCAACGGCTTCGCCTCACTGGCTTTAGGCACCGGCACTCGCCGCCCTAAGAGCTTCGCTTGTCGCCGAGAGCTGAGCGAAGAGCTCGCGCTCGAGCGCTCCGCGCAATGGCAGTTGTGTGCCAAAGACGATCGACTGCTTTGCCGCATTCAGCGCCGTCCTCCGCTGCTCGCAATGTCCCGCGCCCAGCCTAGCGCGCGCAGCCTGAAGTCGTCGCGCGGCAGGACCGCGTTTATCCGCCCCGCCTGGAGCGCCTCCCGGGCGTGAAGGCCAGGGGTTTGCTGAATCCTGGCGGTGCGAGACTTTGCCCGTGACACTGCCGGGCATCCACCGCCCTCGAGCGCCTGTCGGCACCAACCTTTGTGCGCTCTACACGGCAGCCGCATTACTAGCAGTCCTCTCGGCTCTGGTCCTCGGGCCGGTCGGCCTCGCCCAAGCGAACGTAACCGCGCGGGGTCTCATATCGGGACCGAGGGTGGTTGAACACGGGCTTCTATGGTCTGGACCACAGGGCGTCTTCCTGAGCACGACCAGGGGCTCTCGGCTGATTGCGCGCGGTGGCGAACTTGACTTCTCAGACGTGCTCGTAGCGAACGGATGGACGGTCGTCGGCGGCCTTGATCTCTCGGCCGGCAGGACGGGCCAGGCTCTGGAGCAACTGCCCCTGCAGCGCAGGTGTCCGCTGAGCGCTCACAACGGTGCAGAACCCTGGCTCGCCGCGCTCTCTGACGGCGACCTGTACACCGTCGTGCCAGCGTCCTGCCTTGGCAATAGCCGCAGTCACGCGCAGATACTCGTACACGTGAGACTGAGCACGGGAGCCATCCATCCGATCGGTGGAGTGAGACACGGCGCAATCGCTCTCGCCATCGCGGGACATCGCGTCGCGCTTACATACCAAGCCCGCTTCCGTGGCGCCATCACGGTAAGGGTCGTCGATGCCATCAACGCGAAGCTGCTCTACACGATCGAAGAGCCGGCAAACGTGGTGCGTGAAAACCCCGGATTCCAGGAAACCCAGATCGACACCCGCGGTAACGTGCTTGTCAAGAGTGCTGTATTCCACCCGCCGGCCGCGAGGCCGTTCGCTTGGTGGGGCAGCTCACGGAGCCGAGCCGCACACTCACTCCAGGTGGACGACGTCGCGCTCTCCGACGGCCGGATCGCGTACCTGATCGGCGGTCAAATCGAGGTACGGTACCTCGCTACGAGCCAGACTTGGACGGTCGCCGTCTTCCCGGGCAGCCCGGCGGTCGAGACCATCAGCCTAGGAGGCAACCGGCTTGCCTGGGCACAACGAAACTGGCGATTTACCGCGCCTACGCCACTTGCCCAGGGCACCTCGTTTAGCTGCGTCTCGGAAGAAGACGTCGGCTCCTCGGAACTCGTCGAAACCCGCATCGCGGCCCCCGCCTCGCCGATCCTCGTGGAGGGCAGCCCACTAGAACGCCCCACGACCCCCGTCTGCGTGGCAGCTTTGACTCGGGTATGGCGCTGGTCGTCGCTCGACGCCACGTCTGGCCGCAACGTCACTCCCCTGAGATGTCGAGATCTTGCCCGGTGCGCTGGCTTACTTCCAGAGGCGGATCTCGCCGACGTAGTTGCGCGGGCCTTGGGCCCGGAAGAAGTCGACATCCGCCGGTCTGGCATGGAGGAGGGCGAGTGACGAGGCGGGCGTGACGAAGCTCACCCAGCCGCTGCGTGTGGCGTGTGGCGGGATGGGTTCTGGCTGAAAGATGGAGGGCGTCGGGGCGCGCCTGTTGGCGGTGGCGCTGGCGGGATAGGCCATGTCCTCGTCGCTTTCGGGGGAGAACGGGAGCGCGAGTTCGAGTGTCGTGCGCTCCGGGTCTGAGCTGGACGTCGGGTCGAACCGGAGGGGCGTGGTGAGCGCGTTCGTGATCGCGACGCGGTAGCTGACGAGCTGTCCGAGCCCGTGCGGGTAGAGCCTTTCCTCTTCTGGTCCGGCCGCGACGCGGATCGGCGTGATCTCGTCGCCCTGGAGGCTAGCTTCGTATTCGGGCATGCGAACCGTGCGGTTGCCGTCGACGACGTTGACAAGCACCTGGCCGCCGGTTTCGCCGGTTTGGACGCATTCCCCTTCGGCGCCTTCGGTGACTCCTGCCGCCGCACACGTCTGGTAGCGGCCGCCCGCCAGCAGCGCTTCACTTGGGTTTGTGCTGACACCCACGGCAAGCGTGGCGAACAGGACCACGCCCACCCACATGAGCGGGTAGATCCCGACGCGCCAATCCGCCTTGACCGTGGGCTCGTCGGCCGGTATCTCATCGCGTACGACGACCGTGCCGGCCACCCAGTCGCCGATCCGTCGGCGACGTGACCCTGTCAGTAGCGCGACAAGTGTGCCAAGCAGATAGAGAAACGGGAGCACGTCGACGAGCCGCAGCACTGTCCGGGCCGAGACCTGGTTGATACCCGCCGGCCCGCCCGAGGCTGCGCGTACGCGCAGCCCCATCGCCCGCTTGCCGATCGTCTGGCCGCGCAGCGCCTCGTAGATGAAGAAATAGCTGAGGTAGAGCGCGGTGACCAGCAGGAGGCCAGGCAGCCCGAGGGTGTAGCGGCTCGCACCGGACCCTTCGCTGGGGACCGCGACAGCGGACTTGCGGAAGAAGAACCCGTGGTGCGGGAAGACGAGCGACAGAAGCCACGCGATACCGAACACCGGGACTAGCAGGATCAGCCCGTCGATGAAGATCGCGGCCATCCGGGCCCCAAGCAACGACGTCTTTCGTGACGCCTGCTCGCGCGGCGGCACGGGAGCTGCGCGGCTCGTCGCGTCGGCGCCCCAAGAGACCGGATCGGTAGTGCTCATCGCATGTCAGAGCGGGCCACACCGCCCTCTGATCGCTGTTTCGGCCCCAGTCAGCCCGACCATGAGCGCCGTGCGAGCCCGTGGACCACCTGGCGTCGAGAGCTCTGACCGTCAGTTCGTTCCGCCGGCCGACCACGCCGACCAGCGTTGGACGTCGATCGCCAGCACGGGCCCGGCGGCGCGCTGCTGTGGGTAACGCTCGCTCAGCATCTGGACGGCGTGTTGGGCCTCGGGCTCATCGAGGTCGAGGATCCGGGCGGCTCCGTCCGCGCGCACCCACCAGAGCGCGCTCCAGTTGGCGTCGTCGTAGTGATCGACCAGTACCGAGGCGTCTGGGTTTGCCCTGACATTCTGCAGCCGGCGTAGCTCGGTGGTGCGCTTTGGCTTGGTGTCGGTGACGCTGTAGATCGTCTCGCGCGCCAGCACGAAGACGATCGGCACGAGATGAGGGCGACCGTCGCCGTCGACCGTCGCCAAGCGCGCCACCCTGGCGGTCGCGAAGCGGCGTCGAGCTTCAGTGGCAGTCACTCTCCGTGGAGTTCGGCGATCGCGCTCTCCCACCGCTCGAATGCGTCTTCTACCGGTCCTAGCGCCGCAGACGGCATCCAGCGCACGACCCGCCGGATACCGGCCTTCTCGAACTGCTCCAGCACCGCCGGCTTGGCCGGCACGCCCATCACCATCACGTCGATCGGACGCTCCGCCCGCTCCCACAGTTCCCGTGCCCGGCCGAGCAGGTCGTCGGCGTCCCCGAGATAGTTGGGCAGCCATGCGTTACCGAAACGCAGAACGCGGTCGAGCACCGTCGGCCCGTTGCCCCCAACGAGCACGGGAGGGTGCGGCCGCTGGGCGGGCTTCGGCCACGACCAGATGCGCTCGAAGTCGACGTGCTCGCCGTGGTAGCTCGCCTCCTCCTGTGTCCAGATCGCCTTCATCGCTTCGACGCGCTCGGCCATGATCGCCATGCGAACGCGGGGATCCGTGCCATGGTTTCGCATCTCCTCGCGGTTCCAGCCCGCACCGACGCCGAACTCCAGGCGCCCACCGGAGAGCTGATCGACGCTCGCGACCTCCTTGGCCGTAGTGATCGCGTCGCGCTCGACGATCAGGCAGATGCCGCTGCCCACCCGAACCCTCGACGTCGCCCCGGCGGCAGCGGTCAGCGCCACGAACAGGTCGTAGGTATGAGCGTATTTGCGCGGCAACTCTCCACCAGCCGGGTAAGGCGTCTCACGGCTCGCCGGGATGTGCGTGTGCTCGGGGAAGAACAGCGACTCATGGCCACGCAACTCGACAAGACGCGCAAACGCCGCCGGGTCGATGCCATCGTGGGTGGCGAAGTAGCCGATGCCGAACTCCACGCCGCGAGTCTAATAGCTCAGTGCGCCCCGCTGGAGGCGCCTCCGCTTCTGCTCCGAACGACCGGTCCGCCCTCACGCGCAGTCGCCTCTCAAGCCCGCCGATCGAGCATGTACGGCACGGCTGCGCGGACGAAGTCTCGGTCGGGGCCGGGATTGGCGGGCGCGAAGGCCGTCTCGAAGGCGTCCAGTGCAGCTCCGGCGATGCCACGTGCGTAGGCCGCTGCGAACGCGATGCTCCCGTAATCGTTCAGCAGGCCCCGGATCTCGGAGACCATCCCCGCGGTGCGCTCCGAGCGCTCGAGTCGAAGGTAGCTATCAAGGGTCTGGCGATCGCCGCCGCGGACGTTTCGGAGCAGGTGGATCAACGGTAACGTCCGCTTGCCCTCGTACAGGTCGCCGTCTATCTCCTTGCCGTACTCCCGCTCGGTGCCCAGCAGGTTGAGCAGGTCGTCCTGAATCTGGAAGGCTGCACCGAGGTAGAAGCCGAACCGCGCCATCGGTCCCAGGTCGGCGCTGCCTGCCGAGCCGATCAGCGCACCGACCCGTAACGGGTGCACGGTCGTGTACCAGCATGTCTTGTGCATGATGAGATCGAGATAGTCCTCGGGCTCCAGCTCTTCGACCCCATCTCGCCGCCAGCCCAGCTCCGTGGCCTGACCCTCGAGCGTGCGCAGCGCCATCGCATCGAACTCGTGCAGGACGCGATCGGCCAGATCAACCTCCATGCAGGCGGCATGGCGCCGCAGGATCTGGTTGGAGAGCACGGCGAGGGCGTCGCCCGCATTCAGCGCGAGCCCGACACCGAACTCGGCCGGGAGCGTCGGACGACCGCGGCGACGCTCGCTGCCGTCGACGATGTCGTCATGGACGAGGAAGGCGTTGTGCAGCAGCTCGATCGCCACGGCGACCGGCAGGATCTGGCCGTCGCCTCCCCCGAAGGCGCGGCTGGTCGCCACGCATAGCGCAGGCCGGAGGGCCTTTCCCGGTCGGCTCGGATAGACCCGCGCGACACGGTAGAGCCAGCGGTGCGGCTCGCCGTCGGGGATCGCGTCGAGCATCGAGCGGCGGACGAGGCGGCCCACGTCCTCGGAGTAGCTCTCGACGAGGTCGGCGCCGTCGGCGCTCAGCACGGCTCGATCGCCACCTCGACCGGCAACCGGAGGTTTGGTGCGCCGTCGGCTTGGATCGTGCCGCGGTAGATCCCGGGGCGCAGCGGATCGCTCGCATCGAGCGAGGCGAGAACGCCACGGCTGGATCGGGGCGGGAGCAGCGCGACCTCGCCAGGGTCGAAACGCACGTGGGCACAGTCGAGCACCGTGCCGTCGGCGGCCGTGAGCGCTCCGCAACGCAGAGCGAGCGGACCGACCGCCGCGGAGGTTCCGTTGTGAAGCCAGATCTCGGCGACCGGGCACTCGTGCTCGGAGTGCTCGAGCACGAGTCGCACCGGTGGGCCGAGCACGCGTGAGTCGACCGGGACCGTCACCGTGCCGGGTTCCACGGGTCGAGCCAACCCGGCGGCGACGCGCTGCAGCAGATCAGCCCAGGCCTCGAGTAGCGCCGTGTAGTCGCGTTCCGGCGAGCGCGAGCGCGGCACCGGGACGTCGCGATCGGGTTCCAGCATGCGCTCGAGAAGCTCGCTTGCGGCGCGCAGGCCATCGGCCTGGATCTCGGCCATGGCGCGCATCCCCGCGACGGGATCGAACAGAGGGATCGAGCGCTTGCGGTCGCCCATGCCGTCCCCTTCCGATCGAGTTGTCAACGCCGTGCACCCCCGTTTCTGTACTCCTTGCCAGGAGTAGAGTATGCGCACCGAATCGGGGGACGCATGACCGAGATAGACGGAATCGTTGGGATCTATGGAGCGGTCGACAATGCGGTGCAGGCCGATCCTGAAGCGCGGGCTCGGGTGTCGCGACTGCTCCCGCTCTACAGGAACCCGGACCTGCACTGGTACGACGACTTCGAGGCGTGGCTGAGGTTGGAGCGAGAGGACGCCGCCGAAGCGGCGGCGGAAGTGTCCGTGGCGGCGCCTCCGCCCGAGCCCATCACTCAGCTTCACGGAGCGCTGAGCGAGCTCGTCGACGTCGAGCCACGCCGCCGGATGCGGGCGCGGCGGCTTTTCGCGATCGCGGTCGCTGCCCGGGCCTTCCCCGAAATGAATCGCGTCGACAGCGAGCTCTGGTCCCAGGCGGTGAACACGCTGCGTGTGGACTCACTCGCCGAATCAGCAGACGACGCGCAGGCGCGAGCGAGGGAGGGGGCTTGCGATGGAGACGTGGGAGGCGATCACATCACGCCGGGACGTGCGCGACTTCGAGGACCGGCCGCTGCCGCCGGAGGCCCTTGACCGGATCCTCGAGGCCGGACGCCGCGCACCGTCCTCGCGCAATTGGCAGCCGTGGGACTTCGTCGTGGTCACCGACCGCGAGCAGCTGATCGAGCTGGCCAAGGTCTGGCGAGGCGCAGGGCATGTGGCGCGCTCGGCCGCAACGGTCGCCCTGGCCCTCAAACAGACGGAGGACCGCGGCGAGCGCGACCGTGGCCACTACGACCTCGGCCAGGCGACGATGGCGATGATGCTCGCCGCCGCCGACCAGGGCATCGGCTCCGGCCACACGGCCGTCGAAGACCAACAGCAGGCCCGCCGCGTGCTCGACCTACCCGAGGACCGCTACCTCGCCTACCTGCTCCCGTTCGGCTACCCGGCGGGCCGGCCTCTACAGCCAATCAAGAAACCCGACAGACGCCCCTTTGCGGATGTCGTACACAGAGGCCGCTGGTAGACCGCACGCTCACGGCCTGTCGCCGTGGCCTATAGCTGACGTAGCTCGTGGGCGGCGCCTGCGGGAACGAGGCGTCCCCCGTCCCGCGTGAGAAGCACCAGGAATCCCGTCTCGAGCTGCTCGGCGATCTCAGGCAGGTCGTTCGTGGAGCAGATCAGAACACGCGCAGGCGATATCAAATGCTATCGTCTGGATATGTCAGAGACCACGAAGGCGCTGTTCGTCCGGCTGGCCACGCCCGACGCAGACAGGCTGAGCAAGGCCGCCTCCTCGTCCGGCAAGAGCAAGCGCCAGCTCGTCGCCGAGGCCGTGCGTCAGCAGCTGGACGACGACGGCGGCCTCGTGGTGGGGCGGGTCGCCCTCCGCGACGCGGAGCCTGAGGTGATGACCCTCGCTGAGGCGGCCGCGCTGCTGCGCGTCGAAGACCGCACACTCGAGAAGGCCGCAGTAGGAGGCCAGGTGCCTGGCCTCCTACTGGGAGGCGAGTGGCGCTTCTCGCGGGAGGCCCTCCTCGCGTGGCTTACGAAGTCCGACCCGAGCTAGGGACAGACTCGAAGTTGCGCACGTCGTCCTAGCCGCCGAGCACCGTAAACGAGAGATACTGCGCGGCCGACACGCCGGCGGCATCGCGGGCGGTGAAGGCGGCGCGGTAGCCGCCCGGGCCCATCGCCTTGGCGCTGATGCGGCCGCTGAACGCAACGTGGTTGAGGCCGGCGTGTCCTTCGCGCACGAGCGTCGCGACCTTCACGTACAGCGTGCAGCGGCGCGCGCGGTGCTGCAGCTTGCGCGCGCTCTCGCAGCGGTGTCCGACCCTCGCGCCGCTGGCCACAGCGCCGATCTCGATGTCCACCGTGGCCGGCCGGTCAAGCGCGAACGAGAAGAGGGTCCCGCGAGGTCGCCGCCGCGCGGTCGCGGCTCGAAGCTGTGTTGGCTGGCGAGCGACGGCAAAGGCGCGGTTTGACTCGTGCAGGGAGGAGATGCGGGGAATCGTGCCCGCGGAGCCATTCGGCGGTGGAGGGCCTGCGGGCGCGAACGTGGCCCTCACGGCCCGGTCTTCGGACATGCTCAGAGAGCACCCGGAGGCGCCTGCGCAGGCTCCGCTCCAGCCGGCGAAGACGGCGCCGGTGGCGGGCGTCGCGGTGAGGCTCGTCGTGTCGCTCCAGGGATAGTCCACGCCGCACGTGCCCCCCACCAGATGTGTCGGTCCGAGCGTGTTGCCGCACGCGATGCCCTCGATCGGCGCAGGTTCGATCAGCCCCGGGACTTCGTGCAAGCAGGTCAGGAACGGGCACGCGATCGGAGTGCTGCCGACGGAGCCGGTCGCGCTGCCGAGCAGCGACACGGACAGCAGGTGGGCCTGCGTCGAGACGAACTCGTTGCCGAACGGGTCGACGGCGACGCAGTTCGAGGAGGAGATGCAGGAGACCTCGGACATGGGGCGGAAGCCCGCGCCGTCAGCGCTCCAGGACCCGGAGCCGCCGGTGGGATCGTCGGTCGTGATCATCTGTCCGTTCGTGTTGCCGGGGAACGCAACGCAAACGAAGGCCGCATCGCACGAGACGCCCCCGCTGCCGTCGGCGCTGTCGTCCGCTGTCCATGCAGACGCGCCGCCGGCGGGGTCCGCGGAGGCGAAGATCGCCGACTGGCCGGCGACGACGCACAGCCCCCCCTGCACGCACGAGACGTGCAGTCCCTGGACTTCGGGCGGTACGGGCGGTTTGGGCCAGGGCAGCGAGGCCGGCTGCCATTCGTCGCTGGTCGGGTTGGTGCTGCTGAGAACCCGGCCCAGCGCATCGACGGCGACGCACAGCGACGGCGACGCGCACGAGACCGAGTAGATGGCTTCGCTGCCGTCGACGTCGTGAAGCGTCCACGCGCCGGCTCCGGAGACGGGGTTCGTGGACGTCAGGACGTCGCCATGTCCATCGGCGGCCACGCACAACGAGGGTGCCACGCACGCGATGTCGGTGAGCGCGCCCACGTCGATCGTCTCCTGCGTCCATGCGGAGGGACCGCCGAGAGGGTCCGTCGAGGCGAACACGCCCCCGACCGGACCGCCGACGAACACGCACAACGTCGACGATGCACACGACGCCTCGCCACGAGTGAAGTTTTCTGGCTGTTCGGCGCCTTCCAGGTGGGTGCGCGTCCATTCTCCCCCGACACCCGAGGGGTTCGTGGTCGTGAGGAGGTTGCCCGCGGCGTCGAGCGCGACGCAAACCGAGGCGGAGGTGCATGAGAGGCCGGTGAACTCGCCCGTGGAACCGGTGCCGGGGTCGATCGGGATCGCCCCCGACCAGAACGGCGGGCGTTCCGCAGCAGCCGCGCGGCCAGGCCCGGCGCAGGCGAGCGCGAGCAGCGCCGCAAGCGCGAGTGCCGCGCGCAGCGCACGTCCCCGATGTTCCGCGCTACCCGAGCGCCCAGACTCCGCGACCGACACAGCCGCCGCAACCTAGCAAGCGCTCGCGTGGCGCGGTTGGTGACAGCGATCCAGCCGGCGCGCTCGCGTCACTCGATGCGGTCGATAGCCGGTTCGGGGTGCCCTCCGAGATACTCGACCCAGGCTTTCTTGATGCACGAGTGCTCCAGCCTACCCCGGCCCGCCGCCGTGCGTCCAGCTCTCGCGCCGATTTGCGGCTACCGTTGAAGCCGTGGCTCCTCGGCTGCGTGTCGTTGCGTTCGGATCGGCCGCCGTGCTGGTGCTCGCGGGTGGCGCGTGTGCGGCCCTCGTCTCGGGAGTGACGGGCGAAGTGCTGACGATCGTGCTGATGTCGGCCGGCCTGGCGGGGGCACTGCTCCTGGTCTTCCTGGAAGTCGGCCTCAGCGAGGAGCGAGCGCTGCGGCGCGATGAACAACGGCGGCGCAGGCGGGTGCTCGACGCCGGCCGGCGAGCACGGCTGCGTCAGCGACCACGCCGCCCGGGCTAGCTGAGCCGGAGGCGAGCACGGTCAGGCGGACTTTAGAAAGCGTCGCTTAGATGGCATGAGCGTGGACGCGCCGCTGCCGACGAAGGCTGGACCGGTTCCGGACCGTTTGACGATCTGGCCGGTTGACGATGGCCGCTATGGGCTCGACGCGACCTTTCACGGCGGGTCAGGGTATGAACGGGCGCAGAGGCATCGGGCCCAGCTCGAGGCCGAAGGGGTGCCTCATTCGTTCCGACAGGAGCTCGACGGCGCCTGGACGCTGCGCTTCGGGCCGCTTCCCGCGGCGGACATCGCGCTCGCGCTCGGCGCGTTCGTCTACTAAGCCCCGCGCGTTCGCCTGATAAGCCGTCGCCCCGCGGCCCGGCGCACGGCCTGCCCGCGTTCAGGAGGCCCAGGGACCGACGCCGCCGATGCGCTCGACGTGGATGTGCGTGATGTAGCCGGGCGGCGGGTCGTCGATCGTCGGGAACTTGACGTCGGGCCCGATGTAGACGTGGGCGAGCCGCTGGAGCAGCTCGGCGGCGCCGCCCTCCGTGATGCGAGCGCGGCCGTGGAGGACGAGGTACTCGACGAGACCCCGCTCGTCCAGCGTGCCGGTCTCGATCGACATCGCGACTCGCGGGTCGCGGCGTATGTTGCGGACCTTGCGGTGCTCTGAGAGGTGGGCCGCGACGACCTCCTCGCCTTCGAGGCCAACCCAGACGATCGACACCTGGGGGCTCCCATCGGGGTTCAGCGTGACCAGGTGCGCCAATCCCGGGCCCTCGAGCACGGCACGAGCGGAGTCGGGAAGCCTCACTCTTTGGAGGCTCCGGCCACCGCCGGCGAGCTGCGGCGAAATTGCCATAGCGCCTTCTGCTCGGCGAGCGTCAACAGGCGCCACCGTTCGGCCTCTCGCATCCAGACGTAGATGCGAACGTCGATCACGCTGCCGGTGTCGCCGAGCAGGTCGACGGTCTCGCGGGCGCCGACGTCCTCGGCCAGCACCTGCGAGCTCCTCACATCGACGACCTTGAACTTCATCGGCCCCGCCGGCTCGACCGGCTCGGCTGCGCGGGCGGGACGCTCAAGCTGGACGATCGCCAGGTCCTCTCGCGTGGAGGGCCTCTCGGTCGCCTCCTCCAGCGGCACCACGTGCGCTCCGGTGCCCTTCGTCTCCGTGTCTAGGATCCACGTCTTTGCCATCAACTCAATCTAGCGGCCGCCTGGCCCGGTGACGCCCAAGCGATGTGACGCCTGGCGACCTCACCGCGCCAGAGCGACCGGCCGGCGACGAGTCGAGGGACGACCGGCTCGCCCGTCGCCCCGCGGCGCTACCGTTGATTCGATGTCGCACAGGAGGGGAGCGATCGTGCTGGGGCTCGCGCTCGGACTCGCGCTGTGCCTTTCGGCCGCGCCGCGCGCCGCGGGCCCCGCCGAGGCGCTCGCGACCGGCCCGCACGCGCGCTCTCGAGCCGCGCAGCCCGCCGGTGCTGGCGCCGGCCGGCTCGCCCGGGCGAGCGCCAGCCAGCCGACTTCGGAAATCACGCTCGCACCCATCCCCGCGGGGGCCGGCATCGGCGTCACGATGGCGCCGGTCGGCCTCTCGATCGAGTACCCGGTGATGGACGCGGACCTCGGCGCCGAAGCGTGCCCTCCCGCCGCGTTGATCGCGGAGCTGCAGCGGCTTGGATCCCCGCCGGTGGAGCTCGCCGGCGTGAGCCAGGACATGACCGCGCCGGCCGGCGCGCTTACGGGGCCGACGTCGTGGGAAACCGGCACGCTGTTCTCGCTCCCCGCCGCGTTCTGGAGCCAGCTGCACTGCCTCCTGAGCGCTTCGAAAGACGCGCTCACGGTCGGCCTGAACGCGCGCACGGGCAATCTCGCGTGGGCTGCGCAGATGGTCGCGGGCGCGCACAGCGCAGCCTCGAACGGGCTCAGCTTCTCGCTCGGCAACGAGCCGGACCGCTACCCGCTCCCCAACTACTCCTCGCTCGATAAGCCGTTTCCCGGCCAGCAGGAAGCCGCGGCGAACCTCTACCTGCAGCTGGCCAGCTACCTGAGGCCGGCGATCGGCGGCGAACCGCTGATCGGACCGGAACTGTCGCGGCCGGCGACCTGGTTCGGCGAGCTCCCGCGCATCCTCGCGACGCTCCACGAGCAGACGGTCGGCGTTCACATCTATCCCCTCACCGACTGCGTGAGCCCGCGGGCGGTCACGATCGGGGGGCTGCTCTCGAGCTCGGCGGCCGACTCCCCGTCGCGGCTTGCGTGGGTCGTCGCCGACGCCCGGGCGGCGGGTCTGCCGGCGATCGTCTCCGAGGCCAACTCCGTCTCCTGCGGGGGCCGCCAGGGGGTGTCCGACAGCCCCGCCGCCGCAGTGTGGGCGGTTCGGTTCGTCCTCTCCGCCCTCAAGACGGGCTTCGGTGAGGTGCGCTTCCACTTCAGCGGAAACTCCTATGACCCGTTCCTCGTGCGAGGAAACGCGGTGCTCACCCGGCCGATCGAGAGCGCGCTCGTCGCGCTGAACCAGTGGCTCCCCGTCGGCTCCGTGCTGAAGACCGTGCGCGGGGTGCGGGAACTGGGTGCCACGGCTGTGCGAACGCCGGTCGGCGGCGTCACGGTGATCCTCGACAACGAGCGCGCCCAGGCGCGGTCCGTCGTCCTGCATTCCTCTCGCGTCGTCCAGGTGGCCTCTCTCAGCCCCGCGCGGGCGGGGCTGCGCACGCTGAACCTGAGCCCCACCGGCGGCCGCATCCGCGTCTCCGTGCCGGCGAACGGCGTGCTGGCGGCCTCCGTCGCGCCCGTGGTGCCCGCGCCCGCCGGGGCGGCCCCCGCCTCGCCGTGAGCGCCAGCACCCACCGCGGGCGCCCTCTCCGCCGCGCCCTGGGCGGCCCTGCCCGCCGCCGCTCGGGGCCCTGAAGGCCCTAGACGACCGCTTTGATCTCCACCGATTCTTCGTTGAACGGTGTCTGGCTCAACGACAGGCCGGCCTGTTCTTCGCCGACTGTGGTCGTGAACGCGAGCGTGTCTTTCGGCCCGCCTTCGAACCGTTCATAGGTCTGTTTGCCTTTCGCCTCTTTGAATAGCAGTTTGAAGGACGGGGACATTTTGTCCACGACGGTCACCTGGCCTATGACCGATCCCGTCAGCGACACTTCGCTGGCGCCGCAGGCGAAGCTCGCAAGGCTCCGTCCGGACGCCGGCTTGAGATCCCAGCCGACGATCGGGGTGGCCCCGGTTTTGATGATCCCCAGCGTGCCCTGCAGCGGGCTCAAACGGATTTCGCCGGCGCTCGCGCCTTCGCTCTGGCATTTGCCGCTCAGGCTCACCGTGCCTTCGCAGCCGGTGAACGTGACCGACATCGACGCCACCTGCGGGCCGCTGAATTCACCCGACAGCGAGCTGCTGGCGCATTTCACAGTCGCTTTGTGAATCGCTTCGAGCGTCACCGCGCCGCCCGAGGCGCTGAAGCCGTTCTTCACGGCTGGCCACGGCTGCCATTCGTATTTGCCGGTGTTTTCGCCCGCGCTCTTAGTCGTGCAGAACCCGCTGGCGTATCTCCCCGTGGCTTTGGCGAGCGTCACGCAGCGCCCGATTTCGGGCAATACGGGCGTCGCGGTCGTGAGCTGGGCGTCGGCGCCGCGGCCGGTGCCCCCCGAGTTCGTGGCCACGATCCTGTAGTGGTAGATGGTTTTCGGGTTCAGCCCGCTGATGCTGGCGGCGACCGGGACAGGGTTGGTGCCGTTGCCCGGCAGCGAGCTGCAGGCGACGTTCGTCCCGTAGCTTTCGCTGGTGCCGTATTCGAAGTGGCAGTCGCTGACGGTGCCGCCGTTCGGGTTGACGGTCGCGTTGAGCACGGCCGAGACCTCTCCCACCCGCGTCGCAGCTCCCGTGACGGCCGTGGGGGGGGCGAGGGGCGTTTCGAACGTGCCGTCGCTGCCATAGCTGGTGCCCGTGGGGTTGGTAGCGACGATCCGATAGTGGTAGGTCGTCTGCGCGCTCAGTTCGGGCAGTGCGGCCGAGACCGCGACGGGGCTCGCGCCGCCGCCCGGCAGTGAGCTGCAGGGGATGCTCGTCCCGTAGCTTTCGCTGGTGCCGTATTCGAAGTGGCAGTCGCTCACCGCTTCGTCTTCGGGGTTCACGGTCGCGTTCAGGGTCGCACTCGCGTGGGTGACTTCCGTTGCCGGCTTGGTCACGACGGCTGGGGCTCGGCTGGCGGTCGTTTCGAACGTGCGGTCGCTGCCTTCGCTCGTGCCGGTTGGGTTCGTGGCGACGATGCGGTAGTGGTAGGTCGTGCTCGGGCTGAGTTCGTGGAGGTTGGCCGAGACGGCGACGGGGCTCGTGCCGTCGCCCGGCAGTGAGCTGCAGGGGATGCTCGTCCCGTAGCTTTCGCTGGTGCCGTATTCGAAGTGGCAGTCGCTCACGGTTTCGTCTTCGGGGTTCACGGTCGCGTTCAGCGTCGCGGTGCTCTGTGCTACCGACGTCGCGGCTTCGGTCACGACCGCCGGCGGTCGGCTGGCGGTCGTTTCGAACGTGCCGTCGCTGCCGTAGCTGGTGCCGGTGGGGTTGGTCGCGACGATGCGGTAGTGGTAGGTGGTGCTGGGGCTGAGTTCGTGGAGGTTGGCCGAGACCGCGACGGGGCTGGTGCCGTCGCCGGGCAGTGAGCTGCAGGGGATGCTCGTCCCGTAGCTTTCGCTGGTGCCGTATTCGAAGTGGCAGTCGCTGACGGTTTCGTCTTCGGGGTTGACCGTGGCGTTGAGCGTCGCGGTCGTCTGGGCGACAGCGGTGGCGGGCTCGGTTACGACCGCCGGCGCTTGGCTGGCGGTCGTTTCGAACGTGCCGTCGCTGCCGTGCCCCGTGCCGGTGGGGTTGGTCGCGACGATGCGGTAGTGGTAGGTCGTGCTCGGGCTCAGGCCGCTGACGTTCGCCGAGACCGCGACGGGGCTGGTGCCATTGCCGGGCAGTGAGCTGCAGGGGATGCTCGTTCCGTAGCTTTCGCTGGTGCCGTATTCGAAGTGGCAGTCGCTGACGGTTTCGTCTTCGGGGTTGACGGTCGCGTTCAGCGTCGCGGATTTCTGCACCACGCTCGTGGCCGTGCCGGTGACTGCCACCGGGGTGCTGTGGGAGGCGAAGACCCACGCGGCGCCGATGTCTTCGTTGTCGTTGAAGCCGCCGACCACGGCGCTTCTCCCGCCCCCGGCGAGCGCGAGGCTGTGCGCGAACTCAGCTTCGCCGACCTCTTCGCCGCCCGTGAGCTTGGGGCCTTCCTGCGTCCAGGTCGACCCGGAGCGCGTGTAGAGCCAGGCGGCGCCGACACCCGTGTTGTCGGCGTAGCCGCCGATCAGGGCGGTGTTTCCGTCGCTCGAGAGCGCGACCCCGCAGCATCCGAAGTGGCCTTCGCCGACCTCTTCGCCGGACGTGAGCTTCGAGCCGAGCTGGGTCCACGTCGAGCCCGACCGCGTGAACGTCCACGCGGCACCGACGTTCGTGTTGTCGGCGCCGCCGCCGATCAGGGCGGTGTTGCCGTCGCTCGATAGCGCGACGGCGTAGCCGAACTGGCCTGCTCCGGTCTCGCCGCCGCCGGTGAGCTTCGAGCCCTGCTGGCTCCAGGTGGAGCCCGAGCGCGTGAACACCCAGGCCGCGCCGACCTTGCTGTTGTCGGCGCCGCCGCCGATCAGGGCGGTGTTGCCGTCGCTCGACAGCGCGACGGCGTAGCCGAAGTGGGCTGCCCCCGTCTCGCCTGCGGCGGTGAGCTTGGGACCCTGCTGGCTCCAGGTGGAGCCCGAGCGCGTGAACACCCAGCTCGCGCCGACGCTCGAATTGTCGCCGTATCCGCCGATCAGGGCGGTGTTTCCGTCGGCCGAAAGCGCGATCCCGCAGCATCCGAAGTGGCTCGTGCCGGACTCTTCGCCGCCGGTGAGCTTGGAGCCCTGCTGTGTCCACGTCGTCCCCGAGCGCGTGAACGCCCACACGGCTCCGACGGTGTTGTCTTTGCCGCCGCCGATGATCGCGGTGTCGCCTTCTCCGGAGAGCGCGACCGTGTAGCCGAACTGGCCGCTGCCGACCTCGCCGCCGCCGGTGAGCTTGGAGCCCTGCTGGCTCCACGTCGAGGCCGAGCGCACGAACATGAACGCGGCGCCGATGCCGCCGTGGTCGCTGGGAGCGCCGACGAGGACGTAGTTGCCGTTCGCGGACATCGCGACCCCGAGGCCGAAGCTGCCGGTGCCGGTCTCGCCGCTACCGGTGAGCTTGCCGCCCTCCTGGACGAGCGGGTCGATCGTCAGCGGGTAGCGGGCGCCGCGCGCGTCGACGCGCAGCAGCACCGTCTCGCCGCTCACCTGCAGCCAGCTGTGCAGCGCCCTACCGTGCGCGTCGCTCGCGGTCAGGTCGCCGTAGCGGAGCGTCGGCGCGCCTGCGTGCGTGAGCGTCACGCTCTGGCTGTCGGGCGCCAGCGACGCGCGGGCGTTGCCGGCCAGCGGGATCGCGATCGTCAGCGGAGCCGTCGCGCTCTCCGAGGGAGCCCGCGCGATCGTAAAGCCCTGCTCGAGGCCGAGCGGGCCGTTTCGGTACCACTCGGTGACGCCGCCGAGCTGGTATGCCACGCGGTTCGCGCGGGCGGTGGGGTCGGCGGCGGCGAGCGCCCGCGGGGAGGCTCCGAATCCCACCGCGGGAGTGCCCAGGCGCAGGCGAATGGCGCCTGCGCGCACGGACGCGCCCGAGCTCGCGAAGCGAACGGTGAGACCCTGCGCCGCGTTGCGCGCGGCGAGGCTGCCGTGCGAGGCGTTGACGCGGTAGGCGCTGCTGCCGGCGCCGACGGTCGAGGAGACCACGCCGAGCGCCGCGCTCGGCAGGCTCGAGCGCGCCCGCTGCCCGGTGGCCGGTGAGGGCGACGCGACGCTGGCCGCGGAGGCCGGCGCGGGGGAGTGCCCCGGGAGCGCGCCGTGACGGATTCCGAGCGCGACGGTTGCCGCGAACAGGGCGGCGGCGAGGGCCGCGACGTAGACGCGGAGCCGCGCGCGCGGCGCTCTCTCGCTACCCATCGAAGGGTTGGTCACCATCCGTAGAACCCGCATCGACGCCCTCCCCTTTTCCTAGCCGCTCCCCCGTATCGGCACCCAAGCTCTCTCGAGGTCCGGAAGCGACTCGCTGCGAGAAGGTACACGGATCGCGGGCCTCATGCGGCGTCCTCGATGTGAACTTTCGAGCACGATCGGCCGCGGCGGCGACGGCAGTAGGCGCCTGCCGCGACGCTTGGGCGACCCCCGACCGCGCTCGGCCGTTGCGTCGATGGCCGGGACAACAGGCGCTGATCGACCGCGCGCGCGGAATACTTGGACGCGTGCTGCGTGCACCCGACCTCGCCGGCTGCGCCCTCGAGGACCGTTACGAGCTCCACGCCGTGATCGGCGAAGGAGCGTTCGGTCGTGTCTACAGGGGCGTGGACAGGCGCCTGGACCGCTCCGTCGCGGTCAAGGTGATCAAGCCCTGGTGGGCCGAGGACGGCGCCTGGGTGGAGCGGTTCCAGCGCGAGGCACAGCTGCTGGCACGCGTGAACGATCCCGGGATCGTGCAGATCTTCGACTTCGGACACGCCGAGCAGGGGCCCTACTACGTGGCCGAGCTCGTCGACGGCGAGAGCCTCGCAGAGCGCCTGCGTCGCGGCCCGCTTCCGGTCGCGCAGGCGCGGGACGTCGCCGAGCAGCTCTGCAGGGCGCTCGGAAGCGCCCACGCCCAAGGGGTCGTGCACTGCGACGTCAAGCCCGCCAATGTTCTCCTGACGGCGGGCGGGAGGGTGAAGGTGGGGGACTTCGGCGTCGCCCGCTTCGGCGAGGGCACCTCGCAGCCGCTTTCGGCGACCGTCGCGGGGACGCCGCGCTACATGTCGCCCGAGCAGGCCGACGGCCGCGCTCCGACGCCGGCGACCGACGTCTACAGCGCGGGCGTCGTTCTCTATGAGATGCTCGCCGGCGAGCCGCCGTTCGCCGGCCGGTCGGCCATCGAGCTGGGCATACGCCATCTCCAGGAGCCTCCGCCCGCGCTCCCGGCGGAGGTTCCCGCAGCGATCGCGGAAGTAGTGGAGAAGGCGCTCGCCAAGCGCCCGCAAGCGCGCTACCGCGACGGAGCCGGGATGGCGGCCGCGCTGTCCGCCCCGAGCGGCGCAAACGCCAGGGGCGGAGCCGACGACAGCGACGCTAAGGACGACGGCTGCGCCGACGACGGCGACGCCGTAGCGGACATCGGCGCGACGGACGACGGGGACGCTGCCCACGAGGCCGCCGGCGGAGAGCTGGGGGAGCCCGCGACGATCGACCTCGCGGCCGGCACGACCGTCGTCGCGGCGGCTCCGACCGACGTCCTCGTGAGAGCGCCCGTCGCGAGGCAACGCTCGCCGCGCGCTCCGCAGCCGCGCCGTCAGCGGCACGCCCCCCTGCGCGCGCGCACGGCTGTGCTTCTGGCGCTTGCAGTGGGTGCGATCTGCGCGCTGGCGGTGTTCGCGTTGGCGGGGGCGAGCGCGCATACGACGGTGCCGGAACTGCGCGGAATACGGCGCGGGGGGGTGATCGCACGGGCGCAGCGCACGCACGTGCAGCCGGCGTTCTCCTCGCGCTACGCCGAAGCGCCCGCGGGCGTCTCGATCGCCCAGAGCCCCGCCGCGGGAACGCACACGACCGAGGGCGCGACGGTCGACGTCGTGCTCAGCGCCGGGCCGCCCCCGGTGACCGTGCCCGACGTCGTCGGGCAGGCCTCGGGCGCCGCCGAGGGCGTGCTCTCGGGCACGGGCCTGCGCTACGGAGTGACGTTCGTTCCCGCGCCGGGATCGCCCGCGTATACCGTGCTGGCGCAGTCTCCCGGCGCCGGCGCGAGCGTGCCGCACAGGACGGCGGTGGCGCTGAGCATCGCCGAGGCGCCGCAGTGGCGTCCGCTGACGAGCTTCTCGGGCGTCGACGACGGTGAATCGGTGCCGTTCCGCATCCGGGGAAACCAGTGGCGGGTCACATACAGCATGGGCTATGAAGGCACGTGTCTGCTGCTGCTCCTATGCGGAGGGCCGAGCGCCGAAGCGGAGAACGTGCAGAGGGGCGCCGGCTTCGGTGGCTTCGAACTGGGCGAAGGCAGCTCTCAGAGCGAGGTCTTCCACAGCGGCCCGGGCACCTACCGCGTGAAGGTCTCCGGCGGGCGAGACTCGGCTCACTGGTCGATGACCGTCGACGATTACTACTGATTCACCGCAAGGTGTCCGGCCGCGACTCGGCCGTTGGGGCGATGGCGGTCAGCGATTTCTACGGATTTGATTGTCGGTGTGCCGCCGGTCTCGTGCGGCAGGGGGTAGGCGCCGGGGTTAATGAGCCGGCTGTCGTTCGGGCGTGAAGGTTCGCTGCCGGCCTCGCGCTCGGCGGCGAGATCGTGTCTACTTCCTACATGCCCGAACAGGCCACGGATGGCGTGCAAGCTGTCGTCGTCGTACCGAGCGCGCGCGAGGAGAGCCTGACCGGCTTTCTCGAGGCCTGGCGGGAGGAGCTCGCGCAGGCCACCGTGATCGTCGTCGAGGACGGCCCCGAGCGCACCTTTTCGGTGCGGGGCGAGAACGTCCAGCACCTGGCCTGGTGCGACATCGACGAGCAGCTCGGGGACCTCGCCTGGGTCATCCCTCGGCACAGCGGATGCGTGCGCTCGTTTGGCATCTGGCTCGCGAACGAGCTGGGTCCGGACATGATCGTTGCGCTGGACGACGACACCCGACCCGACCCCGAGCACCCGCGCTTCCTCGACGCGCATTGGGCGCGGCTGCAGAGCGCGACCGACCCCGCGTGGGTGAGCTCTCTCGATGAGGCGAGCCCTCGCGGCATGCCCTACTTCAACAGCAGCAGGGAGCCGACCGTGATGCTCAACCACGGCCTTTGGAGCGGCGTGCCCGACTTCGACGCGGCCACCCAGCTCCTGAGCAGTCGCGTCGAGATCTCGGGCGCATGGAGCGATCGCACGATCCCGCGGGGGAGCTACTTCCCGATGTGCTCGATGAACCTCGCGTGGCGGTCGGAGTTCACCCCGGCGATGTACTTCCTGCTGATGGGACCGGCACATCCGTTCGACCGCTTTGGCGACATCTGGGCAGGCGTGCTGGCCAAGCGCGTCGCGGACCATCTCGGCTTCGCGGTGAACAGCGGCGCGCCCGGCGTGCTGCACGAGCGCGCCTCGAACGTGTTCACGAACCTCGCCAAGGAGTCGCGCGGACTCGCGGCGAACGAGACGTTCTGGGGCGCTGTGGACTCCGTCGTGCTCACGGAGGAGTCGGTGGCGGGCGCATACGGGGAGCTGGCCGAGCGGCTTCCCCTCGAGCAGGAGGAGTTCACCCAGCTGCGCCGCGCGATGCGGGCCTGGGCTGAGCTGTTCGCCGCTACCCCCGCGCGATGAGAGGCTCGCGGAGCTCGCGGCACGCTCTCCCACGCCTGCTGATTCTCACCGCCGACTTCCCGCCGGCCCACGGCGGCGTGCAGTCTCTCGTCTACGGCCTCGCGCGTTCGCTGCGCCGATTCGACGTCGAGGTCGTGACGCTCGACGCTCTCGGTGCGCGGTGCTTCGATCGCGACGAGAAGCTGACGACGCACAGGGTGGGGGGGCCGAGGATCGGGTCCCGCCCGGCCCCGCTCGTATCGGCGGGTCGCGCGCGGATGCTGGCGCTGAACGCGGCCGGGCTCACGCGCGCGTCGCGCTCGCGGCCCGACGTCACGCTCAGCGCGCACCTGGTCACGAGCCCGGCGGCGACGCTGATCCGGCGGCTGCTCGGGACGCCGATCGCCCAGTACTTCTACGGCAACGAGATCGCCGGCAAGCCGAGGCTGGCGGCGTTCGCGGCCGCGCGCGCCGATCTCGTGATCGCGATCAGCGACTACACCGCCTCGCTGCTCGCTGCGACGGGAGCCCCGACGACGGCGCTCGAGGTGATCCCTCCCGGCGTCGAGCTGCCCGGCGATCCCTCTCCGCTTCCCGCGCAGCGGCCGACCGTGGTGACGATCGCGCAGCTCAAACACCGCTACAAGGGCCACGACGTGCTCATCCGCGCGCTGCCGGCGGTGCGGGCGAGGGTGCCCGACGTGGAGTGGGTGGTGATCGGCGAGGGGCCGCTGCGGTCGGAGCTCGAGCGGCTCGCGAGCGCAAGCGGCCTGGACGGGGTCGCGCGCTTCCTCGGCGCGGTCTCCGACGAGGAGCGCGACGCGTGGCTGCGGCGGGCCGCCGTGCTCGCGCTGCCGAGCCGCCTCCCCGCCGGCGAGCTCGCGGGCGAGGGCTTCGGGATCGTCTACCTGGAGGCGAACTCATTCGCCAAGCCCGTCGTCGCGGGCGACGTCGGTGGCGCGCGCGAGGCCGTCGCCGACGGCGTGAGCGGCCTGCTCGTCGATCCGACCGACCCGGCGGCGGTGACGGACGCCGTCACGAGGCTGCTGCTCGACCGCGACCTCGCGCGGCGCCTCGGCGCGGGAGGAGCGCGGCGAGCGCGCGCGTTCGCCTGGCCGGCGATCGGGGCGCGCGTGGAGCGGCGGCTGCTCGCGCTCGCCGGGAGGAGCTCGTGAGGGTCCTCTACGTCAACCACACCGCCGAGGTCAGCGGATCGGAGCGCTCGATGCTCGCGCTCCTGGCGGCGCTGCCCGAGGGCGTGCAGGCGCACGTCGCCTCGCCACCCGGTCGCCTCACGCGGGCGGTGCAGGAGCTCGGGATCCCGGTGAGCGAGATCGCGAACACGGCCGGGAGCCTGCGCCTGCATCCGCTCCACACCCCGCGGGCGCTGGGGGAGATGGGCCTCGCCGCGCTGCAGGTGCACCGCGCGGCGCGCCGGCAGCGCGCCGACGTGGTCCATGCGAACTCGATCCGAGCCGGCATCGAGCTCGGACTGGCCCACGTCTCGCCGGCCGCGGGCGTCGTTCACGTCCGCGATTGCCTGCCGCCGGGACACCTGACGACCGCCACGATGCGCGTGATCGCGGCCACGGCGACGACGGTCCTGGCGAACTCCCGTTACACAGCCGCCTCCGTGCGCGCGTCCGCTCCGGGCGCGCCGCTGGAGGTCGTTCACCCTGCGATCGACCTGCAGCGCTTCGATCCCGGGCGCGTGGACGGCGGCGCGCGGGATCGGCTCGGCCTCGCGGGGCGCCGGGGCGTGCTGCTCGGGGTGGTCGCCCAGCTCAGCCCCTGGAAGGGCCAGGAGACCGCGATCGAAGCGCTGAGGCTGCTGCGAGCGGAGGGCGTTGACGCGCATCTGCTGCTGATCGGGTCGGCCAAGTTCGTGGCCCGCTCGACGCGCTTTGACAACGAAGCCTACGTCGCCCATCTGCGGGCCCTGATCGCGTCCGCCGGCATCGAGGATCGCGTCTCCTGGCTGGGCGAGCGCGACGACGTGCCCGAGCTGATGCGGGCGCTCGACGTGCTGCTGCTCCCGTCCGTCGAGGAGCCCTTCGGCCGCGTGCTGCTCGAGGCGATGGCGCTGGAAGTGCCCGTGCTGGCAACGAACGTAGGCGGCCCGGCCGAGCTCATCCACGACGGCCGCGAGGGCTATCTGCTGCCGCCCGGCGAGCCCGCGGCCTGGGCGCAGGCGGTGCGGCGCGTGATCGCGAGCCCTGAGCACGGCCGTGAGCTCGGACGCGCCGGGCGCCGCCGCGTAGCCGAGGCGTTCGACGTCGCGCACCACGTCGACGCGGTGCTCGCCGTGTACGAGCGCGCGATCGCGAGAAAGCGCGGCGGTTGACGCGTATGCGAACATATGTTCGCCATGGGTCCAAGACCGTGGAAGCCCGCCAGGGAGCTCGACGCGGCGCTCGCGCGCGGCGATCTCAGGTACGCGATCAGCCTCGCCGAGCAGCTGCGGCTCGAGCGCGGTCGGCCGATCCCGCTCGAGGTGGCCTCGCGCTTCTTGCCGCTGATCGCCGAGCAGAGCCCCCAAGAGTACGACGCGTATGCGGTCAGGTGGCTCGCGCGCTGGGTCAGCGAGGCTGGCGCGCCATCGATCACGGCTGCAGCCAGCGTCGCCGCCGCGCTCGCCGAGCTCCCGCACGAGCCCTCCTCGCTGCAAGCGCTGCTCGGGTCGAGCCGCTGATCGCGCGAGGCGTCCGGGATCGGGAATTGCGCGAGGCGTCCGGGATCGGGAGGATCATGACTGGATGTCGAGCCCGCCGCAGCAGCAGACGGCCCACGGCGATCCGGCGATCTGGGCGCTTCTCCCGGGCGAGGTGATCGAGCGCCCCACGCTCCAGGACCGCTACGGCGGGCGCAAACAGGCGGGCATCGCTCCGTCGACGACGTCGCCGAACGTGATGCTGTTCTCCGACCCGCCCGCCGGCGAGCCCTTCGGCCAGTTCGACGGCTGGCGAGCCGACGGCTGCTTTCACTACACCGGTGAAGGCCAGCGCGGCGACCACCAGATGAAGTCGGGGAACGCCGCGATCCTCAACCACAGGGCCGAGGGCCGCGCGCTGAGACTGTTCCTCGGCACCCGCTCGATGGTCATCTATCAGGGTGAGTTCGAGCTCGCCGCCGACGTGCCGTACTACACGACCGATGTCTCCGAAGGCGCCAACGGGCCGACGCGCAACGCGATCGTGTTCCGCCTGCGGCCCCTCGACGTGCGCGCGAGGCCGAGCTCCTCGAGCTTGGACGGCGTGATCGCGGCCGCGCTCGAGGACGTGCCGGTGCAGGAGCAGTGGACGGAGACGGCGTTCGTGGCGCCCAGCCGCAAGCATCTGAGGGCCGAGCGGAACGCGCACGCGCTCGTCCTCGCTCTGCGCGAGCGCCTGATCGAGCAGGGGCACGAGCTGACGCGCCTGAAGATCGTGCCGGCCGGGGAGGCCAAGCCGCTGTTCTGCGACCTCTTCGACCGCACCACGAACACCCTCTACGTGGCGAAGGGCACGGTCGAGCGGGGGGCGATCCGGATGGCGATCGGCCAGCTCCTGGACTACCGTCGCTGCCTCGAGCCTGCGCCACATCTCGCCGTGCTGCTTCCGTCGAGGCCGCGTCCCGACCTCTGCGAGCTGCTCGCCGGCGTCGGCATGGAGCCCGTCTGGCGCGCCGGCAAGCAGTTCGCCTCGCTGGACTCCTGACGGTCTCCCTGCGGGGGCGCGTCGATCAGAGCGTGAGCGCCGCGGGGGCGCGTCGATCAGAGCGTGAGCGCGACCGCGGCGTCGGGCTCGAGCACGCGGAAGGCGAAGCTCTCCTCGAGGTAGAGCTCGACCGCGCTCGCGTCGTGGTGGTCGTAGCCGATCGAGAGGTCCTCGCCGACGTCGAGCACGAAGTCGCCGCCGCGCTGGCTGATGAGGACAGCGCCGTGCACGCCGGGCGCCCACACGAGCGGTCCGCCGATGATCTCGCGGAGGTGGTCGAGCAGCGGGTAGCCGCCCTGCTCGCTGCTCTCGAGCACGCGCGTGTAGGCCTCGGCTCCGAGCGCCAGGCCGTAGGGGCCGCCGACGCCCACGCTGAGCAGCGTCTCGACGGCCCGCGTGATGCGACGCGTATAGCGCTCGCAGTCCTCGCCGAGCTCGATCGACTTGTGCGAGGAAGCCTCGACGATGCCGGTGATGCCCGCGGCCTCCCAGCCGTGGAAGACGGCCACGTTCTCGGCGATCGCGATCCGCCGCGCGCTGGCGTCGAGGGCCCCGAGGTCGACGTCGGCGGCGCCGCGATCGGCGTCGCGCAGCTCCTCGCGCGCGAGCGAGAACGACGAGCGCAGCTCGACGAGCGCGAGCACGCGGCGCTGGAGGGCGCTGACCCCGTCTGTGGGGGCGCTCGCGACCGCGGTCGTGCGCCCCAGACCCACCGCCGAATGCTCCCAGCCGTGCGGGCCGGCGAAGTCGACGAGCTTGCGCGCCGCGAGAGCGGGCGTCAGGCGCCCGCGGGCCTCCTCGTCGATCATCTTCCAGCCGAGCTCCGTGATCGGCGCGTGCTCGCGCAGGAGGTGGCTCATCCGGCCGCGCCTCTCAGAGCGCCGATGCCGAGCGAGGTGCCTCCGGCCAGCGGCGCGCCGCGCGCCGCCGCACCCTCGACGGCCTCCTCCTCGGACTCCTCGCCGTGCGCGACGATGTCGCCTTCCTGAAAGAGGATGCCCATGGCGATCTCGCGCCAGAGGGGTGTGCGCCGGAGCAGGAACTCGAGGTCCATGCAGAAGTGCTTGAACTCCTCGCCCTGCGCGTCGCGCATGATCGCCCCCGCCTCGGCGTCGGCCTCCACGTCGAGCCGCTGCTCGTACCAGCCGATCGCCTCGGCCTCCTCGGTGAGCGAGGAGCACAGTCGAGCGAACGTCCGTGTCTGGTGGGAGAGCTCGTCAGGCGGCTCGTGGTACTGGTCGAAGCCCACGCCGGCATCGTGCCACACCTCGGTCCGCGGGCGCTGGGCGCTGGGCGCACGCCGGCTGGCCCTCCGCGCGCTATCTGGCTGCGCCGCTCTTACAAGCGCGTTGCAGAGCCTCGCGCCGACGCCGCTCGCTCACGTCCTCGAGCACCACGATCGTTCCGTGGATGCGGCCCTTGGCGTCGATGGCGGGCTTCGCCCGAACCCCCAGGAGCACGTCCTCGCCGCGGATCCGCGCGAGAACGTCAACGCCGTGCACGATTTCGCCGGCGAGCGCACGCACGGGCGGAAGGTCCTCGCGAGGCATGCGCAGACCGGAGGCGATTCGAGGAGCGAGCTCGTCGATCCAGATCTCGGGGGCGCTGCCCGCAGCGCACTCCAGCCCGACCAGGTGGCGAGCCGCCGCGTTGGTGTGCGTCACGCGGAAGCCCGCGTCGAATGCGACGACGGCCGACTCCACGGTCTCCAGCAGGGCGTCCAGGAGATAGCTGCTCTCGCGCCCCCGCAGGACGGCGCGGCGACGCATGCCGGGAGGGCGCTGCAGGGGCACGGCGGGATCGTCCAACCCGTGATGCCGCAGCGCAATACCGCACACGGGGGATCTTCGGCGCGGGTGCTCCTGCGGGGCATCTCGGCGTCCCCGTCGCACGTGGGGGATCTTCAGCTCGCGTTCTTCGTGCCCTCCCGCGCCACCGCCTCGTGCATGGTTTGGTTCCCGCAGATCGCGACCGCGACGAGCTGCGCCCTCGTGTGGACGTCGAGCTTCGACATCGCGTTGCGGACGTGGCTACGCACCGTCTCCGGCGAGATGTGCAGTTCGGCGGCGATCTCGTTCGTGTCACGCCCGAGGGCGATCAGCGTGACGACTTCCCGCTCGCGGGTCGTCAGCGGCAGTTCCGAGGCCAGCCGCGGGCGGCGGGCGCTCTCGCCCGTCGCCGTTGCCACATACACCGCCAGGCGTCGTCCCGCGACGACCGCCCAGCGCGCCGCGAACTCGACCTCCACGGCCGATCCGTCGGCTCGAAGCAGGTCGCGCGTGCCGGAGTACTCGCCCGAGCGCAGGAACGCTTCCCATTCCCGCACCGCCGCTGCCTGCTCCGCGGGCCGGATGCTGTCGAAGATCGAGAGCCCGACGAGCTCCTCACGGCTGCCGCCCCACAGCGCCACGCCCGCGTCGTTGACCGCGATGATGCGACGGTCGTCTCCGAGCAGCGCGATCGGGTGCGTAGAGCGTTCGAAGACCAGCCAAAACAGCTGTTGCCAGCCGGGCTCCCCCCGCACGCTGCTCATCACGGCCAGCATACGTCAAGCGCCCGTGCGCAGGGCTTTCCTCAAGCGCCCCTGGACGGCAGCTCTTGTCAAGCGTCTGGGGCACCTCTTGTCAAGCGCCCTGCAACGCAGCTCCCGTCAAGCGCTCCCGTGCAGCAGCTCCTGCAGCGTCCTTCCGCTGAGCACCGATGCGGGCGCTTCGACGACGACGTCCGAGCCGGGCCGCGCCTGCTCGTCGCGGCGCTTGAGCAGTAGCCACTGGGCCTTTGGGCCCGATCGCGTGCGCTGCAGCGCAAAGCCGCCGCGCAGCTTCTCGCCGTGGAGCACGAAGACCGCGTGACCGCGGCGGAGGGCCTCGGGCCAGGCCACGCGCCCGCCCTGCTCGTATGAGCCGCGGTCCCAGATCACCACGCCGCCGTGGTCGGTTGCGCCCTCGAAGCTGTTGTGATCGAGATCGTGATCGGGGACCTCCACGGCCAGGCGCTTGACCGCCGGGTCCATCGACGGGCCCTTCGGCACGGCCCAGGAGCGCATCACGCCCTCGACCTCGAGGCGCAGGTCGAAGTGGTGCGTGCTCGCGGCGTGCTCCTGTACGACGAACACGCCCGCGCTGACCCCCCGCACGGCGAACTGCTCGTGTCCCTCGACGGCGGTCTCGCGCACGTCCAGCCCCTGCACCGAGGCGCCCCGCGGGCCCCTGGAGAGGAACGCGGTGAGCGACTCGATCGCGGCGGGCGGTCCCTCGGCGTGCACCTCCACGCTGCCGTCCTCGGCGTTGCGCACCCAGCCGAGCAGACCCAGCTCGCGCGCCCTGCGGCGGGTCGCGTCACGGAAGCCGACGCCCTGCACGGCCCCGGTCACCGTCGCGCGTATCGCGCTCGGCTGTGGCTGGGAGTCCAAGGTTCCCGCACGATCGCACACCGAAGCGCGCCGGAACGGGCGCCGCCGGCGCCCGCATGTTCGTGCCCGGCGCGCCGCCGCCACGGGCGAGAGCGCCGCCGCGCTCCCTGCCCGCCGCAGTCGAGGAGCCCGCCGTCTGGCTGGCGCGGCTCCTCGGCTTCCGTCAGCGCTTGGCCGCGCTCGCGGCGCCGGCGGCGAGCTCGCCCGACTGGCGGCTCCGCCGGCAGGCACCCCCGGCAGCGAGGCCACCCCCGGCCGGGAGACGAGGCGAGCGCGCCTAGGAGGAGCTCAGCGCCTTGGCCTTGATCTGGTTGAACTCGGCCTCGGTGATCGTGCCCTGATCGAGCAGCGACTTGGCCTTGGCGATCTGCTCGGCGGGGTCGTCCTGCGCGGCCACCGACTTCACGTAGTCGGAGACTTCGCTCTGCGCCGCCTGCTGGGCTTGCAGAGCGCGTTCGGACATGCCCTTGTGCTCGGCGATCAGGTAGATGAACACGCCGAAGTAGGGCACGATGATGATGAAGATGAGCCACGCCACCTTGGCCCATCCGGACGTGTCGTGCCGGCGGAAGAGGTCTGCGATCACCGTGAAGAGGATCCACAGCCAGATCACGAACGCGAAGAAGATCAGGATCGTCCAGAAGACTTCGAGGAAAGGATATTTTTCGGCTGTTGCTATGAGCATTGCGCCCCTTTCTCTGAGTTGCGAGCACTGCGTCGCGTGTGCTCACCCGATAGGTCGGGCAGCGCTCAGCGAGTCGAAGCCCTCCGCGCGGCATGCTCGCCCCGCGCCGCCGAGGCCGCATCACCCCAAACGGATGACGGTTTCTCGGCCCTCTCGAGCGTGGCGATCGGGTTAGCCGGTCGCCGCAGGCCGGACTGCGCAGAGGCGCAGTTCTGCGATCACGCTCGCCGAGCAGAGGATCAGTTCGAGCGTCCTGCAGTCCTCCAGCTCGATGATCAGCTCGCCGTCGCGCGGGTCGCGTATCGAGTGCGCCACGCGATAGAGCGAGGCCCCGTCGGTGACGTACGAGCCCTCGGGCGGAAGCCGCGAGCCCGTCGGCTCCGCCGCGTCGAGCAGCCCCACGCCGCCTGGCTCGGGGACGGGCGCAGCCTCGCCGGGCGCAGCCTCGTCAGGCGCAGGGGGCTCCTGTCGGGGTCTGCGGCCGAACAGCCTCATAGCGCCGCCTCGCTCGCGTGGCGCTCCGGAGCTCTCGCATATTGCGCGACCCTCGGGATCCAGCCCACCGGCAAATGATGACGTTCTTGGCGCGCCCGCGCCTCATCCCTAAGGGGTGAACGTGGAGGGGCCCGGGCTGCAGCGTTGAAATCCGGGAACACCGACCCTCGCGCGCTGATGCCGGCGAGGCCGATCGCTCCGAGCGCCAACATGAATGGCACAGCGCAAGAAACCGGACCACCAAGCCGCGCAGGGCTCGATCGCGCGCTGCTCGGCCGCTACGCGATCCTGCTCGGCGGGATCACGGCGGCGTTCGCGATCGAGGGCGTAGCCGAACCCGGTCGCTGGGAGCTCGTGCTGATCAGTGCGCTGCTCGGCTTCACGCTGATACTCTCGCTGCGCATCGCCGAGGCTCGTCCGGTGCTCGTGCGCGCGGCGTTGATCGTCGTGGTCCTCGTGGTCGCCTTCGGCGTCGCCCAGGCGCTTGCCGGCGAAGTCGACGAACGCGCCTCGAGGCTCGCAACCTGCCTGCTCGTGGTCTTCGCCCCGCCCGCGATCGTCATCGGCGTCGTGCGCAGGATGCGCGAGACGCAGTCGGTCACCGTCGAGGCCGTGATCGGCGTGCTGTGCGTCTACCTGCTCGTCGGCATGTTCTACTCGTTCATCTACGGCGCGCTGGATAACCTCGGCGGGCAGCCGTTCTTCGCCGGTGGGCAGGCTGCGAGCGTCGCGCACTGCATGTACTTCAGCTTCACCACCCTCGCCACGGTGGGCTACGGCGACTTCACCGCGCGCACCAACCTCGGCCACACGCTGTCGGTCTCGGAGGGGCTGCTCGGGCAGGTCTACCTCGTCACCGTCGTCTCGCTGATCGTCGGCAACCTCGGCCGCCGACGCGTGCGCTAGGGCGCGTCGTTAGGCGTCGCGAATGATCGGGCAGGTCAGCCGGCGCCCGCCCCGCTCCCTGCCCCGCCCGAGCTCCTGGGCGGCGATCGTATGGACTTCAACGCCGGCTCGCGCGAGCTCGTAGTTGGTCGTCTCGTTGCGCTCGTAGGCGAGCACCGAGCCAGGCGCGAGCGCGAGCACGTTGCTCCCGTCGTCCCACTGCCTTCCGTCCGCGCGCAGCTGATCGCCCCCGGTGCACACCACGGTCAGCGTGCTCACGCCGAGCGCCTCGCCGACCTCCTCCAGGAGCGAGCGCTCGGAGGTCCGAGCGGCCACGCCGCCGGCGCCGTCGGGCGAGTAGAGGACCGGCACGATCCTCGATATATCCGGCTCGCGCACGAGCACGAGGTCCCGGTCGCAGAAGGTGAGGATCGTCTCCAGACGCGGCGCGGGCGGCCCCCGCAGCGCCGCGCCGATCACCAGCCGGGCCTCGCCGGCCTCGAACAGCGTCTGCGCGAGCATGCTCGCCGCCGCCGCGGCGCCGCGCTCGGAGTGGCCCACGAGGACCACGCCCGCCCCCACGGCCATTACATCGCCGCCCTCGAGCCTCGCCTCGCCCCAGTCGTGATCGGCGCCCCCGAACCACACGGGCGCCTCGTAGTCACGGAAGCGGGGATGGAATCGGTAGATCGCCTCGACGTTCAGCGCCTCCATCCGGCGCGCCGGCGCGTGCATCGCGGAGATCAGCACGCCGCCGTAGAGCCACGCGCTCGCATCGCGCGTGAACAGCTGGTTGGGGAGCGGAGCTAGCACGAAATCCGTCCCGGGCAACGCGGCGCGCGCTAGCGCGCCGATCTCGGCCGGCAGCTCGTGCACGAGAATCCCGCCCGTGAGGCTCCTCGCGAGCTCATCCGGGGCGATCTCCTGCGCCCACGCGCTCACCTCCCGCGACAGCACCGAGGTCGTCTCCTCGCAGCACAGCCGGCGCGAGAGCAGCCACTCACGAGCGTCGCGATCGGCGAGCGTCTGCTCGAGCAGCTCGTGCAGCAGCAGCACCTCGACCCCCTCCGCCCGCATCAGCTCGAGCAGCTGGTCGAACTCCTGGCGCGCGCGCCGCACCCATATCACCTCGTCGAAGGCCAGCTCACGGCAGTTCGCCGCACAGAGGCGCTCGTGCGCCAGATCCGGGCGGTGCACGATCGCCGCGCGCAGCGTGCCGACCTCCGAGTGCACGCCCAGAGCCGTCGCGGGGGCGGTGCTCACGGGGGGACTCCTTCCTCTCGTTGCGACAGAATGGGGGGGAAACGCCGCCGCGTCGCCCGCCCTCCGGGCTCGCGGCTGCGCCGATCGCTCGCCCCCGCGGTGATCAGCGCGATGCCGCGGGACCGGACGGCCGGGCGGGCGACAACGGCAGGTGCAGGTCAGGCTTCTTCGAGGCTGCCTCCGTATGCGACCAGCCCGTAGTTCGCGAGCAGATCGGGGGTGAAGACCGCCAGCGCGAGCCACGGGTAGTCGTCGGAGCGCGGTTGCGCTCCCACGTGCTCGCTGGCCTGCGTGCCTGCTACCGACGGTCCAGTGCGCATGAGGGTCTGCCTCCTGTCTTCTCGGCCGCCCGGGGGCAGGCCACCTTCGCCGATGCTAGGCGCCAGCGGCTAGCGCGCATCACTCCAAACGGATGATGTGACCGCCTCCTCGCGAGCGATACTGCGCCCCGTGAGCGCCGTCGCCCCGAGCGCATCCGTCAGCGGGCGCGTCCACCTCCACCGCCACCATCGCACGCTCGTCACGGGGCTCCTGACAGTGGCGACGATCCTGGGCTTCTGGGCCTGCTTCGCGGTATGGGTCAACCGGCAGGCGCTCAACACGAGCGACTGGACCAACACGAGCAGCCTGGTGCTGGCCAACGCGCAGGTGCAGGAAGCGCTCAGCACCTACCTCGTCAACGAACTGTTCGCGCACGAGAACGTACCCGCGCGGCTGGAGAACGCGCTCCCCTCCGAAGTGCAGGGTCTCGCGGGGCCGCTGTCGGCGGGGCTGCGCGCGGTCGCCGACCGCGTGGTCCCGAAACTGCTCGCCTCGAACCAGGTCCAGGAGCTGTGGCAGCGCGCCAATCGCGCCGCCCACACAGAGCTGCTGGCGATCCTCGAAGGCAAGAAGAAGGTGGTCGCCACGAACGGGGGCGTGGTCGCGCTCAACCTGCATGAACTCGTCACGGATCTCGGGAACCAGCTCGGGATCAGCACCCAGGTCGCAACCGTCCGCTCGAAGCTCTCGGGCAGCACCGGCGCCTCGGCGCGCAGCACGGTGCAGGAAACGTTCGGCGTCACGCTGCCCGCGAACACGGGCCGGATCGTGATCCTGCGCAACAAGCAGCTCAAGACCGCGCAGGACATCGCCGAGGCGATCCGCGGTCTGGCGCTCGTGCTGCCGATCCTCACGATCGCGCTGTTCGCGCTCGCGATCAGGCTCGCCGACGGCTGGCGCCGGCTCGCGCTCCGCGCGACGGGGGGCTGCCTGTTCGGGATCGGGGTCGCGCTGCTGCTGCTGCGCCGCTTCGCGGGCGAAAGCATCGTCACGAACCTCGTCGCCGACCCCGCCAATCGCCCAGCCGCGCAGGCGGTCTGGTCGATCGGGACCTCGCTCTTGTACGACATCGCGACCGCCATGGTGCTCTACGGCATCGTGCTCGTGTGCGCAGCGTGGCTGGGCGGCAGCACCCGCCCGGCGACCTGGCTGCGCCGCGCGGCGGCGCCGCGGCTGCGGATGCATCCGGTCGGCTCCTACGCCGCCGCGGGTGTGCTGCTGCTGATGATCGTCCTCTGGGGCCCCACTCCCGGCACCCGCCAGATCCTCCCCGTGCTCGGGTTCGCCGCGCTCGGCGCGCTCGGGGTCACGGTCCTGCGCCGCCAGTCCGCGCTCGAATTCCCCGATGCGATGCCAGGGGAAGCGCTCGCACAGGTGCGGTCCTGGTGGCCGTTCGGACGCGCTTACGCGGGCGCAGAGGCCGGCGTGCAGGTCCCCGTCGCCCCGAGTACGCCCATCGCGCAGGAGACTCCTGTCGCGCCCGAGACTCCTGTCGCGCCCGAGACAACCGTCGCCCCGGCGGCGTCGAAGCCCAACGGCGCGCCGTCCGCCGCCCCGGTGGCGACAGCGCCGCCTGCGCCGCCCTCCGCCCCCGAGCCGGACGAGTAGACGCGCCTAAGCGGCGTCCTCTGCCGGCCGGCGCAGCAGCGATGCGATAACGGTCTCGCGCTGTGAGGGACACGCGGGCGTCGCGGTGCTCGCGCCAGAGGTCCGCTCGTGCGGATGCGAAGCCGCGGTGGCGACGGCGTGGGCGGTGTCGCCTCGCCGGGCGCGGGCCGCCGACGACCGGCCCGCCGCCTCGTGAGCTGGTGCCTGCTGGGATGAGCGGATCGTCGCGAGCGCTGGGTGCAGCGACGTCTCGACCCGGCGGACCGCGCGCTGCTCGGGTGCGCTGTGCACGCGCCAGCCGAGGAACCAGGTCCCGGCGCGCTGCTCGACGGTCTCGTCGATCGCGGACTGCCGCTGGGCGATCTCGGTGGCGCTGAGCGCAAGCGGCTCCGTTGTGAGCTGCAGCAGCCAACCGGCCGCGCTGCTGCGCTTCAGGGGCGAGGACTGCACGCTCACACGTACGCCGGGGAGCTCTCTCAGCTCCCCGGCGACGCTGACCGCTTCGCGCGCCGTGGCACAGTGCAGCGCGCAGGTGAGGACCACATCGTGATCGTCGTGGTCCAAGCGGTTGTGGTTAAGGACACCCACACCCATATCTTGGCTGTGGAACGCGCCCAGCCCAATACCACGGCTGGGGGATTCGCAATGCCGGCTCAGTCGAGGATCAGTCCCTCGCCGAGCGCCTTCGCGACGAGCTGGGCGCGAGAGCGCGCGCCCGTCTTGATCATCGCGTTGCGCGCATGGGTGCGCACCGTGTCGTGCGCGATCTGCAGCTCTTCGGCGATCTCGCGGGCGGTGCTGCCGAGCGCGACGAGCCGCACGATCTCGCGCTCGCGGCTCGTCAGCTCCATCTTGCTGAGGCGCTCCTGCCGGGGCGTGCGCCGGAACGATCCGCCCCAGCGGGAGGTGTTCAGGGCGACGAACAGGACCAGGCGCCGCCCGGTCACGACCTCCGTCGTCGCCGCCCACTGCACCCCGACGCTCTGGCCGTCCGCGCACCGTAGCCGTGCCTCTCCCGTGAAGTGCCCGGCCTCGAGCGCTTCACGCCACTCCTCGGTGCTCGCCAGCGGGCCGCCGATCACGAGCTCGTAGAAGGGTCGCCCGATCAGCTCCGCCCGCGGGTAGTGCAGCATGGCGAGGTAGGCGCCGTTGACGTCGACGTGGCGGCGCCGCTCATCGAGCAGCGTCATCGGGTTGCGCGACTGCGTGAACGCGGCCGAGAACAGCGTGCCCCATTCCTCGCCGGACGGCTTCGATCCCTTCGATCTCGCTTCAGACATACGCACGCCAGAGCGCACACTAGGCGCGCTCCCGCAGGCGCGGATCACCCGCTTCGGGTGAGGAGCAGCACCAGCGCGCGCGCAGGCTCACACGACGGGCGGGTCGATCAGGCCGAGCGCGGCGGCGTGTGCGACGGCCTCCGTGCGCGATCCCGCCCCGAGCTTGGCGTAGACGGCGTGGGCCTGGCTCTTGACGGTGTTGCCTGACACGTGCAGCCGCTCGCCGATCTCGCGGAACGAGAGGTGGGTGGGGAGGAAGCGCAGGACGCGCAGCTCGGCCATCGTCAGCGCGCCGGGGCCGTTTAGCGCCGCGGCGCTGACCTCGTCGATCTCGCCCCAGGCGTCGTCGAGCCAGGCTACGAAGCACGGCACCGGGCGCGGCCGGCGCGCCCAGCGCGAGGCCTGCGACAGCAGCGTGCGCGCGCGGGCGACGTCCGCCAGGCGCGTGCTCGCGCGAGCCATCGCGATGCGCGTCTCGACTTCGTACCAGGGCATGTACTCGCCGAGCGCCTCGAGCAGTCGCGTCGCCGAGGTGAGCTCGCGCTTCGCTTCGTCGGCCAGGCCGCGGTGGCTCAGCACGAGGGACGACAGTGCGAGCGTCAGGGTCGCAGCGGGGCGGTCCTCCAGGCCAGCGAGCTCAAGGCAGGCGACCGCGCGCGCGGCGCCGTCCTGCGCTTGCTCCCAGTCGCCATCCTCGATGTCCAGCAGCGCCAGCTGGGTAATGCTCAGCGCCTCCACCAGCGGCATCGTCCTCGCACACGCATCGATGCCCTCGCCGAGCAGCTCGCGGGCGCGCTCGCGCTCGCCGAGCAGATGCTGCGCCACGCCGCCGAGCAGGCAGCAGACCGGCCGCAGGAAGCTCGCGTCTCCGAGCAGCGGACGGGCGCGCTCGGCGGCCGCGGCGACGTGCTCGATGCCGCCCGAGCCGGTTGCGGCCTCGATCAGCAGGATGCCCGCCTGCAGCGAGGGCGCCTGCTTGGCGTCCGCCCCGGCCTCCAGCGCCTCGCTCGCCAGGGAGGCCCAGTGCCTCGCGGTGGGCAGGTCCCCGACCGCGAGATGCGAGTGCGCCGCGGCGAGGGCGAGCGGAGCGCTGCGGGCGAGCTCCTCGGCCGTGAACGAGCTCAACCACCGCTGCACGCGCTCGTCGCTGCCGTAGAGGAAGCGCGAGCCCTCGTCCCACAGCAGGCGCCCCGCACGGGCTGCGTCTCTGGCGGCGACGGCATGCTCGACCGCGCGGTCGATCTCCCCGTGCGCCGCGAACCACTCGCTCGCTCGCGCGTGCAGTCGCGGTACCTCCGCCGGCTCGCATATCTCGAGCTCCGAGCGCAGCACGTCGCGCAGCAGCGTGTGGCAGCGATACCAGGCGTGCCCGGGATCCTGCGGGATCAGCAGCAGCGTGTCGGCCGAGAGCTCCCGCAGCATCTTGCCGCTGCCGCTCACCTCAAGCACCGCATCGCACAGCTCACCCGAGAGCTCATCGAGGATCGACGCGCGCGTGAGCAGCGCACGCGAGCCGTCGTCCAGCGGCGCGAGCGCCTCCTCGCGGAGGTACTCGGCAACGAGGTGGTCGTCGCCGGTGGGATGCGCGTCGTGCTCTCCCGCGTCGGCACGTTCATTCAGCGACAGACCCGCGAGGTATATGCCCGCAGGCCAGCCCTCGGTGCGCTCCACGAGGCGCTCGAGCGACCGTTCGTCGAGCTCGATGTCGACCGCGGCGAGCAGCAGGTGCGCCTCGTATGCCGTCATCGCGAGCGCGACCGGATCGAGCTGGAGCAGTCTGTGCGCGGCGCGCAGGCGCCCCACCCGCAGCGGCGGTTCACTGCGCGAGGCGAGCGCCATCCTGACCCCCTGCGGCAGGCCGTCGGCCAGCGCCGCGAGCAGCTCCCTGCTCTCCGGCGAGCGCAGATGGTGGGCGTCGTCGAGCACGAGCACGAAGTCGCCCGCGTTCGCCGCCGAGCGTTCGGCCAGCTCGATCAGCGCGGAGGTCCCCCCGGGATCGCGCTCGGTCCCATCGCCCGGCGTTGGGCCGCGCGCGTCAGCCGGCTCGGCGACCTGCCCGCTCGCCTC
>Ga0209040_10000062_pt1 | contig 62355 bp, 63 predicted proteins | sample BogFormECP12_OM3_FD_188240 | JGI IMG/M metagenome (GOLD analysis project Ga0209040, IMG submission 188240) | Bog forest soil microbial communities from Calvert Island, British Columbia, Canada - ECP12_OM3 (SPAdes) (version 2) | ecosystem: Environmental > Aquatic > Freshwater > Wetlands > Bog ... | reverse complement strand
GCACGAGATTCACGTTTGCCCACCGCTCCGGAACTGTTTCCTGAACTCATCAACGCGAAGCTCGACAAGAAGGACCGACTACCGCCATGTAGCGCGTTAGAAGCGTTGGAGCGGCAGGAGCCGTTCGTGAACCAGACACTCGCATACCAGGCGCTGGCAATGCTTGCGCGGCTATTCCGATATGGGCAGCTTTCGTACCACGGCGGGTTCGTGAACCTGCGCACGGGTCGCACAACCTCCCTTCCTGTCGATCCGGTCCTGTGGCGGCGGATGAGGACGCAGCCGGCAGATTCCGAATTACCCAGACGCAAGAGAAGGAAGGTGGTCAGGCCATGAGCCAAAGCTTTCGGGTGGTGAAAGAAATATGGAATGTACACTCGTCCTGCTTCATTGAACCGGAGAAGTTGATCGTGCTGCTCCACGACCTTGCCGCCAGAGTGGGCACGGCCAGCGACGAACGTGAATACGGAGACAACAAAGCAGTCTGGCTCGAAGACGGCAGCAAGGTTCTGGACTACATAGAGGCAGACGAGCGCTTCAATGCTGCTAGTTTCAGAGACAGTATGGAAGAACAAGGGATCGCTGTTAACAAGAATGATCTGATCGCTCTGATCGACAATATGCGGAGCTTGTCGAAGCAATGGCGGCGTTCCATCGGAAAACACGGGGAATTGGTCTTCTACATCGACGCTTGTTGAACCCAGCAGACGTGACATTCACCCAAGCGGAAAAAGGCTGCCGACATGAACAAGGGGATTGCATTCATCCGAGGATTACGCGGCTTCCCCTTTCTTGTGTGGAAAAGAAATCTTTTCACACACTCCAAGTTCATAGTGGGCTGGCTGTCCCGGTAGCCCCCTTTTTTTTCGCCCCACAAGCTGAAGGGCAGGGTTTTGCTCAAGGTCTGCCTGCAACAACGCGGCAAACTAGGAACGTGTCTAGTTAGGAGAAAGCTGGCACCCATGCTAGCATCGTTTCAGTTTTGGGTTCCCGCAGTCTCAGTTGAACTTGCCGCTGCAGAATCAACAAAGAACCCTTTGCTCCATGCAGGACGGCGCTGAAGGGATTCCGCTTGGCTCTTGACGACATTAAGAAGCTCATTGATGCCGGAAAGAAAAAGGGCTATCTCGCTTACAACGAGTTGAATAGCCTGATTCCCCATGACGTCCATTCCCCGGAGTCCCTGGACGACCTGCTCACCACCATCGGCACGCACGGCATTGACGTGCTTGAGGGCCAGCCCAAGCTGCCCACCTCGTCCCTCAAAAACCAGATTGACAACGAAGTTGAGGCCAGCGACGAAGTCGAGCTCGACCTGACCCTAGCGGCTCTTGAAAAGACCAACGATCCGGTGCGTATCTATCTGCGCAAGATGGGCACAGTGCCTCTGCTCACCCGCCAAGGGGAAGTAGATGTTGCCAAGCGCATCGAGCGCGGACAGCTGCGCGTGCTGAAGGCACTTTCACGTTCGCCTATTGTGATCCGTCAGATTCTGGCCACCGCCGAAGAGTTGAAGCGCGGTGTCCGCTCGATCAAGGAAATTGTCGTCTTCGATGAGGAAGAGGTGACCGAGGACATCCTGCAGAACCGAGTCAAGGACACCACGCGCCGCATCGACGGGCTGCAGAAGCACTACAAAAGAGCCAGCCAGCTGGCTGGACGACTACCGACCATCCCAGCAAAAAAGAGAGCACGCGAATACCGCCGCTGCCGATGTGGCCTGGGCCGCGAGATCGTTCGGCTTTCGCTGATCATCCGCAACCTCGGTTTCACCAACTTCGAGCGCAAACGCTTGGTCGATCGGGTGAATAAAACGATGGACATCATGCGCTCACTCGATAGCCAGATCAGCAACCTGGAAAAGAAGATTGAGATCACCCGCAGCCAAGAACTCGAGAAAGATTACCGCAAGACGCAGGGGCAGCATCGCGCCGACCTGAGAAGCCTGGAAAGCGACGCTGGCGTAAGCTTCCAAGAGCTGCGGCGCACCCAGCGCGAAATTATCCTGGGCGAGATGGACGCGGAGCAGGCCAAACACGAACTCATCGAAGCCAACCTCCGCCTCGTGGTGTCCATCGCCAAAAAGTATGGCAACCGCGGGCTTCAGTTCCTCGACCTGATCCAGGAGGGCAACGTCGGCCTGATGAAGGGAGTGGACAAGTTCGAATATCGCCGCGGCTACAAGTTTTCCACCTACGCGACGTGGTGGATCCGCCAGGCAATCACCCGCGCCATCGCCGACCAGGCGCGCACCATCCGCCTCCCGGTGCACATGGTCGAGATCGTCAACAAGCTGATTCGCGTCTCGCGGCAACTGGTCCAGGAGTTGGGCCGCGAACCGACCTCGTTAGAGATTGCCAAACGCATGGACATTCCCGCAGCCAAGCTGCGCAAAGTGCGCAAGATCATGCAGGTACCGATCTCGCTAGAGACGCCAATTGGTGAGGAGGGGGATTCTCATCTCGGCGACTTCATCAAAGACAGCGCAGTGCTCGCACCGGACGAGGCGGCCATCAACGTGAACCTGAAGGAGCAGACCGCGCTCGTGCTGCACACCCTGACACCGCGCGAGGAGAAGATAATGAGGATGCGCTTTGGCTTGGAGGACGATTCGGAGCACACGCTGGAGGAGGTTGGTCGGGCATTCTCCGTCACCCGCGAGCGCATTCGCCAGATCGAAGCCAAGGCTCTGCGCAAGCTGCGCCAGCCTTCACGCTCCGGCAAGCTCAGATTATTTCTGGATAACCAGCACGAATAACACTGCGGGCGAGACGTGCACGCAGGGAGAGCCCAGGAGAGGGATAGCGCAGCATCTGCGAGTTGACCTAGGCAGCCTCACTGCGATGCGGTATACAGTGGCTGGTTTGCGATGTGCTCCGCAGAGCATGCAAGGCGTACATCGTGTCATCCAGAGCTTGTTCCTCTTCGATGTTGTCTCCGGCTATGTGAAACAACTCCCGTGCCCTTAGCGCAAGTGCTTTCTCTGCTTGCGCAATGCGCTCCGGGAGTCTGGCGTTATCAACCTCAAAGAGCGCAGCCTTATACAAATCCCTCCACGCTCCGCTGTCCGAAGCCTTAGAGCTGCCCGTATTCATAATTCCTCCCCTGTTTCGTTTGGCAGGCCGGTCTGAAAGTGTCTCAAATTCTCCCGAACTCTTTCGCAGGAACAGTCAACAACATCGTCTCCTCAATCCTTAAATACGATGGCGCCGGTGATCCCTGCTGAGAAGTGACTCGTGTTCGCCACGGCGGTAGAGCTTAGGGCGAGCTTCATTGACAATCAGGGCGCGCCCGCCGTGGACCGAACCGTTGAGGGTACGAATAGCATCTCGCGCCTCCGCAGCATTATTCATCTCGACGAACGCAAATCCCCGCGGTTGACCTGTGTCGCGATCCGTGACGGCCGTGACTGTTTTAACGGTTCCGTACGTCGCAAATAACGTCTGAAGCTGGTCTTCGGGAGTGGAAAAATCTAAGTTGCCGACGTAGATGTTAGTCATGGCTTACCTCCTGGTTTGCATCGTTCTCCGCTGCGCGATGGTCCGATCATCATCGCCAGCGATTTTTTGTCATAGCGATTTTGAGCTTGAGGCTCGGACGGCTTTTGGTTCGTTGCTTCCTGCTACTTCGCCTTCTGCCTGAAGCCAGTCTTCTTCCGCACGGCCATCGATTCTCCCGCGCACCTCATAGAGCTCGTAAGCGCGAGAACGCACGGTCTCTTCATCATGAGTCGTGATAGCTGCGTCTCTATTGGTCAAAAGCTCCGGTTTCATGGAAGTTTCTCCTTGATTTATTGTCTCCATCTGGCTGCTATCGGTCTGTAAGGCTTATGCGGCATGCAGGATTCCTGGCCTCTGCACCCAGTCTTCACGAACCTCGTCGCGGACGATGACTTCGTCGGCGCAGGTGGGCGACAGGTACGTTGGGGGCCCGATCAGGAACCTGATCTGCTGCTCTGGACGCTGGCACCGAATCGTTCTCCAGAACTCCACTGCTTCTTTAGATCTCTGGCGCACGTCCAGCAGTACCAAATCGAAAAAATCAGGCACCCAGAGCAACTCTGCTTCCGTGACGCTTTTGGCCGTGTGCACGTGAACTCCGTGGCTTCTCAGCACGCGGGCGCGCACCTTCTGCATCGCTTCGTTGCCATCGACGATGAGCACGTTTTTCGTGCCCATTTGAAAGGAAATTGGCGGTTGCTGGGGCACAGAACACCTCCAAGTCTTCTGGAGGCGGTCGTTTCGGAAAAGCAATTACCTTTGAGAAGCGGGCGTGACCAGAACGATCCAAACCTCGTCTATTCTTGTCTCTTTCGTAAGGGGACGGGGATCGGCCCGCCCCCAACCGAACGCGAAAGCCTGCCTTCTTGCCTCAGGCTGCGACGCGGGCAGCGGTCTCTTGCAACGTCGAGTGGGCAACCTCAAAGTTTCGGACCTCAGGAGTACCGTCGACCACTTTCGCCAGAGCCTTGAGCACTTCTGGATAGCTGCCGCGGAGATAGGCTTCCGCGTCCTCTTTCTTGTCCCAAAGACTGATGGCGATCCCTTCCGTTCCGGATCCGGGGGCGACGAAGACGATTTCGTCCTGGAAGCCGTGCTGTTTCTTAAGGAGGGGAAGAATCTCGTTCTCGATTGTCTGGGTAAACTCCGCACGGGTATTGGGCTTCAGTTGCATGGAAACGTGACGAGCAAACATGTTAAACCTCCTGAGTTGTCGTGGCTAAGAGGAGGGAACTTCAGATGGACTGCCTTAGTTCAGAGGATCTGAAAGAGGAGAAGGCGTAATTCGCTCTATTTAACACACTATACCGAATCCCAGTGTTGTCAAGTCGGAAACATCGCTAGTGTCTCAGTTTGAAAGTGTGCGCAAGACACCGAGCATTGCTATGTGATGGTCGCCGCCTAGCTCCACGTCCAGCGGTCGCTGGGCTTGTGCCAGTCGAAGGTCTCTTCCCACAGAGGATGGGGGAATACTTTAGGGTCTATCCTGGCTTGGTTCGCCATTTCTATTGCCGTTATCGGAACCATTTCCACCACCCCTAACTTGCCAGAAGTACGATCTCCTCACGCGACTCGCGTGATCCGAGAGACCAGCGGCCACCGCCGGAGTGCTTCGCAGCGTCTTGTGGATTCTGCCGAAATCGTAATGCACGGCATGGATTGCCAACCATAGCGGCGTGATTCTCCATTTTCTTCGGTTCGCGGGGACGTTTGCCTTTGCCGACTGTCATGGCTTCCTGCTTTGCTTCGGATTGTGGCGCTTCAAGCGTGATACTTGCTTCTCCAATTCAGCCGCCCTTGCAATGAAAGTCGCGGCGTGCTCAATCAGCTTGACGGCGGTATCCCGCAGCTTCTCGGCTTCGAGACGAATCTGTTCTGAGGTCGGCTTATCCGGCACGGCAACCATCATGCCACAGGCCAGAGGCTAACCGCGACCCCTGTGCGAATGAAACTGAGACACTACCGGACACTACGGCAGATTGACAACGGCAGCGCTCAAGCCTAGCCTTGTAATTGAGCAAGCTACCTCTTCTTACTCTTTCAGGTCCCCTGAACTAAGTCAGCCCATCTGAAGATTTCTCCCCTTAGATTTCTCCAAGGAGGAACTACGTTATGACCCTATTGACCCGTTGGGAGCCTTTCCGTGAGTTTTCCACCCACCAAGACCGCATGAACCGGCTGAACCGTCTTTTCCGTGAGTCGTATGGTCCCGAAGTTCCGGAAGAGGCATTAACAACCACCAACTACGCACCCCCGGTGGACATCTACGAAGACGAGCACAACATTACTCTGAAGATGGAAGTCCCGGGCATCGACGAAAAAGACATTGATGTCCGCATCGAGGGCAACACGCTCACCGTCCATGGCGAGCGCAAGATCGAGAAGGAAGAGAAAGAGGAGAACTTCCGTCGCGTCGAGCGGCAATACGGAGAGTTCACCCGCTCGTTCACGCTGCCCAGTTCGGTAGATCCGGGGCAAGTGAATGCGAACTATGTCAATGGCGTGCTGAAGATCACCTTGGCCAAGAAGGCCGAAGCCAAACCCAAGCAGATCAAGGTGAACGTGGGCAGCGCGAATGCCCTCGAAGCCAAGCCTCAACGCAAGGCCGCGTAAACGATCACCTAATCAGAGATTTGGGAGGCGGCTTATATCGCCTCCCTATTTGTTCATTTCTCCGTCAAAGCGAGGCCGCCATGGAACCCACCCTGTTCCATCGTATCGTGCAGTCCGTCTTCACCCGGCGGTTAAGGAATAGGACTTCATTCGTGGGTTCTCTCGAAGGACATCCTAATATCGCGGCTTACGGATCACAAAGGATGTGCCGGTCGTGCGGGGCGATCACAGCGTGCTCAAAGCCATTTTGCTTGGAGTGTGGCGCATTGCTGCCAGCAGTCTAACGAGGGAGTTCGGCGGACGTAAGAACGCTAGGTGGAACGCCTCAGAGTGCGATTGAGTGCGATGGTAAATTGCAATTTGTACTCGACTCAATCAGCGAATGTGTTCCACAATCGGACAGTATTGGAGGTTCTCCCCAGCCATAGCGTTGCCATCCCACCTAGAGGAGGAGAATTCCGATGAGAAAAATATGGTTTGCGATAGCGCTGCTTTCGGGCGGCTTCCTCGTGGCGCAAGATTATTCCAACACCAGCGCTGCTTTCGGGCGGCTTCCTCGTGGCGCAAGATTATTCCAACACCAGCGAGCACGAATCGAAGGATTCCAAAGGACAGGTGACGGTAACAGGCTGCGTTGGCCGATCCAGTGGCGATTACGTGCTTATAAAGCAGAACCCGGCCATGACTTACGAGCTTCAGGGTACCCGCAAGACAAGGCTTCGCAACTACCTCGGACAGCGCGTAGAGGTAACGGGGAACGAATCGCCCACAATGAGCTCCAGTTCCGATGCCCTGAATAAGACTGGGTCTGCAGCGCCGGTGACTCTGACCGTCACCTCGATCAGAACCGTTGATAAGGAATGCACCGTCCGTCAAGCGTCAGACAACTAGATTTTCAGCGTCTCCAGCAACTACGGATGCTTTGAGAGAACAACGAGACGCGATGCTGGCGAACTACCGCCCGAACATGGAACCTGAACTCGCAAAGACTTGTGCGGTGATGAAGGATCACCAAAACTTTTGGCATCCGCACAATTGTGATGACTGAAGGCCGGGGCAGCGTGTTTGCGGCACTGGGGTTTTGATTGGTCGGACTCCAGCTTCCTTTTCTCCGCCTTGATCCAAGCCACGATCAGTTTTCTAATACCGCTATCGGTGCGTCCCTTACATCACCCCACGCGCCGCCTCCAAGGCGTTGCGCCTTTGACCCGAGGGTGCTCGGCGCAAGCGTGGGAAGCAAACTCTTCGGAGAGTTGCGTTCTGAAAGTCCGTTTCATTTCATCTAGCGATTCACCAGCAGCAGGCGGGCCAGAAGGGTTGAATACCCAAGAGCATTCCGAGCAGCCCCACCCCTCGACATTCTGTCCTTCGATCCATACCAATTCGCGGGACGAATTTTCTTGGTGAAGCATACAGCCCTCAGAGGCGTACACGAGAATTGTACGCCTGAGTCAACACGCACGAAAAAGACTTCAAAACAGCCCACTACCCCTGGCAGTCCCCACGAATTAAATCCGAATCCGTACAACTTTAAGGAACAGCACTTTCATCCCTAGCTAGTCGTATTCGTTTCCCACCTGATATGATTTCTGCCCGAGGGGGGAACCAAATGCGAAATCTGTCCGGAGTGGTTCGGAATTTGAAGGGTGAACTAGCGAAAGCACAAAAGGAAGTCCAGCAGTTTACCGCCGCACTCGCGGCTTTGGGAAGTGTTAGCTCCAATGGCTCGGAGGGACATCGCATCTTGTCTGCCGCTGCTCGGAGGAAAATCAGCCTGGCGCAGAAAGCTCGATGGGCAAAGCAGAGATCGACCGTTCAAACGGCTAGACCCAAGCGCACAATATCAGCGGCGGCTCGTAGGAGAATGGCGGCTGCCCAACGTGCGCGATGGGCGAAAGTGAAGGATCAGAAGAAGGCCGCGTGACGTTCACGCGATACGTGCAATGGGTTTCGGTGGTTCTGCTAGCGTCTTGCACTTGTGGCGCTGGAACAGGACCGTGATTCCCCACTCTGCTAGAGGCCCTACTCGGGTTTGCGTTTCAGCGGCTTGCCAATCGCGAGCAGAAAGACGGCATTTTTGCTTTTCGCGTGCGGCGAGAAGAAGGTAATCACGTCATCGTCGAAGAAGGTTAGCCCGGTAGCACCCAGGCGCTGGGCATATGCAGCTAGGTAGATCCTTCCGCCAATGGTACCGGCCTCGAGCTGGACGGCCCGGTAGCCGCGGTTCCCGTAACGCTCCAGGATGCGTTTCAGATCGGCGAGAAAGAAGATGTCCACGCAGGCGTCCGCTGGCAGCTCCTGCTCGAGACCAAGATGATGGGCCTCGGCGCGGAATTCCCCTGACTTCAAAAGCTCCAAGGTGTTCTGCTCGCGTTGGAAAAAATAAGCGCCCGGCTTCAGGCCCAGCACCGAATGCACGATCAGGTAAAGATCGTTAAGCTGCGCACCGGGAGGCTCAAGGAAGTCAGCGGGAAGACCTCGCGTGGCGCAGTCGAAAATGGTTGAAAGTTGTGCCAGCGTAATGGATGCCCCCGTGTCGAACGTTCGGGTAGAGCCGCGGCGCAGGATTACCTGCTCGATCGTGTCCTTCGGTTGTTCTTCTTCCGGCAGGCGCGGGAGGCGAACTGCCTCGCCGGCCAGAGCGGAAGATGGAAGGAGTGGTGGCCCTCCGCGCCACTGAGCTACTTCCTCTACGGACTCAAGCGAAGACGCGTCGTGCATCTCAAGCATGGCGGGATACTCGACTTCACGCTCCGAAAGCGGGATCGTCTCCAGGCCGAGCGCGGGAACCTCTCTCTGGGCTGGCAACGATCTCTCCGATGTGCGCCCGATCGGTACGAGGCACAAGGAAGCCTCGCGCCGGGTATCGACATCAAGTAGGCGGTTCACCTCGGCGTCCACGAACCCGAGCACGATCTTGGCCGGCAGCCCCGAAGCCGCAGAAATTGCCAGCATATTCGCCAGCAGCGTGCCGTTGTCCCAACCGAAATGGCGATAGGTGCGCGCCTGGTACTTCCAGGCATTCCGCCAGTAGGTTCCGGTACAGATAATCGTTGCGGGCGCGCGAGCCACCGAGGGTTCCATCGCCGTCGCCTGAGCCAGGTTTCCCCGAAAATCACCGGTTCGCAGAAGCCGTAGCGATACATCCGCCGGATTGAAGTGATACACGCCGGCATCCAGTCCCGTAAGATCGCCAGTCACGACGTACAGCTCGATCTCGTAGAGAGCTCCAGTGCAGGCTGCGGCCCGAAAGTAGATCTCTCCGCCCGGATGTGCGCGCTGTTTGGTAATCCCTGCCGAGAAATAGAGAATGCGCGCCAGATCCTGAAACTCAGGGACCGAATCGTCGCCCGCCGAGGGCACGGGTTCTGAGATCGCGGAGAGCGCGGCCACCTCTGTCTGCGGCATGTCCCGCGGAAGCGGAAGCGGCTCTATCTTCGGATAGATTTTGAAAGGCTGCGGCCGATTCGCCCAGTCCAGAAAGTGAGGATTGGAACGAATACTCCAGGGGGAGTGCTTCGTGCCATCGTGATACTTCCAAGTCGCCTGCAGGTCGCGGTTGTTCATCGGTCACTACGTCAGACTAGCACCGGCGTCCACAGCAGTGAGGATTTAGACGCCAGCTGCCTGAACCCGAGGGTGAGTAAGGCCAACGTCGGACCGCCTTTCGCTTTGCCGCACCTGCTGCGACGGAGTTCCCCCGGTCGTATCGTAGCCAAATCGGAAGGTGGGACGTTGCCCATCCGACGTAAAATTCGATAAGCCTGTCCGAATACCAAGGCACTCAACGCATCTTGAATCTCGTCGCATGTAATAGTCTGAAGTCGGCTCTGCGGACAGGGCCGACGAGTCGTCGGTTGTCGGACACCGCGCACCATTCCGGACCGGAGTCCCTAGTTTTCGGTTGGCGACAATACGTCCACTGACGCGCGGATCGGGGCTTCTCAATAAAGATTGTGGCGGTAAACTGGAAGTGATTCGCGGGTGAGCCGCAGTCAGGACTACTTGACTTGGTGCTTGGCATACTCTCCGGGCGTGAATTTGCCGGCTTTGACGTAGCTTTCGTTCAGTTCCGTATACTGCTTCCACTTCTCAGGCAGGTCGTCCAGCACGAAAATCGCGGATACCGGGCAGACTGGGACACAGGCGCCGCAATCGATGCATTCCACCGGATCAATGTAGAGCTGGGGGACGGTGTCGAATGTGGGGCGACCGTCGTCATAGGTCGTGTTCTTTTTGGGGTGGATGCAATCTACGGGACAGGCATCGACGCAGGCGGTGTCTTTCGTTCCGATGCAGGGTTCGGCAATGACATAGGCCATAGGCCAGCTCCCCCTGTCAGAGTTTACGGTATGCCTCACGGAAGGAAGATTCAAGCTGAGCCGAGGTAAACTCGTGGCGTATGGCGCCGAGGATTGAAAAAATTTCTGCGGTCACTTTTCGGGTTGTGAACATGATGGAGTCTGTGCGGTTTTACAGAGATGTTCTCGGTATGGAGCTTCTCTATGGTGGAGAGTACGCGGGTTTTTCTTCACTGCGCGCAAAAGACGCGCAATCCGCGATCCTCAACCTGGAACAGGGCGACACGGTGACTCGCTGGGGACGGCTAGTCTTCCACGTGACGGATGTGGACGGGTTATGGACTTATCTGAATGAAAGGGGGTTCGACCCCGAAATTCCGCAAGACGCTTCCTGGGGAGAACGCTATTTCCACATGCCCGATCCAGACGGCCACCAGTTGTCGTTTGCGCGTCCGCTACAATGACTCGCGGAGAATTACGGTCAGCGGCCCGGCGAAATGATCGTGACCCGCAGCTTATCGCCAGCTTCCTGGCACGAACCCTCGGAGATGGCTCGCAGGGCGAACTTCGTGCCGGAATATACCGACCCGATTTTCGTCGTGGTTCTGGTGCCGTCGCTGAACTATGAATCGCGCTGAAGGCGATCCCCGCGGCGTCTAGCGAGATGCTCTCGGCTTGCGAAGCTTCTGGTTATCCGAATCACTCTCGTCCTGGATGACAGTCGCAGGAGGCTGGGCTGCGACACTTTTTGACCTCGAGCGTTTGATTTCCCGCCAGAAGGTCGCCCGGGCCACAGCTCGGGTCACGTGAAGCACCTTGGCCATCTCCTTCCAATCAAATCCTCTGCGATGCGCGCCAAACATGGTTCGACTCTCATAAGAAAGCTTGTGACCAGGTTTCTCCAAACTCCGGTTGGCGAACTACGAACGACGAAATTTCATCGCACAGCGTCAAATCTGCGGGACATTCAAACAGTTCAGACGAAGGTGGGCTACCCAGACGAGAGCAATAGTCGCCACACAGGGATATAGCTTTCTCTCGTTGGGAACGCGGTTCGGGGATGGCTGGCATAACAACCGCCCGAGGGCTAGCAGTCCTCAGTCCACCGGCCTGCAGCGCCTAAGGTCTGGTACTTGCTTTTACGGGTTAAACCCGGCTGCGGTCACCTTAGTTGTGGAGAAAGTGTCATTTTGTTTGCAATGAAGCCTCTCTTCTACGCAGCCCGAGTCTCCGCGTCCATCGTTGGATTTCGACCCATATCGCCCAGGAATGGGGCCGACGCATGTGTCAAGTGTTTGGCACTCAGCACGTTTCGTCCTTTGGCCAAGGCTTGGCCACGCGGGCCGGTTTTCTGCACCTGAAGTGGCCACCTGCACGAATTCCTGCAGCAAAAAAGTTTTTGCAAAGCGGCAGGATTGTGGATATACGCTGCCCGGTACCACTTGGCTCAGGTGTGGACCAGATCCACCCGCCACCTTCGTCGCCCAGCATGTTCCGAATGAAGTCGGCGCATGCGCTTTTTGCGTTAGAGAGGAGGTATTCCGGAGGCGTAGAGACAAGTGTGTCTAGACCCGGAGACGGTTAACTGCCACTTGGACCCAGCCCCGGAAGGCAGCAGTATGGGCGAAGGCGACGGCGTACATAAGCGCCGTATGTTCCGCTGGCCTAGAGAAGCAAGAGAACTCGCCAGAGAATACAAGGAACGAACCAGCAGAGGCCAGGAGCACAATGAGACTGGCCGGCGAATGCTGGTGACAAAACTGGCTGCGATTTCCGGGAACCCACGAGACGCCTGTCTACGCTTCCTGCGCGAGCTCGGCGTCAATCAAAAACGGGCATATCGCGAATGGACAAAGCCCGAGCAAAAACGCCTCCTTGACCTGATCACTACCATGCCGGTAGAAGAGGCCGCGAAAATCCTGCGGAGGCCGGCGGGGTCCGTGCGTTCGATGTTGCATCGGCTCGGTATCGGTGGCAAGACCGGAAGGGAATGGTTCACCAAGTTTTCCCTCTCCCGCGTATTGCACACCCGCCCCGATGAAATACAGAAGTGGATCGACTTGGGTTGGCTCAAGTCACGCTCTCTCACTACTGCAGGAACGAAAGCGAACATCATCCATCCCGATGATTTCTGCGAGTTCGTGAAAGAGCACGGGCGCGCCGTCGCGAGCCGACGTCTTTCCTATGACGCACTGTGGTTCGTCCAGAACTACGTGTTTCCACCCAGCCACGCAGAATTGCTGTCGGTGCGAGGGACATACAAAAGGCACGATGCAGGCGATGAGACAGACGCGAACACGGAGTCTCAATCGGCCTGCGGTTCCGAAGAAGACGGCGGGCAGGAAGGTTAGGGTTCGTGATGTCATCAGCAAAGGAAATCGTTGTCGTCGAGCACAGCAAAGAGCTTTCCCTGGAGGCAAGCAAGGAAGCGGGGAGCAACGGGTCAGGCGACCTCACCGGCACGCATACCGCGGGCGCGGATGGCCCTCCAGCAGTAAGGCGACGTCTGCCGGACGAGCGCCACAGCTTGACCCATCACTTCTCGGTGGGCGGGCAGGAAGGCTACGTCACAGTTGGTTTATACGAGGACGGTCTGCCAGGCGAACTGTTCATCAGGATGGCGAAGGAAGGCTCGACGGTTTCCGGACTCATGGATTCCTTCGCAACCGCAGTATCCCTGGCACTGCAGTATGGCGTCCCGTTGCGGGTCCTGTGCGACAAGTTCAGCCACACACGGTTTGAGCCAAGCGGGTGGTCCGGCAATCCGAAGATTGGCTACGCCAAGTCGCTGACGGACTACCTGTTCAGGTGGCTTGAGCTGCGCTTCCTGAAAGGCGAGCAAGGACTGCTGTTTGAATTGCCGAGGCCGGCCTTGCCGCAGCGTGAGGTGAGCAGCGTAGTCAAAGGCTTAGGTCAGGTCGTGGAGTTGGGAGACGCGCCTCCGTGCCAATTCTGCGGTTCACTGATGGTAAGGAACGGCTCCTGCTATCGTTGCATGGAATGTGGCAGCACGAGCGGTTGCTCGTAAGCTAGCAATGCGGCAAGCGGCCGAGCTGGCCAGACCATTGGCCTCGGTGTTGTGCTCGCGACGAACGTGGGAGATCGAGAAATCGAGCGACCGGGCCAGTTTCCGACAGATCCAGTTTAGCGAATAAAGTCGCGGACTACGGCAACTGTACTCGCCACTCATCTGCCTCACCACCACTTCAGAATCCGAAAACACGTGCAGCGTCTTGGCCTTAAGCCCCAGGGCGCATTGCAGCGCTTCTAACAGAGCGATGTACTCGGCGACATTATTGTCCTGATGTCCGATCCATTTGGCGATTCTGATGGTGCCGTCAGTGGAGCCGTCGATTACCACTCCAATGCCAGACGGGCCTGGATTGCCGCGAGAGCCGCCATCGATGTAGGCCACGAGGTTTGCCATTGCGTGAATGCGCTGGTAACCACCATGCGTGACCGATTTCCCGGAGTCAAGATGCTTACAGGGTTCCCGCACACTTCATTTGTAGTACCTGTCCGCGCCTTCGCAGCGCCTGTGGATGTTCCTGTGGGAAAATGGAAAGAATTTGATCTCCCATTTTATTAAGCGACAACGATTCAACGGGTTGCGTCTCGGGTTCTTGATCCATCGCAACCGGTCGATTGCACTGAAAACGGGCGTTGACAATCTTAGAGCAACTCTCTAAGTTTGGCTCCGTCGACGGCTGAAAGGGTTGGCTTAATTAAACCTTTGCCAGTCCGAAGTAGGCTGAGTGATCAGCTCGGCGGGGCAACCCGAAGAGCAGCCAGACCTGAAAAAACCGACGGCTCTGCGAGGAGTAGTTGGGGTTTGGGACCGCGAAAGCGGTGATCGCATCAGAGGCTGTGACGGTGCATGCGTCCACGCTGTTAGCTTCCTCGCAGGAGCTGATGGCTAGAGCATAACCGATGTCACAGCCTTTACCTTTTCCCAAGCTCTTACTGCCAGAGGGCTCGTCTCTCACAAAAGCATTCTTCTCCGCACATTTTTTTCATCCGGAATTGTGAAGAACCATTTCACGAGTTGATCCGCCAGTATTAATGCGGGGCGCAATCGCCCGACTCTTTCTTTAAGAGCCTCTGAAAACGCCCAACGATGTGGTGCTACTTGAGAGCCATCCCCACCGTCCAAGCGGGGAGTTTGACGCGGTGTACCGCGCTTGCTCCCTTTGATCAGTTCTGCAGCAGGGAAGTGGCTGCCTGGCCCCTTTGTACAATACAGAAGACATGGCAGTCAGAATCGAGATGCAGAATACGGGCGATCCCCGAGTTCGCGGGGAGATTGTGGCTATCCTTGAACACGTGCTGAGCGACAGGCCCGGAGAGTGGCGTGTCTCAATTGTCGGGTCTCACGGCAACGACAACTGGGAAATGAAAGTGGAAGGACCGGCGGGCTTCGAGCGCTCGTACACCTTGGTTGGCGGCGCGGGCGAGCACGAGCCTGGGGCAATAGGAAACTTGGTCGTTAAGCTGCTGCCGGCGAGGAAGCCATGATCTGCCATATTCCGGGTTACATTCTCTTCAGACCCATGCTGACATCAGGGCCCTGTCAGGAATAAGCTAAGTTCATTTTTCTAGAGTTTGAAACTGGAAATGCGGAAGATTCCAAATTCGCGCCGTTTAGAGGAGCACATTTCACGAGCGTTGAACCAGATCAAGAAACCGAGTACCGCGGAAGAAATCACCGAGCTACTCAATCGTGATCTGGAGCCCGAAGACCGGCCCTTCCAAACAAGAGAAGTCGCAGAGTGGTTGCGGAACACCGGCGACACAGCGTTGACACTCTATTGGTCAAGAGCTCGTCCCCGCAGGTAGCCCCTTTGGTACAACCACGAACACGGTGGGTATATCAGATCATTGCTAAGCTAGGGCGAATCGCATCGCGTGCTCGTGCGGCACACCCGCAGCGAGGGGCTAACTATTCTTTGAACTTCAACGAGTGAAGTTCGAGGGCTCGCTGCAAATCCCGATCGTCGGGTCGAATGAGTTCGGGTTCCTGCACTTTGATTTGAAAGGGCTCGAACAGAGCCCAGTTCTCAATGTCGTGCCCGTACTTTGAGCGGTAGTAGATTCCCGCAAAGCCGCCATTAAAAACAATCCGAGACACCGACTGCGTCAGGATCCGTGGAGCCGTTAGTTGAAGGACCGACGCGTCGAACTCCTCGACTCCAAAGTAAGCGTCTGACCAACACACCTGTTCGACAGCCGTGGTCTGTGTTGAAGTGTCCGGATGACCGCAAAAACAGGTTTGTCAGCGCCCAAGCGGCGTACGCGAGCGGAGGTTCAGCAGTTGGTGGCTGAGTTTGTGAGCAGCGGTATGCGGCGGAGCGAGTTTTGCCGGAGTCGAGGTTTGAGCTTCAGCACACTGGATCGCCATCTAAAGAAACTGCGTTGGAAGAGAGGGCGTAAGCCAATTTCCTCGGCCGCTCGTTTGGTGCCGGTGGAGTTGGCGGCCAGGAAATCGCCGAAGCAGCACGAACCGAGTTGTGGGTTGGCCGTGGTGTTGCCGGGCGGACGCCGGATCGAGCTGCAGCCTGATTTTGACACGAGTACGTTCGAGCGCCTGGTGGGCATCCTGGAGCGGGCGTAAGCCATGTTTGGACTGGGACCAGCTACACGGATCTATCTGGCCGCCGGGGTCACCGACATGCGCAAGGGGTTCGAGGGGCTGTACGGTCTGGTTCGGGATCGATTGTCGTGTGAGCCTCTGAGCGGGCACCTGTTCTTGTTCTGCAACGGCCAACGCAATCGGCTGAAGGTCCTCGTCTGGGACGGCAGCGGACTCTGGGTCTGTGCCAAGAGGTTAGAGAAAGGGCGTTTCACTTGGCCGCAATCCGGTGATGCTCAGGGTAAGGTTGTCCTGAGTCACGAAGAGCTCTCCTTATTATTGGGTGGGATCGATCTGGCCAAAACCAAGCACAAGCGGTGGTACCGAAAGGCTTCCCCCGAGGGACACGCGGCCGCATAAGTTGCCTGGTTGTTTGATCGTTTTGATCCACTCTGGTAAATCATTAACCCATTGTGAGTGTAGCTCCCATTCCTTCAGCACCAGCCGATCTGGAACTCATCGCACAACTGAAGAGCAAGCTACAGTACGCTGAGCTGAGGATCCGGGTGCTGGAAGAGCGACTACGGCTGCTGCGGATCGAGAAGTATGGTGCGGGCGGAGAAAAACTTTCGCAGGCGCAAATGCAATTGTTCGAGCTTGAGTCCGTCGTCAGTGAAATGCCCGAGCAGGCGGAGACTGAGTACGCGCCAGTGCAACGCTCGATCAAGAAATCCGTCAAGCATCCGGGTCGCCATGAGTTGCCGGCGAATCTTCCTCGCGTGGAGCGGATTCTGCCCTGCGCATTAGATCAGCGCGTGTGCAAACGCTGCGACAAAGAAACCGTGGTGATCGGCTACGAAGAGAGTTCCCAGTTGGACGTGGAACCGGCGAAGTACTTCGTGCTGGTCACGAAACGAGAGAAGCGGGCTTGCCGGTCCTGTGAGGAACTTGGAGTGGTTTCGGCCCCCCTGCCGCCACGGATCATCGAGAAGTGCCTGGCGAGTGACCGCATCGTCATCGAGACAGTCGTCAGCAAGTATTGCAATCACCTGCCCCTGCATCGGCAGAGCGTGATTTTGGAAAGGGACCTCGGCTTGGAAATCAGCCGAGCAACGCTGGACGGCTGGGTCCTCAAGGTGGGTGAGTTGCTGGTCCCGATGGTCGCGGCAATGAGGCGAGAATTGATCAGCGGAAGTTACATTCAAGCGGACGAAACCCCAGTCGATGTGCAGACACGGGAGGGCCGAGGTAAGAACCACCAAGGGTATCTCTGGCAATACAGTCGGCCCGGAGGAACTGTGGTGTTCGATTTCCGCTTGGGTCGCGGACGCGATGCGCCGAAGCGGTTCCTGGGACAGTTCGAAGGCATTCTCCAAACCGACGGCTATGCAGCGTATGACCAAATCGGTGGGCTGAGGATGGTGCATGCCGCTTGTTGGGCACATGCCAGAAGACAGTTCTTCGAGGCGGTGCAGCTAAATCCCCGAGATCCGATTGCAATTCCGATTGTGGCTCAGATGGACGAACTGTTTGCCGTCGATGCAGAAGCTCGCCGCAAAGCGCTGAGTGTTGCGGCGCGCCATGTCCGGCGTCAGGAAAGGGCCAAGCCTCTCTTGGACGATATCCGCAGCAAGATCGAAGCGGCCCAGTCCATCGCGTTGCCTGCCGGTGCACTCAGCAAAGCTTGCCAGTACGCGCTCGCACTGTGGAAGAAGCTCACCCGCTTCTTGGAGTATCCCGAATTAGAGCTAAGTACTAACCAGGCGGAGAACTCCATGCGTCCGGTGGCTCTCGGTCGAAAGAATTGGTTGCACATCGGCAGCCCACAAGCGGGAACGAAGGTTGCGGCGATTCTCTCGGTCGTGGAAAGCTGCCGCAGGTTGGAAATCCCAGTGCGCGATTATTTGGCTGCGGTTCTTCCCGGACTCGGCGACCGCCCGATCCAGCGCCTTCCAGAACTCACTCCCGCAGCTTGGTTCGCCCAGCCTTCATAGAGTTTGTTGGCCAAGCAGTGAGAAGCTTCGTAAACGGGTGGCTTCGAAACGGTAGGGTTGAGACACCGCTTGCTCATCGCCCAACAGTGAGCAGGGTCATCTACCGCCGTATCAAGCATAGACAACGAGTTTGAAACGTTTTATATTACGAGCGAATTTGATATCGGGGCAGAGGTGACACTCCATGAGGTCCGCATTCCTGCAACTCGTATTTCTTACACTCGCCGTAGCCACGATTTGTTCTGCGCAGGATTCGTCTTACCGACCCAAGGGACAGCAGATTCCCGTACCCGCATGCCTCACCATGAAGGGACTGTGGGAAGGAGGCTCGAAACCGTGTAGTCAGACAGAACATGAGTCATGGCTCGCCGATATCACACACTGGAGGATGGAACGTCGTATTCGTGTTGGCTACGATGGTGCCAGGTACGATTTGCCCGCCTTGAAATGGACGCAGTCGAGTTTCATGCAGCCCCAGATGATGGTGCAGGATAGGTTCTTCTACGATCCCGTCGCGGGGAAGTACACCGTAGACCGATATCTTGATGACCTTGAGAAACGCTACGGTGGTATTGATGCGGTTTTGATCTGGCCAACTTACCCGAACATGGGAATTGACAATCGAAATCAACACGACATGATTCGCAGCATGCCTGGAGGCGTTGCCGGCGTAAAGCAGATGATTGCCGACTTCCATCGCCACGGCGTACGCGTCCTGTTTCCGATGATGATGTGGGACCAGGGAACACGGGATCCCGGCATGGCTTGGCCGGATGCGATTGCCAGCCTGATGGCGGAAATCGGCGCCGACGGCATCAACGGCGACACGCAGGACGGCGTTCCTCTTGCATTTTCGCTAGCCGCGGACAAGATTGGTCATCCCCTCGCTTTCGAACCCGAGGGAAGTCCCTCCGACGAGGCGTTAGCCTGGAACGTGATGACCTGGGGCCAATACGAATTCCCTTTCACTCCTCTGGTGGACAAATACAAGTGGCTTGAAACGCGTCACATGATCAATATCTCGCACCGGTGGAGTCGTGACAAAACCGATGATCTACAGTTCGCTTTTTTCAACGGGGTTGGCTGGGAAAGTTGGGAGAACATCTGGGGCATCTGGAATGGAATCACGCCACGCGATGGTGAAGCCACCAGACGCGTCGCCACGATCGAACGCGGCGTGGCACCCTTCCTCATCAGCAAAGATTGGGAACCGATGTCCCCCATGCTACGCTACGGGGTCTACGCAAGCCGCTGGCCGCTACGCGGAGAAGCAGTTTGGACAATTGTGAACCGTAACGAGTACGACGTCGACGGCGACCAGATCGAGGTGGCAACTAAAGACAATCTTCGTTACTTTGACCTTTACCACGGAGTGGAACTCAAGCCTCAAACTCGGTCCGGTGGCATAACGGTACTTGCCTTTTCGATCGAAGCCAAGGGATATGGCGCGGTCCTGGCAACGAACACAGCAGTCGACCAGAAGGCAGTGGCCTTAATGTCCAAAATGAAAGAGCTGACGGCTACGCCATTGGTCAACTACTCGCACGAATGGAAAGTCCTGCCCCAGCAGATCGTTCCAATCCCAGCGACGAAGGCTGCAAGCAGAGCGCCTGCGGGCATGGTCAAGATCCCTGAGGCCGATTTTCTTTTCAAGGTTTCCGGAATCGAGATTGAGGGGTTCGACGATATCGGCGTCGATGTCCAATATCCGTGGGAAGATTCTCCGCGACGCTTTCACGAGCACCCCATGCACGTCACTTCTTTTTATATCGATAAGTACCCTGTTACGAACGCCGAATTCAAGAAGTTCCTGGACTCGACCCACTATCACCCTAAAGACGACCTGAATTTTCTCCGCGATTGGAAGGATGGAAGCTACCCCGCGGGATGGGAAAATAAACCAGTGACTTGGGTCTCGCAGGAAGACGCCCGGGCATACGCGAGTTGGGCTGGAAAACGCCTGCCCCATGAGTGGGAGTGGCAGTACGCAGCTCAAGGCACGGACGGCCGCCTCTATCCTTGGGGTAACGAGTGGGATGACGGCGCTGTGCCGGTACCTGACAAGTCGCGCACCATGCGAGGTCCAGATCCGGTTAACGCACATCCGAAGGGAGCCAGTCCATTCGGTGTCATGGACATGGTAGGGAATGTATGGCAATGGACGGAAGAGTTTGTTGACGAGCACACACGGGGCGGCATTCTTCGTGGTGGCAGTTACTATCAGCCGCAGGGCTCCATCTGGTATTTCCCCCAGGCTTATAAGCTGAATGAGCACGGAAAGCTGCTGCTGATGTCCGCCAGCATGGACCGTTCCGGGGGAGTTGGATTCCGTTGCGTAGTTGATGCGCAATGATCTGGTCGGCAGTTATCTGAAACGACGAACATCGTCGCCGCGATTCAACGCGGCAAGTCATGAAAGCACCGGTGACAATGCGACAAATCGCTGAGCGCGCCGGTGTCTCCATGGGCACGGTGTCGCACGTAATCAATGAAACCGCGACAGTTCGGCCGAAGCTGCGAGAGCGTGTGCTTGAGGCAATTCGCGCCATGGGCTATCAGCCGAGTGCCTTAGCGCAGGGGCTCCGGAAGAATCGAACCAACATGCTCGGAATGGTGATTCCGGACATCACGAACCCCTTCTTTCCGGGCGTGGTTCGGGGCGTGGAGGACGTGGCCTACAAGCGATCCTTCCGCGTGATCCTCTGCAACGCGGACAACGATCCTTCCAAGGAAGCGTCGTACGTTCGCGAATTACGCTCCTATCATATCGCCGGACTATTGATCATACCGGCGGCTGGCGCGGATATCGCGAGCCACCTCCGAGCCTATGCGTCGGCTGCGGTCCCCGTGGTTTGCCTTGACCGGGTACCGGATGGGTGGAAAGGTGACGCGGTCCTGGTGGCCAATGCGGAAGGTGCTTATCTGGCAACACGCCATTTGATTCAGATGGGGCACAAACGTTTAGCCGTGATCGCGGGGCCGCTCGGGTTGACCAACGCGGCGGAACGCTTGAAAGGTTTTACGCGAGCGTTAAACGAAGCCCGGATAGAGATTGAGCCAGAATTTGTGCAGGAAGCGCGCTTCGATACAACAAGCGGCTACCAGGCAGCTCTTCGTCTCCTTCGGATGCTCCCGCGCCCGACTGCTATTTTCGCATGCAACGACCTGATGGCTTTTGGCGTGTTGCAGGCGGCTCGTGAACTTAGCCTACGATGTCCGGAAGACTTGTCGATCGCAGGGTTTGATAGTCTTGAGTTCACCAAGTTCACAGATCCTTCCCTGACCTCTGTTTACCAGCCCGGATATCAGTTGGGTGCCACCGCTGCCCGGCTTCTGTTGCAGAGGGTAGACGGGCTGCGGTCGGCGCCGAAAAAGGTCCTTCTCGCGACGGAATTGAAAAAGCGTGACTCTGTCGGACCACCTCCTGCCGCTGTTCTGGACGCTTCCGTGCGCATAACGAGTGCAGCCAAACGTGGCCGCGGGAAGTAGCGCTGGGCTGGGACCTTTCCAGACAAGTTGCTTTTGGCTTGACAATTACAAACGAGTGGGAGTAATTTTTGTTGGTTTATTGTTTGAAACGTTTCAAAGTAACGGGCATCTCACAGTGGAGTGTGGAGCCTGCGCCGTCCCAGGAGACACAGCATGCGAACCCCCTTGTCGCGGTTTGTGGTTCTGCTACCGACTTTGTTTGTCTTAACGCTGGTTTCGTTCGCCCAGTTTTCTCAGCGCGGCAGCATCAGTGGCGTGGTCACCGAAGCGTCCGGAGCAGTCGTACCCAAAGCAACAGTGACGCTGCTCGACCTGGGTCGAAATCAAACTTCTACCGCCGCCACCGACGCGGGCGGGCACTATGAGTTTTCCCAGCTTCTCCCAGGCAATTACCAGGTTTCAGTCGAACTTGCGGGATTCAAAAAATCAGTCTCACAGCCCTTGCCGGTGTCACCCCAATCTGAAGTCCGATGTGACGTGCAACTCCAGCTGGCCTCGGTCTCGCAGACGTTGACTGTAACTGGCTCCTCCGCGCCGCTGCTCGAAACTGAATCTGCGGATCTCGATCAAAACATCAGCCAGGAGCAGATCTCGAGCGTTCCGATGAACGGCCGCAATTGGACATCGCTGACCGAGTTAACACCCGGAATCGCCACGTCGCCCCGCAACAACATCAATCTAAGCGGTACCTTTGAAGTAGGAGCGTCTTACACGTCGGGGGGAGCGGATTACACCGCGGGGGGCAATGCTGAGGGCTCGCGCGACAATGGATACTACGTGAATGGCGTGAACGCCAACGAGAACTATGAAAGCGGCAGTAGCTTCCAGCCATCTGCGGAGGCCATTGGCGAAGTGAAAGTAGGGGTGGCAGATTTCTCTGCGGGGTACGGTCGCGACTTCACCAACCTCAGCGCAACCACCAAGTCAGGGACCAACACGTTTCACGGTGAAGTCTACGATTTCTTCGAAAACGACGCCTTGAATGCCTTGGTTCCCATCAACCGGGCGCAGGGGTTATTTACCAAAAGCGCATTTCGTTTTAATCAGTTCGGCGGCGGCCTTGGAGGCCCAGTCTACATCCCGAAAGTTCTCAATCTGAAAGATCGCGTCTTTTTCTTCGTCAACTACGAGCGCAACCCCCACTCGCTTACCGGACCGAACAACCTTGCCATAGTTCCAAGCAATTTGCAGCGGCAGGGAGACTTTGGAGAAGACTGTACGGGCCCGATCAATGCGGGCACCTTCGATACTACGGTCTCAGACCCCACCTATGGACAGTGTTCCAATCCCGCTGGCCAGCTTTACAACCCTTATACCGGCAATGCCATCCCCTTCAATAACCTGGTCACTGCTGGCCTCTTCAATCCTGCGACGGTGACGACGCAAATTAGTGCACTTGCTAACCTGTTTCCCGCTGCCAATCTGACACCCACCGTCGCCAATAACGGTGCCAATTACCAGTATTCATCGAGGCAGGCAGTCACCCCGTATCACTGGGATAGCCGCTTCGATTACCGCATCTCATCGAAAGATAGCGTGTTTGTCGCCTGGTCCCAATATAGCGGCACACCCAACAATGCCGGCGGCCTGGTCCCAAACCTAATGCAGGCCAACGCGGACGTAAGCGACAAGTCCCACGTCGTCACCGTCGATGAAGCTCATGTGTTCAATGAGCACTTAACCAACGAGTTCATCTTTGCCATAGGAAGCGGTGCTCTCCACACGTTGAGCCCTTCAGAAATCTCTTACGCCAATAGCTCTGCCAACCCCTTTAACTCGATCTTCCAGAATGTCGGCACCGGCTCGGGAGGCAATACGGGCATTCTCGGCGTGAATATCTTCAACTACGGCGTGCTCTTTACCCAGCCAAGCGTAGGTTACAACGAGTACTTTCTCGCTTCCAATAACTCTCGTGAATTCTCCGACAATTTGAACTGGATTCGCGGGCGTCATAGCATGACGTTCGGATTTACCTATCTCCGTAAAGGGGAAGAGGATTTCGACAATGTCCGCTACGTCGCTTATGGCTGCGCGCCCGCCCCCGGCTCATATTGCGGCAACGGCCCCCAGCTGTTCACGGCTAACCAGGGAGTCGGCGGCGACGCTTTCGCCGAAGTCTTACTGGGCTTGCCGTCCGTGATCCATCAACGCTTCAGCTACACCTCAGGTGGGCCGTTCGCACCGGAACCGAACGTGGTCATCCCTTACTACGCGGGCTACTTCAATGACAAGTTGAAGGTCACGCAGAAGCTGACGGTCTCCTACGGGCTCCGCTACGAACTGCCCATACCTATCTTCGCCACCAACAACACTTGCTGTGGCATCTACGAGCCGGCCACAGATACGATCTCCATCCCTGGAATCACGCCCGGTTTGCCCCAGCACTATGCCTCGGCTCCCAAGCACGACTTCGCTCCCAGACTCAGCTTGGCGTGGCAGCCTCTCCCCAATCTCGTCGTCCGCGCGGGATACGGCCTTTACTACAACTCCGGCGCGAGCCAGATATCGAATCTCTTGACCGGAGCCCTTTACGGTGGGGTGCCCGGCGGCTTCGTCGGCAATGAAATTGACAACTCCACGCCGCAGGCAGCGGCCGCGTCGACGGTCTTCCAACCCTCGCCGCAAGTGGCTCTGGGAACCTTCCCCACTTCTACCGGCCCGGGACAGGGCTATTACGGAGATGGTGCTTATCAAACGATTTTTTACGCCGACCGGCAACAATCGTTTCGCACGCCTTACATCCACCGTTATCTGCTTGATATCCAGAAGGAACTCTCCCACAATTCTGTGATCACTGTCTCTTATATTGGGGCGGAAGGCAGGAACGGTTGGTACTTTGTAGACCAAAATGCCGCGCCCTACCAGACCGGATGGTCCTCTATCGACGCCTATAACGCTGCCCGTCCATACAACTCGGGAAGGTTTGGCGACATTTACCTGCAGAGGGCTGGCCTCAACAGTAACTACAACGCCGGCATTGTGAAATTCCAGCGCCAAATGTCCCACGGGCTGCAAATTCTTACCCACTACACCTATTCAAAGACCCTCGGGGATCGAGGCATCAACGGACAGGGCACGCAAGACACGGGTTATAACTATCCCCAAAGCGTCATCCGGTCGTACGGCGAAGAAACTTACTCCCACCGGCATCGCTTCCTGTTTCAGACCACCTACGAACCAAAGTATGGGCAGCGTCTGCCGTCTTACTTGCGGCCAGGTCTCGGCGACTGGCACATTTCAGCGATTGCGACCTTCGAGTCAGGCGATGCTCTGACTGCTTATAACGGAGCGGGTAATCAAGCGAACGATTATGCGCCTTACAACGGGTTGGGAAACCTCGATATGGTGGCGAATCCCAATTTCTCCCACGGCAAGCGCAGTTTTGCGGAGTATTTCAACACCAGCGCATTCGTCGTGCCGCCAAACAACGTCCAGGGCACAGCGTCCCCGGGTGTCATTCGGGGACCCGGGCAGAACAATTGGGATATCTCGTTCGGCAAGAATATTGCTTTCCACGAACGTCTTCACGCCGAGCTCCGCGCGGACATGTACAACGCCTTCAATCACACGCAGTGGAACGCCGTCAGTACACAGTTGAACGGCTACACGGGCCCATTTGGGCAAGTTACAGGCAGCCGTGAGGGACGCATTATCCAACTTGCCGCTAAGGTGGTGTTCTAGACAGGCAGTATCTTTCACTCGCGGCGCGAGCCCTCCCCCATCGCTCGCGCCGTCCGGCGGCGGTGCGCTGCGCTCGCCACTGCATATGATTCAGGCGGGAGGGTCATGTACCAACCAGAGGCATACGGAATTGCGCTGTTGTTCATGATCATCAGCATGTTGTGCTGGGGATCGTGGGCAAACACCATGAAGCTCACTGCAGGATATGCCTTCCAACTTTTTTACTGGGACTACGTGATCGGCATTGTTCTGGGCAGTCTGGTTTGGGGTTTCACTCTAGGAAATTGGGGTGGAGGAGATCTTTCCTTTCTGAGCAACATCAGCCAAGCAGACTCGCGGCATATTCTTTTCGCGATTGCCGGCGGGGCTGTCTTCAATGTGGCCAACCTGCTTTTGGTTGCCGCCATTGACATCGCTGGCCTGGCTGTCGCCTTCCCGATCGGAATCGGCTTGGCTCTGGTGGTGGGCGTTCTCTTGAATTACGCACTCTCTCCCAAGGGCCATCCCGGACTGCTCTTCGGGGGCATGGCGCTCGTGGTTCTGGCAATTATTTTCGACGCACTCGCGTATCGGCGGCGAGAGAGCGAGCGACGCTCGGTCAGCGTGCGTGGAATCTGGATTAGTGTTGCTTGCGGCATACTCATGGGCATCTTTTATCCGCTGGTGACCAAGGCTGTTACGGGAGAGCATTCCTTGGGGCCATACTCCGTAGCCTTTTTCTTTGCTTTGGGAGTAGTCCTTTGCGCAATCCCGGTGAACTTCTTGTTCATGAAGAAACCTCTCACCGGCACACCTCCGGTCAACATGTCGCAATACTTCCAGGCGAAACCGGCCTGGCATTTGTGGGGAGTTGTCGGCGGACTCATCTGGTGTACGGGAACCGTGTTCAACTTCGTTGCCTCCCACGCACAAATAATCGGTCCGGCAGTCTCCTATGCAATCGGCCAAGGTGCGACGATGGTGTCGGCCGTTTGGGGCGTCTTCATCTGGAAAGAATTTGCCAGCGCTCCGCCGGCTTCTCGCAAACTGATTCCCGCCATGTTCGTCTTCTTTCTGCTTGGACTGGGATCGATCGCGATCGCACCCATGGTGAAGTAGACGAAATCGAAGCGTTATGCAGAAACCCATCGTTGTCGTCGGCAGCATCAATCTCGACTTAGTCGTGGGAGCTGATCGTATTCCCCAGGTGGGAGAGACGATCATTGGGAACAGCTTCAGCACTTTTTACGGAGGTAAAGGTGCAAACCAGGCGGTCTCAGCAGCGAAACTCGGGTACCCCGTTTCAATGGTGGGGAACGTTGGGAGCGACGCCTTCGGAGCGCAGTTGCGCAATGGTTTGAAAGACGCCGACGTGGACACAGCTTACGTGAACACCGTAGAAGGGCCTTCCGGCGTTGCGTTGATCACGACCGGACGACGAGGTGAGAACAATATCGTGGTCGTGCCCGGCGCGAATGGCCATCTCACGCCAGAACTACTGGAGAAGGCGGCGGCGATTCTGGAACGCGCCGGATTTCTTCTGGCACAGCTTGAGACTCCCATCGAGACAGTCGATTACCTGGCCCAGTTCGCCGAGCGGCATGACATCCCGCTTATGCTCGACCCGGCGCCGGCGCGTGAGCTTTCGAAATCCCTGCTGCGCAGGGTGACCTGGATCACGCCGAACGAAACCGAAGCTACTGAATTGATTAAATCCGGTAGCGAGAATGGCAACCAAGATTCCTATGCAGCGGCAGATCATCTTCTGGCTTCGGGCGTTAAGAACGTTCTCCTGAAGTTGGGGTCGCGTGGTTGCGTAATCGCCCAGCCGAATCGTTTGAAAAAGCTCATCCCTGCATTTTCCGTGAATGCTGTAGACACGACCGGCGCCGGAGATGCATTCAATGCAGGATTTGCAGTGGCGTTGATACGTGGTTTGCCGGTTGCACAAAGCGCCGTTTTTGCTTCTGCCGTGGCCGCAATTTCTGTAACCCGACACGGAGCCCAGTCCTCAATGCCGACCTCGGCCGAAGTACAGACTTTCCTAAGCGAACGCTTAGGAACGGCAGCGCTCCCTTTTGTCGAGATCAACACCTAGGCAAGCCTGGCGACAAGGAAATCTGTAAGGAGGATGAGAAATGGAGACTATCCGGCATACACAATTTGCACGGTCGAAGGTTAGCCGCTTGCTGGTTGCGGTGTTTATTCTGGCTGCGATTGGTTTTGCCCAAGACCTGCGGATCGTAAAGCCGGAAACGGTCGGCCTGTCCTCGGAGCGACTGGAAAGGATCGGTGCCACCGTTCAGCGAAGCATCGATGACAAACGGATTGCCGGCGCGGTGACGCTTGTGGTCCGGCGCGGCCAGGTAGCTTGGTTCAAGGCACAAGGCATGGCGGATCGGGAGTCCGGAAAGGCGATGCGCCTCGACACCATGTTTCGCATCTGCTCGATGACAAAACCAATCACGAGCGTGGCCGTAATGATGCTGTACGAAGAGGGATATTTCCTACTGGAAGATCCTATCTCGAAATACTTGCCCGAGTTCAAGAACCCCAAGGTATTGGTCCAACCTCCAACCGGAGAGTCCTATTCAATCCCCGCGACCCGTGAAATCACGATTCGAGACCTTCTGCGGCACACCTCAGGACTGACCTATCAGTGGAATGCCGTGCTTGGTCCGCTCTACAAAAATGCGGACGTGGCCAGCGGGTTGTTGCAGTACGACGGCACCATCGAAGACAGCGTGAAGCGGCTGGCTGGCGTACCTTTGCTTTTCAATCCTGGTGATCGTTGGGAATACGGCCTCAGCGTGGATGTACTCGGGCGATTAATCGAGGTCATCTCGGGAAAGCCTTTGGATCAATTTTTCCGTGAACGTATTTTCGTCCCGCTTGGAATGAAAGATACATATTTCTACCCGCCCGACGATAAGCTAGACCGTTTGGCTGCGGCGTACACCTACTATTCTGATAAGGGCCTGAATCGCTTTCCCGAGACGCCGATTACAGAAGGACCCTTCACTTATTCGGCAGACTACCCTTACCGCGGGCCTAAGAAACTTTTTTCAGGAGGTGGCGGGCTGGTCTCCACGGCGGAAGATTATGCGCGCTTCTGCCAGATGATGCTCGATGGCGGCAAAGTGGGAAATACTCAACTTCTCAGCCGAAAATCCGTCGAATTGATGACTCGGGATCAGCTGGGCAACATCAGTTCCAATCAGAGCTTCGGGCTAGGTTTTGGAATCGACGGAATCAAAACTCCACTCGCCGAACTCGGCTCGCCCGGCGAATACAAGTGGGGAGGGTTTTACTACACCGCGTTTTCTATTGATCCGAAAGAACAGATGATCGTTGTCTTCATGGCGCAACTTCATCCTAATGGCGGGCTCAGCCTCGACCGGAAAGTGGATGCACTGGCGCATCAGGCGATCATGGAATGAGAATCGGCACCGACGAGGAATCTTGCATCACTGTCGAGTCATCATGCACACAGCGAATGGAAAACTGCGCATAATCGTTTGCCTCCTGGCATGCTTGGTGAGCTCGTCCTTCTCGCAAAACCAAGCTCCTGGGTCCTCTTCTGACTGGAAGGCTGTCTTCCAGAGTCGTCTTCCCTTGTACGGCCACAGAAACTGGATCGTTGTCGCAGACTCAGCGTTCCCGGTCTATGCCTCCCCGGCTATCGAAACTATAGTGGTCAACGACGATTTGCCTTCGGTTCTGAAATATGTGGCTGGTGCGATCTCTAAGTCACGCCACGTGCGAGCTACAGTTTTTCTGGACCGGGAACTTCAGTTCATCGATGAGCACGACTACCCGGGAGTGTCCGAGTTGCGTCGGCAAATCACGTCGCCTTTTTCGAAGGACCAGGTTTCCAGCATTCCACACACCGAGGTGTTGAGCAAAATTGACGAGACCGGCAAGACATTCCGAATTTTATTCATCAAGACCTCGGAAACGATCCCATACACCTCGGTTTACATGCGTTTGGATTGTGGCTATATGAGCGATGAAGTGGAGCGGAAGATCAGCACTGGGGTGGCAGCCGCAGGCAGTCGAGAGCCCAAATAGCAATGGGCTCGGTAAAATCCGCTCCATCGCGTGCAAGGCAACGGGGTACTTTAATGAACCGTCGAAGATTTCTCGTCACATCGGCCGCAACATCCACGCTATGCGCCTTACATGGCAGCGCCTACTCTAGATTCGTAGAGTCTCAGCAGGCAGTGCCCAAAGAAGAACTGTCTCCGGCGCTCAAGGAAAAGCTCCGGCGCGATCCCTTGAGACCGCAATTTCATTTGCTGCCGAAGGCGAACTGGATGAACGATCCCTGTGCGCCTCAATTCTTTCGCGGCCACTACCATATGTTTTTCCAATACAACCCAGGTGCAGCCGTCTGGGGTGACATGCACTGGGCCCATGCGCTCAGTCCCGACCTTATCCACTGGAAGCACATGCCGCTGGCATTGTCACCTACGCCAGACTTCTATGACGCATATGGCTGTTGGACTGGAAGCGCGTTGCCCGGCGGCGAGGCCGCGACCATTCTGTATACCGGTGTGACGAAATCTTCGGTTGAACTCGAGACGATTCGCGGCAAAGGATTGCGAGAGGTTCAGTGCCTCGCGACATCAACGGATCCTGATCTGCGGACGTGGAAAAAGCTGGACAAACCTGTACTGGATGGACCCCCACCAGGTTTGAAGGTAACCGGATTTCGGGATCCCTGCCCGTGGAAAGATGGCGACACATGGTATCTGGGCTTAGGTTCCGGCTTCCACGAAGTTGGCGGCGCGGTACTGCTCTATCGCTCGCCGGACGGACGCAATTGGACCTACCTCCATCCCCTTGCGCAAGGAGGCAATCCCGCCGATACCGGCGAAATGTGGGAGTGCCCGGACTTCTTTCCGCTTAAGGATAAGTACGTTCTGCTCTACTCCGCTAAACGCAAGGTTCACTGGGAGGTTGGCACGTTTGATCGGCGTGAACTCGTGTTCCACTCCGAGACCCGAGGACTAGTTGATCACGGATCGTACTATGCGGCGAAGAGCATGGTGGATGCGAAGGGCAGGCGAATCTTGTGGGGATGGGTGGAGGAAACCCGCTCCCCTGCGGAGTGCGAAGGTGCTGGATGGGCCGGAGCTATGGCGGTCCCACGCGTGCTTACGCTGGGGATGGATAATGAGCTTCGGATGGAAGCGCTGCCGGAGTTGCAATCGCTGCGTAGTAATGTTCAGACTTTGCAGAAAGCACACAACTCTGAAACGGTCCACGCCACTCTTACAAGAATGCCAATTCAAAATCGTGCCGGTGAGATCGTCTGCGGGTTCAAAGCGGGGGAGAGCGGCTTCGGACTCGAACTGAGGGCTGGCGGCCAAGCCGCGCCGCTGTTTGCGATAAAGTACGACGGCGCGAAGGACAAACCTTCCGTCACCATAGACGACAAGACCTTACCGCTCTCTCCGAATCGAGGCGGAATTTCTACTCTAAATTTGTGGATGGATGGCTCGGTGATCGAGACTTTCTTCGACAACAAAGAAGCGATGACCGTGCGCTGTTACGCGCCCTCGTCAGGCAATTTACATCTTGCCTGGATCGGGGACACCAATGCACTGAAGTGTGTCAGCGTCTCTGGTGTAAAGTTCATTTCAAACGACCGTCTGACCGGCTGAGCAAGATCGCGTCGAAATGCAGGGGTAGTTCGTCCGATCATCCGGATGACAATCTCCTTTGCTCTTGTGACTGCGGAGAATAATCCGTTATCGTGCGACGGCCGAGTCGATTGCAACGTTCATGGCGACGAGCGCCGCGAAGGTCTGACGAGTCGAGAATCCCCATATTTGTCCGGTGCAGCCGATGCGGATTCGAGTGGACCAAAAGGGCACCACTTTGGTCGAGTCCGGGACAGCAAGTGCGCAAGTTGCCTCCATTCCGACTCGGACGCATTCTTCCGCTTTTATATAGGGCGTGTTGCTACGCCGCAGTGACGGCTTCTCCGGCAACTGGGTATCAAGGAATGTCATTATGGGTGTTAGCTTTTTGAAGAATTGTTTCATGTACCTCTTGCTTGCAGGAATCGCGAGCGTGCAACTGCATGCTCTGCCCCCGGCCGAGGCTGGCCGCGGCCAGCACCCGGAGCGCACTTCTGTGTTACCGCAGCGCTGGTGGGAATCGGCCTCCGCAGTGCGCACGGTTTCATTGAAGGATGACACCGAATTCCCCCAACTCCTCCTAGAACCTGCGAAAGCCGAGGCCCAGATCAAAGCCATCAAGGAGCAAGGGTTTACCGGCCTGAACATTTTTGCTCCGGCCGATGGAGGCAAGAGCTACGGAGGTCTGGATGCACGTGATCACTATCGTATCGAGCCGAAGTACGGGACCATGGACGACTTTCGGAGAATGATAGAGATTGCCCATCGTCTCGGGATGGCCGTGATCATCTTTGAAAATGTGGGTTACAGCGCGGTCGATGCCCCTTCGTTTCTCAAAGCCTGCGACGATGTCCGCGAAAGCCGGGCGAGTCGAGAATCCAGGTGGTTCTTCTGGAGCGATCGCCCCGATGCTCCTCCGCCGGCCTCGGGCGACACCTTCTTTATGGTTCGCCCGACCTGGTTACTCAACTACCAGCCGGATAAAGTCGAACACTGGGCTTACAGCGAGCGCGCGAAGCACTACTACTGGACTCGCTGGCCGGGAAAGGATGCGCAAGGGAAGACAATAGAACTTCCCCAATATAACTGGAACAGCGTGGAGTGGCAGGAGGAGGCAGAGAGAATCACGCGCTTCTGGTTGGACACAGGCATAGACGGCATCGTCATGGACGCTGTCAATTGGTACGTTGGCTATACCTGGGAGAAAGGGCATCAACGCATCACCGACGTTGTCAATAGCTATGGCAACAGATACAGCCAGCCCGAAGGCGGCGGCGCTTTTCACGACGACCCCGTGGCATGGATCACCGATGGAGGATGGAACTCGGTCCAAGATTACGGTCTGGGGATCTGGTGGGAAAAGCCTTATCAGGTGCTCCAGAATGCCATCGAGGCTGGCGATCCGCGTCCGATTGAAGAATCCCTACGCAACTACCACGACCGGGTGATCGCGGCGGGCGGCACTTTGAACATGACCCTGGTCGCCATCAAAGATAATCCAGAAAAGCAGCGCCTTGCCGCAGCCATCGTCGCTACTACCGGGCAGTTCATTTCGGATTGGAGCCACAAGGACGACAAGCTGGCGTCGGACCCCGAGATTCAATGGTTGCTGAAGACGAAGGTCAAGCATCCCGCTCTTCACCAAATGGGGCAACGCCGCACACTGCCTACCAACGATGATTCCAAGTACTACGCCTTCGTAAGAACGGCGCCGGATGGCACCGAACGAGTACTGATAGTGGCGAATTTCTGGGCCACGACCCAAGAAGTACGAATCGACGGCAGCGGGTTGCACGCGCGAGCTCTAACCGATCTGCGCAGTGGCGAGAAAGTATCTCTCGACAACAAAGTCCAATTCAATCTCCCCGCTTTTGGGTATCGGTTGTTTGAAGTCCAATAACGCCAGGTCAGAGGATGAGAGCGCAGACGACTGTCCCTGCAACAAAGGAACAAATCGAGCTGCGACCGGAAATGGATCCTTCTGGCCCCCTGGTCGCATGCGGAACGATATTTTACCGAGGCTGTGCAGTCAAATCCTCAAGATCCGGTAGCGACCGCGATCGTAGCGCGGATCCCCGGACTCGCCGACCGCCCGATCCAGCGCCTCCCAGAACTTACTCCCGCAGCTTGGGGTCGCACAGCATTTGTAGACCTAAAGCATCCAATGGCCGCGGCCCTTCGCGAAGCTGACCGGGTTTCCCATCACTCCCTGGAATCACCGGGCGGCGCCTGGCAGACAAAATTTGCGGCATCATCAGTGCTTCCCTTCGCTGTCCACCTCGCCTGTTTCGGGTACGGGCAGAGCGGGCGGGTGCGATCTATGACGCCGTTGGTAAGATGCGACGCAATGATCTCCTCGGGCGCAATGCCCTTTTCGACCCATTGCTCCAGCGCACCGAGCATATCGAAGACACTCGGGCCGGGACCGCCGCCGCAGTGCTGCATCCCCGGGACCATGAACAGACGATAGAAATCTCCGATTTGCTTTGATCTGTCCTCTCCGCCATGGCCCATGAAAGCCTCAACGCTGTGATAGTAGTCGATGCTGTTCAGAGGCGGGATATCAGGATCACTCCAGCCGTGATATTGGATCAACTTCCCGCCTCTCCCCCTGAAAGGCCGGAGGTCCGGGTCCACCGCATTCGAGATAGCCGCAAGCTTCCCGTCCACAAAGTCCACGTCACTATCAAAATCCACGCCGGCACGCATCGGCTTGTCGAAGTCGAATGTACGGAAGTCCCAGTTCGGGTCTTCAAAGGCGATGTACTTGAGATAGGGGATGCCTAACGTAAAGTGTAAACTCTTCCCCGGCTCGCTACCGGTGACCCAAGCCGCCCAGCCGCCTGGGCCATCCTCGCCACCGGGCAGCAGTCCAGGATAGATCTGATTCCCCTCCGAGTCCCGCGGACCGGCATATAGCTTTTTGACTGCCTCTACCTGGGCAGCCGTAAGGCAAGTAGGCGCATCGCCGTCGTGGCAGAGGAGTGTTGCCGGATCGAAGTGGCAACGGATGGGATCATTGAGGATGCCGTCCTTGATTCCATCAAGTTCGTCGCACCGATCATTGACCGTTCTTGCGATGAGCGGCACCTTGCCGGCTGGAATATAGCTGGAAGGAACCTTTTGCGTCGCCTGCACAACCCAGAGGTGCCCGCCAATGTAGTGATGGGTCCAGAAGTTGGCGGGATCACCGGCGACAATGCCATCGTAATCGCCGGGATAGCGTTGAACTTCCATCAGCGCCTCCTGGCCTCCCTGCGAACAACCGGTGAAATAAGAGTGCATGGGAGGACTGTTGTAGAAAGCCTGAACTATGGCCTTGGCCGATTCCGTCATAACGTGGACTCCACGGTGCGCGAAATCCACCACGCGTTCAAAATGTCCAAGGCCCCAGGTGGCATCGCCCATGACGCTGGCATGGCCGGTATCAGTGCTGGCTGTGGCATAACCACGCTTGAGGGGATCCATCATGGCGCGATAGTTGATGAAACCGGCCAAGCCCCCGTTACCCACAGCTAGAAACTTGCCATTCCAGGCTGCCGGCAGCCAAACCTCGAATCTGACCTCCGGCTTGATCTCCCCTATCACGCGGCAAAAGGCGGGTAAAGCTATCGGCGATGGTCCCGCCGGCGACTCGGGTATGGCAAACGGTCCTTGGGAAACCAATGTTGCGGAACGAATGGTTGTCTTTGGCAGGGCCAGGCTGGCAAGCCCCTCGCATGATCGTGTTTGAGCGAGCGTCATGTTCGGTAGTAGCAATATGAACCAACATCCTAAGAAAATGAAAGCATCCTCACGAAGCATTCGGCCGCCCCCGATTTTTTGTCACCCAATTCTCGCCGTCCCATGTCACATAAATCAAGGCCTCGGAGATTGAGAGGCGGGCTCGAAGCGGTGGGGATGTGGCGTGAAGGGTCTTGCGACAAGAACCACGTCGCTTCCAATCCGGGGACAGCAACGGTGGATCGACCCCCGCTGGCGAGCCATGTGGGTATTTTGAGGGATCTCAGCAGATCCCGGCCGTCTACGAAGGTTTCGAAGATATTCTCTTCATTCAAAAGAACGAGGAATTTTTGAGTGTGCGGCTGCCAGACTCGCGGTCGGCTGGCAATGTTCCAGCGACTCGCTGACTCGCCTGATTGCCGATATTAACGCTTTGCCAACGCTGGGCTGGGACAAATGGCGAAATCAGCGTTCCGTCCTCTCAAGATTTCCTGTTGAAGTTTGAACCGTGTGCTTGCTCTGACGCGTACACTCCAAACTTCTTCCAATGGATTGCCAATAACTTCCGCAAGCGGCTGATCCATTCGCTGCTGCAAACATCGGCGTACTCTTTGTCGGTCGTGGCAAGTCCCAGGATCCGCTTCTCGAGCCATTCCATAGGCACTTCCCCAGGCGGAAAGTAGTCATCCGCTCCCTCGATCTGAGCCAACTCTGCCAGCAGTGTGGGATCGATGCGGAATCGAGCCAGGGTTTCGACGAAGCACCCCAGTCTCTGCGAGGAGGCATAGAGAACACGGTAGGTCGCATCAGGGTCGTCAAAGCGGTTGCCGAAGGTTCCGTCAGGCCCCGCTGAGGCCCAATCGGGGGGAGCCCAGGGATCAGGTTTCCTTCCTAGCCTGTAAATCACACCGGGGGCTTTCACGAATTGTTATCCTCCGGCTAAGAAGGCGCGCGCGGCGCCAAGTATCTCCGGACCTATGGTCTCCAGATCCCCTTCTCGCAAAAGGCGGGCTGGCACGCGATCCCCTAGCTCCGGATTCAGACCCGTAAACCAAGCCTGAACCACCCGTGGCCCCTCATGATCGCTAATCACTTTCGCCAGCCGATAAGCGAGCCGCAATCTTTCATCGACTCCCTTGTACGGCTCTGAGCCGGCCATCCATCGCTCTATCGCTCTCGTGTCTTTGACCGAAGCGATGTAGGCCGTCAGTTTCTTCCCCAGAATTGTGGTCAACTCGGTGATTAGTTTGGAAAAATCCAGAGTTGTAGCTTCCCGATATGCCAACAAATCCGGTCTTGCCGGGGTCGATACTGCCATTCTTTACCTCCGAACTCATTGCAAATGTATCATAATAACGTTAAAATAGCAATGTAATTACAAGTAAATACCACATCGTTCGACCGGCGTAAAGCATTGAAAACAAGACTACAGACCGGCGACGCCCCACTATTCATTGTTGCTCCGCAGCCTATTGCACAAAACCCCCTTATCGAGGGGGATTTGCGCAATTCCATAAAGTCGTCCGCGGCTCATCCTCCTCCACACTGTGCTGCTAAGGCAACAGCGAGGAAGACACTTAGAACAGAGATCAGGTAACGCATTTCTACCTCCAGTGCCCGGACAAGGAGAACAACAGCCGATTCGATTCACTTGTTATGGCGAGCACGCCTCCATTTCGCCCAGCGCACTCGCTGAGCCGCAGCAATTCGTTTACGGGCGGTGGCGGACATAGGTTTCCGCTTCTTGACTGCCCGACCGCGAGGCGCCCCTGCGCTGGCGCGTACGAGGCCACGTTCGCCAGCGGACGGCGGTTCCGCAAGTTGAACTTGATGGACGGTTGCACCCGTGAGTCGCTGGAGATCGAGGTGGACACTTCGCTGCCGGGCCTGCGCGTGGTACGGGTGTTGGAAGGTCGGAAACAGCGAGGACGAAAACCGAAGCGCATGATCATCGACAACGGCACGGAGTTCACCAGTCAGGTGGTGGGCCGGTGGGCGTATGAGAACGGGGTGCAGTTGCACTTCATCACGCCGAGCCGGCCGATGGAGAATGGCTACATCGAAAGCTTCAACGGCAAGTTCCGGGATGAGTGTCTGAACGAGAACTGGTTCCTGGACCTGGCCGATGCGCGACGCAAGATCGGCGACTGGAAATGGGACTACCATCACGTCCGGCCGCATTCGGCGTTGGGTTACCTGACGCCAATCGAGTTTGCCCAAGCATGGGCCGTGACCGGCCGTGGAAAAGACGCTCCGTGGAAAAGTCCAACAGCAGACTTTTCCACCGAGCTTGGAAATCCCGCAGAAGGCGCGGGATTCCCACTTTCCCACAGCCTCGACGACTGCGGACGTGTTACAACGACCATGTCCGAAAACTCAAACCCGGAGAAAGTCTCATTATCCCTGGACTAAAAATGGGGGGCAGGTCACAACCTGTCAGTCATCCTTACATATAGGGCCGAAGGTAGCTTCCGAACGTTCCCTAGAATTACTGTTGGAGCAGCAAATTCTCTCGATTGCCTGGAGGTCATCGCCGTTGAAAGGCGCGATTGCCCACTATGGCTGAACAACTGATTCAGAATCAGTTGTTCAATCGGAGCGAATTCGTCGACGCAAGAAGATACGCATGCTCTAGAAAGTAATTAGTGCTTACCGTGTCGTTACAAGAGGTCCATCACTTACTATGCCGCCGTTCTTCCAAATCGCCCGGATAGTCTGCGTGTTCCGAATGTCCTGTGACGGGTCTTTCTGCAGCACAATGAAGTTGGCTTTCTTGCCAGGCTCCAGGGTTCCGTACTGATTTTCTACACGGAGCAGTTGCGCTCCGTTTTTCGTGGCCACGCTGATCGTCTGCAGGGGCGTCAGTCCCGCCTGCACCATCAGCGCAAGCTCCATGTGTTCCGCAAACCCTTGCACGCGGATCGGAGTCGCGCCGGAGTCGGTCCCCAGCGCTACGAGAACACCTGCGTCGTAAATGGCTTTCAGGTTTCTCATCGCTATAGGAAGCGCCGCGGCCTCCTGAGCGGTGACTTTACTCGCACGCGTTTTCGCCTGGTAGTCGGGGCTGGTGATCATCTCAAGCAAGCCGGGATCCATGCTGCCCGGAAAAACGGATCATTCGTCCAGGCAGGGTCACCGCCGTACGCAACGGCGAAGTCGTCCAGAGACAACGTCGGGATGTACGCAACGTGTTGTTTCTTCATCTCCGCCAGCAAGGCGCCGTCCACATCGCCGTCGCGAATGCTGTGCGCGATCACGTCCACGCCGTCAGCGACAAGAGAACGAGCGTCGTCTAAGTGGTACAGGTGCGCAGCGACTCGCAGACCGTTCTTATGCGCTTCATCAATGATGGCCTTGTAGATTTCGGGCGGCATTTTGGGATACTGCCCCCAGAAATCATCGACCCAGATTTTTATGAAGTCAGGCTTCAGTGACGCCTGTTGTGCAACATAGTTTCGGCCTTCGGCGGGAGTTGTAGGCCGCAAGACAGTAGTAAAACCCATGCCGACCGGCGGTACGCCATCCTTCGCACCCATTCCGATGCCGGCGGAAAAAACGTCTGCTCCCGGCAAGGTCCCGCCGCGAGAGGCTTCGCGTATTTCCGCAAACTTCGGTCCGTCGGTACCCATGGACAGCACCGCCCCAACTCCGTATTCCTGATATCGCAGCAGCTGATGTCGGAAATTGTCGTTGGTCTGATTGGCAGCCGACGAGGAAGTGCCTTTTACGAGACCGAGATGCCCATGCGTGTTGATGATCAAGGGCATGATCGTCAGGCTATGCATATCAATGACTTTCGCATTGGAGGGCGTGCGTGTCTCAGTCGAAACGGAGCGAATCCGATCGCCTGCGATGACAACTATTGTGTTGCGCTGCACTGCCGCACCCGTGCCATCGATTACGTTCACGTTCTTCAAAACGGTTATTTCCTGCGCATAGAGATGACTTGAGAAGATCAGAACCACCAGTGCGGCTATGTTTTTGGCCACACCAAGTGCGGTAACCGCGTTTACTGCGGCAGGCTGATTATTTCTAATTCGCTGCAGTTTTCGTTCAGTCCGGATCAATGAAAGCGGATTTCGCCATACAATCTTCGAGGCCATATCCCAAATCCTCACTCCATTCTTCTGCCACGATTGGGAGCAATTTGCTTTCCCTTAATGCAGGGGAAGCTTTCCCCAATCTCGTAGTTCCTTTCAAGGAGAATGCTTTCGCAACGCTCGTGAAAAGCTCAGACCCAGGCAGAAGATGCGGGCTGCGACTGCAGGGTTGGAGACCGAAATGAGCGCTCCGAGTTAGGGGCTGCTCTCCGCTTGGGACTGAAGTGGTCTACGCTTTACGAATGCTAGCAAGGTCTGGGGATTTTCAACGCCCATCAAAATATCAAAAGCGCGATTCTAATGCGCGCCGCTAAGGTAGAGCGTGTCGAACGCTGGACGCAGCGTCCTTCCGCAGACACTTCTCTTTGATTCGCAGCCGACTGAACTTCGGGGATGATTTGAAAGTTGCCTGTATTCAGGTACTTCGCCGAGCGGCGGCACATCGCAACCTGGCGAGCAAGGTGCGAATGCGTAGAAGGTCTGGTTTGGGAGATGGAGTTCGGCAGGTAAGTTGTCGGGGCGAAGAGGGACCCAGTGAACGGACAGTTCGGACCCGACCTAATGCACCTGATGATCAGAAACACGATCGCTTCCGCGGCGGCGCTCAACACGCCTGAAAACCTCCGCACGTTGATTCACGATCCCGGTTCCATCGAACCTGCAGCAACGATGCCCGGCCTTCCAGTTGAGTGACCGGCAGATAGATGAAATCACGGCGGACTTGGAGACTCCATTAGGAGGAAGAAGAACGGCCGATGTCGAGCGATTCAATGCCGTTATCCGGAACTGTGACTGCACACCAGCCGGTGCTGGATAAGGTCTACGGACGGTTGACCAAACTCTTGTTCGTAGCGATGCTGATCGGTCTCCCGTCCATTCCCTTGCTGGGGCAGAGCCACGTTTCGGAGCCGGCTGTCAATCTCGGCGATACCAGCTTTCTCGATGCACTAGGGGGACCGGGATTCGTCGCCGAGCAGATCGGGGATGCAGCACATGACGGAACAATCACGGATTCATCCGGAAACGCTGTGCTGGCCGCGGGTGAAGTGAACAGCATCAGCGGTTTGACACACATTGCATGGCTTAGCCGTAAGCAATTTCTCGGGGGCTGGTACGGAGTGGAAGTTGTCCTCTCAGCCGCGCATGTGAATGCCGGAGCTCAGGGAGAGGCGGGAGGCTTGGGCCCCACGACGGTATCGCCATTCATTCTGCAATGGCCCGAACATCGAGTTTTAGGCATGGCAATCGACCAGCGCGCAGACGTGGATTTCGACCTGCCCACGAGGCAATATTCGCGCACGTCTAACGTTAACATCGGGGACAACGCCTTCACCGTTCATCCTTATTATGTGATCACCGCATTTCCGACAAAACGAATTGAGACGAGTTGGCGGGTTCACTATCTCTGGAACTCGACAAACAATAATCCTCCAATAAGCACAGGCGCAGAATCCACTCAGGCCGGCCAGGCCATTCATTTCAACGCAACCGCTGCGTACAAACTTTGGAAAGGCCTATGGATCGGCCTTAACGGCTACTACCTCAAGCAGATTACCGACGGAAAGATTGACGGTGTGGCGGTTCACAACTCGCCAGAGCAGGTGGGTGCCATAGGGCCGGGAATGGTTTGGAACAGCGGAAGCTGGTTTTTTTATGCCAACGCCTATCGGGAGTTTGGAGCGGAAAATCGCGCTACGGGTCATAAGCTGGTGCTGCGAATCGAAAAGACCTTTGCGTGGCCAAGATAGATGAACTCGTAGCGTACTAGAGACTCTTCATCGGGCAGGGAGAAGGAGAACGGTCAGTTCGTCAACACTGTTTTCGCGAACCAATCGCTGTCTTGTTCACCTCTTAGATTGAAGATGATAAGCGCCATATCGCGTCCGTGAATGGTCGATCGTCTATCTCTAGCGCGCATGCGTCAGCGCGTGCCTTCCTTGAGGCGCAGCAGGTCCCACTCCCACAGCAGGCCCTGGCCAAAGGCGCCGCCCCGCTGTGCGAACAATTTGGTGACCCGCTCGGCGGTTGCTGCACGCGCCCAGTCGCGCTGCAGTTCGGACACATAGTTCCAGGTCGTTATCGGGCGCGCGCCCGCCTGCACCATGCGTTCCACCGCCATGTCGTGCGCTTCGCGCGACGCACCGCCGCAGGCGTCTGTGACGACATACACCTCATAGCCCGCGTCGAGTGCGGACAGCACAGGCATAGCGACGCACACCTCGGTCCACTGCCCCGCGATCACGAGCTTCTTTCGTCCAGTCTTCTCCACCCAGGCGACGATACGCGGGTCTTCCCACGCATTGAGAGTCGTCCGGTCAATCGGCTTTACCGCCTTAGTCGCTTCGGCCAGAGGCGCGACCAAACCCTGACGCTCCTTGAACGCAGTCGTGGTTAATAATGGCACGTCGAAGATCGCTGCCGCCTCCGCTAGGGCCACGGCATGGTCGATGAGCTCGCTCGCGTCGTGGGAGCGAATGGTGAGCATCTGTAGATATTGGTGGTCAATCATCAGCAGCGAATGATTCTCCGGGCTGAGCAGCGTTTTGGCTGGATTGGCAGGCATGACACATCTCCTTAAGCTCGGCGGTCATGGTTTAAGGTCTGGAAGCCTGAGCAGAACTTGTCAGCGCGGCGGCGATAACCACCGCGCTGATCCCTTCAGAAATAGGAGCGGAGTAGTCAGACGCCGACTGTGGCAAGTTCGGCCCCGGCTCGACGTGACCTCACGATCCCGTGCGGGTCCAGCACGAACTTCTTCGCTGCACCCTTGTCGAAGTCGCGGTACCCGCGCGGCGCATCCTCCAATGGCAATACCTCGACATTGACCGCCTTCGCGACCTTCACCTTGTCATGCAGGATAGCCATCATAAGTTGCCGATTGTATCGAAGGACGGGACACTGTCCGGTTCCAAAGCTGTGGGATTTGGCCCAGCCCAGGCCAATTCGCAGGCCCAACACACCCTTGCGCGCATTCGCGTCCTTGGCCCCCGGATCGTCTGTGACATATAGACCGGGAATTCCGATCGCTCCGCCGGCGCGAGTGAGTTCCATCAACGAATTCAGCACGGTAGCCGGTTGCTCGGTGCCGGCCTGCTCGGCTTGTCCCTTCGCCTCAAAGCCTACGCAGTCAACCGCCGAATCAACTTCAGGAACGCCGAGGATTTGGGCGACGCGTTCGCCGAGAGGGATCCGCTCCCGTAAGTCAATCGTTTCACATCCAAAGCTTTGCGCTTGGGTGAGACGCTCGGGAATCAAATCTCCGACAATGACGACAGCCGCTCCCAATAACTGACATGCGGCAGCACATGCCAGTCCGACAGGCCCGGCGCCGGCCACGTACACGGTTGAACCGGTCGTCACTCCGGCCTTCACAGCTCCGTCGTACCCAGTCGGAAAGATGTCGGAAAGCAGCGTCAGATCGTCGATTTTCTCTAGTGCCTGGTCCTTGTCCGGAAATTTCAGCAGGTTGAAGTCGGCATACGGGGCCATTACGTATTCGGCCTGGCCTCCAATCCAGCCACCCATGTCGACGTACCCGAAGGCGCCACCGGCACGATCTCCATTCACGTTTAAGCAGATTCCGGTCTTGCCCTCGCGACAGTTGCGGCAGCGTCCACACGCGATGTTGAATGGTGCCGAAACCAAGTCACCCACATTCAGGAATTCCACGTCCCGCCCCTTCTCGATGATCTCGCCCGTAATCTCGTGACCGAGAACCATTCCGATGGGAGCCGTGGTGCGACCTCTGACCATATGCTGGTCGCTGCCGCAGATGTTGGTACTCACCAGCTTGAGAATCACGCCATGCTCGCATTTGCGTGAGCCCAAGGCTAACTTAGGAAAGTCGATGGACTGGACTTCCACTTTTCCCGGTCCGGCGTATACAACTCCACGATTGCTTGCCATATATGTTCCCTCCAATAGAAAAAAGCTAAAACACCATTGCGCCGGCCTCCGCCACAGTGTGATCCTGCTCTCTGGAGCCGCCGCTGACTCCTATTGCGCCGACAATTTTCCCATCGCGTTTCAGCGGGACCCCGCCAGCGAAGACCATGATGCGGCCGTGATTGGAAACGTGAATTCCGAAGAATTGGCCGCCCGATTGAGAGTGTTGCGCCAGGTCCTTGGTTGAAATGTCGAACGCGCGCGAGGTAAATGCCTTGTTGATCGCTATATCGATGCTGCCGATCCAGGCCCCATCCATGCGGACATGGGAAACAAGGTTGCCGCCTTCATCGACAACCGCGATGTTCATGGGCTGGTTGATTTCAATCGCTTTGTTTTCCGCGGCGCCGATAATCTTGCGTGCTTCCTGCAGCGTAACCATCGAAATCCTCGACATTACAAGCATTGCAAGTGTCGGTCCAAACAGATGCAGTGTCTCGCGCTGAGATTGACCCTTGCTCGCAGAATGCGTAGGTCCACGGTTCTAAATGGCGGAGAGCGGTGTTCCGCTAGTCATCTCTGCTCTTGTTGGTCGAAGCGGCTGGCTTGTGAATCTGTCATCGTGTCCGCCGTTAGACATGCCGTCCGCGTCACATCGGATTCATATGCTGAAAACACCCAGTCCAATGCAGTCTTGAGCTTCAGTCACCTTACCTAACAGCCTAAGACGATCGACACGAATCTACGTCGAAATGCGGACTTGACGTCGGTCAAAGGACACTGAGCGTGGGAACTCTACATTATTCGCAGAGCATCAGTTCGACCGCGCGCGGATGATGGTTTCCGGGTGTACTGCCTTTTCCTGCAAGTGCCAGGCATCGACGGGGCGCTCGAGGTATCCGCCGGCGCCTGAGCCTATGGCGGCTTGCCGGTGCGCGAGTGGACGTTTTCGTCCCTCGGTTCGCGGCGGATTACTGCCGGTTTGCGCTGGCTGCATCGTAGCCCAGTATCAGCGCTACGCGATCTGCTGCGCTGCGCCAGAACAGGGTAGGGTGAAAAAGAAGCTGGCGCCGCGCGGAGAGTTGTTGGCCGCCCACAGGCGGCCGCCATGCGACTCAATGATTGACTGGCTGATGCGAAGCCCCATTCCGGTGCCGTTAGGCTTGGTCGTGAAGAATGCTTTGAAGATATGTTCCGCCTGTTCCGCGGGCAGTCCCACACCGGTATCGCTGACCGAGACCAGCACCGGACCATCGTCATCGCGCTGCGACCGGATAGTGAGTTCGCGCGCCCCGTCCACGTTTTTCATCGCGTCGATGCTGTTCATCATCAGGTTCATCAGCACCTGTTGCAATTGCACCCGATCTCCCATGACCTGAGGAAGGTCTACAGCAAACTCTGCCCGGACCAAGATGGCGTATTGAGTTGCCTCGCCGTGAAGGAGAAGCGTCATCTCTTTAATAACCTCGTTCAGATCCACCAACTCACGTTGAAGAGCGGACTTCTTGAAGAGCAGACGGACCCGCTTGATGATTTCAGACGCACGAGTCGCGTCTTTGACCGTTCTCGACGCAGCCATGCGGGCCTCGTCCAGGTCGGGTTGATCGCGCGCAAGCCAGCGCAAGCAGGTATTGGCGTCGGTCACAGCTGCGGCAATCGGCTGATTCACTTCGTGCGCCAACGAGGCAGTCAGTTCGCCCATGCTGCTCACCCGGCTGGCGTGTGCGAGATCGGCCTTCACCTGGCGCAACGCCTCTTCAGCCCGCGTGCGTTCGCTGACGTCGCGCACCGCAGCGGAGACAAACGTGCCCTCTTCCGTTTCTAGCGGACTGAGGCTGATTTCCACAGGAAACTCCGTTCCGTCTTTCCGCAGTCCATGCAGCTGCAGACCTTCACCCATCGGCCGCACCCGAGGCTGGGTGAAAAACTCCTTGCGGTGTTGGGGGTGCCGGCCCCAAAACCGTTCTGGCACCAAAATCTCAACCTCTTGACCCAGGACATCGTTCCGCTGATAGCCAAACAGTTTCTCCACTTGGGCATTGGCCAACACGATCCTGCCCTGCCGATTCATGACGATCATTGCATCCGGGGCGGATTCCAGAAGCCCGCGGAATTTCTGCTCGGCTTGCTTCCGTTCTGTGACATCCATCACGGTACCCACATATTCGAGGGTGCCCGAGGAAGGCTCCAACGCGCGAGCTAAAACATGGAGGTGCTTCACCGATCCGTCCGGCGTCAACAAACGATGCTCAAAATCAAGATTCGTCCATGCCTCGGTCGCGAGGTCGATGGTCTGCTGCACGACATCTCTGTCGTCGGGATGAATTCGCTGGAATATTAACTCCAATGTGGGCTTAGCCGTTCGATCATACTCAAAGATCTTGTAGGTCTCCTCCGACCAGTGGATTTCTCCACTCGAAACGTTCCACCCGAAGCTGCCGGTGTGGCTTATGTTCTGCCCTTGAGCCAGGAAAGCCTCGCTGCGGTGGAGGTCGGAATAGAGATTGGCGTTTTCGAGCGAAATCGCGGCTTGCGCAGCCAGCATCTCCAGCACTGCGATCCGGTCCGAGGTGAACGCGCGCGGAGTCAAATTGTTCTCCAGGTAGAGTACGCCCGTAAGCTTGGCTTGATTGACGATCGGCAGGCACAGGGCGGATCTGGAGTGCTTCGCGCGCACATACTCGTCCTCCGAATACAAGCTTCCGGCAAAAGCGTCATCGAGAACCACGCGCTCCCCCGTCCGAATGACATACTGGAGCGCGGATTGGGGAAGATCAAGTGGTGTGATGACTGTCTGTCGAACGGCCGCCACGACCTTGCCGCGACCGGTGGTGGCCTCCGCCTCGATCCGCGGCTCATCCCCGTGCAGAAGGATGAGCAGCCCCCGCTCGGCACCGGCATGTTCGACCGCGATTCGCAGGAGCGTCTCGATTAGCTTAGGAAGGACAATCTCGCTCGAGAGTGCCTGTGAGGCCTTGACTACTGTCTCGACGTCCAACTCACGGACCAGCGCGCCGAATGTGGAGGCAGTCAAAGCGGGAAGGCGCTCTTCGCGCAAGCGCGGGTATCGTTCATCAAGTTGCTTGGCCTTGCCGAGTGCGCCCCACTGTTTGTAGCATTCCCGTGCGTCTCGCAGATATGTGTGAGCAATGCTCACTACGCCGCGCGCCGCGTAGAACCGTGCGGCCACCTCATATGCAAGGCCCTCGTTCTGGACGAAGCCGTGTTCGCGAGCGGATTGAATGGCGTGCTCGTACAGCCGCATGGCTTCGGCGTCCCGCCCTTCGATGCGCGCGAGCTCAGCTGATACCAGAGCGTGCTTATCGGAGAACGTGGGTGCATAGTTTTCGGCCCACTCACGCAGTTGTTCCTGGTGTGCCGTGAGTAGTTCGCACCAGCCTGTCTGCTTGTCAGCAGAAGCTTCCTCGTAGAGCGCCGCTACCGCCAGCGCAGAGTAGTAATAGTAGTCGAAGAGCTGCAATTGTACGGTCGAGATCCGAAGCAGCGCCTTTGCCTTGTCGGCTGCCGCCTGGGCCTCGGCGTAGTCGCCGGAGAGGTACCGCGCCTTGAGTTTGCGAATCCAGTACAGGCAAATCACGGTCGGCGTCCGCGCGGCAGTCAGTTGCGCTTCGAACTCCTCCTCGTCGAATCGCTCGTCGTTGAAGGTAGCGAAGGTCACGTCGCGACCCTGCATGCTCGCGATGAAGCGTTGCTGGCTCCCGAGGAGATCCACGACATCGCGGAACTTGGCCCTCCGAGCGAAGTCTAGCGCCATCTCCGACTCGCGCCACACCGCATCGAGCGGATCGTTCCGCATAAGCAAATATGTGATGGATTGGTGCATGCCGTAGCAAGCGAAAGTCAGATCGCCTCTCTCAGCGGCGGTGCGAGTGGTCGCCCGACGGAGTTCGATCACGCTCGTGAGTGACTCCGTCCAGAAGGCGGCTAGTCCCATCGCATGGTAGACCTTCGTGTCGTAGGCGGTGAAGGCGTGCTTCTCGACCAGGTCGCAGGCAAGCCTGGCCAGGCGGTAGCCTTCGCGGTAACGGTGAAAGTTCGGTCCAAGGACAGACCCGAGGCAAGCATAGGCGTATGCGGAAGCGCCGCTCGTCCCGTGCTCTATGCCAATGTTCACCATGCGGCACGCCAGCAGGCAAGACAACTGAAAATCGGTAAATGTGGCGGGGCCAGCAAGGACCGAGAGCACCTGCATGGCTGCCAGTACTTTCGGATCGGTCATCGGCGGCAGATCGATCAGGCTCTCGATCGGACGTCCATTAAGGGTCTGCCAGACCGTCTCGTATTCGGCCCGGACCTGCTCAGGGGTCGGGTGTGCCGGCAGGTCAATGCCGAACCGACGCAGGCAACTGAGCGCGCTGTCGACGGCTAGCGAGTGCTCGCCCGTCAACACATGTAAATTGACCTTCAGGCGGGAGGCGTCCGCAAACTCGATGTCCGAAGCCGCGCGCTGCAGCAACTCCACGATCAGTTGCGCCGCCTCTTCCAGGCTACCGCAGAGAAGCTCGCACTCCGTACGTTCGAGGGCTAAGCTGAATTTCAACTCGTGCTGTCTCCCCCAGTCCTCCTCATCCAACAGTGCGATGCCTGACGCAAAATACGCACGCGCCGAAGCATAGGCCGCCGACGCCTTCGCCTTTCGTCCCGCACGCAGGTCAACCGTCGCGATGTCTGCCTTCTCGTTCGGGTCAACGAGCAGCGCGGAGCCCCGATTGAGCTGGCTCGCGACATCGAAAAGGTTCTCGTCAAGCTGATCCGCCGTCATGTCTGCCAGTAGCGCACGTCCAAGCCGAAGGTGTGCCCACGCGCGATCGGCTTCGGGGATAAGGGCGTACGCCGCCTCCTGAATTCGGTCGTGGGGGAATGCGTAGGAGCCCTGCAGACGAAGAATTAGCCCGGCGCGGACGCCTTCCAAGAGCGACGCGTGGATCGCCTCTTCTGATTCCCCAAAAACCAGACTCAGACTGGCAATCTCGAATACGTTTCCGAGACAAGCGAGTTGCTGTAGCCCGGCCTGCGCGGTGCCAGACAATCGCTTTAGCTTCTCGACCATTAGATCCACGACGTTGTCGGTATAGCCGTGTGCGCGAATACGAGCCAAGTCCCAGACCCAGGCTCGGGCATCCGGATCTCGTCTGAGCAGCCCTTCCTCGGCCAGCGCCTTGAGAAAATGGATCGCGAAGAAGGGATTTCCGTTGGTCTTCTCATGCACCAGTTTCGCCAAGGATTGCGCACGCTCCGGCGTGCAATGCAGCGCATCTGAGACGAGCGCGTCAACGTCGTCAAGTCCAAGCGGCGGAAGCACGATCTCCTCGACCCGCGCTCCACCTTTGCGGATCGCCTCCAGCGTCCGCATGAGCGAATGCGCAGCACCGACTTCGTTGTCCCGATAGGCACCGACCAGCATCAGGTGCCGCAAGTCCGTATCGGTAATCAGGTATTCAAGGAGTTCCAGGCTTGCCGCGTCCATCCATTGCAGATCGTCGAGGAACAGAGCCAGCGGATGCTCCTTTCGGGCGAATACCCGGAGGAACCGCTGAAACACCAACCGAAAGCGGTTCTGCGCATCTTGCGGTGGCAGGTCTGGAACGGCCGCCTGTTCCCCGATAATGAACTCCACCTCCGGGATGAGGTTGACGATGAGCTGACCATTCGGACCCAGAGCTCCCCGAAGAGCCTGCCGCCAATAGCCCACGTCCGCTTCGCTTCTGACGAGGATCTGACGGACCATGCTCTGGAAAGCCTGTGCCAGAGTCGCGTATGGGATGTCGCGCTTGTACTGATCGAACTTGCCGGACGCGAAAAGCCCGCGCTGCGAGACAAGCGCCTTGTGCAACTCGTTCACCACGGAGGATTTTCCGACGCCGGAATAACCAGATACGAGTACGAGCTCGCAGGTACCCCGAGTCGCGACCCGATCAAAGGCCGCGAGCAGAGCATCGACCTCGCGCTCCCGCCCATACAGCTTCTCAGGGATCAGTAACTGGTCTGAGCAGTCGTTCACGCCCAGTGGGAATGAATCGATCCGACCCTGCGATTCCCACTCGCTCAGGCACCGCCGGAGATCGCCTTCCAAGCCAGAGGCCGTCTGGTAGCGCTCCTCGGCGTTCTTGGCGAGGAGTTTCATGGTGATGCCAGATAGCGGCCCGGGAACTGCGAGACGATCAGCAGGTGCTATCGGTTGGCGTGCAATGTGGCAGTGGACCCACTCTAAAGGATCGGCGGCGTCAAACGGCAGCGCGCCGGTAAGCATCTGGTAAAAGGTGACGCCCAACGAATAGAGATCGCTGCGAGTATCCATGGAGCGATTCATGCGGCCCGTCTGCTCAGGCGCCATATAGGCGAGCGTGCCGGCAATAATCTCGGGCGGTACAGGCGCCTGGCGCTCGCGCGGAAGTCGGGACGCAATCGCGAAGCCCGTGAGCCACACCTTGCCGGCATCGTCGACGAGCACATTCGCAGGCTTGATGTCCTTATGCATGAGGCTGTGCCGATGGACTTGGCCGAGTGTTGCCGCCAATCCGATGGCAATGTGCAGGAAGCGAGTCAGGTCGAGCGGTTGTCCTTGGTCTCGCTTAAGAATGAGATCCAGGGGCTCACCGCCGGGATCTTTGAGTACGAGTAGTGTCCTACCCTCGTAACGAGTGAGTTCCAGAGGCTGAGCTGCCCACGCGGGATCGAGTTCGGAGGCCAGCGAGTATTCGTGCTCGAGCCGCCGGAGACTCTGAGCTGACGGATGTTCCGCGGTGAGCGCGATCGCCAGGACCGGCGACGGGTTGCCGTGCTGTCGGCCGCGGTAAAGGATGAAGTCCGGGGCTTCTCGGAGGGGCACGAGTGTGTACCCAGAAGGATCCGAGATGGACAACACCTTCGTCGCCACGGCCGCACGACCCCCAGGATGCTCATTTTGACGAGAAGCGAGAAGAACGTCAACCTCGGAGATTTGACACTGCTCGCTAGAATTCCAACTTTAGTGCATATTGCATGATCCGAGCATTCACTGTTAGACCGCTGATCACGCTGAAGGTGCTGGGGGTCGAAACGTCGTTGGATGGATTCGCGAAATTGGGCCTGTTCAGAGCGTTGAAGATCTCCCACCGAAAAATTAGCTTCACGCGCTCTGTGACAGGAGTGGTCTTGATGAGAGCGATGTCAAAGTCTTGTTGATCCGGGCCCCTCAGGATATTCCTTCCAAGATCGCCAAAGATGGTCCCCCCACCAGAAACCGGATATTTGCCATCAATCACGCCGCCGTCAGGAACAAATGGCGCGGGAACAAAAGCGCTCGTGTTGAAGAATTCGTTCACACGGCTGCTGACGCTGCCATTCCGGCCGGCATCGGCAAGTGTGGCTCCAGGAGCCAAGCTTCCTGTTGTGTATATGGTCGCGGGACCAAACAGCGTACCGGCTGCGCTGTCCATGATGCTGAAAGAGCGTCCGGACTGAAGAGTGGCGATACCCGAGATGCTCCAGCCATCTCCGAGTTTCCGAATGGCTGCGTTTTTCGCGTGTTCGGGGCCGGGCATGTTCCACGTACTGCTGATCACCAGTCGCTGAGTACGATCAAAGTCGGAGACGCCGCGCTGAGCAGCGACATTGTTTTGATCGTTGTAAACCACTTGCCCAGTGATCGGTAATCCGAATGTGCCAGCGATAGCAGCACCAAGGCTATCCCCCGCATCGTCTATCGATTTGGAAAAGGTGTAGGCTGCAAGGAACTGAAGACCGTGACTCATCTCTTTTTTCAAAGTCGCCTGCAGAGAGTTGTAGCTTGAATTCCCACTGCCTTCGAGACGGTAGAGCAACGGAGACAACCCGACGAAAGGAACCCGCTCAGCCGCATTGGCCACCGAGTTGGTTGTGAGTCCGTTTACAGGGTTGGAAGGATCGGCGAGGAGGGGCTGATTATTGCTCCGACCCACGGCTAGGTGGGTGCCCTTCGCGCCGGCGTACCCGATTGAGAAAACGTAGCTCTTGTGTTGATACTGCAGGTCGAAGTCATATTGCTGGACGGTAGACTCCTTAAAATCAGGATCGGTAATGATGGGGCTTCGGAGAAAGCTGCTTCCGGTAAACGGTGGACCCGGGAGCATGGTCGCTACGAAATTTGGGAATGAAGAGCTCGGCGGCAAATTTGGGAGGGGACTCTCTAGGCTAGCGGTCGCGTTAGCGGCGCCATTTAGCACAGCATTCAGCGCGAACGGCGGGTTAAGAGTTAGCAATACGCCGTTCCCCTCGAAGCTGGTGCGGTTCGCGTAGATGCCATATCCTCCGCGAAGAACCAGGTCCCTCGAAGGAACAGGCTGCCACGTGAAGCCGATGCGGGGTTCTAGATGAACTTGAATGGGATGATTCAGCAGGGTTGAATTCTCACGTGGAAATCCCTCGGGGGCGTTGCCAGAAAAGTTATTGGGCAGAACAAATCCGGAGGTGGCGGGAGCCGTGAAACCACCCGCCGGAGGAGGGACGTAGAATTGCGGGAAGAAGTTCGATTCACGACCGTCGACCTCGCTTGGCTGACCGTTCACCTCGACTCGAGCCCCAAGGTTTATCGTGAATGTTCGCGTAACTTTCCAGTCATCCAATGCAAACAAATCCGTAGCGCTTGCGCGCTGCCCCACATCGGGAATTCCAGCAGCCACACTTGAGAAGAAAACGTTGGAGAAAGATGTGCCGTTCCCTCCTGAGCCGGCAGGCCCGGCGGGCAAGCCGAGCAGGAAATCAGGGAACGACAGGAGTGTGATGGCACCGTCCGTGTAATCGATTCGATGGTTGAACTGATTTCGGAAGATTTCCGCGCCTACTCGAAAATCATGCTTACCCCGAGATAGAAATACGACGTCGGAAATGTAAAAGTTATTACCCGCTGTCTTGCCATGGTCTTGTGCGGAGTTGCCTAATTCAAAGGCTCCAAGAATCTCAATCTGTGGAATGATCCCCTCTTGGGGGTCGCTGAAACGGTTTATCCCTACATCCTGATCGGTGAGCTTTCCTCCGTCGAAGCTTTGACCCGCAAGACGAGAGAAGCCAACGCGGAATTGATTGATCGCTCGTGGCGAGAAAATGTGAGTCTCGGCGATTGCAAGATTCCGGTTCTGAAACGAGCGCAGTACCGGGAAGCCAGGCACAGTGGCGCCGAAGAAAGGCACCTTTTGATTGGAGTTGGAAAAGAAGAACTTCGCCGACAGTTGATCCGCCGGGCGCACGTTGACGTCGAGGTTGGTATTGAACTGGTCTTCGTTGTAGGATCCCGGCACCACTGCGGTATAGTTAACGCCGCTCGCCGAAGTCTGAGGACTCGGGATGACAAAGGTTCCATCGGGGTTCTTGGCGTTCAAGAAGTTGAGTGCCACCGGGTTGATATTCGAGCCATCCGCGGCCACCGCCACACCTCCGAGTGCCCCGGTTTGGCCGCCGAATACAGCTCCGAGCGAGGCTGGCGTGCGCACTAGCGGTATGGGAGGAAGGCTCAAAGATCGAACGCTACTGCTCAAGGATGCCGCATTCACATCGCGTGTAGCCTGGTAGGAAACGAAGAAAAAGGCGCGCTTCTTTGACCAAGGCATCGGTCCACCCAAAGTGCCACCGGGTTGTGAGCGCCGGAATTCTCCCCTCGGCACGCCGGTTGCGTTCGCAAAGAAATTATTCGCGTCCAGGGCCTCATTACGACCGAAATAATAGGCATTCCCATGAAGATCGGCCGTGCCCGACCTGGTTTCGACGTTCACGTTCGCGCCTGCGCCTCGCCCATACTGCGCGTCGTAGAGCGAAGTCTGGACCTTGAACTCCTGAATGGTATCTGGAGCCGGGATCGCGATCCCCGCTCCGCCGAAAGGAGTGACCTCAGTGATATTCGAGCTATAACTGTTCGCGTCCACACCGTTTAGCATGAAATTGTTGTCGCCGCTGCGCGCACCATTGGCGCGGATTTCCTGGCTTCCTGCCCCCAGTTGGGTTGCGTCCACGATATCGGTGTTTGTTCCGGCCGTCAGGCCGAGGATCTCGGTAAAGTTGCGATCGACGAGCGGCAAGTCGACGATGGTTTCCTGATCGATGACTCGTCCCAGAGTAGCGTTCTCCGTTTGAAGGAGAGGAGGCTTAGAGCTAACCGCGATCTCTTCCTTTGCGCCGCCGATTGGAAGCTGAATCTTGAGTCGGCTCACCTCGGTAATTTGAGCGTGAACAGCTTTCAAGACGATTGGCTCAAATCCGGGCGCGCGAACCGTTAGGTCATAGTTCCCCGGAGTGAGGAATGGGACCGAGAAATTCCCCTCGGCATCCGTAGCGAGATGGCGCTCTTTTTGTGTGGCCTGACTCTTGACAACGATTGCCGCACGCGCGACCAGCGCTCCACTGGGGTCGGTCACGGTTCCGGCGATCGCTCCGGTATTGGCTGTCTGGCCGTACATCGGCAGAGAGCAAAGCACGAGCGCGGACGTCCAGAAGGTGCGCAATGCGCGTAACGAAATGTTCCACGTCACGTCGTTCCTCCAAGAGTCACCGCGGGTCGAGAGAACGAATCTAGATATTAGAGTGTAAATTAGTCGGGCGCTTTCCCTTAGGCACTTCTTCAGGGCTTTGAAGGCTTCCGCAACGCGTGAACTTTGTGAGCGTGAGCCTCTCTGTGAGTCACGCGGGTACGATCGGCACCGTGGATCTGACCTGAGGCAATCAAATTGGACAGGCGCTGCGCGCGACTGTTCGTGCTCAAGCCGCCGGTGACTCTGCGGTGACGGATCTTCCGCACTGAGTGCGATCGCCGGGACCGGCGATGGGGTTGCCCTGCTGTCTGGGAAAGGGTGAACCCCGCGCCTTCGCGGAGGGACTCCAGCACGTATTCAGAAGGCTCTGTCATCGAGAAGACCTTGTTGATACGACTGCTCGGACCCAGAATATGATTCAACGAGAGGCTAAGAAGACATCAACAACAGCTCAAGGCCTAGATCAGACGTTTGAAGCACCGCGGCCGTTGTTATCCGACCGACGCCAGGCGTCGTTTCCCCTCGTTGCTGGCAGCAACCGTTGAGCTATCCTCTCTGATCTCATACCTACGATACTCACTGGGCGAAACTCCCGTATGAAGCTCAAAGGCTCGGATGAAACTAGACGTATGATGATAGCCAAGCGCAGATGCGATCTGTTTGATCGGCATGTCGGTTGTCGCCAACATTCTCATCGCCGCTCGAAACCGGCGACTACGGCGAAACATTCCAACCGTGATCCCGCTGTTAGCCTTGAACAAATAGCAAAGCCTGGAGACACTCAGGGTGCACCCCCTGGCAAGATCCGCGAGTGTGCGGGATGAATTCTCATTCAAGAGGCGAACTGCTCTTTCGATGCGGGAATCGGTTCGAATAACTTCCATAAATCGCGATCCTGACTGACCTGGCTCGGCGGACACTGGCAATTGCATATTGGGACCTGCCATACGAGTGACCCCACACTGCCCGTATGAGGTGCAAACTCCTGAAAACTTGCCGAGCATTTTGCCTTCAGGCGGACCAACGAGTCTGGCGCAGGTCCGTCCAGGTATCGCCCTCCTCGTAGCGCTCGGGATAGAGCACCTTCGAACGAGGATCTTCCGCGGTATCGAGTTGCAGGACCATCCACTTGGGATACGGAACGCCGGGGTCTGATGCCGCGTCTAACCGCCGGACCTCGTCACCTGAGAGTTGGAGATCTACCGCACGGATGTTGTCTTCCAGTTGCTCGGGCCTCCGGGCGGCGATGATCACACTGCTCACGGCCGTCCGTCCCAATACCCATGCGAGCGCCACGCGCGCCGGTGTCGCCTCATGTCGATTAGCTACTTCCTTCAATACATCTACGACGCGGTAGCCCATCTCCCTGTCGAAGGGCACGAAATTACCCGCTTCGGCGAAACGTGTGCCGCCAGGAGCGGGGTTAGCGCGGGTGTATTTGCCCGAGAGAAATCCGCCCGCCAGAGGGCTCCAGACCAGGATGCCGATGTTGTGATACTCGGCAAACGATTGGAATTCGTATTCGAGACCCCGGCCAACGAGGCTGTAGTACATCTGCGCGGTTACGTACTTTTCCAACCCCAGCTGATCCTGCAGCATGACCGCGGTGGCTGCCTGCCATGACAAAAAGTTGGACAGCCCGATGTAGCGGACCTTACCCTGGCGCACGAGGTCGTCGAGCGTTCGAAGAGTTTCCTCGAGCGGCGTGTTGCTGTCCCATCCATGGATCTGGTAGAGGTCGATATAGTCGGTCTGCAGCCGGCGCAGGCTCGCCTCCACTTCGCGCATGATGTTCACGCGAGTCGCGCCGCTTCGATTGAAATTCCCGCTCATAGGCAGTCGGACTTTTGTGGCAAGGACAATCTCGCTCCTCACGCCCTTCAAAGCGTTTCCCACGAGGGTTTCGCTCTCCCCGAGGCTGTACACGTCGGCTGTATCGATGAAGTTGATTCCCCCGTCCAGGGCTAGCTTCACCATGCGCGTTGTGTCGTCCTGACCGAGGTTGCCCATGTTCATCTTGCCCCCGAACTGCATCGTGCCAAGTGCCACACTGCTGACGATGAGTCCGGTATTCCCTAGTTTTCTGTACTTCATCTTTCGCACTCCTCCCTTGAAAACTAAGACTACGATGGCGATGTTCACCACTTTCACAAGTTGAAACTGAGTCCGGATCTTGGAATTCGCGCTGGTGCAACCTCGGATCAGCGGTTCAACTCGCTTGCAGGTTGAGATGAGCATTTTGATCTCCACCTGAGTCACGAGTATTCACTGCGTTGGAAGGCTATCGCTCCGGGCCGAGTCCATATTTTGACAGCGAGTCCCCCTCTCGACACATCAACCGCTGCCAGTAGATCGAAGTATGCCGTTAATCGAATGAGAAAAGGCCTCGTCGACGAATCCGCAGGGCGATTTGACAGTTGCCGTCCTTTGGAAGAGGACATGCACTGGGCTTGAGTGGGGATTCAATGTGTCCACAATAATTAAAGACCTGGCAGAGGGAAGCTCGATATCCGGGGTGATGATCCCCGACAGCAAACTTGCTCAAGAAGCCACGGAGTTGGCGCGTTCCACCGAGTCTCCGTTGCTGTTCAACCACTCGACTCGTGTGTATTATTTCGCCTCGCTCGCAGGAAAAAGGCGGGAACTGAAGTTCGACTGCGAACTGCTTTACATTGCCGCGATGTTCCACGATATGGGCTTGACTCCGCGGTATAGCACGAAGTCGGACCGGTTCGAAGTGGATAGTGCGAACGCTGCAAGAGGGTTCCTGCGGCAGCACCACATCTCCCAGCCGGAAATCGATACGGTGTGGGCGGCGATCGCGCTGCACACCACCCCGGGAATCCCACAGTACATGCATCCGGTGGTTGCGCTGCTGACTAACGGGGTCGAGATGGACGTTCTCGGAATTGCCTACTCGGAGTTTTCCGACGCCGATCGCGAAGCGATCGTCGCCGCCTATCCGCGCACCGAGCACTTTAAAGAGGACATCATCCAGGCTTTTTACGACGGCATCAAGGGCAAGCCGGAGACGACATTCGGCAATGTAAAGGCAGATGTGCTGGCCGACAAGGATTCAAAGTTCCGACGCATCAATTTCTGTAGCGTCATCCGCGGTTCGCAGTGGAAGGGCTGAGAGATCCACATCGCATTCACCGGTCTGGCGAGACCAGTCTTCTACGTGAGCCCGGTGTCCACCAAAGGATAGTTCGATGCCATTACTCAGAATCGATGTAATCGAGGGCCGCAGTGAAGCGGAGTTGAAAGAACTGCTTGACGCGATCCACTGCGCAATGCTGCCCGCCTTCAAGGTGCCTGAACGGGATCGCTACCAGATTGTGCACGAGCACCCTGCGGCCGAAATGAGAATTGAGGACACGGGACTCGGCATACCGCGCACCAAGGGGGTTGTTGTGGTGCAAGTGACGACGCGGCCGCGAAGCCGGCTTGAGAAGCAGAATTTCTACGAGCTGCTTTGCCAGGAACTGGCTCGGCGCTGTGACATCAAGGCATCGGACGTAGTGGTTTCAATAACGCAGAACAATGATGAGGACTGGTCTTTCGGATACGGCCGAGCCCAGTTTATTACCGGAGAACTTTGACCTTTGAAGACGGCCTTCGCATTAAGTGCTTTCGAGGCGAGCGCGGAGAGCAGACCGCCTGGCCGAGAAGCCACAGAAAGCGCGGTGCGTGATTCCTTGGTCAACGTGTAGTAAATTGCTGAATGCCGCTCTGTACGCCGTCGTTTTTGCCGGTGGATCCCGTCGATTCGACTGTGTAGTAATACTTTGTTTGCGGTGAGAGGCCCTCAACGCGCACCCGAAAAATCGTATCGGAATGGTACCGGTTCAGCCGGATGGGAGATTTCGCTGTCTGGCTAAGCCCGTTGGGATCCGTGCCATAATGCACGATTCCAAAATGCTGGTCCGTGCCCCCAGGGTTAGTGGTTGTCCACGTGATAATTGCCGAGTTGGTTCTTGCCGATTCCAGCTTTGGTCCTTGCGTGATCTCCACGTGCGCCGCGTTTGGCGCGGGAGGAAGTATCTTAGGATCGTATGGCGCTCCATCCTGTGCGGCGATGGGGTATGAGAAAAGCAGGCTACCGATCACAACCATAATCGCCAGTTTTGCGTGGGCTCGTGTCATGTTTGCGCCTCCGCGAGACTCATCGAGAATCTCTTGATTTCATGTGCTCGAGGAAATCGATGCAGGCGCATGAATGTACGCCATGCGCCTGCTTTTGCTTCCGACCCTCAGCGTCTTTTCAAAAGCTCCTCAGCGGAAATCAGCGTAGAGTTCCCCTGAGTTGATGCGTTGCCCCCCGACATGCAGGTTCCTGTATAGGTGTTGATGTCAGGGTAAGGGGTCGTGTAGCCGTCGTTGAGGGTTTGTAGAAAGGCTACGATCTGATTCTCCTCCGTATCCGTTAGACCGAGGTTGCCTGTTGTCATATCCACATTCTGCGGGACTTCCGGCTCTGGCCAGCAGCTTACCTTTTCGACGGTACCTGGCGGGCAATTTCCGGACTCCACTGGATACGCATATAGGTCGCGCGTGTTGTAGAAGTGGACGAGTTGTTTCAGGCTCTTGATGTAGCCATTGTGGAAGAACTCCTTCTGGAAGTAGGGTCCTGGCGCTTCAGTACTCTTGCACTGGGGCGGCACCATAGCCACATCGCGCGCCGTGGCCACCTGCATTTGGCCGTCGACGGTTGCTGCATACTGCGTCCAGCTCGAGTTGGGGTTGGGCGCGGAGCCGAAACCGCTTCTGAGGAACGTTCCGAGTCCGAAATCGGTATAAGTAAAGCCACCAGGGTTGGGCGTAAATCCCAACGAATCGGGAGTAGTCTCGTAGTAAAACGCCACTCTGGGATTCTTCGGCAGACCTTCATTGGCGGAACCGAAGCAAGTAAAAACAGGAGTTACGTCGGCGGCCGTGCTGGTATCGGTCTGGGTCGGTTGCAGCGTCGTGCCTCTGCCGTCGAGATGGCATGAGTTGCAATTTCCTTTTCCGTTGAACAGCGCATAACCTGCTGCCTCGTCGGAAGTCATCTTGTATGTGCCCTTGAGGAAAGCGTCGAATTTCGAAGTGAACGGGCTAATCGAGAGGCTGTGCTCGAATGCGCTCATGGACTGCGCCCAGTGATCATAATCATTAGTTGCAAGGGTGCGATCGCTCGGACTCAAGGCGAGCGGCTGGGTGTTCGAGCCGAACTCGGCGGCCCCCTCCGGAGTAGCGCAGACCGATGCAACATCAGATGGCCATTTGATGCTGCTCAGTGAACCGGCACCCCATATCTGCTCGAAAAGAGGTGCGTACGGCGCCAGGGAAAGCTTATAGGCGATGCAGGCGGTGTCAGGGCTGGCCATTTCGTTGGGATCGACTGGAGGAAACTGTGACTGCTCGCCATCAGGCGTCCTCGTCAAATATCCGGTTGCGCGTGAATCCCAGAAGTTCCCGCCAAAGAAGAGGCCCTGGGTCGCGTCGTACTGGAGCGGAGGGAAGTAGCTGGAATATGTGTATCGCTGCGCCGTCCGCTTCCCGGCCCGAAACGGAGCCGATCCGGGGTACGCAATCATCAGAAGATTCACTGACGGGATCGGTCCGCTAAAACCGGCGTATGGCATATGGCAGGACGCGCACGCTTTGTTTTCGTTTGGCGAAATGGTCTTGTCGTAATTCATGAGCTTGCCGAGTATTTCTACTGAAGCAACACCCGTGTTCTGAAGTATGGGCGGTTGACCGGTTGCGACCGGAGGTGTTATGGCCTTCCACTGTGTAATGGCTTCAGCTTCGACGCCATCCACTTCGCGCAGCACCCTGGCAAGCTCAGAATCCAAATTGGACGGAAGGATCCCAGGTGGGTACGGATTGTAGACCGGCTCTGCGGCTGCCGCTGCACTCTGAGCCAATACCTTTCTTTGAGACGCAGACATGCATAGCGCCACTACGCAAAGTACAGCGACCGATATCATCAATAACCGTCGGCGATTCATAAGTTACCCCTTTCGTGGGTTATCGTTCAGGGTGGATCGAACGGGCTTCGTACTCGAAGATGCACTTGTGATGCCATCCAAGAGAAATCGTCCACGTTCGATAAGAATTCTCACCGTGTTGTTACCCGCACGCCGACGACACTGAATTGTTCGTGCTCGGCATAGTGCTTCGTCGTTATCGTTTCGACTTCTTAGCTAGCAGAACTGGGATGTGCAACTCGCACAGCGCAACATGCTTGGCACCGAGGGGCGACTTATATACCACCCTGGTCTCCAGACCGCCGTTAAAGCTACCACCCTCGCCTCAACTTGTCACCGCATGTTGTCGCAACAAAGCGAACTTGCAGCGTAGTAATGTCTGCTAACAAACAGTCAGAAATGCTAACGCGTGTAGGTTGACAATCGCGCAATGGCATAACAACCTTAGGCCAGCAAGAGTCGCTATGAGTTAATAAGTCCGCAGTAGTATCCCGTAGCAAAGTAAGTACTGAAGTTATTCAGTGGGCATATCTCTGGGTTCAGCAACGAAGGGAACAGCACCGCGTGTTGGCGCCGGCTCGGCTACCGTTGGCTTCGAAAAGCCGTTAATATTTCGAGGTGGGCGCCAGGCGAGTGTACCTCAGGATTGAAGGGGACCGCCTACTGTAGTTGTGGTAACGGGCCCTGCTTTTGCGCTACCCGCAGACTATTTGGAGAGCCTGGGCCGCCGGATCGGGAAATTCCCAGCTTCTGCATTTTATGAATCAGGGTCGTACGCTTCAGCCCCAGCTTCTCGGCTGCCCCTTTCGGGCCGCCGATTACCCAGCCCACCGACTCAAGCGTGCGCAGAATCAAATTGCGTTCGGAGTCTTTTAAAGTGGTAGCCGCGGGAGATGTAGCGATCTCCGAGGGTACTAGCGCCGGCAAAGGATTCGGAAGCACGCCATCATCGGAAAGGATCACGGCACGCTCGATGAGATTCTGCAGCTCGCGGATGTTGCCTGGCCAATGGTACGACGTGAGCGCAGACATCGTTGTCGGAGGAATGTGCTCGATCTGGCGACTCATCCGGCGGCCATAGATCTCGACGAAGTGAGCCACGAGAGCGGGAATGTCTTCGCGTCGTTCGCGTAAGGGCGGCAACAAGACAGGAAATACGTTCAGTCGGTAGTAGAGATCGCTGCGAAACTCACCCCGATCCGCCATTTCCATCAAGTTACGATTTGTAGCAGCCACCAGTCGAACGTCCACCTGATGAGTGCGGGTGCTGCCCAAGCGCTCGAATTCCTGTTCCTGCAAGACGCGCAGCAATTTGGGCTGCAGGGCAGGCGGGATGTCACCCACTTCATCCAGAAAAAGTGTGCCTTTATCGGCCAGTTCGAAACGTCCGATCTTTTGCACGATGGCTCCAGTAAACGCACCCTTTTCGTGGCCAAAGAGTTCACTCTCCAGCAAATCCAACGGAATGGCAGCGCAATTCAGCCTAACGAAGTGTCGTCCGCACCGCACGCTGAGGTTGTGAATCGCGTGCGCGATCAACTCTTTTCCAGTACCGGTTTCTCCTTGGATGAGGACGGTGGAATCCGTAGGCGCCACCCGTTCGACTTGTTCGAGCACCGCTTCCAGGGCACGACTATTGCCGATGACCTGCTCGAACCTGCGCTCATAAGACACTTGATCCCCAGTCCCGAATTTTTGGAAAGCCCCCACAAAGAACCTCCTGGAAAGCACGCGCATTCCTTGCCGGGCTCAAATCTCCAGAGCCGCTCGAACGCTCTCGAGCAGGACCTCATCATCAAACGGCTTGGCCAGGAACTCCACCGCGCCTGCTCTCAACGCCTGCATACGCATTTTTGTGTCGCCATGTGCCGTGATGAAGATAGTTGGAATTCTGCAGTGTTCAGAATTCAGTCTGGCTTGCAGTTCCAGACCCGACATTCCCGGCATCTGAATATCCGCGATCAGGCATCCGATCTGCTCCCGTTGGTCAGACTTCAAAAATTCTTCCGCTGACGCAAACGCTTCTGATGGCAATCCGACAGATTTCAGCATGCCCTGCAATGCACCGCGCATCAATTCATCATCATCGACAATTGCGACCATTTTTACCTTCGCTCCCCGCACGGACATAGTTGCAACGTATCGCTCGGCGCTCCGCGGCGCAATCATACTTTCGAAGGCCGCTATCATACTTTGGTATGAGGCGTAACTGACGGCCAGAACCGCATGCGTGAGCATCGTTGGTGAGCCTCGGCTTTATTCGTGAGCCTGGACTTTGGTGGGAAACTTGCTCAGCACGGAGTGTTGCTGTCTGCCCACAGGCGGCCGTGCAATTTAATGATGGAATGGCTGAGTCCGAAGTCCCATACCAATTCACTGAGGCTTGGCTTTTGCGGAAAACGGAGTTTCCTTCTACATCCGTCACGGTTCCATTTTATTTGTCGAACCATGAAGACAAAGGAATGATGGCAAAGATCCTGTTCAGGTAAGAGTGCCACGGTTTGCTGGACCAGTGAACGGCTTCTTGGGAGTTTATGTGTCCGTATATGAGGGACAAGAGTATACTCTTGTGAAATTATGGGGGTCACGTCTATGAAAGCAACCGGTGAGATCCGAAGATCAGGTATCGATGTGGTGGGAGACCGGCCTTGGGGAACGCATTTTTGCAACTTTTACGAGAGCAAGAAAGATTTGCTCGACATGCTGTTGTCGTTTTTCAAAGCCGGTCTGGAAGATAACGAGTTCTGCATGTGGGTTCTCTCCGAACCCCTGTCCGAGCAGGAAGCCTGGGATGGATTGCGCGAGGCGGTACCTGAGTTTGATCACTATCGGTCGAAGCGAAGCATCGAAATACTCGATGGCCGGGACTGGTACTTGAAGGGTGGAACCTTCGATTCAAACCGAGTCATGACTTCCTGGAATGAGAAACTCGATCGAGCGTTGGACCGGGGATATGCGGGACTTCGAGGCACCGGAAACACGGCTTGGTTGCAGAAAAAGGACTGGAATGCCTTTTCGGAGTACGAACAGGTGGTCAATGACAGCGTAGGCGGACGGCTAATGGTTTTGCTGTGTACCTATTCTCTGAATTCGTGCGGAGCGAATGAGCTCTTGGATGTGGTGGGGACCCATCAGTTTGCGACGGCGAGGCGGCGTGGCGCGTGGGAACTGATTGAGACTCCCGAACTCAGAGAGGCCAAGGAGGAAATCAAGAAAATGAATGACGAGCTCGAATCGCGTGTGCTTCTGCGCACCGCAGAGCTCGAGGCTGCTAATCAACAACTGAGCCTGGCGCAAGCTGAACTGGCGCATATCAATCGGGTGACCACAATGGGCGAGTTCGCGGCCTCGATCGCGCACGAAATCAAGCAGCCGATCTCCGCGGCAAGTATAAGCGCC
>Ga0209040_10000061_pt1 | contig 62917 bp, 49 predicted proteins | sample BogFormECP12_OM3_FD_188240 | JGI IMG/M metagenome (GOLD analysis project Ga0209040, IMG submission 188240) | Bog forest soil microbial communities from Calvert Island, British Columbia, Canada - ECP12_OM3 (SPAdes) (version 2) | ecosystem: Environmental > Aquatic > Freshwater > Wetlands > Bog ... | reverse complement strand
GGTCGGCATGCCCCGCGCCGTGGTGATCACCAAGCTCGACCACGCCAGGGCGAACTACCAAGAGGCGCTGGCCGCAGCGCAAGACGCGTTCGGGGACAAAGTCTTACCGCTATATCTGCCGACTGGCCTGCCAACCTGCACAGGCCTGATCGGATTGCTTTCGCAGACCCATTACAAGTACGACGGCGCCAAGCGGACCACGCAACCGCCGGACCCGTCGGACGCCGATCGGATCGAGGAAGCGCGCGGCACGCTGATCGAGGGAATCATCGAGGAATCCGAGGACGAGTCCCTGATGGAGCGCTACCTCGGCGGCGAGAAGATCGACGAGTCGATTCTGATCGAGGACTTGGAGCGAGCCGTTGCCCGGGCTTCCTTCTTCCCGGTAATCCCGGTGTGCAGCGGCACCGGTATCGGCACGCTGGAACTACTGGAAATAGCCACCCGCGGCTTCCCGTCTCCGATGGAACACCCACTACCGGAGGTCTTTACGCCGCAGGGCGCTGCGCATGCCGAGCTGGCCTGTGACGCCGAAGCGCCATTGCTTGCAGAGGTGGTGAAAACGACGTCGGACCCGTACGTCGGCAGGGTCAGCTTGGTCCGGGTGTTCTCAGGAACCATCAGGCCCGACACGACGGTTCATGTGTCGGGTCATTTTGCGTCGTTTTTCGGTGGGTCGAACGGGGGCAGCAACACGCACCCTGACCACGACGAAGACGAACGCATCGGAGTCCTGTCGTTCCCGCTCGGCAAGCAGCAGCGCCCCGCAGCAGCCGTGCTGGCGGGCGACATCTGCGCGATCGGCAAGCTGAGCCGGGCCGAAACCGGCGACACGCTCTCGGACAAGTCCGAACCTCTCGTGTTGAGGCCCTGGACGATGCCGGAGCCGTTGCTGCCGGTCGCAGTTCAGGCGCACGCCAAGACCGATGAAGACAAGCTGTCGGTCGGCTTGGGGCGGTTGGCCGCCGAAGACCCGACGCTGCGGATCGAGCAGAATCAGGAAACGCATCAGATCGTGCTGTGGTGCATGGGCGAGGCCCATGCCGGCGTCGTACTCGACGCGCTGGCCAACCGGTACGGAGTCACCGTGGACACGATCGAGCTGCGGGTACCGCTGCGGGAAACCGTCAGCGGCAAAGCGAAAGGCCATGGCCGCCACGTCAAACAGTCCGGCGGACACGGCCAGTACGCGGTGTGCGACATCGAGGTGGAGCCGCTGCCGGAGGGCTCCGGGTTCGAGTTTGTCGACAAGGTGGTCGGTGGTTCGGTGCCGCGGAATTTCATCCCCAGTGTGGAGAAGGGTGTCCGCGCGCAGATGGAAAAGGGGGTGCAGGCCGGTTACCCCGTGGTCGACATCCGGGTCACTCTGTTCGACGGCAAGGCGCACAGCGTCGACTCCTCGGATTTCGCCTTCCAGATGGCGGGTTCTCTGGCGTTGCGGGAGGCGGCAGCCGCCACCAAGGTGACCTTGCTTGAGCCGATCGACGAGATCTCGGTGCTGGTACCCGACAATTTTGTCGGCGCGGTGATGGGCGACCTGTCGGGTCGTCGCGGCCGGGTGCTCGGTACCGACACCGCGGGCCACGAACGCACCGTGGTGAAAGCCGAGGTCCCTCAAGTCGAGCTGACGCGCTACGCAATCGACTTGCGCTCGCTGGCGCACGGGGCGGCATCTTTCACCCGTTCGTTTGCCCGATATGAACCCATGCCGGAATCCGCGGCGGCCAAGGTGAAGTCCAGCGCATGAGTCACACGACCCATGTCGACGGTTAACGGACTTCCCGCCCACATCCTGCTCAACCATTTCGTCGTCGTCCTGGGCCCGCTGACCGCGATCCTGGCGATCGTCTGCGTGCTATGGCCCGCGGCGCGACGGCGACTGATCTGGCTGGTGCTGTTGTTGTCGGTCGGCACGCTCATCTTGGTCCCGTTGACCACCAGCTCGGGTGCGTGGTTGGTGGGAAAGGTCGGCGCGTCACCCCCGGTCCGGGTGCACGAGGAACTTGGCGAAACCCTGATCTACATGGTGGCGGCACTGGTGGCCACCCTCACCCTGCTGGCCGCGGTCCACATTCGCCAGGCACGGGGACGTACGGTGAAACTCGCGCTGCACGCGGTGGTCGGGGTGCTGGTCATCGTCGCCGCGGTGGCCACGCTGGTGCAGACCTACCGCGTCGGGGATTCGGGTGCGCGCGCCGCTTGGGGAAACGTGGCGCTGTCCGCGCCCGCATAGCGTCACGCTCCGCGGCCGAACTGTTCTGCAACTGCGCGGCGGTCGAGAGAGCCTTTCGCCGTGTGCGGTAGGGAGCTCACCGCCTGGAAGCGGGCCGGCACCTCGAAGGCCGCCAGCCGCTCGCGGCAGAACGCCGCAAGCTCCGCCGGGGTCGGCGAAGCGGACCCTCGGGGAACGATCACCGCGGCCACTGTCTCTCCGTACATCTTGTCCGGGACGCCGAACACGGCGACCTCGAGCACGTCGGGGTGGCTGGCCAGCACGCCTTCGACGCGCTCCGGCGAGATTTTCTCGCCACCCCGGTTTATGAGTTCCTTGATCCGGCCGCGGATGATCAGGTCGCCGTCCGCCGACAGCGACCCCAGGTCGCCGGTGCGCAACCATCCCTGGGTGAAGTTGGCTGAAGTTATCGCCGGATCGCCAAGGTAGCCGCGCACCACGGTGGGGCCGTGCAGCCAGACCTCGCCGACGGCACCCGCGGGGAGCGGCTGGCCGTCGGACCCGACGATCCGGATCTGGGCTCCAGTTGATCGGCCCACCAGACCGGGTGTCGCAGCGGGGTTTTCGTTGCTATCGACGCCGGTGGTGGTCACCTGGTGAGTGGCCTCGGTCATGCCGAAAGCGCACACCACAGGTGCCGAGAACACGTCGTGCAGCGCTTGCGCCGTTTCGGGCGTGAGCGGCGCGCTGCAACTGCGGATGAAGCGCAGTGTGGCTTGTTGTCTCGCCGGCGAGTCGGTGGCGGCGCGCTCCAGAAGGATCTGGTGAATCGTCGGCACCGCCGTGTACCAGGTGGCCCGGACGGCGTCGATGTCGTCCCAGAATGTGTGCGCCGAGAATCGCCCGCGGGCGGGCAGCAATACGGTACCGCCGGAGGCCAGGCTCGACAGCAACGCGGCGATCAGCCCGTGTCCGTGGTAGAGCGGCATCACCGCGACGGTCGCATCCTGCGCGCCGAGCGCGTACTCGGCGATGACGGCCCCGACTGAGCTGGCGATGTTCGCGTGCGTCCAAGGGACCATCTTCGGCAAACCCGTGGTCCCGCCGGTGAACATGATCATGGCGTCGTCGTGCCCGAGCCCGTCTGGGGTGGAATTCACCGGGTTGAGCGGCCTGGAAGTGTCCAGGTGGACTGACAGGTCGGCTTCCAGCGCGCCACTGGTGCGGCCAACGGACACCGCGATCGGCCAGCACGGCAGCATCGATTCACGCCCGTCACCAGTCGCGGCGCCATCGACGAGCACCACCCGCGCGCCGGCCGCTTCGCTGCGGGCGCGCTGCTCGCTGGCGGGCAGGGACGGGTCCAACGGGACAACGATCAACTCCGCCCGCGACGCCGCCAATAAGCCGACGACGAATTCGGCGTTGCTGGCCGCGCGCAGTGCGACCCGATCGCCCGGCAGCAGTCCGCCCCGCGTCAACTGCACGGCCAGGTCGTCAACCAGTCGGACCAACTCGCGGTAGCTGAGCGCAACGCGATCGGGGGTGACGACGAGCGCTTGCGCCCCCGGCAGCCGGGTTGCTGTCACCTGAACCAGATCGGCGATGCGCGGGCTCAAGGATTCGGTGGCCGGCTCCGCCCCGAACGGTTCAGTGGCGACCTCACGGCCGGTGGTCGGCTGAGTCCTCATCGCCCGCACTCCTTCTCTTTCACAGGTGCGAAATTTGTTCCTACCGAGACCATGCCGGGCTACCCCGTCGATCGTCCAATACCGATCCGCTACCGGTCCATAATCGCTGGCTATTGAACGGTCGATAGACGGTGTAAATCGCTGTATAGCCGTTTGGTCTTGGACACCGGCGGGTCATGCGGACCACAGTGATTAGCGAGCACAGGTACACACCCGAGGAGTCGCGACATGACCACACTTTCGGCATCTCCCAGCGGAGCGCCGGCAGCGGCGCAGTTGACCGATGGCTTCCACCTCGTGGTGGACGCCCTCAAGGCCAACGACATCGACACCATCTATGGGGTCGTCGGCATCCCGATCACCGACCTCGCTCGCGTCGCGCAGGCGTCTGGAATCCGCTACATCGGCTTCCGGCAAGAGACCTCCGCCGGCAACGCCGCTGCCGCCGCAGGATTCCTCACCCGCCGCCCCGGCGTCTGCCTGACGGTCTCCGCGCCGGGCTTCCTCAACGGCCTGGCCGCGCTTGCGAATGCCACGACCAATTGCTTCCCGATGATCCAGATCTCAGGTTCAAGCGATCGAGCGATGGTGGATTTGCAGCGGGGAGACTACGGTGAACTCGATCAGCTCAACGCCGCAAGGCCTTTCGTGAAGGCGGCCTACCGGATCAGCCGGGTCGAGGACATCGGGCGCGGCATCGCGCGTGCCATTCGCACCGCGATCTCCGGCCGGCCGGGGGGCGTCTACCTGGATATCCCCGGTGACGTTCTGGGTCAGGCGATGGACGCTGCCGCCGCGGCAGACACCGTGTGGCGAGTCGTTGACCCGGCTCCCCGCCAGCTGCCCGCGCCGGAGGCCGTCGATCGCGCGCTCGGCGTGCTGGCAGCAGCGCAGCGACCGCTGATCGTGCTTGGCAAGGGCGCGGCTTATGCGCAGGCCGACAACGTGATTCGAGAGTTTGTCGAGACCACCGGAATTCCGTTCCTGCCGATGTCAATGGCCAAAGGACTACTGCCCGACTCGCATCCGCAGTCCGTTGCCGCGGCGCGCTCGCTGGCGATCGCCCGCGCGGACGCGGTCCTGCTGGTCGGCGCCCGGCTGAACTGGCTGCTCGGCCATGGCGAGTCGCCGCAGTGGTCTGCCGATGCCAAGTTCATCCAAGTTGATATCGCCGCATCGGAGTTCGATAGCAACCGGCCGATCGCGGCGCCACTGGTCGGCGACATCGGTTCGGTCATGTCGGCGTTACTTGACGGCGTGTCCACTCATCAAATCGTCGCGTCCAGCCAATGGACCGGCGAACTGGCCGATCGCACAGCGGCCAACGATGCCAAGATGCGCCGGCGCCTCGCCGACGATCCACACCCGATGCGGTTTTACAACGCGCTGGGCGCCATTCGTTCTGTGCTGCAGTCGAATCCGGAGGTCTATGTCGTCAACGAGGGAGCCAATGCGCTGGACCTGGGTCGCAACGTCATCGACATGGAGGCGCCCCGGCACCGGCTCGACACGGGAACCTGGGGCGTGATGGGTATCGGCATGGGCTACGCCATCGCTGCCGCCGTCGAGACCGGCAAGCCGGTGGTCGCGATCGAGGGCGACAGCGCATTTGGCTTCAGCGGCATGGAAATCGAAACCATTTGCCGCTACCGGCTGCCGGTCACCGTTGTCATCCTCAACAACGGCGGCGTCTATCGGGGCGATGAAGCGCCAACGGGCAGCGATCCGGCGCCGACCGTGCTGAATGCCCGCGCGCGCCACGAGCTGATGGCGGAGGCGTTCGGCGGCAAGGGATATCACGTCACCACCCCGTCGGAGCTGGAGAAGGCGCTGACCGAGGCGATCGCGTCGAACGGGCCGTCGATCATCGACTGCGAACTCGACCCGGCCGCGGGTGTGGAAAGCGGTCACCTGGCGATCCTCAACCCCACCAGCGCAGCCGCACCTGCACCGTCGGCGGTCAGCGCCGACGGGTGATTCCCACTAGCTGCGCGTCGAAGAATTCGTTCAGCGCCAGCTGTTGCGCGGACGCGACCAGCGCGCGGGCCACCGGAGATCCCGGCCCGGCGGAGTTGGTGGCGAGGCCGATCCCGGCTTTCAGAGCTGGATCGACCAATTCGACGGCACGGATCTCTCCTCCCATTGGGCTTGTCCACAACCAGGTGTGCGGAACGATGCAAGCCCAATTGCCGGTGGCGACCTGAGCGAATAGTGAAGCGACGGAGTCTGTCTCAACCTGGGGGGTGACTGAGATCGCGTGGGCGGCGAATGCCTCGTCGATGAGGTGACGGTCCCGCATGTCGGGCGTGAGCAGCGCCAGTGGCAGTTGTGCGGCGTCCGGCCAGGTCAGTGTCGATGCGCCAGGAGGCAGCATGTCCGCCGGTGACAGCAGCACGTAGTGCTCCTCATAAAGCGGCACCAGGTCCACGTCGTGGACGTCTTCTCCGGTTGAGTGCACGATGGCGGCGTCGAGCTCGAAGTCACGCAGCCGTCGGTACAGCTCGGTGGCGGCCAGCCGGGAACTGATCTGCACCTTAGCCAACGGGTGCGCCGAACAGAAGGCCGACAAAACCAGGGACGCCGTGGTCGAAGCCGTTGGAACCGTTCCCAGCCGGAGCGTCCCGGTGATCCCGGACCGCACGGCGTGCACCTCGGCCTTGAACGCATCGTGCTCAGCGAGAATCCGCTTGGCCCACACCACCAAGCGCTCCCCTTCGGGCGTGAGGCCCTCAAAGCTGTGTCCGCGGTTGATCAGCGTGACGTTCAGCTCGCGTTCGAGCTTGGCGATCGCAGCCGACAGCGCGGGTTGCGACACGTAGCACTTCTCGGCCGCCCTCGCGAAGTGCCGCTCCTGGGCGACCGCGACGAAGTACTCCAGTTGACGGAAGAGCACCCGCACCCCTTCCTTCGGCCCCTTTCGGGCACTTTTCGGGCAATGACGTTGCTGAGGCTAACGCGTTGCTAGCCGGCCAGCCAATCCAGTGTGCGTGAAAGGTCGCGAACGTCTACCCCGATTGCACGGCACTCTTCGACACCGCGGTCATACAACCCCGACACCGCGTCGGACACCAACACAATCCGGAAGTCGCGTTCGGAGGCCTCGTAAATCGATGTCCTGGGGCAGTTCGGAAAGTTGCATCCCGCGAAAACCAGCGTGCTACTGCCGCTTTCGCGGAGATGTCGCTCAAGTTCGGTGCCGTAGAACGCTCCCCACCTCGGTTTGTACATCACGTGCTCGGCTGTCCCCAGCTGTTGCAAGCCACCCGACAGCAGCAATCCATGGTCCAGCTCAACAAGATTGGGCAACAGTTCCACGGCAATCTGCGAACCGGCGCTGCCCGGTGCGGCGATCCGCGCGCCTTGCTCAATCAATCGTCGTCGCGCCAGGTCGACGTTGCAACCGTCTGGCTGATACAGCCGGACCACATGCACGATGGGGAGCCCACGTACACGGAAGGCTTTCGCCAAGTTGACCATTGCGGAGATCGCCGCGCGCGTGCCTTCGACCGGCATCGGGGCTTTCTGGCCTGTGATGTCGCCTGGGATGTCCAGAAAATCGCGCTGCACGTCGATTAGCACGAGTGCGGCCGAGTCCGCCAACGGACGTGTATACGGGTCGCCGACAGTCATTCCCGCTCCTTGCCTAGTGTCTCGCCGACTGCCAACCGGGCGAGCCAGGACCGAACTCAAGCTGTGACCGGGCCGTTACCGCGACGATCGGCTACCGTGCCACAGTTTGCTAAAACACGTAATGGGTAGACGGCAACTAGAATACGGTTGTGTTGATTGCACCATCTCGAAGGGTAAACGCCATGCGCCGAGCTGTTCGTTATCTATTCGTTATGGTTGCGATCACAGCAATGGCGATAGCGGGATCGACCAGGCCAAGCGTGGCCGCGGTCCCCGTGCCCGATCCGGTTCCTGGCGTTGCTTCCGTTTTGCCGGCTAATGGCGCCGTGGTGGGCGTGGCCCACCCGGTCATCGTTACGTTCACCGCGCCGGTGACCGACCGCGCCGCCGCCGAACGGTCCATCCACGTCACCTCGCCGAGCAATATGCCGGGACATTTCGAGTGGGTCGAGAACAATGTCGTGCAGTGGGTTCCAAACCACTACTGGCCCGCCCACACCCATGTTTCGGTGGGGGTGCAGGCCCTGACGACGGGCTTTGACACCGGTGATGCGTTACTCGGTGTTGCCAGCATCTCCGCGCACACCTTCACCGTCAGCAGGAACGGAGAAGTGATCCGCACGATGCCGGCGTCAATGGGTAAGCCCTCCCGCCCGACACCGATGGGCAACTTCACCGCCTTGTCGAAAGAGCGCACTGTGGTGATGGACTCGCGGACCATCGGCATCCCGCTGAGTTCCCCCGAGGGGTACAAGATCACGGCTTCGTACGCGGTCCGCGTCACCTGGAGCGGCGTCTACGTGCACTCCGCCCCCTGGTCGGTGGACTCGCAGGGCTACGCCAACGTCAGTCATGGCTGTATCAACCTGAGCCCGGACAACGCCGCGTGGTACTTCAACACCGTGAACGTCGGCGATCCCATCGAGGTTGTTTCCTGAGGTCGCCGGCGCGCCGACAATAGCAATTCCTGGTGCGGCTGCGGATCCGCCGCGCCTTGAGGCCGTTGGCCGGATGTGACGATGGTCACAGAAGTGGGGCGGATGACGGAAACTTCGCGGAGAGTTCTCGCTAGGCGAGTGATCCGAACGGGAGGCCGGCCGTGACCGTTGACGTTGATGTGACGCAAGAAGAGCGTCGCGCCAGACGCTTCGAGCAGCTGCGCACTGGCGACGAGCAATTCCGGAATGCGACGCCCGACGCCGCGGTCCGGGAAGCGGCGCGCCAACCGGACCTTCGGCTTCCGCAGGTGCTGGAGACCCTGGTGGAGGGCTACGCGGATCGGCCGGCGCTGGGGTGGCGCGCACGCGCGTTGAAGACCGACCCCGCAACCGGACGCACCACCGCGCAGCTGCTGCCCCGGTTCGACACGATCACCTATCGCGATCTGTGGGCCAACGTACGGGCGATCGCCGCCGCTTGGCGGCGCGACGCGGTGAACCCGGTGGCGCCCGGAGACTTTGTCGCCATCCTGGGGTTCGCGAGCCCCGAGTACCTGACGATCGATTTGGCGTCTGCGTACCTTGGCCTGGTAGAGGTGCCATTGCAGCACAGCGCCGCGGCGTCGCGGTTGCAGCCAATCATCGATGAGGTCGAACCGCGGATACTCGCCACGGGCGCCGGTTATCTCGACCTTGCCGTCGACGTGGTTCTGGGCAGCACGTCGTTGCAGCGACTAGTGGTTTTCGAAAACCAAGCGGAGGTGGATGACCACCGAGAGTCTCTGGAACGCGCAAAGGCGAGGCTGACGGATGCCGGCAGGACGGTGACCATCGAAACGCTGAACGAGTTGATCGAGCGCGGCCGTGCCCTCCCGACGGAGCCGATGTATGCCGGCGACAGCGATGAGCGGCTGGCCTTGATCATGTACACCTCCGGCAGCACCGGACTGCCTAAGGGCGCCATGTATACCGAGCGGATGCTCTCCAAGGTGTGGACCAGCGAGATGATGTCCGACCTCGGAAACGTGCCGGTGTTCAGCGTCAACTTCATGCCGCTCAATCACCTGGGCGGGCGGCTGGTACTGTCGTCGGCGTTCCAGGCGGGCGGCACCAGCTACTTCGTGCCCGACAGCGACCTGTCAACGCTGTTCGAGGACTGGAACCTGGTGCGCCCCACCGAAATGGGCATGGTTCCCCGGGTGGCCGAGATGCTCTACCAGCGCTACCAAAGCGCCGTGGAAAGAAACGTCGCCGAGGGGGCCGACACCGAATCCGCCCAGGCGGAGGCACAGGCAGAGCTGCGCGAGCAGGTCCTCGGAGGGCGCGTCATCACCAGCTTCTGCGGGACGGCGCCGCTGGCCGCCGAGATGAAGACCTTCATCGAGACGTGCCTCGAGGTCCACGTGCTGGACGGCTATGGCCTTACCGAGGTCCTGAACGTCACCAAGGACGGCCTGATGAGCCGGCCTCCAGTGATCGACTACAAGCTCGTCGACGTTCCCGAGTTGGGTTATTTCCTGACCGACAAGCCGTACCCACGGGGCGAGCTATTGGTCAAGTCGGAGATGGCGTTCCTCGGGTATTTCAAACGACCCGATGTCACCGCCAACGCATTTGATCCCGACGGTTACTACCGCACCGGTGATGTGATGGCCGAGCTCGGGCCGGATCGCGTCAAATACGTCGACCGGCGCAACAACGTGCTGAAGTTGGCCCAAGGTGAATTTGTGGCCGTCGCCCGTCTGGAGGCGGTGTTCGCGACCGCGGCCCTGGTCCGGCAGATCTTCATCTACGGCAACAGCGAACGGCCCTATCTACTGGCCGTTGTGGTCCCGACCGACGACGCGCTGGACAGGTTCGCACAAGATGCCGAGGGACTCAAGGCCGCCCTAAGCGAATCATTGCGCCAGACAGCGAAACTCGCCGAGCTGCAGTCCTACGAGGTGCCTGCCGACTTTCTGGTCGAGTCCCAACCGTTCAGCGAGGACAACGGCCTGTTATCGGGGGTCGGCAAGCTGCTGCGGCCGAAACTCAAGGAGTACTACGGCGGACGACTCGAGCAGTTGTACGCCGACCTGGCGGCGAGCCGGACGACAGAATTGCGCACTCTTCGGGAAGGGTCCGCAGACCGCCCGATCATCGACACGCTGGCACGCGCCACCGAGTCATTACTGGGTCTGCCTGGCGGCCCGCCGGAACCGGACGCGCACTTCCTCGAACTCGGCGGCGACTCGCTGTCCGCGTTGACCTTCTCCAACCTGCTGCACGACATCTTCGACGTGGAGGTGCCGGTAGGGCAGATCATCAGCCCGGCGACCAATCTGAGGCAGCTGGCGGAATATGTCGAATCTGAACGCGAATCCGGTTCCAAGAGGCTCACATTCACCACAGTGCATGGACGCGGCGCCACCGAAGTCCGCGCCGCCGAGCTCACACTCGACAAGTTCATTGACGCGAAGACCCTGGCCGAAGCCCCGGCGCTGCCGCGGGCAACCGGGACACCGCAGACCGTCATGTTGACCGGAGCCAACGGCTACCTCGGCCGCTTTCTCGCCCTGGATTGGCTGGAGCGGCTCTCTCGAGCGGGCGGGCAGCTCATAGCGATTGTGCGCGGCACGGATGCCGCGGCGGCCGGGAAGCGGTTGGAGGAGGTATTCGACAGCGGGAACCCGCAATTGCTTCAGCGGTTCCGTGCGCTGGCCGCCGACCACCTCAAGGTCATCGTCGGTGACATCGGCGAGCCGAACCTTGGCCTGGATCAAGCGACTTGGGAGTGGCTGGCGCAAAGCGTGGACCTCATCGTCCACCCGGCGGCCCTGGTCAACCACGTCCTGCCCTACGACCAGTTGTTCGGTCCCAACGTGGTGGGCACCGCCGAACTGATCCGCCTGGCGATCACCACACGCATCAAGCCGGTCAACTATCTGTCGACCGTCTCGGTGGCCATGTCCGTCGATCCTGCCAAGTTCACCGAAGACGGGGATATCCGCACGGTCAGCCCGGTGCGTGCCATCGACGACAGCTACGCCAACGGGTACGGGAACAGCAAGTGGGCCGGCGAGGTATTGCTCCGCGAGGCACACGACCTGTGTGGCCTGCCGGTCACGGTTTTCCGGTCCGACCTGATCCTCGCCCACAGCCAGTATGCAGGGCAGTTGAATGTGCCAGACATGTTCACCCGGCTGATATTCAGCCTGCTGGTCACCGGTGTCGCGCCGGGGTCGTTCTACGAAACCGACCGGCAGGGCGCCCGCGCCCGGGCGCACTACGACGGCCTGCCCGTCGACTTCGTAGCCGAGTCGGTCATCACGCTCGGATCGCAAACAGCGCAAATGGGAACGGCCGCTGATGGTTCCGGAACTTATCGGTCCTTTGACGTGATGAACCCGCACGACGATGGAATTTCCCTGGACGTGTTCGTGGACTGGTTGATCGACGCCGGCCACGACATCCGGCGGATTGACGACTACGGCGAATGGCTCGAGCGTTTCGAAACCGCTCTTCGGGCCTTGCCGGAAAAGCAGCGTCAGCATTCTGTCCTCCCGCTGCTCAACGCCTACCAAAAGCCGGAGAAGCCGCTGCGCGGCGCGCCGGCGCCGACCGATGTGTTCCGCGAGGCAGTGCAGACAGCGAAAATTGGTGCAGACAAGGGCATTCCGCATATTTCGGCACCGCTGATCGACAAGTACGTCGCGGATCTGCAGTTGCTGGGTCTTATTTAGGCGGCGGACCGCTGGCTGCTAGTTGGGTAGCCCCTTCTTGATCGCGGCGTCCTGCTTGCGGCCGACATCCTTGGCGACGTCTGCATCGATCGGATCGTTGGGCGCGCTGTCGAATTCCAGATTGACCAGCGCCTTGCCCTCGGTGAACAACAGCACCGTCACCGCCTGGGAATTGTCTGGCGAAGTACCGGAAATCATTGCACCATTGGAACCGACATCGACTGGCTGCCAGGTACCGCTGACCTTGCCCCCGTAATTGGTTTTGGTGTTCTCGACTCCAGCCGCTGCCGTCGCGGGATCGGCGACGATCAAGATGGTGTCCCCGATGCGGCGGCTGTTGTCGGCGGTGGCGAACAGCTGCGCAACGCCGGGCGCGCCATTGGGATTGAGGACGGGCGGTTGGGGAGCGTTGAGGTCGCCGCCGATATCGCTCGGCTTGATCAGCAACGCGCTGTAGTCCGTGGGTTGTTCCGACGGTGCCGCTGTGCCCGAAGCGGCGGATGACGCCGAAGACGACGGTGACGAGCCTTTGTTGCCATCGCCGCAGCCGGTGGCAACCGCGCCGACCACGAGGGTGGCGACTGCCCATCCGACGACAGTTATCCGGGCAATCTCCATGGGCACTCCTTCCACGTCAGTGCCAGCGTCGATACGCACATCAGTTACGCCGCGGCGCTTGACGCTACTGCGAAATACCGCTGGGAACAAGGCTGCGCTTGGACATGCCCCGCTGGGCGGCAGTTGGCGGCCTATGCTGGCGCGGGGCAAAAGCATAACCTTCGATTGGGGTGAGGAGCACAAGATGACGGCTTCGATGGCGCGCGCCGTACGGTTCGACCGTTACGGGGGCCGTGACGTGTTGTACGTGGCGGACATCGATATGCCGTCGCCCGGCCGGGGCGAGGTCGTGGTCGAGGTTCGCGCCGCCGGGATCAACCCCGGCGAAGCCGGCATCCGGGTCGGCGCGATGCAGGACATATTTCCCGCCACGTTTCCGTCCGGCGAGGGCAGCGACCTTGCCGGTGTCGTGACCGCCGTGGGGCCCGGGGTCACGGAGTTCTCCGTCGGCGACGAGGTCCTGGGGTTCAGCTTCCGCCGGTCCAGCCACGCCACCCATACCGCCGTTCCGGTGAATCAGTTGGTCCGCAAACCTCCCCAATTGAGTTGGGAGGTAGCGGGTTCGCTGTACGTCGTCGGCGCGACGGCGTACGCGGCGGTTCGAGCGGTCGCGCCGCAACCGGGTGAGACGGTTGCCGTTTCGGCGGCGGCGGGCGGAGTCGGCAGCCTTGTCGTGCAATTGTTGGTGCTGCGCAAGGCGGTGGTACTTGGCATCGCGGGACCGGGCAACGCCGACTGGCTGCGCGCGCACGGGGTCATTCCGATCGCTTACGACAGCGATTTCCAAGGGCTGGCCGATCGGCTGCGTGAGGCGGCGCCGAACGGAATTGACGCGTTCATCGACTTATTCGGCCCGGACTACGTCCAGCTCGCCGTGGATCTCGGTGTGCCGCCGGACCGGATAGACACCATCATCTCGTTTCAGAAGGCCGGCGAAGTCGGCGCCAAGACCGAGGGCAGCGCCGAGGCGTCGACACCGGAAGTGCTCGCCGAAATCGCCGACCTGGTCGCTACCGGGGCCGTCGATTTCGACATCGCCGCGACTTATCCCCTGGACCGGGTCGCCGACGCATTCGAAGAACTCGAGAAGCGCCACACGCACGGCAAAATCGTTCTGCTGCCCAACGGTTCACAATAAGCCAGCCGGTCCGGCGACAGCGACCTCAACGATTTTGATCACCACGAACACGACGGCCAAGACCAGGTAGCCACGCAGCGTCAACAGCCCCGCCCGGCGGATCGGCGACATGGTCGGACGCTCAAGGGTGGCGAGACTGGGGGTCTGCCAGTTCGCCCGGTCCTCGAGGCGGACAGCACGCCGTTCGGCACGCGTGAGCGACGGGGTGTCGTCGATTTCGTCGACTTCGTCGGGGTTCAGACCGCCGCCGAACTCCCGCGCGATAACTTCGGCCTCGCGCCGGTCGCTGGACCGCCGACCGGCGATGATGGCGGCGGCACCGCCGACGATGCCGATCACCGCGCCGGCCGCGAGCCCAGCCTCGATGGTGGTGGTGGACAGGTCTTTGAAGAAGGTCGTCGCCGTCAATGCCAGCGACAGCAGCACCAGAGACCACACGATGGTCCACGCGACGATGTTCTGTCGCACGGTGTTTACCCACGGGCCCAGAACCGCGCGGTCGTTGCAGAGCAAAACCAGGAACACGGTCGCCGACGGCAGCAAGACGCCGGCCAGCGCCTGCACGCCTTGGGTCACCAGGCCCAGGATGTGGTCGGGGCTGAACGCGACCGCGGCCGAAACACCGAGAAGTATTGCGTAGCCGCCGTAAAACATTGGGGCCTGGCTGATCTTCCAGTGTAGTGAGTGCCGCCTGCCCATCGCGTCGCCGATGGCGTAGGTGGTCGCCAGCCCGATGGCGTTGGCCCCGATCAGCGATGCGTCGAGCAAGATGATCGCGAAGAGCACCCCCATCGTGTTGCCGACGTGGTTGGCCAGCGCGGTCGCGACCGCGCCTGCGTCGGTGAAGTTACCGGCGTCGGTGCTGCCGGCCAATCCGAAGGCGGTCACCGCCATCAGCACCGTCGCCCCCGCCATGACCACGACAATTCCGATGACCAAATCGGCTCGCGCGTAAGGAATCCAGCGTGCGGTGATGCGCTTGTCCACGACGTTGGACTGCTGGAAGAACAGCTGCCAGGGCGCCACGGTGGTGCCCACGATCGCGACGGTCAACAAGAGCACGGTGGAGTTCAGCCCACCCGGGAACTGCGGCACCAGTCCGCCGGCGGTTTCGTTCAGGGAGGGATGCACCAGCAGCACCATCGGAATAATCAGCACATTCACCGCGATCAGCAGGAACATCAGCCCCTCCCAGCGGCGAAACGACCCGCCGGCGACCACGGCGAACAACAGCACGGCAGCGGCCGGGATCGCAACGATCCTTGGGCAGCCCAGGAACCCGAGCGCCAGTGATACGCCGATGAATTCGGTGACGATCGTCAAGGCGTTCAGGATCAGCAGATCACCGACGCTGAAGGCGCCCCAGAACTTGCCGAAGCGTTCGAAGATCAGGCGCGCGTGTCCAACCCGCGTGACCGCGCCCAACCGCAGCACCATCTCCTGGTTCACGTACAGCACCGGAATCAGCAGTGCCAGCGTCCACAACAAACCCATCCCGTAGTTCTGCCCGGCCTGTGTGTAGGTCGCGACACCGCCGGCGTCGTTGTCGCCCACCATCACGATCAATCCAGGACCGGTGATGACCATCAGCGTCCGCAGGCGCCGCCAGCGACCGCTGAAAGCATCGGTGCCGTCGCGCCGAATACGGCCGAACGCGCCGACGATGTCGCCGGTGTGCGCCGAGTCCAGGACGGCCTGCCCGGACCCGTCAACGTTCGCCTTCGGCACCGCGGCCGCGGTACGGCTGAGGGACGTATCTAGCCCGCCACGGAGCTGGGTGGAGATCAAGGTCATTGGATTCTCGCTATCTCTGAGTAGGCGGCGGGTGACCGCGGCAGTGGACGCGCGCCCGGCGGCGGGCACCGCAACGGTGCCCGCCGCCGGGTACTTAGCGGAACGAATCACCAGCGGTTCTCTGCATTGCTCGCCGGATGCCCGCCTAGCGATGCCGTGATCACCGCAATCGGCATCCGCGACACATACAGGTTGGCCCGCTCCTGCGGAGTGAGGTTGGTCCGAGCGCACAACTTGTGCACCAGTAGCCGACCCACACGCATCAGCCGGCCCGCACGCAGCACCGACCGTCCGCGCCAGCTCATGAAACCGCTGTGACGGTGTGTAACAACAAAAGCCATGATCTTCTCCTGCCATGACGCCCGGCGGCTCGTGGCATTCAAAGGCATTCAGCGCATCGGTGCACCCAGGCATGCGCTGCAAACCTGCGCATTGGGTGTGTACGCGAACGTCCGAGAAAACTCAGGCGGCAAAAGGAATGCCGGAACCGGATCGGGACAAGACGGATTTCGCATAGGGACTGTCGCTGGGACTCATCTCGCCCTCACCTCCTCACGGCCAGGACACACGCGGGTGTCGTCACAGTCACCTGAACGGAAGAGGCGCCAACGCCTGACGGAACAACCGTCAAGCACACCCCTCTCGTCGGAGCTTCGGCACTGCACGGCGTATCCGGAACTTCGTCCAGAAGCCACTTGGGCTCAACCCTTGTGTCCGGGAAGAGCTGTCCTGACCCGGGGCGTCTCTCGACGTTCGGGGTCAGTGGCCTGTGTCCGTGCAGACGCCTCACCTACCGAGGTGCTTGCGAAACCCATGGTCGCACCGAGACCCACTGCTCGTCAAACGGCATTTACGCAATAATTACGGGTGCGCAACCGTTACAGGCATCGCGTGACCGACGTCACGCTTGGTGACCACCGGGTTTTGCGGCAGGCGACCTGCCTACCGTCGAGGCCTACTCTCGTCGGTATGCCCAACACTTTGCAGGATCGAAGAGTCGCGACCGAGCTCGACCGGATGTACACCGAGTCCAAAAACCAGATGTCGAAACTGCGCGAAATGCAAGGCGAGCTCGGTCGGCCGATGACCACCCAGGAACGCACCGAGGCGATGAGCGAGTTCTACATCCCGGTGACCCCCGAAGCCGGCCGGCTGCTGTACTCGCTGGTGCGGGCGACCCGTCCGACGACGGTGGTCGAATTCGGCATGTCCTTCGGCATCTCCGCCGTCCATCTGGCGGCGGCGGTACGCGACAACGGCAACGGCCGAGTGGTGACCACCGAGCTCAGCGACACCAAGATCGCCGCCGCGAAGCAGACGTTCGCCGCGACCGGTTTGGATGACGTGATCACGATTCTGGAAGGCGATGCGCTTTCCACGCTGACAGACCTGGACGAGCCCGTCGATTTTGTCCTGCTCGACGGGTGGAAAGACCTGTACCTGCCGGTGATGAAGCTGCTCGAACCGCATCTGTCAGCCGGTGTGCTGGTCGTCGCCGACAACGCCAGCGCGCCCGACATGAAGCCCTACCTCGACTACGTGCGCAACCCCGACAACGGCTACGTGAGCTTCAACTTCCTGGTCCGGGAAACCGACAGCATGGAAGTCAGTTGCCGCACCGGCGATTAGCGACTTCGTACCGAATCCTCGAGCCACGGCGTCAGCCATTTCACGCCTTCCGGGGTGAGGTGGACGCCGTCGCTGCGGACCTTGATGCCGTCGACCTTGGCGGTGTAAACGCCGTCCGGGCATAGCTTTTTGTTCAGGTCGAGGATCTGCACATTCGGGTGGTGGCTGACCGTGTTGTGCAGCATGGTATTCCACTGGTTGACCCGATCCGGCTGATCCTCCGGATACAGCCGGCCGTCCGGCTTCTCACCACCGCGGCTGTAGGGCACGGTGGCGACCACCACTCGAACACCGGTGGAGCCCACGATATTCAGCGCCCGCTCCAGTTCGGCGCTGAGGTACGCGTCAAAGGTCGGATCGCCGATATGGGTCCATTTTCCTTCGTTGACCCGGTCGACGGTCTCCCAGCGGCCGATGATCAGCAGCGCGACATCAGGCTGGTCCTGGCTGATCTGCGACGACCATCGCAGTGGCCAGGCGTCGCATTCTGGTCTCTGCTGCAGCGTTTGGCCGATATACCGATACGGTGTGCCGCGCACCAGGCTGCAGCCGATGACGGTGTGGTCGAGGAATGCAAACCCGGGTGTCGGCGGAAGATAACGCATCCAGGTCCAGCCGATCGAATCGCCGAACACCGAAACGGTGAACGCCCGGTTGGGATCTCGCGGGACGATCGGTCCTGGATGACTTCCCGGCGGCGACGGCGAGACCGCCGCGACCGCCGAGACGCCGGGCGGTAAGCCGGCCTCCCGTAAGCCCGGTCCGGTTCCCACCGGAACCACCAGCAACGTCACCGCGGCGGCGCTGGCGACGGTGGCCGCCGCCAACGGCAGTAGCGGAACACGCTCCGGTCGCCAGCGCCGGATGGGTTGTTCGATCAACCACCACGACGCGGCGGCCACTGCCACGGTGGCGGCGCAGCGCGCGGCGAACAGTGGGGCTCCGGACCATCCGGTGCGTTCGCCATTGAGCGCCAGAAAGATCGGCCAGTGCCACAGGTAGACGCCGTACGAAGTGGTGCCCAGCCACACCAACGGACGCCAGGCCAGGATGCGGGCAGCCGCTCCGCGCTGCTCCAGCGCCACCGGCGCTACCACCAGGACGGCCGCAACCGCGACCGCGATCAGCAATCCATGGCGGAACTCTGCGACGCTTCCCGTTGCGTAATGAGCCGCCGCCGCCAGCCCCGCCATACCGGCGACGGGCAGAAACCGGGCGATCCGCCGGCCCCACCGGGTCCGGATCAGGCACCAGCCGCGGTTCAGCGAGGCCCAATCCCGGACCAGCAGAGCAGATGCCGCGGCGCCGATCAGCAACGCCTGCGCGCGCGTATCGGTGCCGAAATACACCCTGTCACGAGTGGCTTCTGAGACAAAGACGATGGCCACCGCGGCCGACGCCAGCGCGCCCAGCGTGGCCAGCATGAAGGCGGCGAACCGCACCCCACCCACGGTGGCCTTTGCGAAGTAGCGCCTGGCCCGCGCGGCCAACAGCAGGGTCACCGCGATCAGCAGGACTGGCCAGACAAAGTAGTACTGCTCCTCCACCCCTAGTGACCAGGTGTGCTGTAGGGGTGAGGGCGGGGCGCCCTGGGTGAAGTAGTCGGTCTTCTGTGCCACGAACCGCCAGTTGGCCACCCACAGGAACGCGGCGAGCGCGTCGCTTCGTAGCCCGGTAAGGGACTGGTCTGGCAGGAGTTCGCGTGCCACGGCAATGGTGAGCACCATCAACACCAGTGCCGGTAGCAGCCGCCGCGCACGGCGAATCCAGAACCCGGTGAGCTCAATACGGCCGCTGCGCCCTAGCTCGTCGAGCAGCAGCGATGTGATCAGGAATCCGCTGAGGACGAAGAAGATGTCGACGCCGATGAACCCGCCGCTTACGCCGGGGATGCCGCCGTGCCCGACGAGCACCAGTGCAACCGCTATCGCGCGAAGACCGTCCAGCGCGGGAATGCCGCCGCGCCGTTCCGGTTGATCCCAAATCGCCAGCCGGCCAACACGTCGCACCGGAGCGACCCACCGCCGCCGAGCAGAACGACCCGGCGCGGGATAAATCCCGCCCGGTTCAGCGCTCGCTGTTAGCGCGCCCTGACCACCTCGTCGCCCGGCGCCGTCGATGCTGCCGATACGTCGCTGCCCCTCCTCTTGATCTCAGCAAGCTTAGATGCGAACGAGGCGGGATCTTAGAAAGACACGCGACGACACGCACGGCTAAATCGGTCCGTCGACGGGTGCCAGTCCGAGTTCTTCGAGCACCTCCGCGGTGTCGGCACCCAGCTCGGGGGCGGGACCGCCGACTCGGCCCGGTGTTCGCGAAAACCAGGTCGGCACTTCGGGAAAGCGCACCGGGCCGTGCGGGGTGTCCACCGTCTCGAAAGAACCGACAGCGTTGAGATGACGGTCGTCGAACAACGCTGCCGGACTGGACAGCGACGCGGCGGGTATTTCCAGTTCACAGAAGAGTTCAAGCCATTCCCGGGTGGTTCGCTGCGCCAGCGTTTCGGCCAGCCATACACGGCAATGAACGCTGCCCAATGCTTGTCGTTGTAGATCAGCGCAGCGATGTAGCCGTCACTGGTGCGGTACGGGCGTCGGCCGAAGGGCGGTGATATCTGCACGTAGATCGAGGCACACCGGCGCGAGGGTCCGGCTTCACCGCGCGACCCACTCCGATGTCAACGCGAACTCGGACAAATACTTGGTCGAACTCCAGCCGCCGTCGACGACGATCGTCTGCCCATTGATGAAACTCGCGCCTGGCGAGCACAAGAACGCGACGGTGCTGGCGATGTCATCGATGGTGCCCAACCGCTGATGCGGCGTCATCTCGGTGTTGATCTTGCGGAACCGCTCGTCCTCCAAGCGCTTCTCGACCATCGGCGTTACCGTCACACCGGGAGCGACAGCGTTACAGCGGATGCCGGAGGCGCCGTACTGGCAGGCGATGTGAGTGGTCAGCGCGGTCAGCCCGCCTTTGGCCGCGGAGTAGGCGCCGCCGCGAAGCCCGCCGACGACCGCGAATGTCGATGTGACGTTGATGATGGCCGATCCGGGTCCCATGTGTGGCAGCACGTCGCGCGCGAGCCTGAACGGGGCTCGCAGCATCAAACCCAAGAAGTAGTCCAAGGTTGCGTCGTCGGTTTCGTGTAGTGGCTTGGGGCTGCCTACCCCGGCGTTGTTGATCAGGAAGTCGATGTGACCCCACCGAGCGACCGCGAGGTCCACGATGCTTCGCGTCGCGTCGTCATGGGTCAAGTCGACAGCGAGTGTCGCGACGCGATCCGGATCATTAATAGCCTTTTCCAGCTCGGCCAGCCGATCCTGGTCGCGGCCCGTGCCAACGACCGCCATGCCCATCTCAGCAAGTTTTGTTGCACATCCCAAGCCGATACCGCTGCTTGCTCCCGTGACGATTGCGACCTGCATCTCACCCATCCACCTTTGTCAGCGCCGCTCGGATCTGATGTTTGAGTATCTTCCCTGCGTCGTTCTTCGGCAGCGCATCCCAAATGACGACCTGTTCTGGCGCCTTGAATTTCGCGACACCCTTGCTTTGCAGCAGCGCAAGCAGGCTTGCGACGTCCGGCCTCGCCGTACCCGCGGGCACGATCACCGCACAAGCCCGCTCTCCGGTGCGCTGGTCGGGCAGCCCGACGACCGCGATTTCGGCGATGCCGGGATGGTCGGCGAGTAGGTCCTCGACTTCCTTGGCCGAGATGTTCTCGCCGTTGCGGATGATGACGTCCTTGGCCCGGCCGGTCACGACGAGGTATTGGTCATCGACCCAGCGCCCGAGATCTCCGGTACGGAAAAACCCTGCGGCATCAAAAGAGTCGACGTCGTCTTCGGGATGACGGTAACCCAGCAGCATCTGCGGGCCGCGCACACAGATTTCACCGTCTCCGGCGGGCGCGGTTTCGTGTGCGACGAGCTTGATTTCGGCGATGCCGCATCTTCCGTCGGTGTCTGCGGCGCAGTCGGCTTCGTCGCGCCGAGGCGCGCCGATAGTCGTTACGGGCACTTCCGTGCAGCCGTACACCCGGGTGACCACCGCGTGGTCGAAATACTCAGCGGCGCGGCGGATCAGCGACGGCGACACCGAGGCGCCGCCGCAGATGAAGACCTTCAAGTCGGGCAGGCGGGTGTGGGCGCGCTCGGCACCGGACAGCAGCTGCCGCAGAAACGGTGTCGCACCGGCCATGTGGGTGCACCGTTCGGCGCTCATCAGCGCCATGGCCGCTGCCGGATCCCACCGGTCCATCAGCACCGCGGTCGTGCCCAATAGCAGCGGGCATTCGAACGCATAGATCGAGCCGCCGATGTGGGCGATCGGCGACGGAACCAGGAACGTGTCGCCTGGGTCGACATTCCAGTGGTCGCGTATCTGAAAGATCAACGCATGAATCGAATTATGGCTGTGCAGAACACCTTTCGGGCGGCCCGTGGTGCCGGAGGTGTAGAGGACCATCCGCACGTCGTCGGCATCCAGGGCCGGCAGCTTTGCGGGATCCGGCCCTGGATCTCGACGCCCCAACAGTGCGGGATACGGCGTGTGGGAACCGGCCTCGCCGCGCAGCACCACTACTTCGGGGGCTGAGCTCATAGCCTCGGTCACGCGTTCGAGCATCGCCGCGTAGTCATGGCCGCCGAATCGGTGCGGGACAAAGATCATCGCGGCTTCGACATCTTCGAGGATGAAACGCAGGTCGTGGTCGCGCAGCGACGGCAGGATCGGGTTGACCACCATCCCGGCCAGCGTCGCGGCTAAATAGATGACGGCGGCCTCGTGCCAGTTCGGCAGCATGAACGACACGACGCTGCCGGTCGGCATGCGCGACAGCATGGCGCCCGCCAGCCTGCTGGCCTGGGTGTACAGCGTGTCACAATCCAGCCGAATGTCCGCGTCCACCAACACCGTTCGCCAGGGCGAGATCTCTGCGGCCGCGCGCAGCGAATCGGCCAGTGTGGTATGCACCCAAAGCTCGCGCCGGTATGCCTCCACCGCGCGTGCCGTGTCGTGGTGGGCCCGGGCGATCACCTTAACCGGCCTAACCATTCACGCGGCGCATGGTCATCGCGTATCGAAAGCTCGACGACAGGTGGGTGTTGATCGTCACCTGGGCGACCTCGCCATCAGAGGTCTTGTAGGTGCGCTGCATCTGCAGCGCCGCCGTCCCCGGCTCAACTCCGAGGCCGTCGGCAAGCTCGGGCGAGAGCAGAACCGCGGCGATTTCTTGGCGCAACTCGGCGATGCTCACGCCGAACAAGTCCTCGATCAACGGAAAGATCGGGCCGGTGTGGCGTTGCAGCAGCCTGCCGACCGCAGCGAAAGTGCGGCTTATGTAGTATTCCGTTCGGCACAAGGGCACGGACGCGCCGTCGGCTTGGCGGTAACCCCGCACGCACAGCCACTGCGTGCCGGCCTCCAGTCCAGTCCGAGCGGCGAGGTCGTCGTTGATCGTCACCATCGCGTTGGACTCGATGGTCAGCTGCGCACCCGCCGCAAACTCGAGCAGATCGTCGATCGACATCGCGTCCTGCGCATAGGAACTCGACGCCGGCCGGGGAACCACGCGGGTGCCCGCTCGTGGTCGCGACGCGACGAGGTTGTCCTCGCGCAGCCGGCGTAGCGCTTCGCGAACGGTGTAGCGGCTGACCGCGAACCGCTCGCACAATTGGTGTTCGGTCGGTAGCTGCGAGCCCACCGGATAGACCCCGTCGACGATCTCTTTGCGTAGCGTGCGCGCGATCTGCAGGTAGCGATGGTCGCCCGAGATGGCTTGGGGCATCAGCGGCCGTCCTGCGTTGGACGTAATGCCAGTACGCTGCCGTCACCGTCGGCCGAAACGTAGAGCGTCCCGTCGGCTGCGGCGGCGATGCCGGCGAAGGGGCCCTGCGGCCCCGAAAACGGCGGCATCCCTTTCAATGGCTTGGGCACCACACCTCGTGGGGGACCGACCGGTAACCCGGAAGCGAGGGGCTGCCGAACGCTGGTGTTCAGGTCGAACGCGATCAATTCCTTCGCGCCGGCGTCGACGATGTAGAGGACACCGTTGCGAACTGAAATGCCTTGCGGGCGTTGCAAGTCAGCGACGACCGTGTCGATCCCGGATCCGTTCACCTTGACCACCCGTCCGGCACCGGCTTCTGCCACCAGGCACGCCCCGTCCGCGTCGATCGCGACGCCGACCGGCTCACGCAGGTCGGTCGCCAGCACCTCGATGCTGCCTGACCGCAACGACAGCACCCGTCCTGTGCCTAGTTCGGCGAAGGCCACACCGCCCCGAGTGACCGCGACACCGTAGAGCTGGTCGAAACCGTCGGCCAGCACCTCGCTTTCGCTCGCCGCCGGCCGATAGCGGGTGACCTGGCCACCTGAGGTCGTCACGACGAACTCGTCGGGTCCGCTCGAGGCAACGCCGCGCAAGAAGCCGGGATACCGAGGGCTGAACAACATTCCCACGGTCTGCAAAGACCCGTCGGGCAGCGTGACATAGAAGTATGTGCCGTCGGCGATGTAGAGCCGCCCGTCGTGACCCACGGTCAGATCCAGCGGCCAGTTGAGCCCACCGGGCAGCACTGTTCGTGTTGTGCCGTCTGGCGATATTTCGGTGATCTGGCCGCTGAAGTTGGATACCAGCACCCGGTCGCCGACGAAGGTGCAGTTGTCCAGCCCCGGACTCAGCTGGGCCAGCACCCGCTGTTCGCCGCTGCGGGGATCGATGCGCAGCACCTGCCCGCTGGCAACCTGGGTCGAGACGATGTAGCCCTGGGAATCGAACTTAACCGCGTCGGGCACGCCAAGATCGCGCGCAATGCACTGCGGCTCGCCGCCGTCAGGATCGATGCGCCAGATCTCGTTGGCGCCCATCACCGGGAAATACAGCAGGCCGTCAGGGCCGACCTCCATCGCGTTCGGTGAGGGGACGTTCTCCAGCAGCACCCGCGGCGGACCGCCGCCCAGGTCGAATTCCAGCAGGCGTCCACCCTCACGGCATTCACCGATGAACAACCTGCCCCGATGGACGGTAATGCCGTTGGCTGAAGGAACGTCGTCGCGCAGCACCCGGGTTCGGCCGGCGGTGTCGAGCATGCTGACGCGGCCGTCCATGACCTCGGTCGCAAAGAGGTTGCCGCTGGCGTCGAACGCGACGTCGTCGGGCGCCACGATCTCGCCGCCCTTGGCGCTCACGGTTCCCAGTTGCCCGGTGCGGTGATCTAGCACGCTGATCTGACTGCCGGTCACCTGCGCGATGTACACGCGACCGTCCGGGCCGGTCCGCAGACCGTTGGCGCCGAACAGCCGACTCGGAGCGGTGACCCGCTCGAGTCGCCAGCCCTCCGCGACTCCGACCGGGTGGGGCCCGGAAATCGAGGGAGCATACCGCGATGGCTGCGCCGCGATGGCCATGGTCTCACCGAGATCCTTCCCGTCGACCGTTTGGGCCGGACGTTATCAAAGTCCTGCTAGTCCAGACAATAGCTGTCACTGCCTAGCGCCCGACCTTGACAGCGGTGTCCGCCGATGGGAATAGTGTTCTCCAACGGACAGAATCCAATATCTTGTCCGGACAAATTTGCCAGCACAGCCCGTTGCAGGCGTCAGCGGTGTCCGCGGCAGACGGAAGCAGGCGATGGAGGACTTGCTCAGACTCGACGGTCACATCGTGGTGGTTTCCGGTGCCGGCGGCGGTGGCATCGGCACGACAGTGACGGCGATGACCGCCCGCGCGGGGGCCACCGTGATCGCGGTGAGCCGCTCGAAGGAAAACCTCGACGAGCACGTCGTTCCGCTGGCGCAACAGGGTCTGGCCGTCGTGCCCGTTGCGGCCGACGCATCGACCGACGAGGGCATCGCTACGGTGATCGACCAAGCGCGACGTGCCGACGGCAGCCTGTACGGTCTGGTCAATGTCGCCGGCGGCGCTGCGCCCTCGACGTGGATGCCGTCGACCCGGGTGGCGCGCAGCGACTGGCGCAAGATCTTCACCGACAATCTTGAGACGGCGTTTTTCATGAGCCGGGCCGTGGCGGCCGAACTCGTCGCGCAGCAGCGGCCCGGGTCGATCGTGTCGATCTCCTCGATCAGCGGCATAAACACTGCGCCGTTTCACATCGCCTACGGGACCGCCAAGGCCGCGATCGTGGCGATGACCCGCACGATGGCGCTCGAGCTGGCGCTGGCAGGAATCCGGGTGAATGCCGTGGCGCCGGGCGTGACCGAGACCGCCGCCTCGCGCACCTACGTCGACGAGGACCAGGACCGGGATCGCCAGGCGATCGCGATGGGCCGGCGCGGGCGGCCCGAGGAACAGGCCGGCGCCATCCTTTTTCTGCTCTCGGAGTTGTCGAGCTACATCACCGGCCAGACGCTGCTCGTCGACGGTGGGCTCGACCTCAAATGGAGCCATCTCGGCGCCGACAACACGTCGCTGTTTCTCAAAGACGAATCCTTCCGCGCGGCCATTAGGAGGATGTGATGACCGATCTGGCCAAAGATGCGAATCCCGCAGCGGCCGAGGAACTGTCGAAACCGATGACGATCGGCGTCGAGGCGTACATCAGCGAGAACTATGCCCGCGCCGAACGTGACAAGCTGTGGCGCAAAGTCTGGCAGCAGGTCGGCCGCGTCGAAGAGCTGCCCGAGGTGGGCAGTTACCTGACCTACGACATCCTGGACGACTCGATCATTGTGGTGCGCACCGGCCAGAACGAATCCGGCGGATTTCGGGCCCACCACAACGTCTGCATGCACCGTGGCCGCCGGCTGATCGACACACCGGAGGGTGCGAAGAACGCCTGTGGCCGCACCCGTAAGTCGTTCGTCTGCGGCTTTCACGGCTGGACCTATGGCCTGGATGGGGCGTGCATTCATATCCGCGAACAACAGGACTGGCAGGAAGCGCTGACTCCGGACAACACCCACCTTCGGCCGGTCAAAGTCGACACCTGGGGTGGCTGGTTGTGGATCAATATGGACCCCGACTGCGAGCCGCTGGCCGATTACCTGTTCCCAGCCTCGAAGATTCTCGACCCGTTCGGCCTGGAAAACATGCACTACAAATGGCGCAAGTGGCTTCAGTTCGATTGCAACTGGAAAGTCGCGATGGAGGCCTTTAACGAGACCTACCACGTCTACACGACGCATCCGGAGTTCAACAAGTTCGGCGAATTCAAGGGCTGGGCCAAGGCACAAGGCAAGCACGGCAACATCGGCTATGACGCTCCAAAGGATCTGGAGGCCACCAAGTCCAAGATCCGCCTTGGCACGGGCGCCGATCCCCGTGTGTCGACCGCCGAGATGCAGGTGTACACGATGGAGGAGACCAACGCCACCACCACTCAGACGCTGGTGAACGCCGCCAAGCGACTGGTTGACGAATTGCCCGAGGGCACACCGGCCGACAAAGTTCTCGAGCACTGGTTGGCGTCGGCGCGCCGCGAGGACGAAGCCCGCGGCGTGATCTGGCCGACAATTCCACCCGACATCCTCGGACAGGCCGGCACCGCATGGCAGGTCTTCCCGAACTTCCAGATCGGTCAGGGCCTGACCAGCGCGCTGTGCTACAGCGCCCGACCGGATCCGAGCTACGACCCGAACAAGTGCATCTTCGAGGTCGCTGTGTTCGAGCTCTACCCGAAAGGAAAAGAGCCGCAGACGGAGTGGGAGTACACACCCAAAGAAAGCCCGAATTGGCTGTCCGTGCTGCCGCAAGACTTCTCGAACATGGCCGCCGTACAGCAGGGCATGAAATCGCTTGGCTTCTCGGGTACCAAACCCAATCCCTATCGCGAGCGAAGCACAGTCAACCTCCATAACCAACTGTCGAAGTACATGGGTACCGGCGAACCACAGGAACTTTGAGATAGATGACAATGTTCGATACCTGCGGACCGACGCAGACGCCGGACGACATCGATATCGATGCGCTGCGGGAGAAATACCTGCAGGAGCGCGATAAGCGACTCCGTCCGGAGGGCTCGAAGCAGTACTTGGAACTCAAGGACGACTTCGCTGAATTCTCCGAGGTCGATCCCCACACGCCGGTGACGCCGCGCACGCCGATCGACGAGAACATCGAGGTGGCGGTTCTCGGCGGCGGCATCACCGGGCTGCTGGCCGGCGCGTACCTCAAGAAGGCAGGCGTCGATGACGTGCACATCATCGAGATGGGCGGGGACTTCGGCGGGGTCTGGTACTGGAATCGTTTCCCGGGAATCCAGTGCGACAACGACGCCTACTGTTACATCCCGATGCTGGAAGAACTCAACTACATTCCGTCGAAGAAGTTCGCCGACGGCGCCGAGATCTACGAGCACTGCCGCCGCATCGCAAAGCATTTCGGGCTCTACGACGGAGCGATCCTCTCCACCCAGGTTCGCGCGGTGCGCTGGGATGAGACGATCAAGCGCTGGCGGTTGAGCACTAATCGCGGTGACGACATTCGTACCAGGTTCGTGGTGATGGCACAGGGCTCGTTCAACCGGCCCAAGCTGCCCGGCGTCCCCGGTATCAAGGACTTCAAGGGACATACATTCCATTCCGCTCGCTGGGATTACGACTACACGGGTGGGGATGCCAACGGCGGACTGCACAAGCTGCATGACAAGCGTGTTGCTCTTGTCGGTACTGGTGCGACCGGCGTGCAGCTGGTTCCACACCTGGGCCGAGACGCCCAGCACCTTTACATCTTTCAGCGCACGCCCTCATCGGTGGACGTGCGAGGCAACGAGCCGACAGACCCGCAGTGGGCGGCTTCCCTGCAGCCCGGCTGGCAGGAGAAACGCAAGCGCAACTTTCATCGCTGGTCACCGCTGGGGGAAGGCGCGGTGTTCGACGAGCCAGATATGGTCTGCGATTTCTGGACTGAACTAGGGCGCAACCTGACCGCGCGGATCGCGGCTGCCGACGAACCCGCAGCACTGACCATCGAGCAGGTCATGGCGATCCGCGAAGAAGAGGATTACAAGGTGATGGAGCGGTTGCGGCGCCGCGTCGGGGAGCTCGTCGAGGACCCGGAGACCGCCGAAGCGCTCAAACCGTACTACCGGTTCATGTGCAAGCGGCCCTGCAGCAACGACGAATACCTGCCGACGTTCAATCGCCCGAACGTCACGCTGGTTGACGTGTCGGAATCCAAAGGCGTGGAACGGCTCACCGAGAACGGGATCGTCGCCAACGGCGTTGAGTATGAAGTCGACTGCGTCATCTTCGCCAGCGGTTTCGAGATCACCACTGATATCAGCCGTCGGTACGCAGTCGATGTGATCGAGGGCCGCGACGGCCTGTCGCTCTTCGATCACTGGCGCGACAGCTACAAGTCACTCCATGGGATGACCAGCCGAGGCTTCCCCAACCAGTTCTTCACCGGCTTCATTCAGGGTGGCGTGGCAGGGAACACCACCGCGATGCTCGAGCAACAGGCCGAACACATCGCCTACATCATTTCCGAAGCAATAGCGCGCGGCGCGACGACCGTCGAGCCGAGCCAGGAAGCTCAAGACAACTGGGTCAAGACGATCCGCGAAGTCTCGATAGACAGCTCGGAATTCGCGGTCTCCTGCACGCCCGGCTATTACAACAATGAGGGCGGCGGTGGCGGCGAGGGCATCCGCTCGGCCATCGGCGATCCCTACATGCCGGGATTCTACGTGTTCGACGACTTGCTCAAGGAATGGCGCGCGAAAGGCGACCTAGACGGCCTGGTCCTCGGAAATAGATGGCTGACTTGAGATTCGACGGCAGGGTGGCGGTCGTCACCGGGGGTGGCCGAGGGCTCGGCCGCTCCTACGCCATGCTGCTCGCATCTCAGGGGGCGAAGGTTGTCGTCAATGATCCAGGGGGCGGCCTCACCGGTGACGGCACCGATGCCGGTCCGGCCGACGATGTGGTGCGTGAGATCACCGCTGCCGGTGGTCAAGCCCTCGCCAGCACCGACTCGGTGGCCACCGCAGCCGGCGGCAAGGCGATCATCGACGCGGCGCTCGATATGTACGACCGCATCGACATTCTCATCCACAACGCCGGGATTGTGCGCAGCGCATCGCTGAAAGAGATCAGCTACGAGGACTTCGACGCGGTGCTGGATGTCCACCTGCGCGGCGCATTCCATGTCGTGCGGCCCGTCTTCCCCGTGATGTGCGATGCGGGCTACGGCCGCATCGTGTTGACGTCGTCAATCGGCGGGCTGTACGGAAACCGCGGGGTGGCCAACTATGCGGTCGCCAAGGCCGGCGTGATCGGACTTTCCAACGTCGTGGCGCTGGAAGGCGCCGCCGACGGCGTGAAGAGCAACGTGATCGTGCCCGCAGCCGTTACGAGAATGGCCGAAGGCATCGACACGTCGGCGTATCCGCCGATGGGACCCGAGTTGGTGGCGCCCGTGGTGGGCTGGCTGGCTCACGAGTCCTGTTCGGTCACGGGGGAAGTGCTGATCGCGTTGGCCGGCCGGGTGGCCAGGGCCGTCGTCGCAGAAACGCCGGGCGTGTATCGGCCGTCGTGGTCGATCGAGGAAGTAGGCGAACACATCGAGGCGATCCGCAAGACGTCTGACCCCGTCGTCTTCCCCATCGTGCCGGACGGCCACGGCGACCACATCCGGTACAGCTTCTCGATGGCCGCCCAGGAGGCGCACCATGCCTAGCGGACCGCTGACGGGTGTACGCGTGGTGGACCTCACCGCGATGGTCATGGGACCGTACTGCACGCAGATCATGGCCGATATGGGTGCTGACGTGATCAAAGTCGAACCGCCACAAGGCGATAACACCCGCTACATCTCGATCGGTCCGGCGCCGGGAATGAGCGGCGTGTTTGTCAACGTCAACCGGGGCAAGCGCAGCATCGTGCTGGACCTGCAAACCGACGCCGGCGCACGAGCACTGCGCGCGCTTGTCAAGACCGCGGACGTATTCATCCACTCGATGCGCGCCAAGGCGATCGCCAAGCTGGGCTTCAGCTACGACGACGTCGCCGCGATCAACCCGGCGGTCATCTACACCAACTGCTACGGGTACGGGCGCCGCGGACCGCATCGCGACCGGCCCGCCTACGACGACACGATCCAGGCCGAATGCGGACTGCCGGCGGTACAACAGCAACTGACCGGCGAGGCCGACTACGTCGGAACCATCATGGCCGACAAGGTCGCCGGGCTAACCGCGCTGTATGCGACGACCATCGCGTTGTTTCATCGCGCGCGCACCGGGGAGGGTCAGGAAGTCGAGGTCGCGATGTTCGAAACCATGGCCTCGTTCATGCTCGTCGAACATGCCAACGGCGCCATGTTCGACCCTCCCCTGGGGCCGGCGATTTATCCGCGCACCGTGGCTCCCAACCGGCGTCCGTACCGCACCAGCGACGGCTACATCGCCGTATTGATCTATAACGACAAGCACTGGAACGCCTTTATCAACGCCGTACAGCCACCATGGGCCGGAGAGTTGTATTCCACGCTGGAACAGCGCGCTCGCGACATCGACACCATCTACGGGCTGGTAGCGGAGACGATAAAGCAGCGTTCAACCCAGAAGTGGCTGGCGCTATTTGGTGAACTCGAGATACCGGCGGCGCCATTGAATACGCCCGGCGCGCTGTTCGACGACCCGCATCTCAACGCTGTCGGCATGTTCGAGAACGTCCAGACCCCGCACGGCACAGTGCGATTCCCGGGCGTACCAACCTGGTTCTCTCGGACACCGGGTCGCGTCGCGGGGCCGGCTCCCGAACTGGGCGCCCACACCGAAGAAGTGCTCGCTGAAATTGGCGCGAGCAGACGGAAAGGAGTTTTGACCATGGCTGTGCCCGTCTATAAGCGCATTCTCGACCTGTTCGAGGCCGAGGGCGTGAATACGTTGTTCGGTATCCCGGACCCGAACTTCGTGCACATGTTCCTTGAGGCGGAATCGCGTGGTTGGGCGGTGATCTCACCTCATCATGAAGAGAGTGCGGGTTTTATGGCCGAAGCTGTCTCGCGGATGACGGGCAAGCCGGGCCTGTGCGTCGGCACGCTGGGTCCAGGTGTGGCCAATATTGCCGGGGCGATGATGTGCGCCAAGGTGGAGAACTCGCCGGTCATCTTCCTCGGCGGGCAACGGGCCCGGATTACCGAACGGCGGGTCCGGCGTGGGCGCATCCAGTTCGTCCGCCAGGAAGCGCTTTTCGCGCCAACGGTGAAATACAGCGCCTCGATCGAATATGCCGACCAGACCGACGAAATCGTTCGGGAGGCGATTCGGCGCGCGATGTCGACAACGCCCGGCCCGGCCTACATCGAGTATCCGTCCCATGTGATTCTGGAAGAGTTGGATGTCGCAGATCCCCTGCCTCCCAGTGCGTATCGCCTTGTCAATCACGGGGCGGGCGCACGGGAGATCGCTGAGGCAGCCAGGCTGGTGCGCGAGGCCAAGAACCCGATCCTGTTGGTCGGCCACGGCGTTCACACGTCGCGCACCGCAGAAGCGGTGAGGGAGCTGGCCGAGCTGATGGCCTGTCCGGTGATCCAGACATCTGGTGGCACCTCGTTCATCCCCGGTCTGCAGGATCGCACCTTTCCCTACGGTTTTTCTTCTGCGGCAGTCGAGGCCGTGGTCACGTCGGACCTGTGCATCGCGCTCGGCACGGAGCTCGGTGAACCGGTTCATTACGGCAAAACGCGGCACTGGGCGCAGGGCGACGCCACCCGCAAGTGGATCTACGTCGAGCAGGACCCGACGGCGATCGGCGTGAACCGGCCGGTAGACGTGCCGCTAGTGGGAGACCTGCGCGGCGTGGTGCCCCAGCTGGTCGACGCGCTCAAGGGCAGCCCGCGTTCGCCGTCGGCCGATGTTGCACGCTGGATCAAACAGGATGCTGACCAGCTTGCCGAATTGGCCGAGACCGCGCCCAGCGGCCGAACCCCGATCCACCCTGCGCGCTTTGTGGTCGAGGCGACCAAAGCCTTTCCGGCCGAGGGAATCATGGTCCGCGACGGCGGCGCGACGGTCATCTTTCAGTGGACCTATTCGCTGGCCAAGCCGCACGACGTCATCTGGAACCAGAATTTCGGCCACCTCGGCACAGGCTTGCCCTATGCCATCGGTGCTTCGGTCGCCGACGGCGGCAAGCGGCCGGTCATGCTGCTGACCAGCGACTCCTCGTTCATGTTCCATATCGCCGAGCTGGAGACCGCCGCACGTCAAAAGCTGCCGCTGGTTTGCGTTGTGGGTGTCGACCACCAATGGGGTCTGGAAGTCGGCGTCTACAAGCGCACGTTCGCTCAGCCGTCACCGCAGCCCGGCGTGCACTGGAGCAAGGACGTGCGCTTCGACAAAATCGCCGAGGGCTTCGGCTGCTACGGCGAATACGTCGAAAAGGAAGAGGAGATCGGTCCGGCGATCGAGCGAGCGTATGCCAGCGCCAGGACCGCCGTCGTGCATGTCTGCATCGACCCGAAAGCCAACTCCGAGGAGATGCCGAACTACGCCGAATTCCGCACTTGGTACGCCGAGGGCACCCAGTAAGAAAAGGACGATTGTGATGCGCGAATACCTGAAGTTCTACATCGACGGCCACTGGATCGACCCGTTGCGGCCCAATGCTTTTGACGTCGATAACCCGGCGACCGAGCAGGTGTCCGGGAAGATCTCGCTCGGCTCGGCCGCCGACGTCGACGTGGCAGTCAACGCCGCCCGACGCGCTTTCGCCAGCTGGTCGCAAAGCAGCCGCGAACAGCGCCTCGATCTGCTGGAGTCCATCCTCGCCGAATACCAGAAGCGTGCAGGCGATCTCGCCGACGCGGTCACCGAGGAGATAGGCGCGCCGCCGTCGCTGGCCGCCGGCCCGCAGGTCCAACTCGGGCTCGGTCACCTCGTGACGGCGATCGACGTGCTGAAGAACTTCCCATTCGAGGAACAGCACGGGGCAACGCTGATCGCCAAGGAGCCGATCGGCGTGTGCGGGCTGATCACGCCGTGGAACTGGCCGCTCAACCAAATCGCGGTCAAGGTGTACCCCGCGTTGGCAACCGGATGCACCATGATCCTGAAACCGTCTGAGGTGGCGCCGTACTCGGCCTACATCTTCACCGAGATTCTTGATGCCGCGGGCGTGCCGGCCGGTGTGTACAACCTTGTCAACGGCGATGGCCCCGGCGTCGGCGTCGCCCTGGCGAGCCACCCCCACATCGACATGGTGTCGTTCACCGGATCCACCCGCGCCGGTGTCGACGTGGCCACGAATGCCGCTTTGACGGTGAAGCGGGTGACCCAGGAACTCGGCGGCAAAAGCCCCAACATTGTCCTCGACGACGCGGGCTTTGCCGACAGCGTCCGCGCCGGCGTGGTCAACATGATGCCGAATTCCGGGCAGAGTTGTAACGCGCCGTCGCGCATGCTGGTCCCGAATTCGCGTATGGCCGAGGCCATCACCATCGCGCGTAAGGCCACCGAGCAGGTGAAGGTGGGCAGCCCCGACGATGCGACCGCGATCGGGCCGGTGGCGTCGAGGGCACAGTTCGACAAGGTCCAGGGTCTGATCCAGAAAGGCATCGACGAGGGCGCAACCGTCGTGGCGGGCGGCCCCGGCCGGCCGGCAGGGCTGGACAAGGGTTACTACGTCAAGCCGACCGTCTTCGCCAACGTGACCAATGAGATGACGATTGCGCGCGAGGAGATCTTCGGGCCGGTCCTGTGCATCCTCGGCTATGACGACATCGATCAGGCCGTGGAGATCGCAAACGACACCGATTACGGCTTGGCCGGCTTTGTCTCGGGGGCCGACCTCGACAAGGCGCGAGAGGTGGCCCGCAAGGTCCGGGCCGGCTGGGTGACGATCAACCATGCTTTCGACATGAACGCGGCGTTCGGCGGCTACAAGCACAGCGGCAACGGTCGAGAGTGGAGCGAGTTCGGGTTCCACGAGTATTTAGAGGTCAAGAGCACCTTGGGCTACGCGCCCGAAAAGGCCGCGCAATAGCTTCAGTCGATCGAGAAGGGATGAGACACAGATGTTTTCAGCAATCTTGATCGACAAGGGCGAGGCCGGACAGACGGTTGGGGTCACCGACCTGGACGAGGCGCAGCTGCCCGAGGGCTCCGATGTCAACGTCAGCATCGACGTCGAGTACTCCACGCTGAATTACAAGGATGGCCTGGCCATTACGGGCAAATCGCCCGTCGTGCGGAAATTTCCGATGGTACCGGGTATCGATCTCGCCGGCGTGGTGACCGAGAGCAGCCACGCCGACTGGAGCAAGGGCGACCGCGTGGTGCTCAACGGTTGGGGCGTCGGCGAGACGCATTGGGGCGGCCTCGCTGCGCGTGCCCGCCTCAACGGCGACTGGCTGATACCCCTACCCTCCGCTTTCACGACCGGCCAGGCGATGGCGATCGGCACCGCCGGCTACACGGCAAGCCTTTGCGTCGACGCCCTGCTGCAGCACGGGGTCTCACCCGATCAGGGCGAGATCCTGGTGACCGGCGCGACCGGTGGCGTGGGCACCATCGCGATCGCGTTACTGACCGCGGCCGGGTTCAAAGTGGCTGCCGCGACTGGAAAGTCATCGGAAGCGCACTTCCTGCAGCAACTCGGCGCCGCGACAGTGCTGGACCGCGCCGAATTCAGCGAGGCCGGCAAGCCGTTGCAGAAGGAGCGCTGGGCCGGCGTCGTCGACACCGTCGGCAGCCATACGCTGGTCAACGCCTGCGCGCAGACGCGGTATGGCGGTGCGGTTGCCGCGTGCGGCCTGGCTCAGGGCATGGATTTTCCGGCGACGGTGGCGCCGTTTATTCTGCGCGGTGTCTCCCTGCTTGGCATCGACAGCGTGATGGCGCCCAAGAGCCGGCGCGTGGTCGCCTGGAAGCGTCTATCGAGCGATCTGGATGCCGGCGTGCTGGATTCGGTCGCTCAAGAGATCGGTTTGGGGGAGGCGATCGCCTCGGCGGGGGAACTCATGGACGGCAGGGTGCGCGGACGCATCGTTGTCGACGTCAATCGCTGACGGGAGCGCTGATGGCCAAGAAGACGACCAAATCATCGGGCGTCGAACTCGATTTGTCCGACGTCGATCACCGGGTGGGCAAGCCGGTGGGCGGCGGGCAACTGTGGGATCCGTGCAGTTCATCCGACATCCGCCGGTGGGTGATGGCGATGGATTACCCCAATCCGGTGCACTGGGATGAGCGGTTCGCTCGCGACTCGAAGTTCGGCGGCATTGTCGCACCGCAGTCGATCGCGGTGGCCCTGGACTACGGACACGGCGCGGCGCCCGCGTGTGTGGGCCATATTCCGAACAGCCACTTGATCTTCGGCGGTGAGGAATGGTGGTTCTACGGCTGTCCGGTACGGCCGGGGGACACGTTGTTCCAGGAGCGTCGGTTCCACGACTACAAGGTGACCGAGACGAAATTTGCCGGCCCGACGATGTTTTCACGCGGTGACACCATCCACACCAACCAGCACGGCACCCTGGTCGCGTGCGAACGTTCCACTGCGATCCGCTATCTCTACGAGGAAGCGACAAAGCGTGGGATGTTTGAAAATCAGCTCGGCGACATCAAACGCTGGACGCAAACCGAACTCGAGGCGGTCGACAGGCTTCGTCGTGAGTGGCTCGAATCCAACCGGATGGGGGTTTCGCCGCGCTTTGACGAGGTCAAGGTTGGCGACACGCTGCCGCGGCGGGTGATCGGGCCGCACAGCATCGCCAGCTTCACCACCGAATACCGGGCGTTCCTGTTCAATATCTGGGGGACCTTCCACTGGGTGGCACCGCCCGGTATCGAGGATCCGTGGGTCTATCAGGATCCAGGCTGGGGCAAGGACTTTGCCTTCGACGAAGAAGACGCGAAGATCGATCCGCGCAAACGCGACGGCCTCTACGTCGGCCCGTCGCGCGGGCATATCGACGCCGACCGAGCCAGCGAAGTCGGCATGGCGCGCGCCTATGGCTACGGTGCAACGATGGGCGCCTGGTGCACCGACTATCTCGCGTATTGGGCCGGCCACGACGGCATGGTGCGCCATTCCAGGGCCGACTTCCGTACGCCCGCCTTCGAGGGCGATGTGACCTACTTCGATGCCGATATCGTCGACAAGCAAGCAGAGTCCACCTGGGGCGTGCCTCTCGTACAGGTAAAGCTGCGCCTGACCAACCAGAACGGAGAAATGCTGGTGGGCTGCACAGCCGAGGTCGAAGTGCCGTCGTAGCCATGATCGACGAGACGAGTCCTGAAGCTGCACAATGCCTTTCCATTGTATCCGGACCGCCGTTATCGGATGAGCCTGGGCTGGGGGCGCTCACGCTGCCGGGCTTCCTGCGCGAAGTGACGCAGATGTACGGCCAGCGCGAGGCATTGGTCTGGCACACCGCCGACGGCATCACGCGTTGGACGTATGCGCAGCTATGGGAACGCGCGGTCGAGGTGGCGCGTGCGTTGCGCGGGTGCGGCCTTGGCAAGGACGCGCGCGTCGGCGTTTTGATGACGAACCGGCCGGAATGGCTTGCCGCGGTGTTCGGTACATCTCTGGCCGGCGGGGTGGCCGTCACCCTCAGCACATTTTCCACGGCGTCCGAATTGGACTATCTGCTACGCGCTTCGGCCATTTCGGTGCTGCTATTTGAGCGTAGCGTCCTGACGAAGGACTTCGCCGTCGTTCTAGCCGAGCTGGAACCGGCGATTGCCGCGCCGCGGCCGGGTGCGCTGGAATCCGCGAAGTACCCCTTTTTGCGCCGGCTGGCACTAGTGGGCGAGCCGGAGCCTGGCATCGAAAGCTGGGATCAGTTTCTGGCGTCCGGCCACGCGGAGCCCCGCGAGCTGGTCGAGGCGACTGCCGCCGCGGTGCTTCCGAGTGATGCCGCCGTGCTGTTCTTCTCGTCTGGCTCCACCAGCAAGCCGAAAGGCATCCTCAGCGCGCATCGTGGGGTGTGCATCCAGCTATGGCGCTTCCGGCGCATGTACGGCTTCAGCCCGGGCGACCATGTTCGAGGCTGGACCGCCAACGGCTTTTTCTGGTCCGGCAATTTCACGATGGTACTCGGCTCAACGCTGGCCAGCGGCGGAGCCCTCGTGTTGCAATCGACGTTCGACGCCGCCGAAGCGCTCGAACTCATGCAGGCCGAGCGGGTGAACTTTCCGTTCGCCTGGCCCCACCAGTGGTCCCAGTTGGAAAGCGCACCCAACTGGGGTCAGGTGGATTTGAGCAGCGTGCGGTTCGCTGATTTCAAGACCCCGATCGCCCACCATCCCACGGTTTCCGGCGAGTGGTACGAGCCGGGCCACGCCTACGGCAACACCGAAACATTCACGATTACAACAGGTTACCCTGCCAACACTCCGCCAGAAGTCCATGCTGATAGCTTCGGAGAGGTGCTGACCGGTGTGACGCTCAAGATCACCGATCCGCTTACCGGCCGCATCGTGTCGCGCGGCGAGGCGGGCGAGATCCGCGTCAAGGGACCCACACTCATGCTCGGCTATATCGGCACTCCACTCGACGAGACCCTCGACCCAGAGGGCTTTTTCCCCACCGGCGACGGCGGCTATCTCGACGACGTCGGCCGACTGTACTGGCAAGGCAGACTCACCGACATCATCAAGACTGGCGGTGCCAATGTCTCGCCACGCGAAATTGATGAGGCCCTCATCGAACACTCCGGCGTCAAGGTGGCACAGACCGTCGGCGTTCCGCACCAAACGCTCGGCGAAGTCGTTGTCTCCTGTGTCGTGCCACACGATGGCGTAATCCTCGACACCGAGCAGCTTCAGGCGTTCCTGCGGGAACAATTGGCCAGTTATAAGGTGCCCCGCCACGTGCTGTTCTTCCGTGAAGACGAAGTGGCGCTGACGGGCAATGCCAAGATCAAGGCCGGCGAGCTTCGGGAACTAGCCGCCAAACGGCTAGCCGGCAACTGAGCGAAGCGAGAGGTAGCAATCAGTGGATGGCGCGTCGATGACGAAAGTCTTCAACAAGATACGGTGCTCGGAACCTCCTTCGGTGCCGGAAACGCTCAGACCTGCAACGCTTTACCATGAACGCTGTAGTTTTCTAGTGCAGTCCCTGCACCGGTTGGGCCTCATACCACGATTAAGGAGGTTGCGATGAAGTGTCGTGCCGCTGTGCTGCGCGGGGTCGGCAAGGACTGGGAGATCCGCGAGGTTGATCTTGATCCGCCCCACAACGGTGAAGTCCTGGTACGGTTGGCCGTTGCCGGAATCTGCCACTCCGATGACCATCTGTTTACCGGCGACGTGGTGCCGACCCCCGAGGTGCTAGCCGCAAGCGGTCAGCCCGCGCCCGACTGGTTCCCGCTGCTCGGTGGACATGAGGGTGCCGGTGTGGTCGAAGAAGTCGGGCCGGGCGTGACGACGGTGCAGCCGGGGGACCGCGTGGCGCTGTCGTTCATTCCCGCGTGCGGCAATTGTCGGTTTTGTGTCAACGGTCAGAGCTACATCTGCGATATCGGCGCGAGCCTGTTCGTCAGGGAGATGCCGACCGACGGAACGTGCCGCCGGCATCTCGGCGACGAAAACCTATTGGCTTATGGCCAACTCGGCACGTTCGCCGAATACGCGGTGTTATCGGAAAGGTCCGTCATCAAGATCGACGACGCGACCCCTTTCCATGCCGCCTCACTCGTGTCGTGCGGTGTCAGCACCGGCTGGGGCTCCGCGACGGTGTCGGCAGGCACCGAACCCGGCGACACCGTCGTAGTCATCGGCACCGGTGGTGTCGGGATGAACGCCCTGCAAGGAGCTCGCGCCGTCGGCGCAACCAATATCATCGGGGTGGACCCGGTTGAGTCCAAGCGGGATTCGGCCAAGATCTTCGGTGCCACGCACACCGCCGCCTCCGCTGAGGAAGCGATACCTTTGGTCAAAGAGATCACCGCCGGCGTCATGGCCGACCGCGTCGTCGTCACTCCCGGCGTTGTGCACGTGGACTTAATCCCGTTGGCGATGACGCTGCTTCGTAAGGGCGGGATATGCGTGCTCACCGGAATCACCCCTTTCACTGAGCCCCCGGTTCCGTTGGTCCTGCAGGAGATGGTGCTGTCGGCCAAACAACTAAGAGGAGCGCTCTACGGCGGGATGAATCCGCGCACGAGCGTGCCGATGCTGTTGTCGTTGTATCAGGCAGGCGCATTGAAACTAGACGAGCTGGTCACCCGCCACTACCAGCTCGACCAGATCAATGAGGCGTTCGTGGACCTGCGCGAAGGGCGCAACATTCGCGGAATTATCGATTTCGCCGGCTTCTAAGCAACCCAGCCGGGTAATGCGGAATGCGGAGAATTTGAATGTCTGCGAGATGCACGGTGGCATACCGATCGAGGACCGATAAGACATTGCACCACAGCGTAGTACGGGGATCCAGCCGACGCTCTTCTAACGTCCTGCCGTTACCGACTCCATGTGCTACATGTAGCACATGGAGTCGAGCGGGGTACGCGAGCTTCGACAGAACGCGAGCCACTACTTGTCACGGGCAGCGGCGGGGGAGCTGATCGAGATTACCGATCGAGGGCGCCCAGTCGCCAGACTGGTGCCGATAACCGATGATCCGCGGCAAGACTTGATCAACGCCGGCGAAGTGGTGACCGACAGCCGACAACTCAACGTCCGCGATCTCAAACCACGCGACTATGGCTTCAGCGGTTCGGAAGCACTACAGCGACTCCGCGCAGACGAACGGTAGCGGCGTGCGGCGTGAAGCTCTACCTCGAACCGTCTGCATTGGTGAAACTCATTGTGGCAGAATCTGAGTCGACCGCCCCGAGTGATTATCTGCAGCGATTCGCCGAAGACGATCTGTTCACCGCGGCGCTCGCCAGAACCGAACTCGTACGCGCGGTGGTAGACGGTCGCCCGCTCGCCATTACAAAGGCGCGCACCCTGCTGGACCCACCGCGACACTGAGCCGTGGAAGCCACTCTGATTCAAGCGGATTCGAAGTGACGCCGGATACCGGCCAACATCTCGATGTGGGCCTCGACCGCCTCGCGCGTCGTCATCGCGGCCAGCGGCCGCGGCGCGGCTATCCGGATTCGCTCGGTGACACGGGTGCCTGCGTCGATCGGCTCGAAACTTACCGTTCCGCGCAGGCGCACCCCCGGGGACTGATCGGCTTCGGTGAGCACGTCACCGTCGCGCGGCACTAGCAGCCGCGCCCGGTAGGCGATCTTTATGGTAAACGGCCCCAGCGGAATTCGGTCCACCACACGGTAGCTCTGCCGGTACCCGCCCGGGATTTGGGTGCGCGACATCGTTTCGACCGACACGATCAGCGGGTGCACGAGTTTGATGTTGTCCAGGTCCACGTAGAAATCGCGGACCTGTTCCGGCGGCGCGGGGACGTCTTCGCTGAGTGTCCGCTCGGCGTGCGCAACCCACCAACTCATATGCCCAACTCCGTAACGAGGACGCCCGTGCGCCACCAGATCAGCGCGGCGAACATGGCCAAGACACCTACAGTCACCCCAGTTTGGATCAGGTTGCGACCTTGACTCGGCGCGTAAACGAAGGCCGCGGCGACCAGCCCACCGGTGACCAGCCCGCCCACGTGCGCCTGCCAGCTGATCCGTTGCGCGCTGACCGCCGGAACCACAAACGTGAAGGCCAGGTTGATCGCGATGATCGCGACAACCCAGCGGAAGTCGAGGTTGAGCCGCCTCGCCACCACGAACGTCGCACCGAAAAGGCCGAACACCGCGCCCGATGCGCCCGCCGTCGCCGTGTTGAGCGGCGCCAGCAGGTAGACCAGCACCGACCCACCCAGCCCGCTCAACGCATACAGCGCGCCGAACCGCAGCCGGCCGAGCCACATCTCAAGGGGCGGACCCACCACGTACAGCGCCCACATATTCAGCAGTAGATGGGTCGGCCCGTAGTGCAGGAACGCCGCGGTCACCAATCGGTAAAACTGGCCATCCGCGACGGCCGGCGGCCACAGAGCGAGCTGCCTTTCCAAATTTCCGATCGCCATCTGCAAGATGAAGGTGAACACGTTGATCGCGATCAGCGCATACGTGACCACCGGTATGGCCGACCGTTCTCGCCCGCCGAACTGCGTCCGCGGCTGCCGAACGCTTCGGGCACCCACCCGGACGCACTCAATGCAGTGCTGACCGACGGCGGCGCTGCGCATGCAGTCCGGGCAGATGGGTCGATCGCAGCGGGTGCAGCGAAGTTGCGTCGCGCGATCGGGATGCCAGTAACAGGAGGGCGCCTCGGTCGGCGACTGGGGCGTGCTCGGACCGGTCACCGCACCATCTTGCCCGTTCCCTCGTCCATCGAGTTGCCCTACTGTGATTTCCGTGGAGTCGCAGCCGCGCGGGGTGGTAGAGCGCTACCTGGAGTTCCTCACCGCCCACGATTGGGACGGCCTGGCCACCACGATCGCCGACGAAGGCCTGAGCCGGGAAGGCCCGTTCTGCGACCTCATCGAAGGCAAGGACCACTACGTCGCCTACCTGCGCAAAATCCTCACCACACTCAAGGGCCACCGGCTCGATGTCAAGCGAGTCTCGCACGTCGACAACCGCGTCTCGTTCGTCGAGCTGACCGAATCCTTCGAGATCGACGGCGCGCCGGCCGCGTGGCCGGAATGCCTCCTGTTCGAGCAGAATGACGACGGTTTGATATCTCACGTCAGTGTGTTCTACAAGCAGCGACAGGCCGACACGGGATAGGAGTCCTATTCCCTCACCCGTGGAATTGCCCTAACGTGTCAGGATGGACTCCTTAGGAACCCCGGAATCGGTACCGGTCGAGAAATTGCACTCGGGCGACCCGATCACCGACTGCGGTCAGCGCTACATTGTTCTCGAATCGAAAGCCTTCGGCGATAGCTGCGTAGTGCTCGAGCTCGAGTCCAGAGTTGACCACCAGCTGCAGGTCATCGAGAAGTCGTTCCCGGCTGGGTACCAGGTCGGAAGGTCGAACCACCGGTATTTATAGACCGGCTTCCGGGGTTTCCCCAAACGCGAATATTGCGATTCGTAGCCGTTCGACGGCTACCGCTACATCTTGTTATTGATTACCGATCATTTCCCGCTTGATTAGGCGCTTTGCGGCGGGCGCTGGTCATTGGGATCGTTCGGGTCCGGCTCACCGAACCAGCGTGACGGCACGTGCTCGGCGTAAGCGTCGTGCCAGGCCCACCACTCGTAGGGCGCGCTCTGCGGGTAGCCCTCTGGCGAGTCCTCCCAGTTCTCCTGGCGCCCGAGCGCTGTCATATCGAGGAAGCTCCAGGTGTTGCCCAGCACCTCGTCGCCGCGGTTGTTGATGAAGTAGGTCCGGAACACGCGGGGACCGTTATGGATGAACGCGTTGGTGCCGTGCCACTCGTCCACGCCGAAGTCGGCGTCCCACGAATGCCCACTGCCGTCGGTGATCGTGTACCACGGCATCCGCCAGCCCATCCGCTCCTTCAGCCGCTCGATGTCCGCCTGCGGCGCCCGCGATGCGAACACCAGCGTGGTGTCGCGGGCGTTCAGGTGGGCCAGGTGGCCGGTGTGGTCGGCGATCATGGAGCAGCCCGGGCAGCCGTGGTCCGGCCAGCCGTGGACGCCGGGCTCGAAGAAGGCGCGGTAGATGATCAGCTGGCGTCGGCCACCAAAGAGCCCCAGCAGGCCCACCTTGCCCTCGGGCCCCTCGAACTCGTACTCCTTGTCCACCTCCAGCCATGGCATCCGCCGGCGCAATGCCGCCAGCTCGTCGCGGGCCCGGGTCAGTTCCTTCTCCTTGACCAGCAGTTGCTGATGTGCGGCCGCCCACTCGTGGGCCGACACGATCGGGGGTGTGTCCATTTGCGATCTCCGCCTTTCTCTTTCAGTGGCGTCAGGCCAATGGTGACAGGCCCGACGAGGTGATCAGGTATGCGCCGTGACCCTGGGTGTCGCGGCTGGCGATCTGCAGTACCGACTTGCCGACTTGCTCGGCGCTCAGCGCGGGTCCCGACGACCGCAAGAACGTCTCGACGTCGAGGCCTTGCCGCTCGGCGTAGGCCACGACCGCCTTGGCACCCAGGTCGGTCGCCGGGGTCAGCTGCGGGAGAACGGAGACGAAGTCGATCCCCAACCCGGCCCGTTGCGATTCCATAGCCGCGTAACTGGCGATGAACCTGACGGTGGCCTTGGCCCCGGCATAGCCGCCGCTCAATGGCGACCCTTTGACCGCGGCGCCACTGGACAGTGCGATCACCACGCTGCCGGGCGCCAGCGGGCGCCGCAGCGCGTAACGGGTCCAGTGAAACGCCTGCGCGACGTCCATGTTCCAGTTCCGGCCGAAGCTCTCCCACGTCTGGTCGGGCAGCGGGCTCATCTGCGGGGCGGCCCCGGCGCACAACACCAGTGTGCGCGGCTGATACTCGTCGAGCAGCCGGTCGGCCGTGGCGGGATCGGCGGCGTCGGCGGTCACCGTCGTGAAGGTTTCTCCCAGCTCGTCGCGCACCTCGTCGAGCTGGGATTGGGCGCGCGCGACACCAATGACGTGAGCTCCGGCCGCCGACAGCGCCGTGGCGATGGCGCGGCCGAACCCACGGCTCGCCCCGGTCACGATCGCCGTTGAGCCGACGAGGACATCGCCGTCTGCTTGCAGGGGCTTGTTCATGGTCATACTCGCTTTCAGTGATGCGGATCGATTTCTAATGCAGATACGTCGCGGCACCGCGATTCATCGCCGCCCAGGTCAAACCGATGAATTCCAGCCGCCGGGCGTATCTATATGAATGTCGGAAGGAGCCTTACCGTGCCGGCTCAGGAGAATTTCATGGAGCAGGCGGCGCCGTACCGCGCCGAGTTGATCGCGCACTGCTACCGCATGCTCGGTTCGGTGCACGACGCCGAGGATCTGGTCCAGGAAACATACCTGCGCGCCTGGCGCGGGTATGAGGCGTTCGAGCAGCGCGCGGCGTTGCGGACCTGGTTGTACCGGATCGCAACGACCGCGTGCCTGCGCGCGCTGGAGAGCCGCGCCCGCCGAGTGCTGCCGGCCGGCCTGGGCGACGCCTCGATCGACCCGGACACCAGTCTCGGCGGAAACGGTCGGGCCCATGACTGGCTTGAGCCGATCCCCGACGCGTTGATGTTCGAGACCCCAGAAGACGCCGTCACCGCAAGACAAAGTATCCGGCTGGCCGTTATGACGGCCCTACAGGAACTTCCTGTACGCCAGCGAGCCGTGTTGATCCTGCGCGATGTCGTGCAATTCAGCGCCGCCGAGGTTGCCGAGCTTCTCGAAACCACGCCCGCCGCGGTCAACAGCTCGCTGCAGCGGGCCCGTGCCCATCTCGCCGAGGTCTCCCCCATCGAAGAAAGCTTGGTCGAACCCGACGACGCCGAGAGACGTGAGCTGCTTGACCGCTACTGCGCGGCATTCGAAAACGCGGATATGGCCGCCCTCACCTCGTTACTGCAGGCCGACGTCAAGCTCGAAATGCCCCCGCTGCCCATATGGTTCACCGGCCTAGACACCGTGGTGCGCTTCCTTGTCGCGCGTGCTTTCACCACGGCGGGCGACATGGTGCTGATCCCGACGGCCGCGAACGGGCAGCCCGCCGTTGCCGAATACCGTCGCGGCGCCGACCACGTCATGCGGGCCCATTCCATACACGTCCTCACAGCGTCCGTCAGCGGGGGCGCTGTGGAGATCGCCGCCCTCACCGTCTTTCTGGATCCAGCGCTCTTTACTGCGTTTGGTTTACCGCCAAGCCGGTAAGCCTCCTAACTGTCGCAGCGGTCACCCACGCGAGTGACCGAACTCCTTAAGTGACGACAGTCAACCGAAGACATCGCGCGGCCTATCTCTGCGCATGTCGGTAGACATGTGGCTACGACGCCATCAGGATTAGGCGCGGTAGGGGTAATTGGAGGGTGACGGGATGAAGATTCCGGGCGTCCCCGGCCTAGTGGGTAGCTTGGCCGGTGGTGTGACCGGTGGCGCAGCACAGGTGGTGCGAGCCGGGTTCAACGCCGCGTCTGGTGCTGCGGGCACGGTCCAGATGCTGGCCAGCCCGATGGTGGAGCTGGCCGGCCCCGTCATGCAATCGGTGGCGCAATCGACGGGTCGTGTGCTCGGGACGGGACATTCCGTGAATGGCTCCGCTGACCACCCCGAGCCGCCGGTGCGCTGGCAAAGCGGCCAGCGGGTGCACCTGGACCTGGATCCGCTGCTGCCGTTCCCGCGCTGGCACGAGCATGCAGCGGTAGTAGAGGAGCCGGTTCGCAGGATTCCGGGCGTGGCCGAGGCCCATGTCGAAGGCTCATTGGGCAGGCTGGTGGTCGAAATCGATGAGGGCGTGGATAACGACGCCGTCTTGGACGAGGTGCGTGACGTGGTTGCCGCCGTGGCTGCCGACCTAACCCTGGCGGGGTCGGGGTCGGCACCTCTTTCCGCGCCATTCGCCGACCCGGGTGACCCGTTGGCGATTCTGGTGCCGCTAACCGCCGCGGCAATGGATCTGGTCGCGATGGGTGCCGCGGTTACCGGCTGGGTCACCCGCCTGCCCGCTGCACCGCAAACCACCCGGGCTGCGGCCGCTCTCATCAATCATCAACCGAGGATGGTGTCACTCCTGGAGTCGCGACTGGGGCGGGTGGGCACCGATATTGCGCTCAGCGCCACGACGGCGGCGGCGAATGGGCTGACCCAAGCGATCGGCACACCGCTGCTGGATCTGGCCCAACGTGGCTTTCAACTATCCGAGGCGGCGGCTCACCGTCGCGTGTGGCGAGACCGAGAGCCTCAGCTGGCCTCGCCCAGCCGACCGCAAGCGCCGGTCGTCCCGGTCATCTCGTCAGCCGGGCCAAGATCGCAGGCGCGGCGGCACAGCTGGGCGGCCGCCGCGGCGGGTGAGGCTTCGCACGTCGTGGTCGGCGGATCCATCGACGCCGCGCTCGACACCGCGAAAGGGTCGATGAAGGGGCCCGTCGAAAACTATATCGACTCGGCGGCGAACGGTTCGTTGATAGCCGCGGCGAGTGCGCTGCTCGCCGGCGGTGGTACCGAAGACGCCGCCGGCGCGATCCTGGCCGGGGTGCCACGAGCCGCGCATATGGGCCGACAGGCGTTCGCGGCGGTACTGGGTCGCGGGCTCGCCAACGCCGGCCAACTGGTGCTCGACCCGGGCGCCCTGCGCCGCCTGGATCGGGTGAAGGTGGTCGTCATCGACGGCGCCGCGCTGCGCGGCGATCACCGCGCCGTCCTGCGTGTGCACGGAGAGGCACCCGGCTGGGACGACGACCGGGTCTATGAGGTTGCCGACGCCCTGCTGCACGGTGAGGAGGCCCCCGAGCCGGACCCCGATGAGTTGCCGGCCACTGGCGCGCGCCTGAGATGGGTTCCGGTGCAAGGGCCGTCGGCGACGCCCGCCCAAGGCCTCGAACACGCGGACCTGGTGGTAGATGGCGAATGCGTCGGCAGTGTCGAGGTCGGCTGGGAGGTCGACCCCTTTGCGATCCCGCTGCTGCAGACCGCGCACCGGACCGGAGCCCGGGTGGTCTTGCGCCACGTGGCCGGCACCGAAGATCTTTCCGCCAGCGTTGGCGCGACACATCCGCCTGGTACGCCGCTGCTGAAGTTGGTACGTGAGCTGCGGTCGGATCGCGGACCGGTATTGCTGATCACCGCCTTGCACCGGGACTTCGCATCGACCGACACGCTAGCCGCACTGGCCATCGCCGACGTCGGGGTCGCCCTCGACGGTCCGCACGCGGCGACACCGTGGACCGCCGACATCATCACCGGCACCGATCTGGCTGCGACGGTGCGGGTCCTATCGGCGCTGCCCGTCGCCCGGTCGGCCAGTGAATCCTCCGTGCGCCTTGCCCAGGGCGGCACCACGCTGGCCGGGCTGCTGCTGGTCACCGGTGAGCCCAACAGAGCCTCTAACCCAATTACCTTGCGGCGCTGGTTCAATCCGGTCAACGCAGCCGCAGCGACTGCGTTGCTGGCTGGCGCTTACTCGGCCAGCAAGGTGCTGCGGCTGGCTGATCCCACCCCGCAACCGCTGACCGCCTGGCACGCCCTGGACCCCGAGATCGTTTACTCGCGACTGGCCGGCGGCGCGCGACCGTTGGCCGTCGAGCCCGGTGCTCCGGCCTGGCGCCGCGTTCTCGACGACTTGTCCTATGCCCCGTTGCTGGCGCCGCTGCGGAAACCCGGAAGCAATCTGGTGCGGCTGGCGGGCGCGACGCGGCATGAGCTCGCCGATCCGCTAACGCCGATCTTGGCTGTCGGGGCGGCGGCGTCGGCGATTGTCGGCAGCAATGTCGACGCGCTTCTGGTCGCGGGCGTGATGACCGTCAACGCGATTACCGGTGGGGCGCAACGGTTGCGGGCCGAAGCGGCGGCCGCCGAGCTGTTCGCCGAGCAGGACCAGACGGTGCGCCGCGTCGTCGTCCCGGCGGTTGCGTCCACGCGGCGCCGGTTGGAGGCGGCCCAGCACGCCACGCGTACCGCCTCGGTGTCCGCGAAGTCGCTGCGGGTCGGCGATGTCATCGACCTGGCCGCGCCGGAGGTGGTGCCGGCGGATGCCCGCCTGTTGGTGGCCGACGACCTCGAGGTCGACGAGTCGTTCCTCACCGGTGAATCGTTGCCGGTGGACAAGCAGGTGGAGCCGGTCGCCGTTAACGATCCCGACCGGGCCAGCATGCTGTTCGAGGGCAGCACCATCGTCGCGGGACATGCCCGCGCGATCGTCGTAGCCACCGGAGTCGGCACCGCCGCGCAACGCGCGATTTCCGCGGTCGCCGACGTCGAGACGTCGGCCGGGGTGCAGGCACGGCTGCGAGAGCTGACCAGCAAGGTCCTTCCGATGACGCTGGCCGGTGGCGCAGCGGTGACCGGTTTGGCGTTGCTGCGCCGCGCGTCACTGCGTCAAGCCGTCGCCGACGGCGTCGCAATCGCGGTGGCCGCCGTCCCCGAGGGCCTGCCCTTGGTGGCCACCCTGTCGCAGCTTTCCGCCGCCCAGCGTTTGACGGCACGCGGAGCCCTGGTCCGCGCGCCCCGCACCATCGAAGCCCTGGGCCGGGTCGACACCGTATGTTTCGACAAGACCGGCACGCTCACCGAGAACCGTTTGCGCGTCGTATGTTCCGTGCCGAACACGGCAAGGCCAGAGGATCCGTTTCCGGATGCCGACGATCCGCGCTCGGTTACGGTGCTCCGGAACGCCGCGCGGGCGACCACTCAGCCTCACGATGGGCAGGGCCACGCGCACGCCACCGACGAGGCCATCCTCACAGCAGCGAGTTCGCTTAACGGCCAAGCTGATTCGGAATGGAAGGTGCTCGCGGAGGTACCGTTCGAGTCCAGTCGCGGCTACGCCGCAGCGATTGGTACGGCGGGCAGGGGCAATGGGGCGCCGACGCTGATGCTCAAGGGCGCTCCAGAGGAGGTCCTGCCACGCTGCCGGTTCGCCGACCCCGACGCCGACCTTGCGCATGCGGAGTCTTTGGTGCACAGCCTCGCCGAGCAAGGCCTGCGCGTACTGGCGGTGGCGCAGCGCTCTTGGGACCGGGAGATCACCGACGAGGACACCGACGCCGATGCCGTCGACGCCGCCGCGCACGACCTCGAGTTGATCGGCTATGTCGGATTAGCGGACACCGCGCGGCCCTCCTCGCGTCCGTTGATCGAAGCGCTGGTGGACGCCGAACGCAACGTGGTGCTCATAACCGGCGACCACCCGGTAACCGCTCGGGCGATCGCCCGCCAGTTGGGTTTGTCATCGGATGTCCGGGTGGTGACCGGAGCCGAGCTTATCGGCCTCGACGAGGATGCGAGCGCCAAACTCGTCGCCGATGTTCAGGTTTTCGCCCGTGTCAGTCCGGAACAGAAGGTGCAGATTGTGGCGGCGCTGCAGCGCTCTGGGCGAGTGACGGCGATGGTCGGCGACGGTGCCAACGACGCCGCCGCCATCCGGATGGCCGACGTCGGCATCGGGGTGAGCGGTCGCGGGTCTTCAGCCGCCCGTGGGGCCGCCGACATCGTCTTGACCGACGACGATCTGGGTGTGCTGCTCGACGCACTAGTCGAGGGCCGGAGTATGTGGGCCGGCGTGCGTGACGCGGTCACGATTCTGGTCGGCGGCAACGTCGGAGAAGTCCTGTTCACCATCATCGGGACGGCGTTCGGGTCCGGGCGAGCGCCGGTGGGGACGCGTCAACTGCTGTTGGTCAACCTGCTCACCGACATGTTCCCGGCACTTTCGGTCGCGGTCACCTCGCAATACGAAGAACCCGACGACGACGAGTACCAAACCGAGGAGGAGGCCGAAGAGGCGCGCCGTGCCCACCAGCGCGAGGTACTGACCGGGCCCAAGCCCTCGCTCGACGCGCCGCTGATGCGCCAAATCGTCAACCGCGGCGTCGTCACGGCCGCCGGCGCAACGACAGCCTGGGCCATCGGGCGCTGGACGCCGGGCTCCGAACGCCGAACGTCGACAATGGGATTGACCGCTTTGGTGACGACGCAGCTGGCACAAACGCTGCTGACGCGTCGCAATAGCCCGCTGGTCGTGGCGACGGCCCTGGGTAGCGCGGGCGTCTTGGTCGGCATCATTCAAACCCCGGTCATCAGTCAGTTTTTCGGGTGCACGCCATTGGGGCCGGTCGCTTGGACGGGCGTGCTGGGCGCCACGGGGGGAGCCACCGCGATATCGGTGCTGGCACCCAAGTGGTTAGCCAAGGCAGTCGGTATGGTGACACCCGACGACGAGGAGGAGTGACCGTCAGGTTCTGGCCGCCTGAGTTGTATTACTAGACTCTCTGAACGGACGTGGGCTAACTTGGCGTTATGCGGCGCGCCTCATTCGAACAGATGAACTGCTCGATCGCCCAGACCCTCGAGGTGTTCGGCGATTGGTGGTCGCTGCTGATCGTGCGCGAAATGTTTTTCGGCCTCACTCGTTTCGACGACATTCAGCGGCGTCTTGGCATCGCCCGTAACACCCTTGCCGATCGGCTGAACTGGCTGTGCGAGCACGGCGTGGTGACCCGCGTTCCGTACGGCGACCCAGGGAACCGATTCGAATATCAGCTTGCCGAGAAGGGCCGCGACCTGCGGCCCATTTTGTTGGCCATGCTGGCATGGGGCGACAAGTGGGGTGCTACAGCCAAACGTCCCCCGCTGCAGCCGAGCGACCCGAACGGCGATCCCGTCGAGCTACGCATCGTCAATGCCAGGACGGGCCGACGGGTTCCGAGCGACAAGGTACGCATGCTGCCGACCAAAGGTGCCACCGATCCGAACATGGTGCCGCACCGATAGCGGCGATGCTGTGTCAGCGTTCATATCCGGCGTACCGAATCAAACGCTAACCGCGCACCGTTCTGCTCACCGGCGCCAATGGCTACCTCGGTCGATTCGTGGCACTGGAGTGGCTGCAACGGCTCTCGCACACGGGCGGCAAACTGATCAGCATCATCCGCCGCAGCGACGCCGACGCGGCGCGCGCTCGGTTCGAGAAGGTATTCGACAGCGGAGATCCCGAGCTGCTGCACCGCTTCCGTGAGCTGGCCGCCGAGCACCTGGAAGTCATCACCGGCGACATCGGCGAACCCAACCTCGGCCTGGACCAGACAACCTGGGAACGGTTGGCTCAGAGCGTGGACCTGATCGTCCACGTCGGCGCGTTGGTCAATCACGTGCTGCCCTACGAGCAACTGTTCGGCCCCAATGTCGTTGGTACCGCCGAGGTGATCAAGCTGGCGATCTCCTCGCGGATCAAACCGGTCACCTACACGTCGACGGTGTCGGTCGCCATGCCGATCCCGCCAGAGGAGTTTGTCGAGGATGGCGACAACCGCACCATCAGCCCGGCGCGTGCGGTCGATGACTCGTACGCCAACGGCTATGGGAACAGCAAGTGGGCCGGGGAAGTCCTGCTGCGCGAGGCATTCGATCTGTGCGGACTACCGGTCGCCGTGTTCCGCTCCGACATGATCCTGGCCCACAGCCGATACCTCGGGCAGGTAAACGTGGTCGACAATTTCACTCGGCTACTGCTCAGTCTGCTGGCAACGGGCATCGCGCCCGGGTCCTTCTATCAGACCGACGCCGCGGGAAACCGGCCCAGGGCGCACTACGCCGGGATACCCGCCGACTTCGTCGCCGAAGCCGTCACCACCCTCGGAAAGCAGGTCACCGACGGGTTCCGCTCCTTCGACGTGGAGAATCCGCACGACGACGGCATCTCACTGGACACCTTCGTTGACTGGCTGATCGACGCCGGCCACAAGATCCAGCGGATCGCCGATCACGACGAGTGGATTACCCGGTTTGAAGCCGCGCTCAAGGCGCTACGGAAAAGCAGCGACAGCAATCGGTGCTGCCCCTACTCGGCGCCTACCGCCAACCCGAAAAGCCGCTGGGCGGCGCGCCCACCCCCACCGAGGTGTTTCGCACCGCAGTTCAGGCCGCCAAAATCGGTGCAGAGCATGATATTCCACACTTGTCGGCCGCACTGATCGACAAGTACGTCACCGACCTGCAGCAGCTAGGCCTGCTCGGCTGATTCAGCCTAAAACGCTCGCCGAAGTCTTACGAGACGGTATGACCAGCAGTGCGGTAAGAAGCAACGCTCCGGCTGCCGCCAGCGGGATGGTCCAAGTGCGACGCATCGCCACGGCGGTGTGGCATTGATCGACAAAGTGGGTTCCCGCCGAGTCGGCGATGCCGGCCTGTGTCAAAGAACTCTGAAACCCACTGCCACAATTGATTTGGAAGCCCCATTGATCGAAGTCGGAGAGGAATACCGGAAAGCGAAGTGCGAGCAGGCCGACCGTCAGCAGCAGCACGCCGGCTCCGAGGACCAGCAGCCGTTGAGTTGACATTTCCAATACCGCGGTCAGGATCGACGCCCGCGACCTCTGACTGCGCGGCATCGGCATTTCGCGTGCCAATTCGCGTTCCATTCGGGCGGATTCAAGAAAACCCAGGCCGTCCTTGTGCTGTAGCGGCGCATCAAGTTTCGGCGGCGATTCCACGAGCGTCGGCCGGGCAATCGCTACCCCGACGGGCGCCGACCGCATCCTCCAACGGTCCGCCGGAATAGGCCTCGCCCAGGCACCGATCTGATTTTGTACAGGAGTCGCCATGGCTCAACCCTCCGTTTCATGACACAACTCAGTTGTTGAAACGGTGTGGGAACCCGCGTTTCATCCGGTTAGTCGGAGAGACCGTCGTCACACTTTAGGCGAGGCCATGCCGGCGGCAGCTACGTACGAAGCAGTTCGCGTCGGATCACCTTGCCAGCGGGGTTGCGTGGAATGCTGCTCACCAGGTGGATGTCTCTGGGCTGTTCAAAGCGAGAGACCTTGCCCTTCAGAAACTCCCGAATCGCCAGCTCGTCGATGTCGCCGTCCGGCCGTAGCACGATGAAGGCGGCCAACCGTCGCCCGAACTGCTCGTCGGGGACACCGACGACCGCGTTCTCGGCAACAGCGGGGTGCTCGGCGAGCGCGTTTTCCAACGCGCGCGGGTAGACGTTCTCACCGCCCGAGACGATCATGTCGTCTTCCCGGCCGACGATGTACAGCCGACCGGAGTTGTCGAGGTAGCCCATGTCACCGGTGCTGGTGAACCCGTCGATGACGGCCTTGGCGCCGCCGCCCGTGTAGCCCGCCCCGAGTTCACCGCCGACGAAGATGCGGCCGGTCACGCGCGGTCCGACGAGCCTGCCGTTTCTGTCGTAGATGCGCAACGGGCATCCCGCGACCGGTCTGCCCACGGTTTCTGGGGCGTGCCGCAGCTCGGCCGGTGTTGCCAGCGAGCCGATTCCGACCTCGGTGGAGCCGTAACCGTTGTAGAGGATGTCGCCGTAGGCGTCCATGAACCGTCGCGCCAAACCGGGATCGAGCCGGTCACCGCTGGATATCACCGCCCGCAGGGACGGCACCGGGTTTCGCGCCCGCACGGATCGGGGCAGCTCCAGGATGCGCGCCAACATTATGGGGACCACGCTCATCGCGTCGGCGCGCTGCAGCGACGCTTGCGCAAGGGTGGTTTCGGGGTCAAAGCGCCGATGGGTCAGAACCGTGCCCCCCAGGCTTATGGTCACCATCAGCATGCCGAGCCCCAGCCCGTGAAACATCGGCACCGCCACAGCGATTCGCGACCCGACGCGTAGCCGGGTGCGCTCGAGAAGTGTCACGCCGACGCCGACCCCCGAACTAATTCGGGGTACCCGCGGCACCCCCTTGGGTACACCGGTGGTGCCCGAGGTGAGGAGCACTATTCGGCCCGACGAAGCGACGTTGGGCCGTGACCCGCCCTGGTGGGTCTCTATCGTTGCGGGATCAATCACCGTGACGGGCTCACCGGCATTGCGTATCTGTTCGGCAAATTCCTGGTCGGCGAACATCGTCGTGATCTGGTGTGCACTCAACGTGCCGGCCAGCGCGTTGGAGCGAAACTCGGTGCTCACCAGCACGACGTCGGCACCCACCAGGCCAGTGGCGAATACCGCCGCAAGGAAGTTGCGTCCGTTGCGGCACATGATGCCCACCGCCTGTCGCCCGCCAAGATCGTCGCGGTAGAGCTCGCGGGCAAGCGATTCGATCTTCGACTGCAGTTCGCGATAGCTGAGTGCACCGTCGTCGTCGATAATCGCGGTGCGGTCCGGCCATCGAGCCGCCGCAACGGCGAACAGGGTGTAGAGATTCGTGCCGCCTCGACACACCTCGCGGATAAGGCGCAACGCCGCGGCTGGGCTGGGCGGACCGAGCAGCCCGGACGACATCAGTGCCCGAGCCGCGGTGGCGGCCACGCTGTCGGTCATCGCTGATCCTCTCGCGTGCCGGCGGATTCGGCGAAGTACCGGCGGTGCCAGAGCCGAGCCGCCTGATCGGCGGGCCCGGCCAGCAGTACCGAGGCCAACTCGGCCGGCCATACCCAGGGCGGTTCGTTGGTGCGGGGGCGATCGATGATCGCCTTGGCGATCGCGTCGGCGGCCTCATCCGGATGCAAGGCCGGAAGCCTGCCCAGCATCGGCGTGGGCTCGATCATCCGGGTGCGGACCAAAGCGAAGTAAACCGAAGTCACGTCCACACCGTCGGCATGAAGCTCGGGTGCCACGCTGCGCAGCCAGCGATCGAAGGCCCCCTTGGACGCCTGGTAGGCGCCCCACTGCGGACCAGGTACCACACGCACGCCGACGCTGGACACGTTGACGATGTGCCCGCGGCCGGTCTCGCGCATCGCCGGCAGCACTCCGAGCAGCAGCCAGATCGGGCCCAGGTAGTTGATGTCGATGGTGCGTTGAAAATCGTGCGGCCGGTCGTACTGGTGATGCAGGGACCGGCGCAACGACTTGCCGGCATTGCTCACGACGATGTCCAGCGGGCCGTGGTTCTCGGTGATCTCCTTGGTGAGCACGTTGACGGCGGTCTCGTCGGTGAGATCGGCAGGGTAGGCGACCGCTTGTCCACCGCCTGCGGTGATCGATGCCGCAAGATCGTCGAGCCTTTCGGCCGATCGGGCGACCGCCAGCACAGTCGCCCCGGCCGCGGCCAATTTGCGGGCGGTCGCCTCGCCGATTCCATAGGACGCGCCGGTCACCAGAACGGTCTTGCCGGATACGACGCTGCGCAACTTGTCGGGATCTGATTCCCGAGCCGGGTTGGCCAACCTGTTGATGGCCTGAGCTATCACGTTCACCTTCGCTGCCGCATTCGCAATCGTCCGCCGAGCAGTACGGCTCTGGCTTAGCCGTACTCCGCGACTCGTAAACTACAGCTAGCAGACCACATCGCCGCCCGGGCTTGCACTCCGGGCCTACGTTGACGATTCAACACCGGAAGCGCCGTCACAACGGATTTCGTCGAAGGGTCTTAGGGTGTCGGGTCGTGCACGACGACCGATAACGCGCGGACGGTCCCGATCGTGGGGTTGCGGTAGTGATGCGGCGTTGCCGGGTCGAAGGCCAGGGAATCTCCTTCCGCCAGCCGCAGCGTTTCGAATCCCACGGCGACTTCGAGCTCACCCTGTAGGACGTAGAGGTATTCGCGGCCGTCGTGGCGGACCGCCCGCCCATTCTCGGAGGACTGGCCGCCGGGTTCGTAGACGATCTCGATGAAGTCGACCCTGCTGTCGTGGGTCGGCGTGAGGCGCTCCCAACGGACGCCGGTCGAGAGTTCGATGGTGTTGCGGTCGCCGGCCCGCTGCACGAGGCCTGCCCCGTCGGTGCCGCTGGCGCGACCCCACGGGCGAACCTCCGGGTGCGACGCCGCGCCCGGTGCGCTGAGGTTACCCGGCAAGCGCGGCAGTTCCCCCGGTTCGACGTCGTCGGTGCCGAACAAGAAATCCAGTGAGATGCCCAATTCGTTGGCCAGCGTGTACACCACGCCGGCAGAGGGTGTGGTCACTCCACGTTCCACCTGGGAGACCAGACTTGCCGAACAACCGGCCCGGCGCGCGAGTTCCCGTACGGACATACCCCGCGCGGTGCGGATCTGGCGGAGCCGTCCGCCCAGGCCACCGGGCACCCCGTTAGCTGCTCGGAATTCCGAAGCGTCCGTCAATGTTGCTCCTAGTGTGCAGTAAAGCGGACGGCTGTTTTACAAATCGTACACCAAGATATCAGGACAGCCACGCCTTACACGTTGGCAGGGCTCACATTTTCGGGAATTTGCCTCGTGACGGTGGTCACTTATCTTGACAGCCGGACTGCACATCATGTGCACTATATTGCACAGTCTAAAGAGGAGGTCGCTGTGACTAATTCGACAACCAACCGTCGTGCCGTCAACGAAGTCCACATGTTCTACGCACCCGACAGCTTGGCGCAGAACCTGCAGAAGGTACTCGTTGACTTGATCGAGCTGCACCTGCAAGGCAAGCAGGCGCATTGGAACCTCGTCGGCACCAACTTCCGAGACCTGCACCTGCAACTCGACGACATTGTCGACATCGCGCGCGAAGCCGCGGACACGATCGCCGAACGCATGCGCGCCCTGGACGCGATTCCGGACGGGCGCACAGACACGGTCGCAGCCACAACATCCGTCGCGGCCGCACCAGCAGGCCTAGTTGGGACCATCGACACCGTCGACATCATCACCGATCGGATCTACGCCACCGTGGACACGGTGCGCGCTGTCCACGATGAGGTCGACGCCGCCGACCCGTCGTCCGCCGATCTGCTGCACACCATCATCACCGACTTGGAGAAGCAAGCGTGGATGCTCAAGTCGGAGAACGGCAAAGCCTGAGACGTTTTATTCAAATCTGTTGCGCAGCGAGCAGTTCGAGAATCTGGAGGTCATCATGGGAGATGTTCAATTGCTGACATTCGACGACATCCCCGAGGAGGTCTTCACCCGGTGGGACATCACCGGACACCAGGTGAACCAGCACCTGCTCAGCGGGTCACTGACCGGTACACCAGAGATTGTCGCGGATCTTTTCACCTTCCCGCCCGGATTCATCCACCACATGCACCGGCACCCCTACGCCGACATGATTCTGGTGCCGCTCAGTGGAACCTTGCAGTTTGTCGGCGAATTCGCTCGCACGCTCGAGATCAGATCCGACCAGGTATTCGTCGTCCCGCGGGGTAACTGGCATGAGTTTCGAAATGTCAGCGACAAGCCCAGCCGGGTGCTGCACTTCTTCAGCGGTGTGGGTGCGATTGAAGACATCGGTTACCAGGCCCACCCGGACCAATTCTCGGCTACGCGGTGAGTCACACAGACCTGACAGGAGAGCATCACGTCCGAGCATCACATTGGCTGGCTAGGAACCGGCCGGATGGGCAGCGCGATGGCCGCACGCCTGATCGCCACCGGTGCCGCGGTGGCGGTCTGGAATCGCACCGCATCGAAAACCGTACCGTTGGTTGAGCTCGGCGCCACCCAGGCCGACACGGTGAACGACCTTGGCCGTTGCGACATCGTGTTCACCTCGGTCACGTCCTCGCCAGATCTCCTCGCGGTGACGTTGGGGCCGGAAGGCCTATTCAACGCCTTCAATGCGCAATCCGCACCGAGGATCGTGGTGGATACCTCAACCGTTTCCGCTGAGGCCGCCGCCGAAGTCCGGGCCGAGGCCGGCCGCGGCATCGAGTTCCTTTCCGCACCTATCAGCGGCAACGGGAACGTGGTCGCCCAAGGACGCGCATCGATCATCGCCTCCGGTCCCCGGTCCGTCTTCGACACCGTGCTGCCGTATCTGCAGGCGATCGCACCCAGTGTGATCTATGCCGGTGCGGGCGATGAGGCCCGGCTGGTCAAGCTGGCCCACAACCTGATGGTGGGCATGATCACCGAGGCGCTGGCCGAGGTGACGGTGCTAGCCGAGAAGGGTGGTGTGGCCCCGTCGGCTTTCCTGGATTTCATCGACGGCTCGGTGCTGGGTTCGGTGTTCATCGGGTACAAGGGCCAAGCGATCCGCAACCACGACTACGAGCCCACCTTCACCACCGAGCTGCTGCGCAAGGATTTTGATCTGGGGCTTGGCGCAGCGCGGTCGCTGGAGGTGCCGATGCCGGTGGCGGCGACCACCTATCAGGCCATCCAGACCGCCATCGGCTACGGGTACGGCAAGTCGGACTTCGCCACCCTGTACGAGGTGGCGGCGCGAGCGGGAGCAATTCCAAGAGATTGAACTCGAAAGGAAATGGAGAAAATGACTCAGCACAGGACGAATGTGGCTGGCGGCGTGGAGATCTCGGGCACACGTGCGCTGGTGACCGGCGCCAACCGCGGGCTGGGGAAAGCGTTCGTGGAAGAACTGCTGAAACGCGACGTGGCCGTCGTGTACGCCGCAGCGCGAAACCCCGAGACCATCGACGTCAGCGACGACCGGGTCATCCCCATTCGTTTGGACATCACCAACCCAGACGATGTCCGCGCCGCGGTCTCGCGCTGCGCCGACCTCACGGTGCTCATCAACAACGCCGGCGCGATGTTGCGGAGTCCGCTGTTGGCGGCGCCTGACCTGAGCGCGGCGCGTAGCGAGATGGAGACCAATTACTTTGGGACGCTGGAGATGTGCCGCGCATTCGCACCGGTGCTCGCCCAAAACGGCGGCGGGGCGATGGTCAACGTGTTGTCGGTCGCCAGCTGGTTGGCGGCGCCGTTCAACGGTTCTTACTGTGCGTCGAAATCCGCCCAGTGGGCCCTGACCAACGCGATTCGCACCGAGCTGCGAGCACGGGGGACTCTTGTCGTCGCCGTGCACGCGGGTTGGATCGACACCGACATGGCAGCCACCGTGGACGAGACCAAGATTTCGCCCAGCGATGTCGCCGCCCAGACGGTCGATGCCGTCCGGCGCGGAGATGAAGAGGTGATCACCGACGACGCGACGCGACAGGTCAAGGCATCGCTACCCACCGACCAGTCGTCGCTCTACCCCGACATCCAGCACCGGTGGGACGCGAACGACTGGCCGTGGCAGAATTGACGGCGCGGAGAGCCAGTTCCGGACCGGTAATATCGGTGCTATCTCGACCGAGGGGCGGCTATGGCTGACACCGTTGACACCCTGCTGCTGGACCTCCTGCAGTGGATGGGCCCCAACCCGCGCCGCTACGCCGAAGTGCTCGACGTGTGGCGCACATCGTGTCCGCGATTGCCGGTGTGGGAGACCGCCGAGGATCGAGGCTTCATCACCCGGCGGCATGCGCCAGGCGGCGGCTTCGTGTCGGTATCCGACGCCGGAGCTGAGCATCTGCGCCACCACCGCCCAGCAGTCGCAGCGGTTTTGTCAGTCCCTGATGAAGCCCTTGTTGCGCATCAGGACGTCCGCCAGGAACCCGTCGTGCGGGATTTCGGGTGATCCGTAGTAGGTCGGGTGGTGCCCGCGGTACACATTGGCGATTGTCGGCTCGCCGACCAGGTCGTCGATCAGCTCGTCGTCGCCCGTAATTGCGTTGACTACCAGCGAATGCCGCAGCGGCTCAATGGCGGCGGCGCGCGACCACGGCGACACCCACACACACGGGAACGGCAGCTCGATGTTGAGTTTGTCGGTGAGCTGGCCGGAGCCGGGCTCAGCCAGGAGATGCACGGCCGGGCGCAGCGCCGCATAGCCGTCACCCATGGCGGCGACGACCTGATCGGCGCCGAGCAGCGGAGTCGTCCCCGCGGCCTTGGCGTCCAGATAGTTCGCCAAAGCCCTTGCCTTGTCGACGGATTGGGTGGGCAGGATCGCCCGCTCGTCATCGGCCGGCAGCGGCTCAATCGCTGCCAACCGCTCCGCGATCGCCTGAGCCAGCGGGACGGGATCGCCCTCGTAGAGCACCGCGGTGGTGTTGACGCACGCCATCCCACCCAAGTTGGCGATCGAATCGACGATCATATCGATGTAGTCGCGCCAGTCCCGGTCGGCGGTGATCACGATCTTCGCGCGTCCCGGTCCGTTCACCACCACGGTCGGATCGTCGGCGTATTTGTCGACCACGTCCTGGCCCCCGTACACCATGGCGATGTCGGCCGACCGGATGATCTCGTCGGCGCCGGCATGGTCGGTGGGCAGATACACCGCGTCTTCGGTGCGGAACCCGGCCTGGCGCAACGCGTTAACGAGCCGGTGTCCGGTCAGTGGCTCGCGGCGTGATGGGCGCACCGCGACCCGGTAGCCGAGCGCGAGCGCCTGGGGCCACAGGCCGTGCACGCCGGGGCCGTTTCCGGCGGCGTGCACCGCGAACACCTCGCCGCGCCGCGCCCATACGGCACTGCCGTCGCGGGTGCGCTCCTCGCGCCAGTCGATGGCCGCGCCCGTCGGCCGGGCCGGGCGCACCGCATCGAATGCCGAGGCAACGGCGTCGGCGACGCTGCGCGCTCCGGCGCGGGTAACCGCGATCGGCAGCCCCGAAATCCGGCTGGCCAGGCCAACATAGGTCCCGAAGTCGAGTCCGGCGATTACGGCGGTCGCGAAGACATCGGCGGCATCGGCCAGCGCCGTTACGCGCTGTGCGACGGGCAGTGGCGCGACCTTGCGTTGCGCGCCGATGGTGCGCGAGACGTACAGCGGCGGCACCAGGCTCAGCTCGGCAACCGGCACGCCGGCTGTAGTCGTGATGACTTCGCGGTTGCGGGTCCGGTACTCTCCGTTGGGGCCGAGCGCATCGATGAACACTAAATCGGCTGTGACACTTGCCTGTTCGCTTGCCACGATCAGTACACGCCTTCGATGACGGCCTCGCCCTCGAAGGTCGTCACCGGCCGCACCGCGCTGACCGAATCGCTGACGTGCCCTGCCGGGCCAGGCTTCCGGATTGCCATGTCACGTTCCAGGTTGTTGGGTATGAACATTCCCTTGCTGATGTGGTTCATCACCACCTGGCCCAGCCGTCCGTATGGCACTTGTTCCCCGGTGTCAGGGTCGACCACCCAGAACACCACATACGGTGTCCGCGGGTCGAAGACGAACGTGTGGTCGTCGGTGGTTCGGGTGACCGCCTGCGAAAGAACCATGGTGCTGCCGAAGGCCATGGTGATCGTCGTGTTCGGGAAGGTATCGCGCAGCAGGTCAAGCGTGTCGGCGTCGACGTGCGCGCCGCTGAGCAACAGGTAGCGGATCTTCTCGTTCACCAAGTCCACCACGGCGTCGTTGCGGGCAATCGCTTCAAGCAACGGCGGAGTGGTATGCAAATTCGCGACATTCTGCGTCTGCAGAACGAACACGGCCTGCTCGATGACGTGGTCGATGTAGGCGGCCACTTCCGAGGCGGCGTTGCGGGCGGCGAGCTTTTTGACCCAGCGGGGGTCGATGTCGATTGGGTGGAATACGGCGCCCAGCCGCTCGGAGACCAGGCGGGAGAAGTAGCCAACGCCATGCGGGCCGCTCGGCATCAGGCAAAGGAAGCCCTCGCCGCGCAGAAAGCCGCCCGTGGCGAAGTCCTCGGTTTGCCATTCGATGACTTGCGCAATCCAATCGGGCAGTTGCGCAGTCCGTTTCGGAGCCCCTGTGGTGCCACCGGATTCGAATATCTGGGGCAATGGCGGCGGCCGGGATCCCTCGGATTCCTGGACTTTATAGCCGCGCGGTATCAGATCCTCGACCGGCACACCGCGCAATTCGTTGACCAGGTTGGGGAACAAGCGCAGATCGGTGAACGTGTTGATATCGGTCAACGGGTTGAAGGCCAGCGCCTTGGCGGTGCGCAGCCAGAAGGCGGAACCGGTGTCCTCGCCGAAGTGCCACGCGATGGCGGCCCTCAGGTAGGCCTCGGGGTCATCAACTGGCACCGATCTCGGGACGTCCAACAGCGAAAAATCGACATGGGCCACGTCACCGATCCTGTCGCATCTCCGACTAGCCAGGCAATCGAGTTCATCCCAACTCTGTGCCAACTTTTTGCGATTGCGCGGTTTCCAGCGAAAAGCCGGCACCCGGAAGTTGTCGGTTTGGAAAAAATCCCCGTTCCGTTGCGAGTCCCAAAAGCGATTCGCGTAGTCGTGTGCGTCCTCGATGCAGCCGCGCACCACCGTGCGGCGCTCTGCGCGTATGAGACGTAGTCGACGTCGGCGCAACAGATCGCCATCCGGAATTCTTTGGGTAGCGAAAGCAGTGCTGCGTGGATTTCCCAGTCGGACAAGGCTTCCAGCACTTCGACTTCGACCGAGCGCAGTCGGGTTGCAGCGGTGGCGGCGTAACGGATGCTGATCCGGGTGTTGTGCAAACCGCGGGCAGCAACACCCTACAGCCGTTGGCGCACAGCATATTCGAAGCTTGTTCTCGGGTGCGACCTTCGTTCGCCGCGACCGGACCATGACACCGCCCGCCCTCTTCAACGATGGCCGCACTGTCGATATCGCGACCCTGCCAAAAAGTTTGAGTCAGTGGACAGCGAACCAGTCGAACGCAGATTCGATGCGGCCCCACGGGGGTAAGGTCGAAGTACCAGCATCGGCGGGAGACCTGTGCCGTCTCGTTCCTAACCAGGACTTCATACAGTCCAGCTAATCCCGGAGTGCAACGCCGCAGGCTTGTGCCGCGATGAGACTTGTGGCTGCTGGCCCGGCCTGTATGCTGCTCCCGCAAACCGCGGGCGGGCAGCAAACTACCTCGGAGGAGTAGTGGACACTGTACTTGGTGTGGCGATGGCACCAACGAGGGTCCACGTGGTGCTGGTGGAGGGCGAGAACGCGTACGGCGTCACCGTCCGCCAGGACAACTTCGACCTCAAAACCAACGGCGACGCGCCAACCATCACCGCGCCCGACCAGGTCATCTCGGCGATTCTGGGCGCCCTGGAGGATGCCGCTGAGAGCGGCCACCAGGTGACATCCACCGGGGTGACCTGGGCTGACCCCGCAGGAGCTGCCGCGCTGCGCGAGGGACTGGCGGCCCGCAAGATCGAGAACGTCATGCTTGTGCCGGCGTTCTTGGCCGCGGCCGCATTGGCTCAGGCGGTCGGCAACGCAACCAACTTCGCGCACACTGCGCTGTTGTACGTCGAGCCGGATACCGCGACGTTGGCTGTGGTCAACACTGCCGACGGATCGATCGCCGATGTGCGCCGACGGTTCCTGCCCAAAAACGACGACGAGGCGGTGGCCGAGCTGGTCGAGATGGTCAAGGGTGCTGATGAGATAGAGGCGTGCCCGGAGGGAGTGTTCGTTATCGGCTCCTGTGTTGACATCCCGCTGATCA